>Ga0318533_10000895_pt1 | contig 13771 bp, 15 predicted proteins | sample GRESIP053b4f27_FD_203675 | JGI IMG/M metagenome (GOLD analysis project Ga0318533, IMG submission 203675) | Tropical soil microbial communities from Luquillo Experimental Forest, Puerto Rico - GRE.SIPMG.053b4f27 | ecosystem: Environmental > Terrestrial > Soil > Tropical forest > Bulk soil...
CTCTAATGCTACCGCGAACTCGCCGCAAATATCCTGCCCTGGATCGGTACCATCATCATTTCAAAGTTACGGCCGGCCGAAATTGCCGGGATGTACGCACACGCGCTCGAAACTGGACGGCGCGATCGATCAGGCGGGCTCTCGCCGCGGACCGTCTATCATATGCATGTTCTGCTCAAGAGTGCGTTGGCACAGGCGGTGAAGTGGGAAATGTTGGGTCGTAATCCTGCCGATGCTGTGAAGCCCCCCAAGGTCGAGCGCAGGCCGATGCGGGTTCTGGACGCCGAGGGCGCCATCGCTCTGATTGAGGCCGCCCGCCCTCGCGCCCTATTCGTGCCCATTCTGCTCAGCGTCTTGTGTGGCTTGCGGCGAGGCGAGGTGGCGGCCCTCCGCTGGCACGACGTTGATTTTGATCTTGGCAGACTTTCCGTTGTGGCGAGTATTGAGCAGACCAATGAAGGCATCCGTCTCAAACCGCCGAAGTCGGGGCGCTCTCGTCCTGTTGCCCTGCCTGCGCTTGCAATCGAAGAGCTACGCCGGCATCGATTAAAACAAGCAGAAGACTTGCTGCGGCTCGGCATCCGACAGTCGGACGAAATGCATGTTTGCCTGCAACCTAACCATCAGCCTTGGGCTCCGCGAACCCTGTCGGGCGCCTTTGTGCGGTTTATCAAAGCATCCGGCCTGCCGCGGGTGCGGCTGCACGATCTGCGTCATTCTCATGCAACACATCTGCTCGCGGCCAACGTGCATCCAAAGATCGTGCAGGAACGGCTCGGGCACGCCAATATAGGAATAACGATGGATATCTACAGCCACGTGATGCCAGGAATGCAAGACGAAGCCGCAAGTCGCCTTGATGCGGTTCTGCGCTCTGCGCTTGCCAAGCGCCGCAACACGAAAGGGTAGCAGTTCGGTAGCAAAGTGCCGTTTTTGTCTTTGAGTTCAATGCCTCAAGCCCATGCCCTCACATGGCTGCGCGGACCGAAGTGCGTGGCATCCTCCTCGCCGCCCGAGCGTATCCGGGCCAGCCTGGAAACCACGGGGCTGGCGAGGTTTTTCAGCTTTTTCTTCTCCGCAACCGACGTGGCAAACGGCAAGCCCGCACCCGATCTATTCCTGCACGCAGCATCGCGGATGGGCGTTCAGGCGGCCGACTGCATCGTAGTCGAAGACTCAGCGGCCGGCGTTACCGCTGCCACGACGGCTGGTATGACGGCGGTGGGATTTGTTGGCGGCAGCCATGCGGGCCCACAGCTTGGCGAGGAGCTGAGATCGGCAGGAGCGCGGACGATCGTCGCCGACCTGCGCCATTTGAAGAGCGCTGTGGTTACGCTCCGCGGGTGGTAGGCAGGATCGTCGAACTTCTATTATTGTCGCGTTGTGGTCTTCTTCGCCGTCCTCGGCGGTTTCTTCTCGTTTTTGTCACCGATTTCGTCGAAACCGACATAGACCACGTAAGCGTCGAGTTCTGACTTCGACGGCAACGGAAAGTTTAGACCCTCCTCGATGTCGACGAATTGGACGTACGTCTGGGTCGGCGCAATCGTCACCGAAATCCGCTTGAATTTGGTCACGACGGTCTTGGGTTGCGGACCCTCGCGCACCACCGCATAGCGCAGTGGAACGTCGACATGCCCCGGGCTGCCCATTGGTCCGAGGATGACTCGGCCCTGAACACCGACCTTGATAGTTATCGTGGTTCCCTGCACCGCGCACTCGCGGGCCGTTTGGCCGAACGAAAGCTGGTAGCGCAGATCGCCGGCGGTTGCGTCGGTGTTTTTGGCGGCGATGTTCATGGTCGACGCGCCTGTGCGAATATCGACTCCCGGGCAGTCGACTTCCGGCGCCGTCGGCGTCGGCGAACGCGGCTGGGTGACGCCTGGCTTTGCGCCGGAGAAAAGGCTCGCGAACCGACTAGCGAACGAGGGCGAGTCATCGGACGAGCCCACGCTGGAAGCGAGCGAGCAGCCCGACAGAACTGCGCCGCTCACGATCAGCGCCGCCGCGCTGCGTCGAGCGCGCGTTCGTTCATGGTCATTTCCCCGACCCATTGAAAGTACTCGGCTTTTTGACGAAACCCGGATTTTTCCAAGCTTATAGCAACCAATTCGTGGCGTCCCCAAGGCCACGCGTTGCGTCTAATCGTCCTTGAGCCGGGCGAAGAGCAGGTGATCTTGCCAGATGCCATCGATGCAAAGGTACTGGCGGGCAAAGCCCTCGCGCTTAAAGCCGGTTTTCTCCAGGAGGCGGACCGACGCGACATTGGCCGGGATACAGGCGGCTTCGATGCGGTGAAGCCCCAGCGTGCCGAATGCGAAGGGAACAATGGCGTTCACCGCAGCCGTCATATGACCTTGGCGCGCGTAGGATGCCCCTATCCAGTAACCGAGACTGGCCGCCTGCGCACACCCCCGGCGAATATTGGCGAGCGTCAAGCCCCCCAGAAGAACGTCGTCGTGCTTGCGGAAAATGAAGAAGGCATAGGCGAGGTCGTTGCGCTGGTCTTCGGAGTAGCGCCTGATGCGGCGGCGAAAGGATGCGCGGGTGAGATCGTCGGCGGGCCAGGTCGGCTCCCAGGGCGTGAGGAAATCGCGGCTTGCTTCCCGCAACGCTGCCCATTCCGCGCAGTCGGACATCTGCGGTGCCCGCAAGACGATGCCCGCGCCTGTGACCGCGGGCATCTGATCGGACAAGCTGACGGTGCGGAAGAATGCCATGATGATCGGTGAGCAGACGGTAGGCAGGCGGAGGATACAGAGCGGAACACCGCTATGGGACTCCGTCGCCCGCCATCAAAGGTCACGCTGCCCGGCGTGCGAGACTGTCGGCGATCGTGGCGGCAGTTTCAAGTCCGGGACCGGGACCGAGCGCGGCGATGGCTGGCCGGCCGCGCGCAATGAGAGCGCGGCCAGCGGCGCGGGCGCTCTCGACCGTCACGGCTTCAATCTTTGCGACGAGCTCCTCGAGGGGAACGGGACGGCCCCAATTGAACAGTTGACGTGCGAGCTGCTCGGCGCGCGCGCTTGAACTCTCGAGCGCCATCAGCAATCCGGCCTTCATCTGCGCCTTCACGCGCGCGACTTCCGCCTCATTGACGCTCTCGGCTGCGGCATTGATCTCGCCTACCACGACGCGCATCAGCTCGGCGACATCGGCCGCATCGGTCCCGGCGTAGAGACCAAACATTCCGACGTCGGAGTATGGCGCATGGAACGCATAGATTGAATAGCAGAGGCCACGCTGCTCTCGAACCTCCTGGAACAGACGTGAGGACATCCCTCCGCCGAGCACATTGGTGAACACCTGTAAGCTATGAAGTTGCGGATCGCGATGCGGCAATCCATGCATGGCGAGCGCGATGTGGACTTGCTCGAGATCGCGAGTCTCGATATGGGAGCCTCCGATGAAGCGCGCGGGCTGAGGCGTCGGCGCTCGCGGCCCAGCAAAGCTTGCGAACCGCCGTTCGACTTCCGCCACCACGGCTCGATGCTCGACCGCGCCCGCCGCCACGACGACCATATCGGGACTGCGGTAGTTGCGGCGAAGATAGTCTGCAAGCCGGGGGCGATCGAACGATCGCACGGTCGTCGGGGTGCCGAGGATAGACCGGCCAATCGACTGACCAGCGAAGGCGGTCTCTTGCAGCTTGTCCCAGATGAGATCGTCCGGGGTATCTTCAGACGCGCCAATCTCCTGCACGATGACGTTCTTCTCGCGCCGCAGCTCCTCGGAGTCGAATGTCGGATCGGCGAGAATGTCGGACAGCACGTCGAGGGCGAGTGGAACGTCATCACGCAGAACGCGCGCATAGTAGGACGTTGTCTCGATTGAGGTCGCCGCGTTGAGGTCCCCGCCCACTGCCTCTATCTCTTCGGCGATTTGACGGGCCGTACGCCGCGAGGTTCCTTTGAACGCCATGTGCTCGAGCAGATGGGAAATACCATGCTCGTCCGGCTGCTCGTCGCGACTACCGGAGCCGACCCAGACGCCGAGCGCAGCAGTCTGCAAATGCGGCATCGCGTCGGTCACCACGATAAGACCAGCGGGAAGACGCGTGACTTCGACGCTCATGCAACGGCTCCTTCCTGTGCGGCACGACTGATGGAGAGGATATGGCGTTCGACCGCCATCTGGTCGACGGGCAACGTGGTGACGCGTTCCGGCCGCCGATCGATGTCGACAAGCCATTCGGGCAATTGTGGTCGCACGCCGCTCGCCGTCTCCACGGCGTCGGGAAATTTGGCTGGATGCGCCGTACCGAGCACGATCATTGGAATTGACGGATCGCGGATTTCCTTTTCCGCGACCGCAACCCCCACCGCGGTGTGGGGATCGATCAGGTAGCCGGTCTCCCGTAACATGGTGCGAATCGTTGCCGCGGTCTCCTCCTCGTCCGCCCGATCGGCCGAAAACACCGCGCGGAGCGCTGCGAGCGATCGCGCCGAAAGCGCAAACCGGCGAGATTGGGCAAGCGAGGCCATCAGCGAGCGCACCGCCCGGCTGTCACGGTCATTAATATCGAACAATAGCCGCTCGAAATTCGACGCCACCTGAATGTCCATGGATGGTGAGGAGGTGGGCACCACCTCGCGCAGCTCGTATGTGCCGGTGGCGATCGTACGCGCCAGGATATCGTTGACGTTGGTGGCCACCGTCAGGCGGTCGATGGGCAGGCCCATGCAGAGCGCGACATACCCCGCGTAGACGTCACCGAAGTTGCCGGTCGGGACGGTGAAGGCGATCTTCCGGCGGGGTGAGCCGAGCGCGACCGCGGCAGTGAAATAGTAAACCACCTGCGCAACGATGCGGGCCCAGTTGATGGAGTTCACGCCGGAGAGGCGCACCTGATCGCGAAAAATCTGGTGCTCGAACATGCCCTTCACCATCGCCTGGCAATCGTCGAACGTCCCATCGATCGCCACTGCGTGGACATTGTCGTCACCGACCGTCGTGATCATCCGCCGCTGCACATCGGAAATGCGGCCCTGCGGAAACAGAACGAAGAGATCGACGCGCGCGCGGCCGCGAAACGCCTCGATCGCAGCGCCGCCTGTGTCGCCGGAGGTGGCCACCACGATTGTCGTGCGCTCGCCCCGCGCCGTGAGCGCCGCGTCCATGAGTTGGCCGAGAAGCTGCATCGCCAAATCCTTGAAGGCGAGCGTGGGCCCATGAAACAGCTCAAGTATGAAATCGCTCACACCGAACTGTACCAGTGGAGCGACCGCCGGATGGCGAAACCGGCCATAGGCCTCGCGCGCCATGCGGGCGAGGTCGCCCTCGGCGACGGCGTCGCCGATGAACGGACGAATGATCTCCACCGCTACCTCAGCATAGGGTCGGCCGGCAAAGCCGGCGATCGCCTCCGCATCGAGCCGCGGCCAAGCCGCGGGCACGTAGAGCCCGCCGTCACGGGCTAGCCCTATGAGCATCGCCTCCGCGAATCCCAGCGCCGGGGCTTCACCGCGGGTGGAAACGTAACGCACGCGCCCGTAACCTCCGCTTCAAGGCTAAGCAGCCATGACGCTCGGCCTTGCTGGCCGAGCAGACATGTCGGCTAACCCATTGAGCTCGTTTAGACTCTCGGCGCGACGTCAGGCACCGAGAAGCAGCGAATTGCAAGATAGTGGGAAGGCGCCCGGTTCACAAGGAATGCGCCCGCGCGGCTCTCATGCCGCGCGTGTTGCTCGACCGCTAAGCCAAAACACGAACATCGCCATGACGACCAACGCGAGTCCGTACCAAGTGATTGCGTATTGCAGATGCTCGTTGCGCAAGTTCGCCTTGAGCGGGCCGGCGCGTGGCAGGCCGCCAGGCGGCTGTGGGCTTTCCAGTTCGATGTAGAACGGCGCAACTTCGCCCCAACCCTTGGCGGCTGCGATCGCCGCCGGATCGCGTACAAACCAAAGATTGCGGCTGGGATCGTCCTTGGGGGAGAAAACACCGCGGGATTCCGGCCAGCGCATGACGCCGACCAAGTCCGCCCGACTACCCGTGGTGCCATCATCGCGCGTGGCTACGTCCTCGCGTCCCTGCGGCACGAAGCCGCGATTGGCGACGACGAGCCCGCCAGCCGCGAGCCGGGCCGGCGCGAACACCCAGTAGCCGGATCCGGACACGTCGCTGCGCAAGGCCGAGCCGCTGGTGTAAACGAGCGCTTCCGCGCCTGGCACGAACATCGCAGAGAATTTCACGCGACGGAACTCGTCGTTTGCCGGATCAAGGTTTGCCCAGCGCTCGCGCGGCGGCAGATCGACCGGCGGCGAGGAAAGGCGCTGTTCGAGGCTTTCGATCAGCGCCTCCTTCCAGGCCTTGCGTTGGAGTTGCCAGGTGCCCAGCGCGATGAAGCTTGCAACCGCCACCAACGTAAACAGGATCGGCACGGCAAAGCCTCGGGACGACCGCCGCGCTGGAGCAATATTCACGGTGCTTCGTCGCCGGTAAAGCGGCTCTCCGCGGCCTTGTGATGGTATTGCAGCGCGATGAGAAGTCCTTTGACCGGACGCAATGGCAATAGCGTCGTAATCAGGATCAGCGGTCCCCATAGCAGCGCGTGCACCCAATAAGGCGGGGCATAAAGGATTTCCACTGCCAAAGCCGAGCCAGCGACAATGAAGCCGGCAAGGAACATGACGAAAAACGCCGGCCCATCGGCAGAGTCGGCAAACGCGAAGTCGAGACCGCACCGCTCGCAACACGGGCGCAAGGCAAGAAACCCTCGGAACAGACGGCCCTCGCCGCATTGCGGACAGCGCCCGAGAAGTCCGGCCACGATGGGCGACGGCGGTGTATCAGATTGTTCGGTCACCACACACCAGTCTGGAAAGCATTATCTGCGAGATGGCCAGTCATGCGCCGATTCTCAAGTCCCCAATAGCAAACCGTTGCTGCGTGGCTCACGACAACGGCGCGAGGTCTTCCAACATGGCCGGAATAAACTCCGAGACCGTCGGATGAATGTGCATCGCCCGCTGCAGGACCGTGTATGGCGCTTTGGCATACATGACGTCGAGAATGCAGTGAACGACCTCGTCGCCTGAAAGTCCCAGAAGCGACGCCCCGAGGATCCGCTTCGTCTCCGTGTCGACCAAGATCTTTATAAAGCCCTTTGTCTCGCCCTTCTCGTAGGCGCGACTCACATTCTCCATGGCCATGGTCGCGATCAGCGCGGGCCGGCCGGATTTGCGGACCTCGGCCTCGGTCATTCCGGCCCGTCCGAGCGGAGGATCGGTGTAGAGCGCGTAGGCGTTGATGCGGTCGCTGACGCGCCGCGAATCGTTGTCGAGAAGGTTCGCCGCGACGATTTCGAAATCGTTCCACGATGTGTGAGTGAAGGCGCCCCGGCCGTTGCAGTCTCCCAGCGCCCAGATGCCGGGCACGCTGGTACGCAACTGATCGTCGACTTGGATGTAGCCGCGGGAGTCGGTGGCGACGCCCGCCTTGTCGAGCCCGAGATCGTCCGTATTCGGCCGCCGCCCGATCGCGAGCAACAAGTGGGAGCCGATAATCTGCGACGTTGCTCCCGCGTTCTCTATAGTGACGGCGATGTTCCTGCCTTGCTTGGCTACCGCGACGACCTTGCTGTTGACTCGGACGTCGATGTGTTCGTCCTTCAGGATCTCTTCAACGGCGCGCGAGACATCCTCGTCCTCCCGGGCGATCAGATGCGGCGCAAGCTCGATGACGGTGACCTCGCTTCCAAAGCGGCGATAGACTTGCGCAAATTCAAGCCCGACATAGCTCCCTCCCAGTACGATGAGATGCGAGGGCAGAAAATCCACGTCCATCATTGAGCTGTTGGTGAGGTAAGGGACTTGGTCAAGCCCGCGGATCGGCGGCACCGATGCCCTCGCACCCACGTTGATAAAAATCTTATCGGCAGTGAGAACCTTATCGCCGACCTGCACGCTCTTCGGCCCGACGAAGTGAGCGTGACCCTCGAACACCGTGCATCCTTTCAGTGTCTTCAAGGATCGCTCGACCCCTTCGCGCGACGGGCGCACAACGGCGTCCTTGCGCGCCTTTACCGCTTTCATGTCGACGGCGATGGGACCGCCGATGGTCACTCCGTAGTCGCCGGCGCGGCGTGCGAGGTACGCCGCGTAGGCGCTCGCAACCAGGGTCTTGGTCGGGGTGCAGCCGTTATTCACGCAGGTGCCGCCGAAAAGCTTGCGCTCGATGATAGCAATCTTCGAGCCTGCAGCCGCCAGCCGCCGCGCCAACGCTGGTCCCGCCTGTCCCGTGCCGATGATGATCGCGTCGTAGTCCGCCATAATCGACCTCGCATTTGTCAGTGGTCGTCACAAGGAGTCGAAGACGGTGGAGCAGCAAATCGACTCGATGCAACGTCATCTCGGTAAGGGCAAGCCTCGGTTTGGCTCACCGCAAACTTTAAGTGCGAAACGCCCGATCGTTCGAGTAATCGATTAAATCCGCAAAACCGTTGCCGTTTGCGCCAGCGCGCTGCTAATGGCCAGCCGCATGCGCCACGCTCGCTGCGCCCGACCCCCACACGTAAATGCAAGAGAACAAGAAAATCCAGACGACGTCAACGAAGTGCCAATACCAGGCGGCAAACTCGAAACCGAGATGCTGCGTCGGCGTGAAATGTCCAAGATAAACGCGGATCAGGCAGACGATCAGGAACGTCGAGCCGATGATGACATGCGCGCCATGGAAGCCGGTGGCCATGAAGAACGTGGCGCCATAAATGTTGCCGCTGAAATTGAATCCCGCGTGGCTGTATTCGTAGGCTTGCACGCAGGTGAATGCCAGACCAAGCACGATCGTCAGTATCAGACCCCACTTGAGCCCTTGTCGGTCGTTCTCCAGAAGCGCGTGGTGCGCCCAAGTGACGGTCGTGCCGGAGGTGAGCAGGATGAGGGTATTGAGTAGCGGCAGGTGCCACGGATCGAACACCTCGATCCCCTTTGGCGGCCACACTCCGCCGAACAGCTGCTCGCGCGCGATCTGGTGCGTATCGGCCGGAAACAGTGCGCTGTCGAAAAAGGCCCAGAACCACGCGACGAAGAACATCACCTCGGAGGCGATGAACAAAATCATCCCGTAGCGATGGGAGATCTGGACGATCCGCGTGTGATAGCCCTCATAGGTCGCTTCGCGAGCAACGTCCGTCCACCAGCCGATCATGGTGTATGCGATGCCGATTACGCCGACGCCGAAGATATAGGGCGCCGCCGCGAACATATGGTGCATCCAGGTTATGCCGCCGACCGCCGCCAGGAATGCCGAGACGGCGCCGATCGCAGGCCAAGGGCTCGGCGCGACCAGATGGTAATCGTGGTGCGGCTTCGCGTGAGCGTCGGCCATCTTAAGCTTCTCCATCTCTCGGCACGGCAGCTACTGCGCTCGCTCCGTTCTCCGTGTCTTAGCTTCGTCCGGTCGCTGGCGCTGTGGCGTTCTCGCCTCGCGCTGGCTCAGCCTGGCGCGCCGGATACATGGTGTACGACAAGGTGATCGTGTCGAGATCATCTTGCTCCGAATCCCTCACGATGTCCGGTGCGACAAAGAAGACCACCGTCATATCGCGCTTTTCGCCGGCCTCAAGTCGCTGGTCGGTGAAGCAGAAACAGTTGATCTTCGAAAAATACGCACCGACAGTGGCAGGTGATACGTTGTATGAGGCAATCCCCACCGTCTCCCGTGCCGACTCGTTGACGACCCGGTACTTGACCGTCACGACCTCGCCGATCTTCACCTCGATCGAGTTCTGCTCCGGCTCGAAGCGCCAAGGCAGGCCGCCAGCGACGTTGGCATCGAAGCGCACCTTGACCCTGCGCTGCAGAATATCTGCTGGAGCGGCGGTGGCGACCTGAGGTGTCCCGCCGAAGCCGGTCGTGCGGCAGAACCAGTTGTAGAGCGGCACAGCCGCATAGGCCGCGCCGACCATCGCCGCCACGAATACCCCGCACGCTCCCGCGACCAGAACGTCGCGGCGCCGTTGCGAGGAGAAGTTTGAAAGAGCCATTGCGATTACAACGGACGATTCAATACCGCCGGTCCTTTCACAAGCGTGACCACGTAGAACAGGAGGACCAGGACGCCAAGCGCAAGCGCAATCGCAATCGAGCGCGCCCGCCGGCTGCGCTTCTGCTCTTCGCTGAGAACGATTCTCTGTGGCCTTTCGTCCATGTCGTCACCAGAACCCTCAGGTCCTTAGCTCACTATCCGCGCGTCGATCAGCAGAACTGCAAACAGCACGAACAGATAGAGAATCGAAAAAGCGAAAAGGTGATGCGCCGCACGCTCGGCGAGCTCACCATCGCGTTTTCGGCGCACATGCCAGGCGAACATGACCATCAGCACCCCGGCAATGAGCGCGGTTATCCCATAGACGGCCTGGGCATAACCGAGAAGCCACGGCGCCGCGCCGATCGGCACGAGGACGACGGAATAACGCAGAATCTGCCGTCGCGTTTCCTCTGCTCCAGCAACTACGGGAAGCATCGGCAGACGGGCGCGCGCATACTCATCGACGCGAACGAGCGACAGCGCCCAGAAATGCGGCGGCGTCCAGAAGAAGATGATGAGGAAGAGCAGACATGGCTCGACCGAGATACCGCCGGTGGCTGCCGCCCAGCCGATGACGGGAGGAAGCGAGCCGGCGGCGCCACCGATGACGATGTTCTGGGGAGTCACCCGTTTGAGCCAAGCCGTGTATACAACCACGTAAAAGAAGATGGTGAAGGCAAGCAGCGCGGCCGCAAGCCAGTTCACCAACACCCCAAGCACGCCGACCGCGAAGGCCGCAAGCACGATACCGAACGCGAACGCCTCCCCGGGCGCGATGCGTCCCCGAGGAATTGGACGGCCCGACGTACGTTTCATTAACGCGTCGATGTCCGCGTCGTACCACATATTGAGCGCGCCCGCCGCGCCGGCGCCGACCGCGATACACAAAAGCGCGGTGAAGCCGATCATCGGATGGATGTGCCCTGGCGCGATCATCACGCTGACCAGTGCCGTGAAGACGACGAGCGACATGACGCGAGGCTTCATCAGCGCCACATAATCGCTCACGCTCGCAATGCTCGGCTCGCAGGCGACCGCAGCCACCCTATTTCCCGTCACCCGCGCACCTTCACCGATTGATGACATCGATCCTGCGCTCATGATTTGAAACCGGCCATACGCGAAACCTAGCCATCACTTGATCAGCGGCAGCTCGTTATATTGGTGGAACGGCGGCGGCGAGGGCAGCGTCCATTCGAGCGTCGTCGCGCCCGCGCCCCATGGATTATCGCCCGCCTTCTGCTTGCGCATGAACGCATGGGCTACACCGAAGAAGAACACCAGCGCGCCGAACCCCGAAAGATAAGAGCCGAGCGAGGAGACCAGATTCCAACCGGCAAAAGCGTCGGGGTAATCGGCAATGCGGCGCGGCATGCCGGCGAGCCCACGGAAGTGCTGCGGAAAGAAGACGATGTTGACGCCGATGAACGTGAGCCAGAAATGCAATTTGCCGATTGTTTCCGAATACATGTAGCCCGACATTTTCGGAAACCAATAATACCAGCCGGCGAAGATGGTGAAGACCGCGCCGAGCGAGAGCACATAATGGAAGTGTGCCACCACGTAATAGGTGTCTTGCAGTGAACGATCGACGCCGGCATTGGCGAGCACCACGCCGGTCACGCCGCCGACCGTGAACAAGAAGATAAAGCCGATCGCCCATAGCAACGGAGTTTTGAACTCGAGCGAGCCGCCCCACATCGTGGCGACCCAAGAGAAGATTTTTACGCCGGTCGGCACCGCAATCACCATGGTGGCCACCACGAAATACGCTTGCGCGGCAGTCGACATGCCGACGGTGTACATGTGGTGCGCCCACACCACGAAGCCGATGCCGCCGATCGCCACCATTGCATAGGCCATTCCGAGATAGCCGAAGACCGGCTTTTTCGCGAAGGTCGCCACGATCTGACTGATCATTCCGAAGCCGGGCACGATCAGAATGTAGACCTCGGGATGTCCGAAGAACCAGAACAGGTGCTGGAACAGGAGCGGGTCACCGCCGCCGCCGGGGGTGAAGAACGTAGTGCCGAAATTGCGGTCGGTCAGCAGCATGGTGATGGCGCCAGCCAGCACCGGCATTGCCAGCAGAATTAAGAACACTGTCACGAGCTGCGACCACACGAACAACGGCATCTTGTGCAGCGTCATTCCGGGAGCGCGCATGTTGAAGATGGTGGTGATGAAGTTGATCGCGCCAAGGATCGAGGACGCGCCGGCAAGATGCAGCGACAGGATGGCGAAATCGACCGCTGGCCCCGGATGGCCGGAGGTTGAGAGCGGCGCATAGATCGTCCATCCCGCGGCCACGCCCGGAGCGCCGGGCTCGCCCTCCACGAATAGCGAGATGAGCAGCAGGCTGAACGATGCCGGCAGCAGCCAAAACGAAATGTTGTTCATGCGCGGGAACGCCATATCCGGCGCCCCGATCATCAGCGGTATCATCCAGTTGCCGAACCCGCCGATCATCGCCGGCATGACCATGAAGAAGATCATGATTAGACCGTGCGCGGTGGTGAAGACGTTGAACAGGTGGGCGTCGTGGAAGAACTGCAGCCCTGGATGCATCAGCTCAAGCCGCATGCCGATCGACAGAATGCCTCCCACTAATCCGCCGAACAGCGCGAACACGAGATACATCGTGCCGATGTCTTTATGGTTGGTCGAATAAAGATAGCGGCGCCAGCCATGCGGATGATCGTGCTGGTCCTCACCGTGAGCTTTCTCGATCGTGGCCATGACTTAGATCCTTAACATTCTCGCCCGGGCACTATTCGCGCCTGTGGCGCATCACTCCGGCACCGATTGCCCCGCCGCTACTGTGGTCGACGGCAATACTTCATCGCGAGCGTATTTCTTCTTGGCGTCTTCGATCCAGGCGGAGAACGCCTGGTCGCTCACGACGCGAACCGCGATCGGCATGAAAGCGTGGTCTTTGCCGCACAGTTCAGAGCACTGACCATAATAGACGCCCTCCCGTGTGGCAGTGAACCAAGTCTCGTTGATGCGGCCGGGAACGGCATCGATCTTGATGCCGAACGATGGCACCGCGAAGGAATGTATGACATCCGCGCCGGTGGTGATCACACGTACGGTCTTGTTCACCGGCACCACCATCTCGTTATTCACCGCGAGCAGTCTCGGCTGGTCCTGCTTGCGCTCACCCTCTTTGAGCATCAACGAATCGAATTCGAATCCGCCATTGTCTGGATAGCTGTAGCTCCAGAACCACTGTTTGCCGGTCGCTTTCACCGTGAGATCGGCAGGCGGGACGTTGAGTTGGAAGAACAACAGCTTGAATGAAGGTACCGCAATAAACATCAGGATCATGATGGGGATGATCGTCCACGCGATCTCAATCAGTGTGTTGTGCGTGGTCCGCGACGGCGCCGGATTGGCGCGCGCATTGAAGCGCACCATGACGATAATCAACAACGCGAGCACGAAACCCGCGATGGCGGTGATGATGTAGAGCAGGAAATCGTGGAACCAGATGATGTTGTCCATCACCGGAGATGCCGATTGCTGCAGGCCCAACTGCCATGGCGAAGGCTGCCCGAGGCCCGCCAGCGCCGGTTCCCCTCCCGCCAAAGCGGCGACGATCGTCAGTGCAAATACGATCAATCGGATGAGCAGCAGCATCATTGCTCCTTCGAATGAGGGTCTCGGGCGCGCTACGTCGCTGGGAGCCGCAGCCCGCATTGAGCGGGACGCTCCTCGGTGGGCTCCGCGCGGGGAC
>Ga0318533_10000898_pt1 | contig 13764 bp, 16 predicted proteins | sample GRESIP053b4f27_FD_203675 | JGI IMG/M metagenome (GOLD analysis project Ga0318533, IMG submission 203675) | Tropical soil microbial communities from Luquillo Experimental Forest, Puerto Rico - GRE.SIPMG.053b4f27 | ecosystem: Environmental > Terrestrial > Soil > Tropical forest > Bulk soil...
TCGAGCGAAAAAGTGCATCGTCCGCATAGCAGCGCGCGATCGCCTGGCACTCGGATGCGCTGAGCAGGCTGCCGAGAACGGCGTTGCCGTGGTCATCGAGATCCTCCGCGACGCGCTGCCAGTCCTTCGCTGCGAGCCGCGACGCAAGACCACCACTTCCGCTCGATGGACTGATCATGATGGCCATGCTCGGCGCTCCTTATCATGCCCGCATCCGGATTCTTGCGCGGCTGGCGGTGCACGCCGGCCCGGCAGCGACTCCGCCCTGACGTCTCGCTGCGGCGGAGCGTGGCCGCGGCGGCGCCTGGCGGGGGAATAAAGCGGCCGCCCGCGTGTTCATACCGAGGCAAGCAGTGACAACTCGCTGCCGACAGGCAGCCTCCCGCGCATCGCGGTGAGCGCTTGCGCCCGAGTCCCACGCGCCAGTGCAACGGACTCCACAGCCACACCACTCACATGGAGGTTTCATGGAAACTCTCGGACTGTTGTTTGTTGGAACGACGCTGCTGCTCCTCGTGACGCAAGCTGTCGAATCACTCATTGCCCGCCTGCCGATGAAGAGGAGTTCGGCAGGCGGCCCACGGCTGCGGGCGCTGCGCGTGATCGATCGCACGCAGCCCGCGGTCGCCGCCGTGGAATAAAATCAGCGCGCCGTGTGTTGCGTACCGAGGCAAGCGGTTTCACCTCGCTCTCGCTGACCAGCATCGCGCTCGCGGATTTCGGGCGTGGGTGGGCCCCTTGGCTGCTTTCACCGCAACACCCACGCAACCACGGAGAAACATCATGTACCGCACTGTCTCAGGCAGCATCCCTGCACTGGCTGTCACTTCACTCCTTGCCCTGCCGGCCGCGACGATCGCTCAAGTGCAGGACTCGAACAGCGAGAATGCACGCCCGTCCATCACGCTCGACAATCCGGGTGACCCGAACTTCAATCAGTTGCTCGGCATCAACGATGACGGCGTCATCGTCGGCTATTTCGGCGATGGCACTGTAGTGCCGAATAACGGCTACGTCCTCGTCCCGAAGAACCACTACGCGGTGGAGAACTTCACCCATCTGCCCTCCGGCGATGTGGCCACCCAGACACAGGCCATCGGCATCAACCATCGCCGCTTCCCCGACATCGTCGGCTTCTACACCGACGGCGCCACGACCTTCACCCATGGCTTCCTGGACCACCACGGCGTGCAGTCGGCGATCGACGATCCGGCAGGAGCGGCGCCGAACGTGAACGCCCCGAACCAGAACCTGCTCGGCATCAATGACTTCGGCAAGGCCGCCGGATTCTGGATCGACAACAACGGGCACGAGCACGGCTTCGTGGTCGAGCTGGACCTGCACACGCATAGCGCGCGGAAGTTCATCGAGATCGCGCCGGCAGGCTTCCCCGGTGCGGTGGCCACGCAGGCGAGCGACATCACCGACCACGACGAGGTTTGCGGCTTCTGGACCGACGGCAACAACAACAATCACGGTTTCGTGGGTCGCCTCGGCGAGCAGTGGTCCACCTTCGACGTCACGATCGACGGGGTGAAGGCCACCAGCACTTCCCCCTTCGGATGCAATAACGATGGCAAGATCGTGGGCTCGTTCACCGACAGCAAAGGCGCCGTCCACGGCTTCGTCTATCACCATGGCAGGTTCAGACAGTTCGATGCCACGGGCTCCTCACAGACCCCGGCATTCAACGTGGCGGGTACCTTGATCAATGGTGTCAATGATGAAGGGGACATCGTCGGGTTCTATTCCGACGGCACCCGGGTGAATGGGTTCGTGCGCTACGCGGGCGAATTCTGAACTCTGGAAGAGGCATGGGAAATCGGCTCAGGGGCCCCGCGAGGACGGGGCCCCGGGGCCATTCCGGGGCCGCCCCAGGGCCCCCCAAAAAAAATCGCAGTCGCTTGGAATAAAGCCCCGAACACGGGTGTTACCGTTGTGGTTCGGTGCGCTAAGTGACCGAGGTAACCCCCCATGGCTATTGATGACACCGACCTCCTGGCCTACGTCGATGGCGAGCTGCCGCCAGAGCGCCGCGCCGAGGTCGAGGCTGAGGTGGCGAGTTCTGCGGAGCTGGCCCAGCGCCTCCGCGCAATGCGCGCCTCGGCTTTGCCCTACGCGGCGGCATTTGACGCCCAGGCCATCCCTCCGGTACCGGACGAGCTGCGTCGCCGGATCAGGGAGCTCACGAGCCGCGATTCCCGACGCCACGCGGGCCGCTACTGGGCCTGGCCCAAGCTCGCGGGTGCATTCGCCGCCGGCGTGCTTTGCTGCGCTGTTGCGCTCAGGCTGCTGGCGCCCGGCACACCCACTGTCTCGGCCGCGGCACAGGTCGCGCCCTGGATTCAGGCAGTTGCCGACTACCAGCAGCTGTACTCGCGCGCGACGCTGACGCATGTCAGCGAGGACCCGCAGCTGAGCATGCGCATCATCAATGACCTGCAGGAAGCGGACGGTCTGAGAGTGGCCGTGCCCGATTTGCGCAGTGCCGGGCTGAGCTTCAAGCGCGTACAGCGACTGAGTTTCAACCAGCAGCCGGTGGTGCAGATCGTCTATCTACCGGAACGGGGCGAGCCGATTGCGCTCTGCATCACGCGGGATGCCCGCGCTGATCAGACGCCGCACGCGCAGCAGATCGGTGCGCTCGGCACCGTCGCCTGGCGACAGGGCAACCTGGGTTACGTGCTGCTCGGCAGGGCCCCGACACAGACGCTGATGGACTTGGGTCGCCGCATCGCGGCGAGCCAAGTGGGCAACCTCTACGGTTAAAGACCGGCTGAGAGTCCTGCCAGGGAGGATTGTGCAGATGAGAGCTCCGGGCCGCGTTCACTCCGTCGTACCGTTCGATCGTTCCGCGCGGACGGTGCTTGGTAGCGGCCGGCTTGCGGAGCAGAATCCTCCGCAGTCCGAGCCCGGCCAGGGGAGCGGAGCGATGGAGCAGGATGGGCTGTCCGCAGAACTCCCGGCTCTGTTGCCGCGACTATGGCGTTTCGCGCTGCGCCTGGCAGGCGACCGACACGATGCCGAGGACCTGGTGCAGCGCGCCTGCGTGCGCGCGCTCGAGCGGCGAAGCCAGTTGCAGCCCGGAACCTCGACTCTCAGCTGGTTGTTTTCCATCGTGCACTCGGTGTGGCTCAACGAGGTTCGCGCCCGTCAGATCCGCAGCCACGGGAGCATGCAGTGGAGCGAGGAGCTTGCCGATACGGTGCCGGACACGGGTGCCTCAAACCCCGAGGAGTACACCCTGCACCAGCAAGTCATCAGTGCGGTCGAGAAACTGCCCGACGCACAGCGCACCGTGATGCTGCTGGTCGCAGTCGAGGGCCTGAGCTATCGCGAGGCCGCGACTGTTCTCGATGTGCCAATCGGCACGGTCATGAGCCGCCTCGCGCGCGCCCGTTTGACCATCGGCGCATCCTTCGGCACGCCCGGGGGTGAAGCCGCTGCGAGCGGCCGCTGAACAGGCCAACAGACACTCCGCTCTCCCCCCTCACCCTACGGCTCCCCGCTCGACGCCCGACGGTCAGTCAACGCCTCGCCGACGAAGCCGTTTGAAGTTGCGGTTGCGCGTCGGTATGTTCCGTGTCAGGGAGCATTCGTATGAAGCGTCACTCGCTCAGCCGATCGCAGTGGCCCTTCAGCGTTGCCGTCGGCATCGCGTTCGGTAACGTTGCGGGGTGCGGGGGGTCAAGCAGCGCCCCGACAGTCACGCCTTACGCTTACATCGTCAGCGCGGATGGCGAGGGCCAGTCGGTGCCGGGCGCGGTGTATCAATACAGCATCGCCGCCGATGGATCGCTCGCGCCGCTCAGCCCCGCGTCGGTTCCAACGGGGGTGGCTCCGAGTTCGGCGGCCGCGGATCCGACCGGTCATTACCTCTACGTCGCCAACTCCCGTAGTGACACCATTTCTCAGTACACGGTCGGCGCGGGCGGCGCCTTGATGGCACTGTCACCTGCAACGGTTACTGTTGGAGGCCCCTTTCCCCGTGCAGGTCTTTCGCTGAGCGTTGAGCCGCAAGGCCGCTTCCTCTACGTCGTGGTCAGCCCTCAGGATCCGCCTGGCCCTGTGGCGGCGATTGCACAGTATTCGATCGGCGGCGGAGGCAGCTTGACTCCGCTCTCGCCGGCCTTCGTCAACGTGTCGGCTGCTGCCTCCGGCGCTCTTACATTTGATGCGAATGGCCACGCGTACCTCGCGGGCAACGATAACGCCGGCGGCCTCGTGGCGCAGTTCTCGATCGACTCTGATGGCGCGCTTTCACCGCTCGAGCCCGCCAGTGTTTTCGCGACCGCCCAGGCCATCGGAGTCGCCATCGCGCCCAGCGGTCGCACTGCCTACGTCCTCAGCACCTGCGTCGATGCCGTCTGCGACGGCCAGGTAGCACTCTATACGATCGGACCGGACGGCACGTTGGCGGCGACCACAGTCAGCACGCTCACGGGCAGTCACGTCAATCCCGTTGCGATGCTGCTCAATGACACCGGGTCGAGTGGCTACCTGTTGACTAACCTCATGGGCATCGACACCAATTCCGGAGCCGTCTACCAGTACGCCATCGACAACTCCGGTGCGCTCACGCCTTACGTGCCCTCCTCGCTGGATGTTGCGTCGGGCTCGGTGGCAGAAAGCACGTACGGATCCACTCTGTACGCGCTGAGCGCGACCGCAGTCGGCTCTTCGATCGGGGGTCCGGGTGGCAATGTCGATGACTACGCCATCGGGTCCGACGGGCGACTGACGGCGGTGAGCACGACCTCGCTGAGCGAAGGGCGGCCGACGGCAATGGTTGTCGTCACACCATGAGGTAGCGGGCGTCGGTTGACTTCCAGAGCATCGCGTCCCTGAGGCGATGCCGACGCATCTGCCGCCAGCCGCAGCTGGTGACCCCCACTGCAAAGATTATGGCAGCGCCGGCCGGCGTTCCCACGCCGCAGATCCTGTTTTTCGATGAATTTCGGCGACTTGCTCGCATTCGGCACACCGGGCAGATCCACCAGGCGTGCCGGACACTGAGATGGATGTGTCGGATGGCACAGATCTACAGAGCCACGACGGGGCGATGGCAGGGGTTAGGCGTTCCAGCGCCAGGGACGAAACATTCCCTTCGGAATAACTCCCCCGTCCGTGTGTTTATCCGCTGAGCAGCCTGATGAGGAGTGCGCACCATGGCCGCGATGCCAACCGACATGCTCGCTGAGCATCCCAACCTCGCGTTGACACTACCGCTGTTGCGACCACGTCTGTGGACCTTCGCGCTGCGCCTCGCGGGTAACCGCCGCGACGCGCTCGAGCTCGTCCGCCGCGCGTGCGCTTATGCGTTCGAGCGTCCGGACCACTTCCCTACCGGCTTTCCGACACCGAGTGCGATGCTGTCGCTGGTCCATTTCATCTGGTTTCACCAGCTGCGGCCGGACGGAGGGTGTCCAAAGAGCCCGCCGATCGATTTGGTTTGCAAATCTGCTGCCGGCTGAGAGCGACATCGGCGAAAGCGAAGGCGCCGTCCCTGGAGGGGGATGAAGGACGGCGCCACCACAGGGGTTGGCTCGCCGTCAGCTGATTATCTCGCCTCTCGGTGACGCTCTCATGTCAAACCCTCGCGCAACCGTAGGGCCGGTGTTCAGCAGAGATTCAACAAGGAACCCGTAGCGTAGGCTCCATGGCCGCCGAGCCGTTGCTACCCGATAGCGAGCTACGCTTCCGCGTCCTGCGGCGCATCAGGAAAGGCCGATTGCCGGTTATGTTCTCGACCACCCTCTATGCCGGGTACGGGCGCGGAGATCAGTGCGATCTGTGCGATCAACTAATCGGCCTCGACGAGATCGGGTGCGACGTCACTGACCCCCGTGGCGGCAAACGCCTGCACTTTCATTTTGCCTGCCACACGGCCTGGCAACGTGAGTGCACACTGCGTCTAAGAGACTTCAGACCGCGACCGTCACAGGGGTAACGAGCAGAGCGTCGCCACAGACGCGCGCCGTACAGCTCCTCGCGTACAATCCACCACCTTCGCCGCCGTAGCTCAGTGGTAGAGCAGCCGCCTTGTAAGCGGCAGGTCGTCTGTTCAATCCAGACCGGCGGCACCAAGTAAATCAACCAGTTGCCTTCTCTTTCCCCTGCCGAGGCTGGCAATCTTCTAACGAACGTCTAACGTCCCGCTGTCCCTCGATCACGCGGAGTTTCGGCTGCTCGCCGAGTGCTCGAGCAGTGACGCGCTCCGCGACGCTCGCCATTCCTGACTGCAGGCTGTGGGCGTACACGGCATCGACCAGGGTCGAGCGCGAATGTCCCATCGCGTGAGCAACGTTGAAGGCGCTCTCGCCAGCCACGCGCCCGAAAGTCGCGAATGTGTGCCGGAGCGAGTACATGTCGAGCGGCCGCACCCCGGCACGCTTCACCAGCTTGGTCCAAATGTCCCGCCGCACGTTCGAGGGGTTCATCGGCCGGCCGGTGTTCGTCGCGAAGATCAGGGTCTCCGGTTCTCCGCCAGTGCGCTCCTTGTGTGCCTCAAGCTCTCGGACGACCCACCCCGAGAGTGCCACTGTCCGGTTGCCGGCTTCGGTCTTCGGTGCGGTGAACATCTTGCCGCGACAGTCCCACGTGCGGCAGATCCGCGCCGCTCCCGCTGTTAGATCCGCGTGCTTCCACTGCAGCGCCAGCGCCTCGCCGGGCCGGATGCCGGTGAAACACAGCAGCCCGATCAGTGCTCGTTCATGAGGTCGGGCGGCACTGAGCAGTCTCTGCACCTCCTCCTCCGCGAACGCTGCGCGGTTCACGCGCTTCCCTGGACTGGCCTCCGTGCGCTCGTATGGCTTGAAGCGCAGCAGCACGTTGCGCTCGACCACCTCGAGTTCGGCCACGGCGTGGAAGAGCACCGTCTTAAACACCCGGATAATGCGGTTGACGAGCTCGACGCTCTTGCCATCCTCGAGGAGCTCGCCGAGCCAGGCGCGCACGTCCGACTTGCGCACCGTGCCGGCCTCCCAGGTACCGAACTTCGGCAGGATGTGCCCGTTGAGGACCGACTCGTAGTTGGCGAGCGTGCTCGAGCGCCGACTGCGCGCCTTGCACTCCTTAAGGAACGACTCGGCAATCTGCGCGATCGTGAGCCGCTCAGCCTTCGCGACGTAGGTGCCTTTCGAGAGCCGAGTGTCCTGCTCGCGCTCGAACGCTTCGGCCGCTCGCCGAGTGCCGTTCACCGTGTGCCATTCCTGCTTGTGCGTCGCAGGGTTGTAGAGGATCACGCGCCAGCGGGTGCACTTGCCCGCGGCGTCCGTCTTAAGTGGTGCTTTGACTATTGCCATCGAGACCTCCTTACTTGTGCTTCGGTACGAGGTTGGTTAATGCCTGCTTCACAATCTCGTCAGCCTTCAGACCCTTCTTTCCCTTAACAAGGTTTGCAGCCTCGGCGCGCCGCACCCTGTGCTCGTTGATGAGTACATCCCGAGCCCTCTTTCGCTCTCGCGTGTCCACAGCGCGTTGAGGGTTCGCGAGCTTATGAGCCTCGCCCCCGCACTTCCCACCGGGGCAGTATTTGTAGGGGCGTCGCTTCCCCGGGTCTTGAAAAAAGAACCGCCCGCAGTGCTCGCAGCGAGTGAGACGGCGCCGGTATTCGCCCCGGGCAATCAGATCCAACACGTAGGCAAGCGCCAGAACCACGTTCGGAGCCTCTATTACCCGCGCGCGTCTACGTCTCCGGCCGTCCTCCGTTCGCGGCACTAGCTTGACCGGTACTAGGTCGGCGTCCGCTGCTACACGCTTGCGCACTTCCTTGAGTGCGCGGGCGGGGCCGCCCTCCGCAATGACAGCGAGGTCTGCCACGAACTGCCGGTGATGTTCGATAAACCCCGGATCCTTCCCGATTGGCAGTGGAACGTTGCCCGGGACCACGAAGGCCGGGAACGTCTTTCCGTTTGCGAAGCTCTCGACGACGGCCTCCACTACTTCGTCCTCGTCAAGGAGCGGAACCGGGGGATCGTCCGTCTTCTCTGTCAGCGTCACCATTTAATCGCCGTCTTTTCGGGACTGGTTGGGATTCTACTCTCGCGATACAACACTCGCAAGAGAATTCGCGTGTGAGGCTTGCAGAAATGGAATACAGCGACACGACCGGCAGCCTGGCGCACAAGGCGCATGTGGCTCAGCGGACGATCGTTGACTACAGCCGACGGTCAGATCCTTCGAGAGCGGTCATTGGCAGGCCTCGCCGAAAGGTCGCCTACGCAGCCGATTCTCCTTGACGATCGAATGCGTGTGTCGCCGTCCTCAAGCTTGCGCTTGCACATTTTGTTCCTCGCGAGCGAGGATTTTTGTTTCATGACTGGATCGGAACTGATCGTCAATGGCGGCATATCGCAGCTTTAATTTTCTCGCTACGCCACTGCTGAAAGCTAGGAGGTACACCGCATGTTCACTCCAAGCACGCAAGCCAACGGCATGGTCCTACACAAGACTACGGAAGTTGGCGGACTAAAGATATTTTACCGGGAGGCCGGTTCTCCGGGCGCTCCGAAACTTGTCTTGCTGCATGGGTTTCCCGCCTCGTCCCACCAATACAGAAATCTAATGTCGAGTCTGGCCAGCAGATTTCATCTGGTGTCGCCAGACTATCCGGGTTTCGGTAACTCGGACATGCCGGATCCTAAGACGTACGAATATTCTTTCGACAAGACTTCCGAAGTGGTCGAGGCGTTCTTGGCAAAGGTGGGCTTCACACATTTTGGCCTCTACGTCCAGGACTACGGTGGGCCGGTGGGGTTCCGAATTCTCGAACGCCATCCGGAGTGGCTGGACTGGCTGATCATCCAAAACACCAACGCCTACGAAGAAGGATTCTCAGCGGTCTGGGATGGTCTGCGTAATGCGTACTGGAAACGCAAAACCCCTGAGACCGAGAAGCCGCTGGAGGCCTTCCTCGAAGCGGACACAGTGAGGACGGTATACACACATGGTCATCCCAATCCGGAACTCATCAGCCCGGACAACTGGAACATGGATTTGTACTTCCTCGCCCGTCCGAACGCCAAGCGGGTGCAACTCGACTTCTTCTATGATTATCGAAAGAACGTCGAGCTTTATACTCAATGGCAGGCATTCCTGCGTCGGCGTCAACCGAATACCATCATTTTTTGGGGGCAGGACGACATCTTCTTCACGCCTGCAGGTGGCGAGGCATATCTCAGAGATTTGCCGAAGGCGGAAATGCACCGCCTGAAATCTGGGCACTTCGCGGTTGAGGATTGTCTGCCCTATATAACCGAGAAAATCGTGGCGTTTTACGAGCGCAATCGGTAAACCGCCTCACGGCGCCGATGGCGTTTCATTTTGCACGCTCAACAGCGAAGTCAGCGCGTCGGTAGGAACACGAACACTCTCGGGACGGCTCTAGACAAGCCTTCGCCGGAGTGACAAGGCACTTCCTCGGACGGGGTGCGCCACTTTGCGTTCATTGACGCAGGATCTCGAATGCCCGCTTCTCAAGAAATCGTGAGGCCTGAGGAATCGTCTGCTTCTGGCCGGTTTGCGGCCGTTTTAGCAAAGACGGCGAGTTCTAGACGATCGCACCCGAAACGCCGGCTGTCCAAGTCGATGACTTTCGCGCGACGCTGCGGGCATGGACGCGAATGCAATCAGGCGAGCCGCGCTCATTACGCTGCGCCGTGCGATCTGCGAGCAATGCCCGCCGGGGCGGGAGCGCGATGGCTGGCTTGCATGGCTCGAATCGTACAGAGGGTGCTCGCGGCAGTCGGCTAACGACACGCTCGCTAATTGTGCGGCGCGCGATTTCTCAATGAGCCGGCAGCCGCCAGGAGGGCAACACCGAGAAATACCGCGTAACCGCCAATCACCCGCATCCACCGCTCATCTGCGAACAGCAACAATGCGCCGCCGAACATCGCGACTTCGGAGAACCCAGTAATCGCCATCCAAGCTCCCGCAAGGGTCGAGTCCGACGCACCTCCTACAATCTCAACTAATCCGAGGGCTATCCAAACGCATGCAATTATCCGCTTGACTTTCAGTGTCACCCACTCCCGCGGCAGAAAGAGAGCAATGACTCCACCAAGGAAGACTGCGACAACAAGCAGCACCACCACTTCGCGGACACCCATCGCAACCTCGCTTTCTAGTGGTTTTCGGGCAGCCGCCGAGGTGCTCGCTGCCGATAGTTAAGAGAGCGGCGCGGCGGAGTTATTGCCGGTTGCTGTGGCGCCAAGTTGGGCCACGGCAATCGTTGTAGCCACCAGGTTTCGCTCTTGGATGTTGACAGGCCAGACTACGTCGCACGCCAAGCAATACGCGTCAATGATGTTGGCGTTCTCTAGCAACCTAAGTAGCTCACGCCGAGTGTACGCGAGTTGCAGTTGCTGCTTGCCGCACACGGGGCACGTCGAGAGGAAACGAATGCGCTTAAGCACGGGAGTCGATCCGTTTCTGGGGACGTGATTGGACGCGCTTCTTCGCTGACGCACTCACAGGACTTCAGCCCTTATGCGTTCTTCTGAAGCGTAGCCTATTCCTACCTAACATATTTGAGCGCGACATTTGACTTATTGCGGCCAACGGGTCGTCGCGCGGGACACCATGAGTGCGCGCGTTGCGAAGCTCGCCGAGAGTCTCGCACCGCTAGTGCTGCCAAGGCTGGCGTGGGCGGTGCGCATACAGGCCGCGCATGTCTCCCGTACTGCATGGACGGCCCCGCGTCCCGTGCCCACCATTCGCGCGTGCGCGTCCTACCCCACGTTAAGAAGCTCGATGACTGCTTCGGTGACTTCCTCGTGCGCGTCTCGTGCCCGTGCGGCGCGTCCCGCCGCATCGAGCTGGAAGCGCTCGCGAGGATCGCAGGAAGGTCGGTGACGCTCGCGAAACTCGCAGCCCGGATGCGCTGTTCGAACTGCGGGAAGAAGGTCGCCGAGGTGGTTGCAGTGGCGAGGCCGAGGCCGCGGAGTTAGGCTAGCAGCGACAAGTCTGGCAGATCCTCGGTCGAGCTCGAGGAGATGCCACGTATTACAACGAAACGATAAAAGGGGATTCAAAATGCATACGCGTGTCGTGCTCTCCCTTGTCGCGCTGCTCTCGAGCGGGCCGCTAATCGCCTCCGACAAAACGGCCATTCTCGCAGTGGTGCATCACTGGGTAGACTCATTCAATAAGGGCGACAGTGCATCAGCGTTGGCGACCTGCGCGGACGAATCCGCGATCATTGACGATGTCCCTCCGTACCAATGGCACGGCGCGGGCGCATGCAAGGCTTGGTACAACGATCTGAGCGCGTTCTTAAAGAAGAACGAAATGGCCTTCGATAACAGCACGATCGACAAGGTCCGTAACTTCGAGGTTACGGGCGACCGCGCCTATGCCGTAGTGTCCGCCACCTTCAGCACGAAGGTTAAAGATGCGCCGCAAACGGAGAAGGGCATTTGGACCTTCGCAATGAAGAAGGGAGGCCAGGGGTGGCAGATTACGGGGTGGACGTGGACACCGGCAGCACCATCCAAATGACCTAAACTGCGGCGCGGCACGTACGCGACCGCACGAAGCGCCGCCTGCCGATGGGGCGGCGTAATTGTGCACAGCGTTGGCTGTGAAATTGCGGAAAGCAAGATCATCAAGCTGCGCAGCAACACCGTCCTATACCATTGACCGCCGCAGTCGGTAGACTTGAGGTTAAAAGGAGTCCCTCGACCCACTGGCGCTGTGTGCTGATCGGCAGCGGTTGCTTCTAGGGACTCGACGTTGCACACAATAAAACCGCTCAGGAAGGTAAGCGATGGGCCAAGCTTTCGCTTTTGTTGCGACGTGTCCGACTTGCGGGCACGCGCAACTTCAGAATGCATTTGCGCGCCCAGATCTTGAGCGCTTGCTAAATGGCGGCTATCCGATTGAAGCGTATTGCACTGATTGCGATGAGTTCTGGACTGTCAGTATCCAAAAGAGAGTGGAAATCATTGAGGCAGTTGCGATCACGCGCGCATGGGCGGTCATCGGAACCAGTCAACGGCCTCTCCGGTTGTTCCGAAAGCTGCGATCGCGGCTGGAAAATTCGACCGATTCTTAAGAGCGTGCGGTGCGACAGGCGCGATGTGGCATCTGCGCTTCATATCGAACACCACGATTCTTTGGAAACACGCGGTAGCGCGGTAATCCGTTTTAGTAGATGATCGCGTTATCGCGACGTCGCGGTGATGCCGTACCGCACGGCGCGTTTAAGGGCCGGAGGTCTCAACCCGGCCTTTTCTTCGCACGCCTCTCCGACCGACGCCCATAAGGGCTTACCACTACGTGGAATCCAAGATGCGCCGCTAACGGCGGATGTGTACGATGCGTCGCTTTTTTTTCAAGGGACTGAAATGAAGACGACGCACGCACCCGCGAGCCACTGGGGACAGCATGAGCCGGAAAGGATCTCATTCACATCGAAATGCTCAAAGTGTGCGCAGGTGCGACATCAGCGTGGATATGACCGAGGCTCTTTACAGAGGCTACTCAATCGCGGTTATCCAGTGGAGGCTTACTGTCCCGCATGCGATCAGTATTGGCAGGTCAGCCTCAAGGAACGTACGGCGCTCGCCGAAGCGGTGACCGTTGCTGGCAGGGTGACTAGACTTCGACATTAAAGAAGACTTCAGACGATCACTTGCGCCGCCTGCCGATGGGGCGGCGCCTTCGGTCTCGGACACTTAGGCGGACGGTTCGCCGAATACGAAACGCTCCAAATGGTGCAAAACGACGTCGGGTCTGATTGAGCAATAGAAGCCCGACACGTCGCCGTACCGAAAAGGGGTTTCCTCGAGCCCGTGCGCGCAGAGGATACCGTTACCCCATTTTGATTCGGCACGATCTGGACTCACGAGTTTGCCCACGTGAGTGAGCTTTCCTGCCGCGGACCACGTGACGAGAGCACCGGAGCCTGGTTCGCATGGTTGCAACGCTTCGTCGACCAGGTAGCTGACAAAGGCCGTTTTAGCCACCAACAAAGGGTGCGGATATTGATCCATCCGTCCGATCAACCCTGGCGCGTGCATCACGCAGTTGTATTTCTCGAGTGGCTCCGCAGACGGCAGGGCCGAGATCGTATGAGGTACGACCTGTGCGATTTCTGTAAGCCGCGCGGCATGTGTGTCCAGCGGGTTTCTCTCGAGGTCGCTTACCATGTCCTCGATGAGCTGCCTCAACGCCACAGTCATGCTCTGGGCGGGTTTACAGGCGCGTGTACATACAGACGCCTTTCTTTCCCTCCCCACGTGCCTAGCCGCTCGGTCTTGCACTGTGGGCATACGGCATTGACGTAGTGCGCTTCGGGAATGCGCACTGCCTCCGGCCAAGTCTGATCGATAGCGATGAACCAGCCGCACGTTCTGCACGGCCATCCCTCGTACGTCTCGCCATCACTGAGCGCGTGATCCTTGGCTAACACGTGCACCGGTCGAGGGTTTTCCCGGGTGCCGATTGGAGGACTCTTCTGCACAAACGCTAGTCTACAGCGTCTAACGGATTTCTAATGTCCCGCCAGAAACGGGGGTGACCGAGCAAGAGCGAGGCACCAGTAAGTTGCTGTTTTTCCTGATGCTCGCTCTCGCTCGTGCATGCTCAATCGGTGTTGGATTCAACTTGTAAGCGGCAGGTCGTCTGTTCAATCCAGACCGGCGGCACCAGGCGATATTCGATGAAACCTGCCTCAGGGCAGTTTCGGTGCTCCGCCCGTCCGCGGTGGCGGGTTGCTCGCCGTCGCAGGCTCGCGTGCTGCCGCAGCCGGGCCCGTTG
>Ga0318533_10000902_pt1 | contig 13742 bp, 18 predicted proteins | sample GRESIP053b4f27_FD_203675 | JGI IMG/M metagenome (GOLD analysis project Ga0318533, IMG submission 203675) | Tropical soil microbial communities from Luquillo Experimental Forest, Puerto Rico - GRE.SIPMG.053b4f27 | ecosystem: Environmental > Terrestrial > Soil > Tropical forest > Bulk soil...
GAGCAGGTCCCGGCCGCGGTCGGTCAGAACCGCGGCGCGATCGTCCGAGCTGAGGGGAGAGGTACGTAGTAGACCTTCCCGTTCGAGGTGGTGCTGGGCCTTCCGAGTGTCGTCGCGGCCGTCGTGAAGATCGCTCTCGGACACGACGCGAAAGGCGCCGACGGTGGCGAGCAGCCGGCTTTCCGTGCCGTTGATCTCGTACACACGGCCGCGTTCTCGCACGGGCCGACGCTCACGTCCGCGCGGAAGGTCGAGGTCCTTCGTGAATACATCTCGCCGGTCTCGATCCTCCGAGGGATTGCGGTCGCTGGTTCCGCCACGGCTGCCGCGGCTTCGATCGCCAATGTCGCCGCGGTCACGGTCGTCGGCCGATCGCAGATCGTATCTGTCCCACATTGCTTGTCCTCACAGCCCGCCGGCCTCCCCGCTGTGGAATGGAGTCTCAGCGAGAGCACTTCGAGTATGAGCAGGCGCGCGACGAGTCTGCAATTCGCATTCGGGGCGCGTAGGGCGGGGTCCGTTGCAGTCCGTTGCAGTGTGCCATCGGCTGGCTGCCATGGGCTGGCTGACGGAGTAAAGTTGTGTAGACCGTGACATCAACGAAGAAAACCGCCGCAACATGCGTCTATCTCGGGGGAGACGTCACCGACCGGTACGCGAATTCGCGTCGTTGCGATGGATGTGTGCGGACTGGAGATCTACGGCAACAAGCTCATTCCGCACTTCTGGCCGTGGTCGTGGCGGTCGAGCGGTTCGATCGACGTGACCGCTCTCTTGCCGAAGATTTCGGTTGCGAAACCTGCAGTTCGTTGGTGCGAATCCGTGTCCGTCTCGATGAGCGCCATCGAGTTCAGGCTCGCAGTCGGTTGGGTGATGAACCGGCCTTCATCCACGCATACGCGCGGCTGACCGCCGCAATCGTCACCCAGGGTTCGCCAGGTCCTGTCGGGCAACATAAAGGCCGCAAAGCCAGCCAGATGCCGTTAAGATGACGACGCCCGGTGCAGAGGCGACGAGGTGGCGCAAGCGACGTGCGCTTCGGTCAACCCGACTGCTTGTCGCCGCCCCGCGTCATCCATGGGGCCGGGCCTGCGCCGTGCCGGAATCGCCCCGTTCGCGAGACACTTGACGGCGGCCGCAATGGTGAAAGCAGGATGAACGCCCACAAGGCTGAGGATGTGACCGAGCTACTCCGTGCCTGGAGCGACGGAGACCAGCGGGCGCTCGACAGGTTGACGCCGATCGTGTACGCCGAGCTCCGGCGTCTGGCGCGCCGCTACATGAAACGAGAGCGCCTGGATCACAGCCTGCAGGCGACGGCCTTGGTCAATGAGGCCTACTTACGCCTCGCCGACTGCACAAGGATGCAGTGGAAGGATCGCGCCCATTTCTTCGCGGTCTCGTCCAAGTTGATGCGCCGGATTCTCGTCGACCATGCAAGACGGAACAACGAGAAACGCGGCCGAGGCGTGCCTCACGTCTCGTTCGATGAGACGGTGGCGGTGCAAGAACTCTCGGCGAACCTCGTGGCGCTCGACGATGCGATGGACGCTCTGGCGCGGCTCGATCCCCGGAAAGTCCAGGTCGTTGAAATGCGCTTTTTCAGCGGGCTCAGTGTCGAGGAGACGGCGGAAGTTCTCAAGGTGTCGCCGGTCACTGTCAGACGTGACTGGAGCAGCGCCAAGATCTGGCTATACCGCGAGCTGACCCGGCGAACAGGCAATGGACCCGGAACGCTGGAAGCAACTCGATAGCCTGCTGCAATCGGTCCTGGAGCGCCGGCCCGAGAACCGCGACGCGTTCCTTCGTGAAATCTGCGCCGGCGACGAGTTGTTGGACCGGGAGCTCCGCTCTCTCGTGCATCTCGAGCCAGAGGCTGGACGTTTCCTGGACAGGCCCGCGATCGAAGTGGCGGCGTTCCATCTCGCGCCCGACGGGCATCAGTCTTCGCTCGAGGGCGTGAACCCGTTGATCGACCGGAGCATCTCACATTACCGCATCCTCGAGAAGATCGGCGTGGGTGGGATGGGCGTCGTGTACAAGGCCGAGGACGAGCGGCTCCATCGGGTTGTCGCTGTGAAGTTCTTGTCGGACGAATTGGCTCGCGCCCCCGACGCGCTGGGTCGCTTTCGGCGCGAAGCTCGAACCGCGTCGGCGTTGAACCATCCGAACATTTGCACCATTCACGATATCGGCGAGCAGGATGGCCGCGCCTTTATCGTCATGGAGTATCTCGAAGGCGCCTCGTTGAAGGACCGACTGGCCGATCATGGCGGGTGGCCGCTCGACACCGTGTTGACACTCGGCATCGAAATCGCCGATGCACTCGATGCCGCGCATCATGCAGGCATCGTTCACCGCGACATCAAGCCCGCCAACATCTTCATAGGCAGTCGCGGCCACGCGAAGATCCTGGACTTCGGTCTGGCCAAAATGCACAGCCCGCGCGCGCACGATGGCGAGGCGTTGACGTTGACTGGCACCGTGACGCAGGGGGGCATGGTTCTTGGCACCGCCGCGTACATGGCGCCAGAGCAGGCTCGCGGCGAGACCATCGATCACCGGGCCGACATTTGGGCGTTTGGACTGGTGCTGTATGAAATGGCGAAGGGGTCACGACCCGTCGCGGCCGTCCGGCTTCGCCTCGACCAATCGCCGGCGCTGGAGCGCATCGTCTCCAAATGTCTGGAGACCGACCGCGACGCGCGCTATCAGCACGCCGCCGACCTTCGAGACGATCTCCAACGCTTGAAGCGAGACACGGACTCTGGGCCAGGCACGGGCACGCCAAAGCGGGCTGCGGTCGCAGGACGATCGATGCTGATCGCCGCGGTCCTGGCGATGGCGATCGTCGTTTCAATGTCGGCCTATCTCTTTTTTGTGCGTTCTGATCGATCTCCCAGGCTCACCGACACGGACACGATTGTCCTCGCGGATTTCGAGAACAAGACAGGCGACCCGGTGTTTGACGACACGCTGCGCCAGGGATTGTCGGTCGAGCTTCAACAATCGCCGTTCCTGAGTCTGATTTCGGACCGGCAGGTCCAGCAACAGCTGGCGCTGATGGGACAGCCGCCAGGGGCGCGGCTGACATCGGACGTGGCTCAGCAAATCTGCGAGCGAACCGCAAGCGCCGTGGTCCTGGAAGGCTCGATCGCCAGCCTTGGAAGCCAATATGTGTTGGGCCTGCGCGCCAAGAACTGCGATACCGGAAACCTTCTCGATCAGGAGCAGATCCAGGCGGCCAGGAGAGAAGACGTTCTGAACTCCCTGAGTGAGATCGCTCGTAAACTCAGAACTCGGCTGGGCGAATCGCAGGCGACGGTAGAAAAGCATTCGACGCCACTCGCCGAGGCGACGACACCATCGCTCGAGGCCCTCAAGGCGTACAGCAGCGGAATGAGGGAGCTCAATTCTTCCGCGAACTTTCCCGCGGCTATACCTTTTTTGCAGCGCGCTCTCGAGATTGATCCCCAATTCGCCATGGCGCACGCGAGTCTGGGAGTTGCGTCCAGTTCTCTCGGAGAGACGGTGCTGGCTGCCAAGAGTACGACGAGAGCCTGGCAACTGCGGGAACGCGTCACCGATCGGGAACGGTTTTTTGTTGACTTCACCTACGATCGACAGGTCACCGGCAATTTGGAAAAGGCTTACCAAACTCTCGAATCGTGGCTTCGGACGTATCCTCGCGGGGAGCCACCGAACGATGCCCTGAGTTTGTTAGGCGGCCTTTCCACTCACGGGACGGGCCGATTTGCAAGAGCGATCGAGGCATCCCTGAAACAAATCGCGATTGATCCCGATTTTGGACTGGCGTACGGCAGTCTTGCCTCGACCTATTTTTTGCTGGACCGTTTCGAAGAAGCCGAGCGTGTGCTTCAACAAGCCACCGAACGGAAGCTGGAGAGTCCGATTCTCTTCATGATCCAATACAACACCGCGGTGTTGAAGGGTGACCAGCACCAGGTGGATCGAACGGCGACTCTCGCGAAGGGCAAGCCTACGGTGGACCACACGGTCGCTCACGCTGAGGCGCTCGCGCTGGCACGTTCCGGTCGGCTTCAACTGGCTCGTCAGTCATCCAGCCGCGCGATGGATCTGGCCCTGCAGGAACGGCAGCGAGAAGTAGCAGCGAGCTACCAGGCCGCCCGCGCGGTGTGGCAAGCCGTGTGCGGGAATGCGGCCAAAGGGAAGAGTGACGCCGTCGCCGCGCTCGCGCTTTCGGACGGCCGAGATGTCGAATACACCTCGGCCCTTGCCCTGGCTCTCTCGGGAGACTCCTCTCGATCGCAGACGCTCGCCGATGACCTGGAAAAGCGCTTCCCGGAAGATACGTTCGCCAGGTTCACGTACGTCCCTGTTCTCCGCGCACTATCGGCATTGGCGGACGGGAAGCCAACCGACGCCGTGGAGCGGCTGCAAACCGCTCTGCCGTATGAGCTGGCGGTGAACGGCCTCAACTTCAATCACTTCTATCTTGGCGGGCTGCACTCGGCTTATGTGCGCGGTGAAGCATTTGCTGCTGCACGCCGGTATCCGGAGGCGGTCGCGGAATTTCAGAAGCTTCTCGATCATCGTGGCATCGTGGGCGCGGATCCTATAGGCGCACTGGCGCACTTGCAATTGGGCAGAGCGTTCGTTCTGTCGGGAGACAAGGTCAAGGCCAAGGCGGCCTACCAGGAGTTCCTCACGCTCTGGAAAGACGCGGACCCCGACACTCCAATTCTGCTGCAAGCGAAGACGGAATACGCCCAGCTGCAATAGCTTGAGCTCGCGCACGCCGGCTTCGCCTGCGCGTCCCGTCACCTACTACTCCTTGCGACCTCGTGAGAACTGCCTCTTGTAGACGCGCGTCTCGACGGCTCCCGCTTCGGCGACGATCACTCGGAGCTCAGCTCCGTCGTCGTCGATCACGAAATCGAAGTTCGCTGTCGTGCCGATAGGGAGTACGTAGAGGGTCATTGAGCCCGTGCAGTCAGAATTCATCAGATACGTGCCTTGAAAGGTCACCCTGAGGATATTGCCGTTGGCGCTCAACGTCGCCGTGCCGTCGGTATTGCCCCGTCCGTCGAAGGTCTGCCGACCGATCTCACCGAACGGGCCAGCCAACGGGGGCGGAAGGGCGAGAAGAGTGCCCGTGCTCGTGAATCCAAAGCTGCCCTGCAGGCTGGCGTCGGAGCAGCCCCTAGGGTCATCGGCCCAGGCCTTGGGCACGATGCCCAGAGCACACACTGTAGCAACAACAGCGACGAGAGCCTTTGATGCGACGGTCCGTTTCATAACGAAGCCTCCTGGGTGGACGCTGGTCTCAACGTGGGTGTTCAGGTCGGATCGGCCGCGCGATGGTGGTCGGCGAATCTGTTCCTCCACTTCCTATAGGCGGAGAAACCGCGCGCGAGCGCTCATGCGACGAATTCATTAGACATTTGCGAGGTGTCCTCGTCTTCTTGCTTGTGCGAAACGACGGTGAGCAGTCGATCGCAGAGGGCCGGGACGGCCCAACTTCGCACGAGAGCGCCGGATCGCAGCGGCGAGACGGGGCCGTCGAATTCTTGATCCCCTCAGCCGCTCGATGCAGCGCGATCTCAGCATCGAGGTTCGCCGCGGCGGGAGCCGAGGTCGTTAGCCGCCGGCGAGAGCGTGCGTCCCCATGGCCGTATGAAGCGTTACCTTGTATGGTAACATCTTAACCCGGTGGGCAAGCATCGGCGGGGCGGGTACGTCTTCATCACGTGGAAAGGCGATCACCCGCCGCGGCATGTCCACGTATACCGCGACGGCACGCTGATCGTGAAGTGGGATTTGGACAACCAGAAGCCGATGAAGGGTGCTGCGACGCGACGCATTCTGGAGCTGATCCGCGAGTTGGAGGCTGAGGGACTGCTGTGAAGATCCGTTCTATCAGGCACAACAATCGGAAGAAAGTGTTCGAGGTCGGCACGTCGACGAAGAAGCTCGTGTTCCCGTTCTCGAAGGCGGAGCCGGCGCCGACAACCGAAGACGCGATCACGGAGCTCTCCGTCGATCAGGAGGCAGGCCGGGAAGCGTTTACTTACGTCCTCCACTCCGGCCGCACAGGCACTGTGCACGTCGAGCAGGTGCTCGAGTACAACCAGGATCCGACCTACCTCCGCGATCTCCTGTTGTACCGACTGACGCTCGAAGCACAGAAGCGAGTCTCGGAGAGCCCGCTCTCAAAGCGGGAGATCGTGCGCCGGCTGGGGACGTCTGCCGCGCAGTTGTATCGTCTGCTCGATCAGACGAACTACCGCAAGTCTGTGGATCAACTGCTCGCGCTGCTGCAAGTGCTCAACTGTGACGTGGACCTGGTCGTTCGGACGAAGACGGCCTGACGCAACACGCCTGAAGGCGTGCTCCTTCAAGGGGGCGAGCACTGTGACGTAATCGTGACGTGACCCTGTCGATTGAGCGTGATCTACCGAGGTTTACGGTGATCGACGGAAGTGACGCGCGCGCCGCTAACTCTCTGGATCTGCAACGGTAATCGAAATCTGCAGCACGCCATCGGAGACCGTCAGAGCAATTTCCAAGCGTGCTCCTTCAACCACTCGGACATCTCTCCGCTTTAGAATCAACGAGTTGCGGACGGACTGGAACAGTGTAGCGCAAAACCCTCCTTCAAATCCTGCGGTTCCGCAAATCGATTTGTCTTCAGCGATTTGCGGACGTGCGTCACGCGATTGTGTCAGGAATTGTGTCAGACCTTCTAATCTAATGTCCCTTGATCACTTACCGCGATCTTGTTGAGGCGGTCGACTTCGGCGCGTCGGAGTCCCACGTGAGTCAAGGACGGTTTGCGCTCCACGTCAGACGACCAGTACGATGCGGCCGGGCTCTCTCGGCGCTTCGACGCTCGCGCACCGGTAATCTCTTCGCGCTCAAGCATCCACAATCGCGATGCCCCCGGCATGCAGACGAGCGAGTCGTGCGCGCGGCAACATGTCGCGTGGAGTGTCGCTCGACTTCCCGATGCGAGAGTTCAGTGCCGCACGTCGCGGGGGGTCACGATCAGTTCGGCGGTTCCATCCCGCTTGACTCTGGAGTGCGCTCCACGGTTGATACTGGAGCCATGGCTGATTGCTGCTGTCCCGAGCCGGCCTCAACAGGCCCCTCGGCCGGATGTGGCGAGTGCGGGACCGCCGGAAAGCCGGTCGAATCGATCACCGTCAAGGCCATGTTGACAACGGCCGCGTTGGCTCGGTACGAGCACCACGCGTACCGCTTCTGTCCGGACGAAGGATGCTCCGTTGTGTACTTCGGCGAGGACGGGACGGTCTTCAAGACCTCAGATGTCCGCGAGCGCGTTTGGCACAAAGACCCGGTCGGTCGACGGACGGTCTGCTACTGCTTCGGCGAGAACGAAGCCGACATCACGGCGGAGATCGAGCGGCGAGGAACCTCCGACGCCGTCCGGCGCGTTCGTGCGCATATTGCCGCCGGTCGCTGTGCCTGCGAGATCCGGAATCCTCGGGGTGCCTGCTGCTTAGGTGACGTGATCGCGGCCGTGGAACGTCTCACTCCAGCCAGGGCATCGCGGTCATGACCGGGCGTGCCCTGCGGATCGGCGAACTTGCGGCCGCCAGCGGTCTCACGCGGGATGCGCTCCGCTACTACGAGCGGCAAGGGCTGCTGCCGCGATCACGTCGCACGTCTGGCGGCTTTCGGGAGTACGACAGCGGCGCGGTCGATCGCGTCCGGTTCATCAAGCAGGCGCAATCTCACGGCCTGACGCTCCGCGAGATTCGCGATCTCGTCAGTCACCAGTCGGACGCCGGGCGAACGCGATGTCGCCACGTCCGCGACCTCCTCGCACGAAAGCTCGCATTGATGGAGGCGCGTCGCCAGGAACTGGACGCGTTCTGCGACACGCTGCGAGACTACCTGAGAATGTGCGATCAGACCCTGCAAAGCCGGACGTCGACGGATTGCCCGGTAGTCGAAAACCTGAAGGCGGCGAAGGTGCAATGAAGAAGGCCGTCGCGCACTGGAGCGATCTCGGCGCATTGACGACGGCCGGTACCGTCGCGGCGACGATCTTCTGCTGCCTGCCGTTCGCCTCGGGTGTCGTGGGAGCCGCGCTGGCCGCATTTGGGGCGCGGCTGATGCCGCTGCAGCCACTGTTCATCGGACTCAGCCTGAGCTCGTTGGCATACTCGTTCTACCAGGCGTATCGACCGGGAGCGACATGCGCAGCCGACGAGTGCGATGTCCCCACGGCCCTGAGACGCCGCCGACTGCTGCTCTGGGTCGTGACGATTGCGGTGATCGCGATGTTGACCGCGACCTGGTGGGCGAATTGGGTGATCTACTGGAGCCTTTAGAAATGGACAGGTTGTCATGATGAAGCGCGTGCGTGTCGTCACCGCCGCTCTCGGGGTGCTGCTTCTGTTCGGCGGGTACCTTCCTTCCTCTGCGCCAGTCGCGACTGCAGCCCCCAAGCTTTCAGATCTGAAAGGCGTCGAGGAATTTCAGACGTTGTTCAACAACGACGTCGGCAAGGTTCGACTCGTGCTGTTGCTCTCGCCGACGTGACCGGTCTGTGTTGCAGGCACCCGGTGGGTGCAGAACGAGTTGCTTGCGAAATACCCGAAGGCGAATGTGCGCGCGTACGCGGTGTGGTTCAACATGTTTCCCGGCGATGCGCGATCGAAGTGGCCGCCGAATTTGTTGACCGATGCTCGCGTGATCCATCGCTGGGACGAGCCGAAGGCAGTCGGGCTCTGGTACGCGCCACACACGGCGTCGATCCATGGTGAACTGGCGCCCGGGTCCCAGTGGCGCGATGGTGCAATCCTGTGGGATGCGTATCTGCTGTATGGGCCCGACGCGAAGTGGACGGACGCGCCGACGACCGGCCTGATTCACTGGGGTCGCACCATCGTGGCGGGGCGAGACACGTTGAAGGATGACTTCGCGAAGCTCTTTGCGCCTGGCGCAACGGCAACGCCGCGCTGACGGGTGACCGCGATGAATCGACGATCGTTCACGATTGGATTCGGTGCCCTCGTCGCAGGCGCGTGCGGTCGACGGGCGCCGGAGTCGACCCTGTCTAGCAGCCAGCGTCGATCGGTGCGCGGAGACATCGTGTTCATCACGCGCGATGGCTGCGTGAACACGCCCGACATGCTGCTGAACCTCGACGACGCGCTGAGAGGCCTGCGACTGGCGCTCGATTATGAAGTGATCGATCTCGGCAAGTTGCCGAAGACCGACCCACGTACGGGATACCCGACGCCCACGGTCTTGTACCGGAATCGCGATCTGTTTGACATGCCGGCGCCCGTGCCGCCGTATCCCGAGCCGAGCTGACGCGTCTATCAGGGCGGAGTTCCGCCCGTGGAAGAGATTCAGCGCAGGCTGAAGCGGGTCACGGGAGCGTGAGCGACTGAGACGGAAAATCGCTCGTTCCGCCTCTGCGCCGCGCATCGGGAAGGAAGGGATGTATGAGCCGTCAACTCCTGGCTCGAAGCTGTTGCACCACGCCGGCCGCGATGTGTTTCTGGGCAGCGACGTTTGTGCTCGTCTATGGCGCCGGCTTGCTTGTTCGATCCGTTTGGCCCGCACTACAGCCGTTCGGAGACACACTGCTTCTCGGTTCGCTCGGCGCCGCGTGCTTCATCAACTTCGGGCGTAACCGAACACTCCATTGTGGGATCACCGGCCCGCTGTTCGCCGTCGCCGCTGTCGCCGCGGCACTGATGGAAGGGGGCGTCTGGGATTTCGACATGACTGTCGTGTGGGCAGTCGTTCTGATTGGCGTCGGTATCGCATTCTTCCTGGAATGGCGCACGGTCGGCCAGGCGAATGGTCCCGATGTGCGCAACGCGGCGCGGCCATGACTGAGGAACGGGACCGGGCTGCCTCGAGCATCGCCCAGGACGATCCGCTCGGGCGAGCGACGGTTGAGGCAATCCAGCGCGGCGACCTCGGGACATTGAAACGTCTACTGGACGATCACCCCGGACTGGCAACGACTAGAATCGGCGGCGGGTCGAGCGCTTGCCAACCAGCTACAAGCACTCGCACGCTGCTGCATATTGCGACGGATTGGCCGGGACACTTTCCGAACGCGGCTGCCACGGTCGCGATGCTGGTCGACGCCGGCGCAGATGTCAACGCGCGCTTTCATGGACGACACACGGAAACGCCGCTTCATTGGGCAGCCAGCAGTGACGACGTCGAAGTCCTCGATGCGCTGATCGATCTGGGTGCCGACATCGAGGCGCCCGGAGCGGTTATTGGCGGTGGAACCCCTCTGGCGGACGCCGTCGCGTTCGGCCAGTGGCGGGCGGCTCGACGACTCATTGAACGCGGTGCGCGCGCGAACCTGTGGCAGGCCGCGGCGCTCGGTCTGATGGACCGCGTTCGACAGTTCTTCGAATACGGAGCCCCGTCCCCAGCAGCCGAAATCACGAAGGCATTCTGGTGCGCATGTCACGGTGGACAGCGGGAATCAGCCGCGTATCTTCTCGAGCGCGGCGCCGATATCAACTGGGTCGGCTTTGACGAGTTGACGCCACTGGACGCCGCGCGTCGCAGTGGCGCCGCGGATGTTGCCCGATGGCTCGAAGGGCTGGTGGCCAAGTCGACGCAACGGTCGTGAGGCGATTGACGAGCTTCACCCATCGTCCGTTCCATGAGCGTGGGATGATCGCGTGGTCGCATTGCGGCGTTCGAACCCAGCGCGGTGTCGCTGAGAGGTCGGGCCCAGAGTCGTCCGGTCGACACGGTGTCGACATCTTGGCTTCCAACACCCAGCCGAATTCCTCCAACGAAATGAGCCCTTACTGGTATTTGACATGCAATGATGCGAGGTCGGGACCGGTTGACGAGGGACATCAATGGCGAAAGAAATGCTGAAATGCAATCGACCTCCCAGGTGCGCGCTGCGCTCAAGGAACTCGAGACACTGCTTCCGGACACGGCAGTTCGTGTCGCCGGTGACGCACGGACACTGTTCCAGTCAGCCAGGTCGTGAAGGCTAGGCGCGAATCGGACATGCAACAGCCCTCCATGTGAAGTCCACGATCACGTTTCGGTCGATGGGAAAGGCGAGTGTGAGATGACGAGACGCTACGAGGTGGTCGTCATCGGATCGGGCACGGCGGCGTCCACGGTGGCTTCGCGCTGCCGGGCCGCCGGCTGGACGATCGCCGTCGTCGATTCACGCCCATTCGGTGGGACGTGCTCACTACGTGGCTGTGACCCCAAAAAGATCCTTGTCGGTGCCGCCGAGGCAGTCGAGTGGGTGCGCCGGTTGAGCGGCAAAGGCGTCGAGTCGGCGAACACGCGAATCGACTGGTCGAGGCTCGTGGAGTTCAAACGTTCACTGATCGCGGACGTACCCAGGAGCCGCGAGGCCGGCTTTCTCAAACGAGGCATCGACGCCTTTCACGGCCGCGCGACGTTCTCGGGTCCGACGACGGTTGTGGTGGGAGATGACGTGCTCGAAGGCCGGTACGTCGTCGTGGCTGCTGGTGCCAGGCCCGCGACAGTCCGAATTCCCGGCGCGGAGCACTTGGTGACGAGCGAACAATTTCTCGAGCTCGATCGCCTTCCCTCGCGCATCCTGTTCGTGGGCGGCGGATACATTTCGTTCGAGTTTGCGCATATCGCTGCACGGGCCGGCGCAACCGTGTCAATCGTGCACCGCAGTGAACGTGCGCTCGCGCTATTCGATCCGGATCTGGTTGAGATACTTGTCGCAAGGACACGGGCGCTTGGAATCGACATTCACGTGCGAACCGAGGTGACCCGCATCGACAGACGCGGCGAGAGCTTTCATGTCGAGGCCGTGGGGGATGGTCAGACGCGCGCGTTTACGGTGGACATGGTCGTACATGGCGCTGGACGTGTGCCCGAGATCGACGATCTCGGACTCGACGCCGCTGGTGTCGAGTGGGATATCCACGGTGTCAGAGTGAATGAGTACCTGCAGAGCGTATCGAATGGGTCGGTGTATGCCGCCGGCGATGCCGCTGCGAACGGCGGCCCAAAGCTGACCCCTGTGGCGGGATACGATGGACGAATCGTCGCAGCAAACTTGCTGAAGCGAAATCACGCCATTCACGATTACAACGTCGTCCCGAGCGTGGTGTTCACGATTCCGCCACTCTCCTCGGTTGGCCTGCACGAGCGTACCGCCCGCGAGCGCGGGCTCCACTTCACAACGCACCACGAGCAGACGACGAGCTGGTATTCGTCGCGTCGCATCGGAGAATCGGCGTCGGGATTCAAGGTCCTCGTTGAAGAAGAGAGCGGGCGCGTGCTCGGTGCACACTTGCTCGGACCTGACGCGGATGAGGCGATCAATCTCTTCGCGATGGCGATGCGCAGTGGGATGCCTGCTCGAACCATCAAGGAGATGGTGTTCTCGTATCCGACCGTCGCGTCCGACATCCTATACATGGTTTGAGCTTCCTCAGTCAGCCATTCGTCGCGGTCGTTGCACCGGTTTTCTGTCAGTTCAGCAGCGGGGCGCCGCCCGTCGGAGTGGGCGAGGACGTTCCGCATTGGCTCAAAGCACGCGAGGTTAAGCACACTCGGAGACGTACGTTGACGTACCGGTTGACAGCGTCGAAGTGCATTCAGTTTTTGTGTCAATACTGTGTCACATACCCCCCGAAACCCCCGGTGAACATCTTCACTTACGGGTGCATCGCGAGGTACTTCGTTGTAGCGGGAACTGATTGATCGGACGTGCGTTGGTGGGATTCGGTGTGCGTCAGCGCGCGTGAAGCGATCCGATTTCCAAGCGTGCTCCTTAAACCACTCGGACATCTCTCCGCTTTAGAATCAGTGAGTTAGAAGCGACAGCAAACGTATTATCTCAGAATTGTGATACGTCTCCTAATGTGTTCGGATCACTTGCGGCGATCTTGTTCAGACGGCCTGGTCGGTCGTTGCTTCGAAAGCTGGTGACGAATCCGATTCCTGGAGTCGCTGAACGAGAACTGCGAGCCACATGGGCCGCTGCGCGCGACCTGATGTGACGCGCCACAATCGCCTAAGCAATTCGCTGTTGTTACCCCGTCGCGAGAACCACACCGTTCGCCGGCTTGGCGACGATGTCCGCGACCGCCCGAGGCTGTGACACGTACACCGCGTGACTGCCCTTGAACTCGACGACCGTCGAACATGCGCGCTTCGACATTATGGTCGGCACCTGTCGGCAAATCGCGCGTTAAGGTGGCGCCAGAGCGCAAATAAAGCCGAAATGTAGGACGCAGGCGCAAAAATGAAAATGGCCGCCGTCATCCGTCGACGCCATTGTCAGACGGCGTTCAGCTTCAAAACGCTCGTGAAAGTCGGCTAAGGCTGGCGCTCATCGGGACCGAGCGGGCTCGTTGTCTTGGCCAAGCCAAACGCGGCGCTGAGCCTCGACCATCGTCCACCTTCCGGCTGTACGTACGCCCGCCGCGCTGGAACGACGACCCGGACTTCGGTACCCATTCCGGCACCGCTCTGACAAATGAAGCTCGCCCCAATCTTTTCGGCTCTTTCCATCATGCCAGGGAGTCCCCAGTGAACATTTGGGGCAAGGAGCATCGCGTTCACGTCGAAGCCGTGCCCGTTATCCCGACAGGTCATTTTGAACTCATGAGGCTCGTAAACCAGTTCAATATCGATGCGCGTGGCATCAGAATGCCTGAAAGCATTCGCCAGAGCTTCTCGTGCAATTGAGAAGATCTCGTCCACCACGTGGAGGTCAAGAACGTGGA
>Ga0318533_10000903_pt1 | contig 13731 bp, 6 predicted proteins | sample GRESIP053b4f27_FD_203675 | JGI IMG/M metagenome (GOLD analysis project Ga0318533, IMG submission 203675) | Tropical soil microbial communities from Luquillo Experimental Forest, Puerto Rico - GRE.SIPMG.053b4f27 | ecosystem: Environmental > Terrestrial > Soil > Tropical forest > Bulk soil...
ACGTTGGGCCGGGGGGTCAGCGGCAGGCGGGTTTGTACGGGTAGTTGCCGACAAGCCGAGCCCATTCAGCGCGATCGAGACTCCGGTTCGCGATGCCGCATGCGAGGCGGCGCCAGGAGTCGGGTCGGAGATCCCACAACAGCACGCGGTCGTCGTGCCCGCCCGATGCCAGCCAACGCCCATCGGGGCTGAAGGCCAACGCTTCTATCGGTCCCACGTGTCCGGTGAGCGGTTGGCCGACACGCTGCCGGCGGTCGACCTGCCAGAGGACAACACGCTCCGACTCGCCGGCGGCGAGCATCGTGCCGTCGCGGTTGAACGCCAGCGCCCGCACAGGGCCGTCATGTCCGCCAAGCGCAGGCAGCAGCTGGCCGCCGGTCGCGACGCTCCAGAGCCGGACGTTCGCGTCGTAGTCGGCCGTGCCAACAGCGGATGACGCCAGCGTCTGGCCGTCCGGACTGAAGGCCAATGCGTACACCGCTTCGCGGTGTGCGGCCACCGCCGGGCGTAGGAGGCGCCGGCCGGACACGTCCCACAGCGCCACCGTGCCGTCGGCTCCGCCCGACGCAAGCAGCCGAGCGTCGGGGCTGAACGCCAGGCTCCTGACGTCATGGTCGGGCGAAGCGCTCGCGATCGGGAGCCTCTCGAATGTCTGATTGGTATCGCTCCATACAGCAAGCGTGACGCCGTTTGAGACCGCCGTCTGACCACCGGGCGCCAGGGCGACTCTCGACACCGTTGGTGCGGCCGCGGGAAACCGCCGTGTGCGAGCCGCGCCGCCGTCGAGAGGCCGATCGATCAGTTGCTCCCGCGTGGCGGCGCGCAATGTCGCGCCGTCGTGACTCAACGCGACATCGAGCACAGCGCCGCGGAATCCCGCGAGCGGGCGGAGGAGACGTCGAGTCTCGACATCCCAGAGGTTGACGATCCCGTTGAACGATGCGGCTGCGAGCGTGCGGGCGTCCTGGCCGAACGCAAGGTTGCTGACGCCGTCGCCATGTCCCGCGAGGGTCGCCGTCGTCATGCTGGTCGAGTCGATCGCCCATTCAAGCACGGTGCCGTCCTGTCCGACCGAGACGAGCGATGTCCCATCGGCTGGTGAGCCGGATCTTCGGGGCCCCCCGCCGAACGCAACGTCGACCACTCCCGTGGCATGCCCTCGGAGGGGGGGATCAAGACGCTCTCCGGTCCCCACATCCCACAACATCACGCTCCCGTCTTTCGCCGCCGAGGCGAGCAGCTGTCCGTCGGGGCTGAATACGACCGTGAGTCCCCAGGTTTCGAAGCCGAGCGGCCACGGCTCGTGGCCCTCGAGCGGCCGGCCGATGAACGCGCGCGTGGCTGCGTTCCAGAGTCGAATCGTCCGATCCTCGCTGCCTGATGCAAGCAGGCGTCCGTCCGGTGAGAACGCCAGGCTGAAGATCTTTCCGCGATGGCCGAGGAGCGGCGAGCCGAGCGCCTCGCCGCTCTTGGCATCCCACAAGACGATGCTCCCATCGTTGCCCCCCGACGCGAGCCGTGAACCGTCCGGGCTGAAGGCCAACGCCGTCTCCCATCGCTTCGGCTGAAGCGGCCCGCGTGGCGCGCGCCCATCGAGGCTCGACATCGTAATGCCCGCGGATCCGTAGCTCGCCAGTGTCGTGCCGTCGGCACTGAACGCGAGCACGCTCGACGGCTCTCTGCTCTCGGGGCTCCCCCGAAGGTCGCTCAGGGCGGCGCCCGTCCTCCCGTCCCGGATCACGATGCGGCCGGGCACGGCAAGCGCGAGACGCGCCGCGTCCCTGGTCACGGCAAGGCTGCGGATGTCGTGGACGTCGGCAAAATGGCCGAGGGCGCGCATGCCGCTCGCGCTGAAGGATCGCAGACGGACCGTCCGCTGATCGTCGCCGAGCTCGACGAGCGTGCGTCCATCGCTGCTGAAAGCCGCGGCTTTGACGGTGACCGGCTCATCCCAAAGAAACCTGCGCAGGTGGGGACTGTAGAACAGGGCAGCAAGCAGACTGCTTCGAGCTTCGTCGGTGTCACCCACGATCGTTGCCTGCACGCTCTGGAGCAGGGCCAGGTCCAATCGCGTCGCCAACCGATCGCGCGCCTGAGCTGACAGCTGCCTGGAGACAGCAATCCGACTCTCTTCTTCGGCGCGCCGGCGCTCGGCGTCAGCCTCGGCGCGGCGCGCTTCGGCAACGCGACTGTTGTCTTCTGCGATTGCCGCCTGGCGTGTGGCTTCATTGCGCTGCCGCGTGGCCTCAGTGCGCTGGCGGTTGGCGTAAAAGGTCGCGAAGCCCAGCGAAACCGAGAGCGCGGCCAGCAGAACGATCGACGACCAGGCCAGCCGGAGGGTGCGCCGGTGTTGGCGAAGATCGTCGCTGTCAAGATCGTCCTTCGGGCGCCCGTGCAGGGGCGCCGCGAGATCGAGTATTGCGCTGCGAAATCCCGCGTGCCGCAGCGAGAGCTGCTCGTGCTTGTCTACCCAGGTCAAGTCGACGTAGAGCGGTTGATCCTGGAAACGACCGCGCAGACCGTCGGGCAGCGCCGTCGTGGTCGCCCAGTTGAAGTCGCGAGAGGCAGCGTCCCAGGCGATGACACCGCGCGTGAGCGCAATCAGCATCTTGTCGGGCGCGCGCGTCGTCAAGAACGCTTCGATCTCGCGAGCTACCCATGGGGACGCTCTCGCGGCTGGAGAGGCGAGGAGCAGGAGGTATTCCGAGTCGTCGAGCGCCCGTAGGATGGCGCCCCAGAGCGCGGGGTTGGCCGCAAGGCTTGCCTTATCTCGAAAAATGCGGAGCGCGTACGTTTTGTACCAGGGGCGCGCGAAGCCCTGCAGCGCGGATTGTACCGATGCCGCGAGGCGGAGGTCTTCGGTGTGGCTGTAGGAAAGGAACGCGCTGTATTTCCGGCCGGGCATTGCCGATCGTTCAAAGGGGCGGGAGCTCCAGGCTGACGTAGTCGTACATCACGTGATTGGCTGTTCCCGAGACGCCTCGACGCTGGAGCAGTGTGATGGTATTGGAACCCTGCTGCAGGAGCGACACAGGGATCGTCACGTAATCGACGCCGTACTTCGCATGAATGCCTTCCCGAATCAGTGCGTTCCCTCCCCCGACGGAAGGGAAAAAGTCCGTCAGCGGGGGGTTAGCCAGGTCGGGATCGTTGACGAAGACCTGCTCGGCCGCCGAATTTGTGCTCGCCCAGGCCAGCGTCAGAGTCGCGTTCCCACTGGCGGGCACACTGTCCAGGTTAAAGGTGATATTCCACGGCCATTGATAATTCACGCCATGCACGATGTAGGCGCTGTGGACGTAGTTCCAATCTGTGGCCCAGTTGCTCGTATCGACGCTGTAATTGAGAGGACTCGTGAGTTCTTTGGCAAACTCGTCGTACAGAAAGGCCTGGAAGTAATCCGTCCCGTGCCGGAACTCAGCTGCCGAGCGATCGGGCACACCGATTTCCCAGGCGATGCTGCTGCCCGGATGTTCGACGTTCCAGATCAGGTTGCCCAAAAACGTGGTGGTTCCGGCGCTCACCGTCACATTGGTTTGGGCATACTCTCCGACCGCTCCGCCGACAAACGCGGACAAGGTGTAAGCGCCCGGACGCACATGCGGGACGCTGAAGTTGCCGTCCGGATCCGCCTGCACCCAGTACTGATAGCGCTTGGATTCATCCTGCCAGTTTCCTCCCGGGTCGGGCTGGGCGAGGCCCACCCAGGCACCTGCGCCGCTGACCGAGGGTTTGAGAGGGTCGCGGACGATGAACGTGCCGCTGACCGTTCCACGGCCGCCCTCCTGCGGGTAGTCACTGGTCGTGGTCAGCCAGGTGTAGGGCCAGTTCGCTTGCTCCGCCTGCGCTTTCGCTTTCGCATCCGTCCAGCAGTCGTCGGCCGACGCAGGGCAGGAGTTCATATACAGCAGCCAGGGCCCGTAGACCTTGCTCCAGGTTTCGCCGGCCGCGACGCTGGTGCTCGAGCCGCCGTAGTGGTTCCGCCCGTAATGCAAGAGCGTATAGGACTCCGAGAGAGTCAGGTCCTGTTTGGTCGGCCCGTCATTCAGAAACTCAAAGCTGCCGACGACGACCCAGACGCCAGCCTGGTTCACATTGCTGGCGTGGCCCCACGCACCGATCCGATAGTACTCAGCGCTATAGTCGTACTTGCCGAAGTAGGTTTCCGCGCGGACCCCGGTGTTCAGGTACACTACCTCGGCAATCGAGGTCGGCGACGCTTGCGCCATGTCGTACGCGGACGGCCCCTGCCCATGTCTCGCATCGTCGACGTAGAGGTTCTCGAAGCTGAACGTGGTGCCATCGCTCGGATGTTTCCAGACCGTGCGCCATTCGCCTACGCTGGTCGCGGGGTAACTCGCCGGATGGCTCAGCGTGGCGTAGCTGTAGACGCCCGTGTCGCCGCCGCGCATGACGTAATGGATGTCGATATCGAAGGCGTGCGGCTGGTTGGCGTAGGCCTGAAAGAAGGAGAGATCGACCAGGTCATCGGCCTGAGTCGTCACTGAGTAGACGCATGGACCGGGCGTCTGGTAGCTTGAACCGCCGTCCATGCTGTAGTACACGTTGCCGCTGACCGTTTCGAGGGCGCCCAGCCGCATCGAGGTGATCTGACCGTTGTCCTTCCGAATGGTGGCCGTCACGATTCCGTTGTCGAGTGTCACGTCGGCCCCGTTATCCGTGAGCGTCACCTGCGCATAGGCAGTGGCGCTGCAGGCCATCAGGAAGCTCGACATTGCCAAGACGTATTTCGCTCGCATGGGTTGCCGACGGGACGATATCGATTCCAGGGAGGATTGACAAGCGGTTGCCTGAAGCTTCGCGAAAAAGTCGTCTTCGGGGCTGTCTAGTACGAGGGGTGAGTCTGTGTCACGGAGCTGACACTGAGGGTCTGGTGCGGAAGTCCCCATGATCGATCGGTCCGCGGAGAACTCGGCGCCCCTTGATCACGACGTGACGAGGATCGAGGCACGCCGTGTGGCGGGCGCCGAAACGATTGGACCGTACCGTCTGCTGACGCGCGTCGGCGAAGGAGGGATGGGAGAAGTCTGGCTTGCCGAGCAGACGCGGCCCCTTCGCCGCCAGGTCGCGTTGAAGATCATCAAGGCCGGTATGGACACCGCCTACGTGGTGAGCCGGTTCGAGGCCGAGCGCCAGGCACTGGCCATGATGGACCATCCCGCCATCGCGAAGGTGTTCGATGCCGGTGTCACGCCCAAGGGGCGGCCGTATTTCGTGCTGGAATACGTGCGCGGCGAACCGATCACGACCTATTGCGCGCGCCAGCGACTCTCCACCGATGACCGGCTCGACCTGTTCCTGCAGGTCTGCGACGGCGTCCAGCACGCACATCAGAAAGGGATCATTCATCGCGATCTGAAGCCATCAAACATCCTGGTCACCCTGCTCGACGGGCGTCCGGTGCCGAAGATCATCGACTTCGGCGTGGCGAAAGCCATTGCCCAGCCGCTGACCGATCGAACGCTCTACACCGAGCTCGGGACGCTCATCGGCACGCCGGAGTACATGAGTCCCGAGCAGGCGGAGATGACCGGACTCGACATCGACACGCGGACAGATGTCTACGCGCTCGGCGTGGTTCTCTACGAGCTCCTGACGGGCGTTCTGCCGTTGGATGCGAAAGGGCTGCGCGAAAAAGGCCTCGACGAAATCCGGCGAACGATCCGGGACGTCGACCCGCCGAGACCGAGCGTGCGGGTGACGATGGTCGAGTCGACAGGCACGCAATCGACACTTGGTGTCGACGCAGTCACGACGCGGCGCGAGCTCCGTGGCGATCTCGACTGGATCACGATGCGGGCGCTCGAGAAGGACCGGACGCGGCGCTACGGCTCGGCGGCTGAACTGGCGTCGGATGTGCGACGTCATTTGAGCCATTTGCCTGTCGTGGCCGGCCCACCAAGCGCGCTCTATCGCACGCGCAAGTTCGTCCGGCGGCATCGGGTCGGCGTAGCTGTTGCCGCGACGCTCGTCGGCCTGCTCGTGGCGTTCGCGACGACGACGGCCATTCAGGCCGCGCGAATCGCGCGCGAGCGCGATCGCGCCAGTCAGGAAGCGGCGATCGCGACGACGGTCAATGACTTCCTGCAAAACGACCTCCTCGCGCAGGCCAGCGCGAGCCAGCAAGCGCAGCCCGATGTTCGGCCGGATCCGGACCTGAAGGTCCGGACGGCGCTCGATCGTGCGGCGGCGCGGATCGAAGGGAAGTTCGAGAAACAGCCGTTGGTCGAGGCGTCAATTCGGCAAACCATCGGGACCACCTACTCCGACCTGGGGCTGTACGGCGAGGCGCAACCGCATTTGCAACGATCGCTCGAGATTCGCCGGCGAGTTCTTGGACAGGAGAATCCGGAGACGGTCCGCTCCGTCTGGCGGCTCGCCAAGTTGAGCGCGCTGCGGCAGGATTTCGAAACGGCAAAAAGGCTCTACCAGGAGACGATCGAAATCCAGGGCCGGATCCTCGGCGCGGACCATCCGGATCGCTTGGAGACGATGCAGGATCTTGGTTGGTTGATGGCCATGCGCGGCCAACTCGCAGAGGGTGAGAAACTCGTGGTCGAGGCGTTAACACGGGAACGCCGAATCCTGGGTAACGACCATCCGCTCACGTTGACGGGGATCCACCGGCTGGCAAACGTGATGATGACCGAAGGACGCTACGCCGATGAGGAGAAGCTGGCCCGCGAAGAATGGGAACGCCGACGCCGGATTCAAGGCGCTGAACATCCACAGACTATGGAGGCCGAACGATTCCTCGCCGGGAGTGTCTTAGGACAAGGGCGTCTTAGTGAGGCGGAGCAGCTTCAGCGTGACACCCTCGCCATCAAGCGACGTGTCCTAGGCGCGGATCATCCCGACACTGCTAGCTCAATGAGTGATCTCGGAAACGTGCTGCGCCGAGAAGGGCACTCTGCTGAGGCCGCAACTTTGTATCTCGAGGCAATCGATACTTTTACCAGAACTCTTGGGCCCGAGAGCTCCTCGACTCTGCTGGCGGTCAATAACCTCGGGACCGTGTACCTTGAAGCTCATCGCTACCCCGAAGCCGAAAAACTGTTTTCGGACCTGTTGCCGAAATCAAGGCGGATTAATGGCGCCCAACACCGCCGAACCTTGATGGCGATGAACAATTTGGCTGTCGCTTACGCCCACGAAAAGCGTCAAGAGGATGCCATCAAACTGTTGCGTGACACGATCACCAGTAGCCGAACGGCGCTCGGCGAGAACCACCCGATGACGGGCACCTTCAGGCTCAGCTTATGTGAAGCGATGGCGCTCGGCGGCCACCGCGAGGACGCCTTGGCGTCGCTGGAGGAAGCGGTCAAATATGGGTACCGGGATGCCGACGCGATCGCCTCAGATGAAGATCTCAAAACTCTGAGAGGCGATCCGCGGTTCGAGGCAATCCTGACGGGCCTTCGCGCGGTGCCGCCCAAAACTCATTAGAACGAACAGAGCCGGGCGATTTGAGCCCGGCTCTGATTTCAAGGCAGCCGCAAGGTCACTACTGAAGCGTCACCAGAATTGTCGTCGGTGCAAACAGAGCGCCGGAGGTAAAGCCCGGCGAAATCGTGACCGCGTAGATGCCTGGCGCCAGCCCGCTTGTGCTCCAATCGAATTGAAAGTGGTTTCCCGCCGCACGGAACATGTTGTCCTGGTTCGAATTGCCTGAAGAGTTGGCGAGCTTCGGCGTGCCGCTGGCATCCGAGAAGGAAAGCCGGAGATCGGCTTGTGGGTTGGGAGGACTCATGACGACTTTGATCGGTATCGTCCGCCCCGCCTGGAAGACATTGGCCGTCGGGTCCGTTGGGCGACTGCAGTCGAGAGGGTCGAGGCAGGCGACCAGGGAATTGCTGTGCGGCTCGTCGACGAGGAGGTACTGGGACATGCCGGGAGCGCAATCATCGACCCCTGGATCCTTACCGGCTTGAAGGTTCGGGAGGACAGCATCTGTTCGGTCGAAGAAGAGGCTTGAGGAGAGTTGAGCGCGGAGCATTCTCGGATTGTCATACGTGGGATTCGCGAGGGTCGGGTTGTTCCAAGCGACCCGGTAGTGGACTGGGAAAACGACGTACGAGGACTCATCTCCTTGGAGGATCACACCTCCCGTTTTCGCATCGAAGGCCGTCACGTCGTAGCGGGCGCAGGTGCCCAGCGTGGTGTCAGACGTCGCGCCAACGTACGGAATGCAATACTCAGCCGGGTCGGGATATCGTGCGGTTGGCCCTGGCGGCGAAATTGGAGTCGAGACAATTTGGAGAAAGAAGGCCTTCCGGACGTTCACGATGGCTTTGAATGAATGCCCGCCCGGGAAGTCGACCCTCTGGGTCACGGGCTGAGGCGCGCTCGGATCGAATAGCACGCAAAACGCAACGGCACCAGTCGGGACGAAACCTGACCCGCACGCACCGGAAGTGACTTGAGCGGATGCAGGCGCAGGCCGGATGGTGGAAAGCGCCACCAACGCGACGCCGCAGACGACAGTCTTCGCGTGAGAGTGAGAGTGAGAGTTCGTGTTCATATCAGCGCCCTCCTTTCAGGCGATCAAACATCCTAAGCGCAAGAGATCAGACATCCAAGAGAATTCAGTTCTGGGAAGCGAAGGGAATGAGTTCTCGGACTCGCGTGGCGAGCTGTGTGACGGCGCTTTGTTTCGTCAGGGGGCGTCTTTTGTTTCATCGGACGGCGCCTTTGCGTCATCGAACAGCAAACCGCCGCGGCCAAGGGAGGTGAAGTAATCGAGGTATCGCTGCCGCAGCACCCGCTCACTGTAGAGCCGCTCGGCCGTCTCCCGGGCCAGTCGCGAGGCGGCGGCGTATGTTTGCGAATCGTCCCAGAGCTCGCAGACAGCATCAAACCACGGAGCGACTTCCTCGGCGCTCGGCAGCTCGACTGTGGCGATGGACAAGCGGTCTGGAATCGGCAGGACCCGGCCGCCGTCCGCCACGGTCTCCGGCAGTCCCCCTCGATTGCTGACCAGAGGCGGAATCCCATTGACCATTGCCTCCGCGGCGACCCGGCCAAACGGCTCCGCGAACACCGACGGCACGAGCAGGATCTTCGTAAACGCGAAGAAGTCCGCAGGGCGGGGCAGAGGGGGTGCTGCCAGAATCTGGGGGTACTTCCCGAAATCAACGCCGGGGATCGCGTTGAGACTCCCCGCGTCGGTGGCCGACTGCACGATCACGATCGGGATGTCCGGCCGCCTGGACCCGAGCATGTCAGCCAGTCGCGCGAACACCAGCGAACCCTTGTGCGGAGATGGGTTGACGAAGGTCACGAAGGCGCGCGACTCAGCCGGCGCAAGCACCTCAGACCAGTCGATTGGAGACGGGATGCCTGTGCTCAGCAACCCGATCTTTTTCCGATAGACGCTGCTCAGATAGGGGCTCGTCGTCAGGACGTGGTCTGCGTGCTCGTACCACACTCGATCTTCATATCCATGGTTGCGCAGCGAGAAGACCGTGATCACTCGTCGTCGTCGCGCCCGGCGCATGGTCTCCAGGAGTGCCGGGTGCGACCCGTAGGTCAGAAGCACATCGGGCGCGAATTCCTTCAACGTCTCGTCGATCAAGAACAGGAATTGATCCGATTCGAGCCGGTCTGGCTGTTGTGCCTCATTGTGGCGCGTCATCAACATCGTCACCGGCACGCCGCTCATCGTGAAGTGCATGGTCGGTCTGCCGACCGCGACGTTGGCAGGCTTCCGAGCCGATCGAACGAATGCGCTCGAGGGCTTCCTTTGAGAGAGAGGAATTCCGAGCTGCGCGAGATGCTCGTGAATGTCTGCGGGCGGCTTGCCGTCAAACCGGGCGGTGGCCAAGACGCGGCACTCATGGCCGGCACTGCTCAGCCACTGCGTCAGGATGCGGAAACTGTGTGCGGCCCCGCTCGTTGAGTCGGTGTACGCGTTGTAGATGGCCAGGAAAATGCGCACTGGCCCCCTCATCCCCGACCGATCCCGAGGCCCATCTGCGGCGGAGGCCCGCTAAAACTGGAGCTGTGCGCCGAACTTCACATATCGCGCCTGCAGGATGTTGAGCGGCTTCAGCCACGAGGGCCCGTACGTCACGTTGATGGCCGGCGGCGGTTCGCCGGCGTTGGACGTGGCGCCGACCGCTGCGTTCGAGTTGAAGGCGTTGAACAGGTCCGCCATCACCTGCAGCCGCCTGGCCCCGCGCACAGTGACGTCCTTTGCGAACCGGAAATCCACTTGTGTTCGCCGCGGCGTGTACTCCGTGCCCGGCTTGATCAACGGCACGACGCGGGACGTGTTCGCCCCACCCGACAGCGGCCGGCCGAGCGACCCGTTCTGAGCGACGTCAGCCTGTGTGATGTTCCACTGCGCGAGAATCATCTGGCCGGGCAGGTTCTGGAGCACGGCGCTGATCTGGATCTTCTGCCACGGAAGGGTGTACGACCCGGTCAGCTTTGCCTGTCCGAGCCAGCTCGTGTCGTAATCGCAGTAGGCGAAGCTGGTCCCGGTACCGGGCGTCGAGGGGTACGTCGCGACCGTCGAGATCCCGAACTGAGTCACCGGGTCGTCGACGAAGGCCGCACAATTGTTGAAATGCGTATTGCCCGTGGCATAGCCGCCCGTCAGGAACAGGTCGCTCCGCAGCCGCGCGTTCACCGAGATGTCGACCCCGTTGAACACCTGGGTCTGCTTGCCGCCGTAGTTGTCGACGAAGGTGACGCGGTTGCGAGTCGCCACTCCGAACTTCGTGGGCGTGATGTCGTACAGGCCGCAGATCTGATTGCCGCCGCCGTTCGGCAGCCTCGAGTCGGACGGCGCGGTGACACAATAAGGTTGGAAATCCGAGGGCGCTACGTCGAGGTTGTCCGTCGTCGTGAAGTGCCCATACGCGCGCCGGAAGTACGAGACCTCGGCCGACACGCGAGGCATGATCTCGTGGCTGATCGTGGTCGACACTTCCCAGTTGTTGGGCCGTCTGTCGAAACCCGAGATCGTCGCGGGATCGTACTGCGTCGCGACGCTGACCTGGCCGAAGGCGCTGTTGCTCAGCGGCCCGAGCTCGGACAGCTGCGGGATCCCGTCGCGATTGGAATCCACCCACGAGCGCGTCGCCGTGTTGACGGAGGTGTTGATCGGATTCAACAGGCGCGCGGTGCCGACGGTGGAGGTCGTCACGTAACGGCTCAACGTGGCCTTCAGTGCCGTCTTTCCGTCGCCGAAGAGATCGTAGGCCACCCCCAGCCGCGGTGAAAGATCCTTGTAGTCCGGGACGTCATAGAGCGGATCGTAGTGCCGCGGGCCGATCCACGTGCCGCCAGGCGCGTACTGCGCTTCGACGCGGTTGTTCAGATAATCGAACCGCAGCCCCGCGTTAATCGTCATCCGTTTCACCGTCCACGTGTCCTGCGCGTACAAGCCGAGATCGGCGACGAGCCGCTCGTGCGTCGTGTACGGTGTGGTGCGGACTGTGACCTGGAACGGCTGCCCGTTTCGGACGATGAGCCCCGTATCTTTGTTGGTCCAGACGTCGGTGTCGGCGGGACCTTCCTGCAGCGTCATTCCGGTCTTGAACGCGTGCGATCCGGTGACGTAGTTGATCGAGCTGCGATACGAGCGCAGCGACGTGTAGTTGCGAGAGAACGTGGCGGCGTAGGCGCGGAAATTGACGCCAGTCGTGAACTCGGTGACCGGATACCCGAGCGAGGTCGAAGAGTCCTGCACCGGCTCGCGCGTCCAGGTCTCGTTCATGACGCCGGCGGCCGCCTCGAACAGCAGCTTCGACGTCAGCGTCGACGTGAAGCGCACCGTCTCGAAATTGTTGTGCGGCAGCTGCTGCAGGTTCGAGGCGTCGGGTTGCTCGGTGCTGACGAGCGTCCAGTGGTTGGTCTCGCGAGGCGAGATGCTTGCGTATCCGGAGATCTTGTTCTTCGGGGTGATCTCCCACGTCAGCCTGACGTCGTCGCTGAGACTCCGCTGCGTCTCAGTCCCGGGCCGCGACAGATCCGGCGTGAACACGAACGTCGATTGATCCGACTCATAGAAGGTATTCGTCCGCACTTGCTCGTAGCCCCAGAACCGGTGCGCCGTCCAGAACCAGACCCGGTCTCTCTTCAGCGGACCGCCAATCGCAAAGCTCGAGTCCCAGATTTTGTTGATGCTGTCGGCCGTCGTGATGCCTTGCGCCCGCATCGCATCGTCGACGTTGTTCCCCTGGAGGTGGTTGTTCGCGAAATTGCCGAACGCGGATCCGCTGAATCGGTTACCGCCTTCCTTCGGAATAATGTTGACGCGCACTCCGCCGCCGCCGACTTCCGCCGAGATGGCGCCGAGCTCGTAGCTGAGCTCCTGCGTGGAAGCGTCGTTGGTGGAAATGCCGGTGCACGAATAATTGCACGCCATGTTCGCGTTCATCAGACCGTCGAGCTGCACGAGGCGGTCGTTGAACGACCCGCCGTGCGCCTTCAGCTGATTCTGATGTTCGCCCGCCGATCCTCCGACGTCGTTCTGGTTACTGTACACGCCGATCGTCATGATGCCGATGGTCGACCAGTTCTTGGAGGTCGGCATCGAGGCGATGACGTCGGAGTTGATGACCTGCCGCTTGATCACGTTCTGCACGTCAACGATCGGCGACGCGGCGTTGACGACCACGGTTTCTTCGAGGGCGCCGACCTTCAGCTCGGCGTTGACCGTTGCGGTGAACTGGGCCGGCAACTGGATCTCCTCGCGTTTGACCGTCGCGAACCCCGGGAGCGTGAAGGTGACGGTGTAGGTGCCGGGGCGTAGATCGAGAATCTTGTACTGACCCTCGGAGTCGGTGGTGGCCAACCGGGCGCGCTCGATGAGCGCCGGACTGGCGGCCTCGACCGAGACGCCCGGCAGGACGGCTCCGCTCGTGTCCTTCACGACTCCGGCAATGCCGGTGGCCTGTGCGAACGAGCTCCGGGGGGCGATCATGAACACCAGGACTGTCGCGCAGAACAGAGGGGCGAATCGCCGCATGGCGGCCTCCTTGATCCGGCGAACGTTACACTAATGTCGCTGGAGCGGCAACTGAATCGTAATTGTGAGGAGATTGTTCGTTCCGGGACTTACCGCGACACCGTCACCGTGACGTCTTCGTCGCTGGTCAGTGCGCCATCGTCGGCGCGCGCGCGCAGCACGTACGTGCCGGGCTCACCGAAGGTGACCTCTGCCACATACTTGCCGCCAGCCGGCACTGCCGGCGCGATCCAGCGCGGCGCCCACGGCGAGTTCGCTCCCTCGCGCGTGTCCTCCCAGGTCTTGATCTGCCTGGGTTCGAATGACACGGCCGCAGCAGGGCCGCGGTAGACGAACCACGACAGGTGCAGTCCGAGATTCTTGCCAACCGTGAGCCGCGACGGCGGCCGCGGGAAGTCGGCGCCCTCGCCGCGCCCTCGACCAATCCCCGAGCCTCGCGGCCTCGGAATGCCATCGTCGGTCACGATCGCGGCGAGCGTGACGGGCTTGCCGACAGTCGCGGTCAACGATCTCGACCCGACAATCTCGACAACCGGCGGCTTGTCGCCTCGAATCTCCGGATTGCTGGTTCCAGCGCCAAGGGCACCGGTTTCGGACATGATGTCGATGTTTTCGATTTGCAGATCCGTGCGCAACGTCGCGTAAGCCTTTCGCGCCACCCCATGTGTGGTAAGCGTCCAGATCATTTCCTTGTCGGCCCAGTTATTGGGGACGCGGACGCGAAACACGAA
>Ga0318533_10000904_pt1 | contig 13731 bp, 18 predicted proteins | sample GRESIP053b4f27_FD_203675 | JGI IMG/M metagenome (GOLD analysis project Ga0318533, IMG submission 203675) | Tropical soil microbial communities from Luquillo Experimental Forest, Puerto Rico - GRE.SIPMG.053b4f27 | ecosystem: Environmental > Terrestrial > Soil > Tropical forest > Bulk soil...
GGGGTGGTGGGGGTAGGCAGGGGTAGACAGTTCCGGACTTCCGTATATAGGGTGCGACCCATGACAAATAGCACAACACCCAGCCAGGACGAGGTCCTGCGTGCGAAACTCATCGGCCTACTCGGCCGGATGATCACCGTCGAAGAGATGCGCGAGAAGCTCGAACTGCCCTCTTCCACCTACTACGACCAGCGCGACCACGATCGACTGCTGAACCTGGACAACATCAAGGCCCTGGCCCGTAACCTGGGCATTAACCCGATCTACCTGCTCATTGAGTGTGAACTCATCAGCGCCGAAGCGGGCGAGGAGTTCTGGAGCCTCTGGCCACAGGTGAGGGGGCCACACCCTTTAGGAATGACGGGGGTGATGAGACGGCCTAGGAACCTGCGTGAGGCCAGGGGATCGCGGGCAGATGCGCCCAGCCTGGGCTGACCATTACCGTAAACCTGAGAATTTCATGTGAAACCGTGAGTATCAGTTAACAATCTCATAATGTTTCGGTAAAACTGTCGCTGAGATTGAGACCACAGTCTGACCCGAAAAGCGAGACGCGCCAATGCTGTTCACGATCCTGTTTCTGTCCCCAACCCTACTGCTGATCATGTGGAGTCTCTGGCAAAGACGAGTGACCTGGGCCTGCCGATTCGAACGATGCGCCACCATCACCCTCGTGCTCATGGCACTCGGCGTGACATTCACCAGCCCCTCAGTCAAACCGCTCATCGCACCGACCATGAATGACTTCACAGGATTCTGGAACCTGGGAGACGTCATCGGCGACGGCTTCCTGGTCCTGGCCGCGGCGGGAATCGGCTACCTAGCTGTAGAACGAATCCTCTGGAAAGAAGAGGCCCGCAAGTTCCTGCGACGATGGGTGGACCTACCCGCCGCCGCCGGCATCACATCCGCCCTGTTCTGCTTCAGCATGAGCGGAGGACCCGACTTTCCCGACTCACTGGCCGAACTCCCCATGCCGCCGTGGGTCTCCGCATACGTAATCCTCGTGGCCTGCACCGTCGGCTACCTACTAGCCTTCGCATGCTGGCCCCTGTCAATCATGGTCCGAGAACATCGACACCGACGCATCGCCATGCTCTATATGGGAACCTGCGCGGCCGGCGTCCTCGCCTGCGTGATAACCGCAATCGACGTCAGCATAGGACGAACCCTCACCACCCGCGCGATTGCCGTGGACATGTCGGCGTTCGTGTGGCTTGGCGGGTTCGCGATAGCAGCCGCGTGCTCCTGGCGCAGAAGGCTGCTCGACCTGGGGCTCACGCAGAAACGAAAGAAACGAAAGGACCCCACCCTGGTATGAAGATCTTCCTCGGCCTGCTCATGGGTATACCGCTAACCCTGATCTCGCTCCTGTTCTTCTACTGCGTCTTCCACAACATCTGGCTCTCACTGCTGGCTCTGGCCGGGGTGTGGTCGTATATGGCCGTCAAGATGGTGCGGAATTCTGAGCCTGGAGGAGGAAAAGCGACCTGAGTCACAGAGCGTGACCTGGTCTTTCCTGATATTTTAAGTGACTTAGCTCATGGTCACTTGACAGGTATGTGCGAAGTTCCTGAAACTCCTAAAGGGATAGTGCGAGCGAACGCGAGCACCTCCAAGCGCGTACTTTAGGGAGCGCGCAGCCAGCAGACTGCATGGGTTCACATTCAGCGCTGACCCCGGTCGTCGGTTTTTGTCAGGTGCCCTACCGCCCCTCCCCTCATCCGTGAAGAAAATCTTGGGTGGCAATGCAGACCGTCAGCCTAATCGCTAGGTGGCGCTAAGCAATCTTGGGTTGCCTAGTTAGGTATATGACCAGGGGAAGGGAATGACCTTAAAAAATCTTCACGGAACTCCGCGCGCCGAAGAGATCGCGGTGCTCAACACGATCCTGCGGACACAGGTCGGATCCGGCCTGCACGGCTGCGGCATCGACGGTCAGGACGACCGCGACGAGATGGGCGTGTGCATCGAGCCGCCCTGCTGTGTCATCGGCCTGGAGAGCTTTGAGCAATACCAATTCAGGACACAGCCGGAAGGGAAGCGGTCCGGTCCCGGGGATCTGGACCTCGTCATCTACTCACTGCGGAAGTGGGCGAGGCTAGCGGCCAACGGGAACCCCTCAGTGCTGCTTCTGCTGTACGCTCCGCGGTCAGAATGGGTGCGGTGGGATGATGTGTACGGTCCGGAACTTCAGGCCCGCACAGATTTGTTCCTGTCCCGGGAAGCGGGTCGGCGGTTCATCGGATATCTCAGGGCGCAGCGGGAGCAGATGCTTGGGCTGAGGTCCAAGCACACCAACCGTCCGGAGCTTATTGATGTCTACGGTTTCGACACGAAGTTCGCCTACCACGCTGTCAGGCTAGGCATACAGGGCGTGGAGCTTCTCACCACCGGCAACATAAGCCTACCCATCCCCGAACCGGAGAGAACATGGCTTAGGGAGCTTAGGGTGGGGAAACACACTAAGCAGGAAGCTTTGGACCGGATAGATGACCTGGAGAGCAAATTAGTGACCCTGTCAAATACGGTGGATCTCCCCGAGAACACCGACACGGGGAACCTCAACAAATGGTTGAGTGAGGTGTACCTGGACTGGTGGGAGAAGAGCGGACTTTTGACTTATCACTCTGATCAAGATACCGTGTTGTTTACCACCAAGGTAAACGAATAGAGAGGAGAACCTTGTGGCACGAAAAACCGTCTACCTGGACGACCTGGAAGAGGGGGAAATCCCAGCTGACGCCGGCACTGTCCACTTCTCATTGGAAGGCCAGGAATACGAGATTGACCTGTGCGAGACGAACGCGATCAAGCTTCGCGGTTCACTCGCACCTTTCATCGCGGCGGCGCGCCGACCCGTCACGGCCACCCGTAAGCGCTCACCCTCCACGCACTCTGCGGTGGCCTCTGAGCAGCTGACCGCTATTCGGGAATGGGCACGGCGCAACGGTCACGAGGTGGCCGATAAGGGACGCATCCCTGCTGACGTCATGATCGCTTTCGAGCAGGCTCAGGGCGCTCTTCCGCAGAAGCGTCAGCGTAAGACGTCGGAGGATCCGGAGTTTTCGTCGGCATGAGCGCCAGTGACGAGATCCGCCACACCGCCCGACTCCTGGGTTGGGAGGGATATGAGACAGCCCTGCGGGAAGATGTCTTCATCCGCGGTGAGCAGCGGATCTACGTTCACTACGGCCGGGACGGGACGGTGATCGAGGGCCGCAAAGTGGCGGCTCAAACTTTCCGTCCCGGCAGCGAGCATCTGATCGCGGTGACCGCGAGCAGACACAAGAAGGCTCGCGTGTTGTCATGGCTTGTAGAGGCGGCGTAGCCTCTCTAGTCTTTTTTTGACCACAGGCTTACCATTACAGTAAACAGGGGAATCATGAAGAAGCTACTACTATCGGGCCTTATCCCGTTATCGGTTCTGTTAGCCGCGCCGGCCCACGCCGACGACACCAACCAATATCTAAACGATGTCAACGCGGCAGGGATTAGCTCGCGCACCAATGACGCGGCCCTGATTCAGGACGGTTATAAGATCTGCGCGGCAGTGCAGGGCGGCATTCCCCCCACTGCGGTCGCCGGGATTCTGATGGCCAACTCGCACAAGACCGATGACAGTACCGGGATCACCTTGGACGAGGCCCGCGCGTGGGTCGGCGCGGCAGTCAGGGATCTATGCTGAACGTGTCCCGACAAAAAAGAAGGCCGGCGCTCAACACCCCGGGGAATAGGGTGGAGCGCCGGCCTTCGGCTTGATACACTGAGATCACTGTTACCCTCTCTCAGTAACAGTTGGTTGGATAGAACTGAAGCCCCCGCTCTCTCGGGGGCTTCAGCCATTTACGCAGCTAGTTCCTCTTTCGCGATGATCTCGTTCGCGAGTCTTGCGATCTGGGTGGGCGCATAGCCGTACCATGTCCAGGTCGCGCCGTCGCCCAGGTCCACGCGGACGACCGGCGCGGAGGTGAACCCCCACGACTTGATCAGATCCAACGCGTCAGGGTTGCGGTCCACGGGCACCTCGTAGTAGGGGATGCCCAGCTGGCCCAGCTTGCGCTTCGTGGCTCTACAGGGTTGGCAGAACGATTGTGTATAGACAGTGACTCTCATTAATCTTCCTGGTAGGCGGGTGGCTTCTCACCCTCCCGCCATCGACGTTGAAATTCGGTAAACGGGATACGGGTGGGGAGCTTCCTGCGCAAACCAGGGCACTCCTCGGCCATGATCACATCAGCCTCGGTGTGCCATTCGGTGTCATCAACGATGTATGCGGCAGCGCACTCCAGTCGGTCAGCGGTCTGATCCAGCCTCTCTAGGACGCGACGTCCCGAATGGTTATAGAGACGCCGACCAAGGCCCCCGAAGAGCTTAGAGACGCCCTCAGAGGCCTTTATGGCCGACGCCAGGCCGTGCACAGCCTGGACGATGAAGAAGCCCAACACGCCAGCGATAAGGAACGGCCACACCCAGTTCGGGAAATGCGCCCAGAAATAGTCAGGCGTGTTGACGGGGGACATTAGATCTTCCCGACGTCGTCAACAACCTCGACAACTTTGTTGTTCGTGAGGAACGCGAGTAGGCCGGTCATCAATCCGCCAACCGCAGCGATAGCCGCCACCGGACCTGTGCCCGTATGCGGAGCCGCTGCCTCAAGCGCCGCCACAATACCGACACCGGAGGTCAGGCCGGCGACAAGCTCCTTCCGGACCTGAGGAAGATCCTTGAGGAACCTTACGAGACCGCTAGGCTTAGGTGGTGTCGGGACGGGGCCAACCGGCGGCTTAATAGGCGGCTTAATAGGCCCGACCGGCGGTGTTCCCCAGTTAGCAGTAGCAATCGCATCGTCGATCTGCTTCTGGTACACCTTAGCGCCGATACTGTTAAGGAACCTGACCGCGCCATCAATGTTGTACTGCCAGTGCGGAGCGTTAGTGCCCTGGCTGGCGAACAGGCCACCGTTGTAGATAGCCTCAATCGTTCCGATCGGATGCCCAAGGTCTTTCAGGATCGAGATGATGTTTCCGATCGTGGCGCGCTGAACAATGTTGAAGATGTTCGTCTCAACCATTCCGGCGGGGGCCTCATCGGTCCACGGGTTAACACCGACAGGTGCCGCCGCGTACAGGTCCCCGTCGTTCGCGAAGTCATACCACCACCACGGGGTCTCCGCGGGCCTAAGGTCCTCCGGACCCGCGATACCGCCAGTGACAGCGCCATCCAAATTCTTCGGAATAGCCTGACCGGTGGACACGTTGCCGTTCGCAATGCCCGGTGACCTCATAGGATTACCCCAGGTCACTGCCGCGACAACGTCGTTGAGCCGGTTGTGCAGCCGGCCGTTAGGGTTAAGGAACTCGTCGCGCCACAGCTTAGCGACCACCAGCGCGCCCTGGCTGTATCCACTCAAAGCGATCGGGCCGCTCGTGTAGAACGGACCCGGCCCACCTGAGCCGGTCAGCAGGCGCACAGCCTCGTCGACACCCATCTGGACGGACCCGCCCATCTGCGGATTGACCACGGACGCCGGGTAGTTACCGATCGGCTGCCACATGAAGTACTCGGTGCTAATCGCCCGCCCCGTGTCAGCCGGGTAGCCGGTCCACATATCGACCCCGGTCCCCTGCGCAGATAGATACGTGATTTTAGGCGGCTGCGCGAACCCACACTTAAGCTGGGTCGCGTAGTTCATCACACCCGTGGCCGCGGGCAGACCGTAGTTCTTCTGCATCCGCGAAACAACATCGACCATCGTTTGGTCGTAGGTCTCGGTGTCATCGAGGACAGAGGCGTAGGAGAACTTCTTCTTCAGAAACTCCTTCATCGCTTTAACCTTGGGTGTGGCATCCCCCAGGCCGTAGCCGACCCAGACGCCGTTGATTTCCATCAGGCAGCCTTAGGGGCTAAGGACGACAGAGCGCCACACAGGGGCAGCAGCTTCGTCGCGAAGTCCTTCGCGATCCCCTGCAGCCAGGTATTCCCGGCCACATAGGATCCTGCAGGGAAGTTGCCTTTAGCCATCCGCTGCACCTGTCGGACGCAGTAATCGACACCCAGGAGAGCACCTAGGATGTTGACCCCATTCCAGCCATTGCCATCGCTGTTAAGCAGGATGCCGACGGTGTCATCAATCCCGGCCGCGGTGTCCGCGAACATCGAGCGCGACTGCCACTTGCCGGCAATCGACGGGTCCTCGGGGTAGGCCATGATCTTGTCGTAAAGCGCTTGCTGCTGTTGATCAGTAAGTGCCATTAAGAAACCATCTCCATTTGCGTATTTAGTTATAGAGGCCGAGAACACGTCCCACGGGAAGTTGTTCCCCACGTCGATATGTGTTCCCCAGCCCAGGTATTGCGTGACATACTTGTGATCCGTGATTCCCGGGGGTGGCGCGCTGTAAGGCGGCGCGAGCACGTTCATGGTGATGCCGTATTTGCGGCAATCCTGCACGCACAGATAAGCGGCCACATCAATGGCGTTGCCCATGTTGTCCAGCCACTCCTGGCGGCTCCAATTCACCGTCGACCCAGCGAAGCACAGGTTAATAGACCGGTCGTTAGCGCTACCCACAGCCCAACACGCGTTGTCTGTATCAACTACGTCCACGACATTTACAGAGTTGTCAATCGTGTAGTGGTAGGAGACAGGATTGGAACCGCCGGCCGTAGAGTCCAGGAAGTTAGCGAGATCGAACGCGTTGCCGTTACCCTCCTGCGTATGGATGATCCACAGGTCAATGGGTGTGCCGTTACGAGACTCCCAGTTAGGACATTTGCCCAGCTGGTTGACCTCGTTATAAGCGGGTGCCGATACCGGGTTAACCTGTCCGACTAAACGGGTGTACTGGGCCACCGCGTCCCCGAAACGCTGGTCATACCTGTCAGGGAAAGCCGACCGTTGCACATCCTGTGCGAACGTCCCCGGGCTGATGTTGGGGTCGTTGTAGCTCAGCCTCTCCAGATGGTTGTAGAACATCGCCGCAGCCAAGGCCGGGGTCATGCGTTCCGTCACCGTCCCCCACCACGGAGGCTGCTGCTGCATGACTCCGTCGGAGAGATGGTCATAGCCCTGACCATCGTTGGGGAAGTTCTCCGAATCCGGATCCGCCGGGTTAGCGAGATTCTGCTCGTTAGTCTCAACCAAAGCCGTAGCCAACGCTATCTGGATCCCCCGCGGGGTGATAACCCCGTGCAACGTTTCAGGCGTGCCCGCGGTACGTGCTGCTTGACCTTCCGTGATGATCGCGCGTGCGATATCGTCGGGAGTTGTCATTCTCCTCTTCCTCTAAGTCCTCGATGTGCTCAAGAATCTTCTCCATGTGTTCGAGAATCTTGACGTTGTCACGCTGGGATCGGTTATTCCCAAACGCCAGAACCGGCTGAGTAACAGCGGAATACACAGTCAACCAATACAGAAGTTGAAAACCCTGCGGATCCACGCCGGGGTGTAGGTGCTCGAAGATGACGACCACCACGCAAAGCCCAAGGGTCTGCCATACACCGCCAGCGGATCCGAACCAGGCGTTAAACCGATCGAGGACGTTAAGCGGCCTCTTCATGGAACTTCTCCACAACTGGTTGCGGGTTGGTCAACTCGGCCAGATCCGCTTGCAGTTGAGCAAGGTTAAACCCATCAATGTCCTGACCATTGACCAGGTTCTCCTCGGTCAGATACACCAATGCCTCGTCGCATAACTGTTCGTAGCCCGCAGGCGTGAGCAGCTGGTTCTGACCCCAGGTGACAACATTGATGTTGCCGCCGTGAAACCCTGTCCCGAAGATGTAGTGACCGCCCTCCAGTTCAGGCGCGTCAAGCTTGTCCCACACCTGGCCGGCGTTAAAGGCGTCCATCCATTGCCTGGGGAACCTGACACCGATACCAGCGCCGCTGAACAGGAACATCGCCACCTTAAGCTCCTCGATGTTCCCCGGCTCCAAGGCCACATAGGCGTCGATCGTATGAAGGTGTCCATCCGCGTCAGCCATACCCGTGTCGCGCCAGTATGAGGCGACCTCCTGAACGTCAGACCCCCGATCCGAATAAGGATCAAGCGGGTTGTATCCGGTGATGGCGGAATAGACGGCGATAGTGCAGTCGGTGTTGATGTTGACGGCTGTATTAGCTTCAGCGTTCCACAGCATGACCGCGTGCATAGGACCCGCGATAGCGCAGTCCCCCACCGTGTCATTGCCTAGCACCTGCCAGTCGCTAATCAAGCCCTCGTGGCCGAAGTCATCCGGCGGCGTGGGCAGCTTACTGAGGTCTAAATAGTCCCTAAGCTTCAGTTTGACCGCATCCCTGGCCGGCTTCTTGCCAAGGCGATAACGCTGCTTCAAAGCTTCATTCGTCAAGACTTCATCTTTCCTTAACATCGGTTTACTGGACAACAACCCGGCCATGCCGATAACCCCAAGGGCCTTAAAGACGTCCCTGCGGCTCATCTCCATCAGAACGCCGAAGGGAACGAGACGTTGAGCGCCGCCAACTGCGTAGTGTTACCATTAGCCCACGGCACGGCCACCGCCAACTGCACCGAGAATAGGAACGTTCCACCGGTAACCGCCGACCAAACCGACAGGTCGGTGATCGTTTCGGTAGTACCACCGTTAGTCCATTGCGGAGTGCCGGTAATGGAAACCGTGCTAGTGTTTGAGCTATTACTAGCCGCACCAAAGGAAGCGCTTTGTCGCGTGCTGGAGCCTGCCGAGATGTTGCTCGACCCGGCTGTGCCAGGGGCTCCGGTATGAATCTGGATATAGACCGTCGAATAGGCGGTGGGAGCGGTGTTGTTTAAGGTGTTAAGTAACGCATTGGCGAAGGTTGAGGAAAATCCGTCACTCATCCTCAGCCTCATCCTCGGTGACTAGCACCAATTCAGCTGTTACTTCCACCGGGATGTATAACTGCATCCTCGGAATATCTCCTTTAAGTTTTATCTGATGGACGCGCGAGAAACCGCAACGTTGACCTGCTGTGGATTGTTCGTGACAAAGACGCGCATGGTTGCCGAGAATGTCGGGGTTACCTTGAGTGAAGCCGCGACAGAAGTTGCGAAGAACCCAGGAGTAACTGTCAAGTTGGCATTCGCCAGGTTCTTCATAGACGCGTTAATCTGCGGGACAACCCGAAGACCGGGACGCTCCGTCCCAGTAGCGTGAAAAGCCGGGGTGACAGTCAACGAGGCCCGCATCACCGAGATCGGCCACCACGATGTTAGATAAACTCGCGGCGCAGGCATGGGTCCTCCTTAAGGCAGTTCAGCCAGCCCGTGAGGAACTAGAGTCGTATACCCCTCACCAGGCAGCACGGCCAGCGCCATTTCCGCCATAGTGGTAATAGCCTCGGGCCTCGTCTGGACGCATACGTTGCTTACGTCAGCGGCCCCCACGACCCAAATAGGCCCATCTGGACCCATCGCGCGCTCAGCGATCACGATCGGATCGCAGGTAGCGGAATCCGCGAGGACCATCCTGTCCGCGCCGTAAGCCACCACCTGGTGATGCGTACTCTGAATGTGCATCAGACCGTGATGCTCGGGGTGACGTTAACGGATGCACCGGAGCCCGTGACCGTCACAGTGCCGCCGCTGAAGGCGTTACTGCCCACGAATGTGGAGGCCGTATTGCTCGCTGGGGGTGTTGCCGCCGTCCCCGCACTACCCGTATCGGTGTAGGACAGAACGGCCCCCACGGTGGCAACCAGAACGTTCTCATTGCTGGCGCTGGTGCCACGATAGATCTTGTATCCAGTCGCCCCGGGTACCGCAGACCATGTCAAGGCGGAAGACGAGGTAGTACCGGTTAAGGTGGCGTTGACCTCATTACTCTTAGTCGTCTCACCCTGCCAATTAGTGGCTGTGATAATCCAATAGTAGCTACCAGCTGCGAACGTGCCGCCGGTAGTAGATCCGGCAGCGGCCAACCCCGACGGTGCGGACAAGAGAGTGCCGGTCTGAGTTGACCAGATACCACCCTCGACATAGGTCCCCGCTGGGCACGGGATAAACACCTGGGGACCGGTGTTAGCACCGGCCCCGTTCTGTGCCCACGGCGTGGACTGCTGCCGCACATAGCTACCACCGGCGGCCTCATTAGCACCCGTAGTACCCGCCGCAGCAGTATGCAGGGAAATGTAGTTACCCAGCCCAGCGATAGTATTAGACGCCGACTGATGAGTGGCGTTAGGAATACCCATATATTCTTTTGTTCCTTTTCTTAAGACTGCGGAAGAGGCGACGGATTCAGCGTGACAAGCAACCCCGACCAACTATCGGAGGCACTCAGGTTTGCGCTAAACGTGACGCTGGCAGGGGACAGCAAGTCCTGAATACAAACACTGGTACCTGAAGCATTCATTGCGTTATAACGCGAATTGCCCCCGGCTATAGAACTGTAGCTAGTGCTAAAGCTTCCGAAAGCGCTGAAGACCCCGCTAGCACCCCGCAACCCGGCCGACTGCGACACCGACGAACCGGACCCAAAGGTGGTGACGGCAGCGCCAAGAGTGCGAACATTCAGATAGGAAACAGAGTTGGCGGTAAAAACGGAGTTGCCAGTTGCCGTGACAGTAATAGTCTGAGAACCGCTGGGCGCACCAAACAGGCTATATACGAACAGTTCGCCAGAACTACTCGTGTTGTTGAGAAAAACACTTCCGACCAGCGACATATTCAAGCTACCGTATGTTACGGAACTGATAGTGGGAGATGCGGCCCCACTGCCATCAAGACCAGTAAAAGCCGCCAGCACCGTGGCCCTCGCTGCAGCGGTATGCGACCACGCACAGGTCGTGGCGAACGCGGTATTATTACCGGCCCCCGTAGCGTCATAAATCGGCAGCGGGGGTCCGCCCCTAATCGCGCGGCGAACCGGGAAGGCGCGACCAAGCCGCGCCATTACTCACCCCAGATAAGATAAGCCAGAACAGTGCTAGCCGTGTTAGTGGTAGGCGTTGCCCGAATACGCAAGAAGTTACCCGACGGGACCTCAGGTTCGCGGTCCAATGGGTATTGCTGCTTCATATAAGTAGACAGGTCAAAGGTTTGCGCAAGCAGTCGGGTTGAGGTGATAGTTCCCTCGGCGCTGGCATTAAACCCGGTGGCAGATGTACCCGTGGTGCACACCGAAGCCTGGTCGGCGGGATTATTGTAGTTGCTGATCGAGCCAGCCGTGACCGTTGCGCCAACAGTGCTGGTGTCCAGAAGCTCCAACTGCAGAGGCGACGTCGGAGTAGAGGTGATAATGTAACCCCACTCGATCGGCTGAATCTTCGTACCAGCCTTAAGCTGGAGAATCGTCTTAGCAGTACCACTGGTAGCCGATGTCGCCGTCCCTGCCATCGGGGATGTCAGGGCCGAAGTGACGGCATTCCAAGTGATATAAAGCGATTGTGACAAGAGTTTTCCTTTATCTATTAGCCGCACGCATAACGGCGATGTTGCTAACCGGCTGACCAGATCTCGGCGGGCCGGCTGCCATACCAATGGAGAGGGAGAAGTTAAGCCCTAAGAACTCCGGACCATAAGTGCCCCTACCGGTAACTCCGATAACCGGAGTGAACGCCAGAATTGGCTCTGGTGGTTGAATACCTATCGCCGGGGTAAGGCTTAAGCCAAGGTTCGCGTTCGCGGTCGTAACCGCAGACATGCCGATCTTCGGAGTCAAGGTGAGTGCGGCCGGTGTGGGGACACCCACGAAGCCGAACTGCGGCATCAACTCGATGTTGAACGACTCCAACACCACGGCGTACCAGCCGAATCCACCGGCCGGCGTGGTCCCCCCGGTTAAGCCACCGAAGACCGCGCTTAGCGCGCTAGTCATGACGCCTGCCTAGCCGTGAACCACACCGAACCGTCGGCACCCACGCCAGGCGCTACCGCACCCAAGCCAAAGAATCCGGTCGATCCACCACCGCCGGCACCACCGGGAGCGGCCCCATTAACGAACTCGTTAACCGTGTGACCGCCGGGATAGAAGCGTCCCTGATAGGTGTTATTTCCTGGACCCAGACCGCTGATGGAATTCGATCCAGAAGCGGATCCGCCAGCAGCGATTATGGTTACCATGCCGTTGCCGGATATCGTCGAAGCCGTACCGGCGCTAGGTGTTCCGTTGGCATCCAGGGTTCCCCCCGTCCCCACCATCACAGAAAGATGTGTAGTAGTGGAGGGGATGTCCGTTCCGAATACGTAGGTTGCGTTCTCCCATGTGCCAGGCGATCCGCCCGTACCCAGGTAGTTGCCGGCGGAAGCCCCGCCCAGCGCAACAATGTCGATAAGATCGGACTTACCGTTGGCGTAGTCCTGGATGACGAACTGGGGAATGTTGTAGGTGAACGTTCCGTGCGAAAGGAAGTCCTGCCTAGCGGGTGGCTGATAGGTGGGCGGAACATTTTTAACCCCGAAAATTGCATACGGAGTCTGACCGCCCGGTGTCAGCTGCCCCGAAGTCAACGACGCCGGGGACACGCCGCCCGTACCTGACGTGGTCCTCGTTGCGCCGAAGTTGGCCGGCACAACGCTGGGGTGATTAGGAGTGGCCGTACTACCTAAGGTCACCACGCTCGTCGCGGTGCCCTGAGAAACAATCTCAATAGCGACAAGCTGGCTTGCCGTGACCGCGATCTGCTGAGCACTGGGGATCGTGATAGAAACCCAACCCCACGAACCGTTATTGATATTGCCGGAAATATCCGGAGAAGACCACAAGTTAGTCAAAGCCCCGGTCGTCTGATTGACGTTATAGACATTGACGTAGACGCCCGTGCCGCCTGTGCCCTGAGCTATGAACTCGATGAACCCCTTAGTCACTGCCTGGGCGCAGTTGACGAATCCCATAAACGCGGTACCGGCGGCTATGCTGCTACTGGGTAGCGTCGACCCCGGCGGGATACTGGTCAGCGGGAAGGTAACCTCGCCGGTCGGCTGCAAGCCGTTATAGACCGGAAGGTTAGTAGTATTACCGAGCGTCTGGTTGTGCTGAATAGCCAACTCAAGAGCGAGGTTCGAGTTAAGCGCGGTCTTCGCCTGACCCGCAAACAGTTCGGCCAGCTGCACTCCGGTTAAGGTATTGCCGGCGTTAGCGGAACCCAAACCGTCCAGGACGTTCTGTATTGCAGTTAGCATGTCGGCGATACCCTGCGGACCCTGCACGTTGCCACCGGGGATCTGCGGAATGTTCTGCAGATTCGACAGCAGCGCCGCGTCGATAAGGGAGTCAATCTCCAAGCTGGCCTGGTCGAACCAGACCGTCCCGGTAGCCATAGCCTGCGGCTCGACGTCCAAAACTATGCACGCTGTAGCCGCCCCGGGTGGCATAACAAAATCGGCCTGCAAGAAAACCCAGTCCGATTCGGGCGCGGGATCAAAAACCGTCGCAAGCGGGTCGGTGACAAACGCCAAGAGATTACCTTGAGCGTCATAGGCGTTAACCCCAACCATGATCGCCGGCCCCGTGCACAGGACATTGATCCATTCCACCCACGCGCTGGCGGTGACAACCTGCAGCGGTTGCACCAGAGTGGGCGTACCTAACAGCTGATGCCTAGTACCGTTAAACGGGGGGCTAACCAGATCCGCTAAGTCATTGATGTTGTCGTGTACGTACTGCCAGAACGTCCGCGTATCCCCCTGAGCCAGGAACGGCTGAACCACGGCAAACGAATTACCGTGAGCCAGCTGACCCGGCCCGCCAAGGGGGAAACTCTGCGCCGACGGATCCTCTAAAGGAG
>Ga0318533_10000905_pt1 | contig 13730 bp, 15 predicted proteins | sample GRESIP053b4f27_FD_203675 | JGI IMG/M metagenome (GOLD analysis project Ga0318533, IMG submission 203675) | Tropical soil microbial communities from Luquillo Experimental Forest, Puerto Rico - GRE.SIPMG.053b4f27 | ecosystem: Environmental > Terrestrial > Soil > Tropical forest > Bulk soil...
TATTGCCGCGCGAGTTCCGGCTCCTCGAATATCTGATGCGCAATGCCGGCCATGTCGTTACCCGCACAATGCTGCTCGAGCACGTCTGGGATTATCACTTCGACCCGCAGACCAATGTCATCGACGTTCACGTAAGCCGACTGCGGCAGAAGATCGACAAGAGTTTCGACAGCCCGTTGCTGCACACGGTGCGTGGTGCCGGCTATTGTCTGCGCGCGTCCGAACCATCTGCGTCCCGATGATCGCCGAGAAACTTTTGCTGCCCGCCCGGGGATCCTGGACCGCTCCACGTCGGTTTTTCGGCAACGCGCAGCGGCTGCTCCGAACGCATGCTTTCCGCCTCGCTGCCCTTTATTTCCTGGTCTTCGTCGTCTCGGTCTTGGGCGTTCTGTTGTTTGTGTATTGGACGAGCGCGGATTTCGTCGAGCGCCAGACCGAGGCGACGCTCGACGCCGAGATTACCGGGCTCGCCGAGCAATACGCCCAGCGCGGTCTGAGCGGTCTCATTCAGATCGTCGCGGCCCGCAGCGCCGGCGATCGCGGTGATGGAATGCTGTATCTGGTGACCGATCCCAGCGGCAGGCCGCTCGCCGGCAACATCGCTGCGTGGCCGGCGCGGGTCCCCGCCCATGCGGGCCGGCTGTCCTTTACAACCGCGGCACGCGTCAAGGAACAGGTCGAGACCCACCCCGCGCAGGGCGCGTCGTTCATCATTCCCGGCGGTTACCGAATGTTGGTCGGCCGCGACGTTAGCGACGCAACGGCCTTCCGCAACCGTGTCAAGACCACCCTGCTGTGGGCTGGATTGGTTGCTCTCGGCGTCGGTCTTATGGGCGGTACGGCGATGAGCCGCAACCTGCTGCGACGGGTCGAACAGGTGAACCGGACCAGCGAGCGCGTCATGGCCGGAAATCTATCGGACCGCGTACCGCTCGACGGTACGAGCGACGAGTTCGACCAACTCGCCGCCAATCTCAACCGCATGCTCGATCAGATCGAGCGTCTGATGACCGCGATGCGCGAGGTCACCGACGATGTCGCCCACGATTTGAAGACTCCCCTATCCCGCCTTCGGGTCCGGCTCGAATTGGCATTGCTCGGTCCGGCCGACGGCTCCGGCCAAACCGAAGCAATTCGCTCGGCGATCGACGAAGCCGACCACTTGCTCGCGACATTCAACGCCCTCCTCAGCATTGCTGAATTGGAATCGGGAACGCGCCCCGACGAGAGCGAAGTGTTGAACCTCTCCGAAGTAGCTCGGTCGGCAGCCGAATTGTATGAGCCGGTCGCCGAGGAAAAGGGGTTTGTCCTGTCGCTCGCCACCGAGCCCGGGGTCAGAATTCGCGGTTCGCGACACCTATTGTCTCAGGCGCTCGCCAATCTGCTCGATAATGCGCTCAAATATGCCGGCGGCGGCGAAATTCAGATCCTGGTCCTGCGTGGTGACGGCCGAGCCGCTCTCGAGGTGACCGACCGGGGCCAAGGTATTCCAGAAGCGGATCGAGGGATTGTATTCGACCGTTTTGTCCGCCTTGAGAGGAGCCGCAGCACCCCGGGAAACGGCCTCGGGCTTAGTCTGGTCCGGGCCGTCGCGCGACGGCACCGGGGCACCGTTGAACTGGCCGACAACCGGCCCGGGCTGCGGGTCCGGCTCGAGTTCCCGGAGCTCGCGACCTAATTATCCTGCCTCCGCGTCGCCCTCTGCATCGCTCCGCCGCTCTCGATCCTCGATGCGGCGAGCTGTTTCCATCATCATCTCGCGGAGCTCTTGCAGCTCGAGACCGGCGCTGCGCAGTACAGGCTCCATCACCTCGTCCGCGAGCAGATCTTCGAGGCTCGGTTCATAGCGGCAGCATTCAAAGCGCCCGTCCATGATTCCCCTCCTTACCTTTCAGAATGTAGGCACTCTCGCCGCAAAGCGTGACCGCTTTGTGTCGGCGGATCGAAGATTTTGCGGCGGTCTGTAAACCTCCCGCGTAATTCTCGCGGGGGCTGCGTCAAAACAGCGTCAAGACAGCTGCGCTGATGCTCTTACAATAACCGTCGTGCTCTAAGCGCGGCGGTCAGAGTGCCGTCGTCGAGATAGTCGAGTTCGCCGCCGATCGGGACGCCCTGGGCGAGCCGCGAGACGGTGATCCCGCGGCCGGCGACGCGGTCGGCGAGGTAGTGCGCGGTGGTTTGACCCTCGACTGTCGCGTTGAGCGCGAGGATCAGCTCCTGGCCTGGTTTCAACCGGTCGAGGAGCCGTTCAATGTTGAGATCGTCGGGGCCGATCCCGTCGAGCGCGGACAAGGTTCCGCCGAGCACATGATAGCGGCCGCGGAAGGCTCCTGTGCGTTCTAGCGCCCACAGGTCGGCTAGATCTTCGACGACACAGATCGCTCTCTCGTCACGTTGCGGGTCGCGGCAGATCGCACAGGGCTGGATCGTATCGAGGTTGCTGCAGATCAGACAGGGGCGGACTGCCTCCGCCGTCTTGGCAAGCGCAGCGGCGAGCGGCTCGAGTAGGCTCTCCCGACGCCTGACCAGGTGTAACGCCGCTCGCCGCGCCGAACGCGGGCCGAGTCCGGGCAATTTGGCAAGGAGCTGTATCAGCGTGTCGAGTTCGGACATCGGGTCGAGAGTCGGCGTAGCGGCACGCCGCAGCGGTCAGAACGGGAGCTTGATACCGCCGGGTAACTCTAGGCCGCCGGTAAGCTTGTGCATCTCTTGCTCGGCGTGAGCGGATACTTTCCGCCTGGCGTCGTTGAATGCGGCAACGATCAGATCCTCCAATACCTCGACTTCTGCGGGATCGATCAGCGTCTTATCGAGCTTCACCTTCTTGAGATCACCCTTGCCGTTGAGCGTCAGCTGAACCGTGCCGCCGCCGGCGACGCCGATCATCTCGACAGCCTCGAGCTGGGATTGCATCTCGGCCATCTTCTCCTGCATCGCCTGCGCCTGCTTCATCAGCTGGCCGATATTCTTCATATCTCATCCTCTTCCATGATCGTCTCGTCGCCCGCCTCGGAACCCGAGCGAGGCTCACCTGGTTCGGGTTCCGCCGGCGCGAAGCGGTCCCGAACCGCAGCGATCGTCGCTCCCGGGAAAGTCTCGAGCACCGCCCGGACCAAAGGATGCTGCACCACCTCGTTCCGCAGGTCGCGTTCGCGGCGCTCTTCTTGCTCGCGCAGCGTGAGCTCTCCCGGAGCCGCCTCCGAACGGGCTACCAGCCAGCGCTCGCCGGTCCACTCGCCGAGCAATTGGCTAATGCGGTTGGCGAGATTGCTCGGCGCCCCTTCGTCAGGACGAAATTCGATGCGTCCGGGCTCGAATGCAACCAGATGCACATGTTCTCGCAAATGCGAGCGGATCACCGCCGCCCGTCGCTTGTCGAACAGTGCCACGACTTCGGCAAAGCTCTGCGGCATCGGATCGTGCTCGACCGAGCTCGTCGGCAACGGATCGATGCGCTCCTCGGGTTCGAGCCGTGGGGCGGCAGCCAACGAGCTGAGTGCGATCGAGCCGGGCGCGACCGCTATGAGGGGTTCCGAGGGCGGCGGAGGTTCCGCGCCACTTGCACGTTTGGCGGGCGGCTCTTCCGTAACCGGGCGGCCGCCGGAAGCGGGCGAAGTGGCAATCGACCGCACCAGCTCGGCCGGAACGGGCAGGTCAGCGACATAAGCAAGTCGTACGAGAACCATCTCCGCCGCCTGAATCGGCGAGGGTGCCGCCTGGATCTCCTCCAGCCCTTTTAGGAGCATCTGCCAAAGCCGGGCGAGTACCGGCAATGTCAGTTTTTCGGCGAGCGGGCAGGCGCGCTTGCGGTCGCCTTCGGCGATCGGATCGCCGACACCGGCCTCCGGCGCGAGTTTCAGCCGTGTCAGGAAATGGCTGAGGTCGAGCAGATCCTGCAGGACCATCAATGGATCGGCGCCATCCTGATAGAGGCGGCCCATCCGATCGAGCGCGTCGGCCGCATCACCGCGCAGCACGCTCTCCAACAGCTCTAGGACGCAGCCACGATCGGCAATGCCGAGCATGTTGCGCACCGCCTCTTCGGTGATCCGAGCGTCGGTCAATTCTGGGCGAAGCTCTGCTTCCCCCGACGCGCCAGGCGCTTCCCTCGGAAGCGCCGAGAGGGCGATCGCCTGATCGAGCAGCGAAAGCCCGTCGCGCACGGACCCGTCGGCGGCGCGGGCGATCAGTGCCAAGGCGCCGGGCTCGGCCTCGACCGCTTCGGCCTCGGCAATCCGGCGGTAGTGTTCGGCGAGCAGCTCGACCGGGACGCGCCGCAGCGAAAACCGCTGGCAGCGCGACAGGACCGTCAGCGGGACTTTTTGAATCTCGGTCGTGGCGAACACGAATTTGGCGTGCGGCGGCGGTTCCTCGAGCGTCTTCAACAGCGCGTTGAAGGCGCTCCGAGAGAGCATGTGGACTTCGTCGATGATGTAGACCCGATATCGCCCCAAATCGGGCTTGCGGTACAGCAACCCCTCGGTCAGCTCGCGGATATCGTCGACGCCGGTGCGCGAGGCGGCATCCATCTCGACCACGTCGCTGTAGCGATCCTCGGCGATCTGACGGCAATTCGCGCACACCCCGCACGGGGCAATGGTCGGTCCGCCCGATCCATCCGGGCCCACGCAATTGAGCCCGCGCGCCAGAATCCGGGCGGTCGTCGTCTTCCCCACGCCGCGCACGCCGGTCAGGATGAACGCATGCGCGACCCGGCCGGTCGTAAACGCGTTCGATAGGGTGCGCACCATCGCCTCCTGCCCGATCAGCTCGGCGAAGGTCGAAGGCCGATATTTGCGGGCGAGGACGCGATACGCGGTCGCCGAATCGTTCATGCGCGGACCTGTCGAGGCGGGAGACCGGACGGACGACCCAGACCGGAACTCGTTACGGCTGCTTCCTTCCGGACCTGACCGGGTTGGCGAGGGGCCTGTCCGCCGCCGGGCTCCCGCAGCCACTATACTCGCTCATTCGCGAGAAAATCGACCGCGCTGTCGATTCCGCTTCCCTCGCGCGTCGTCTTGTCGTCGGACCATCACTACTCGAAGGATCACAGCCATGCCGGAGCTTCAGATCATCGGCGGACCACAAAGCAATTACGTGCGGGTTGCGCGCATCGCCTGCGCCGAGAAGGGTGTTCCCTATACCCTGGTTCCGGTCATGCCGCATACTCCCGAGGTCGACGCCATCCACCCCTTTGGCAAGATCCCGGTCATGCGGCACGGCGACGTGACGCTCAGCGAGTCGCGCGCGATCTGCTTCTACATCGACCACGCCTTCGACGGCCCCGATTTGGTTCCCCGATGGCCAGTCGACGGGGCGCGGACGGAAGAGTGGATCTCGCTCGTCAACACCACGATCGATCCGCTCCTGGTGCGCCAGTACCTCGCCGCCTATTTCTTCCCGCGGACCCCCGACGGCCGCCCCAACCGCACGGTCATCGACGCCGCGCTGCCCAAGATGGAGGAGCACTTCGCGGTGCTCGACCGCGCGGTCGCCAAGACGGGTCACCTGGTCGGCGACACCTTCACCCTCGCCGACATGAACCTGTTGCCGATCCTGTTCTTCATGGACAAAGCGCCGGAAAGCCGCGCTATGCTCGGCCGGAGCAAGAGCCTCAAGGCGTATTTCGATCGGCATCAGTCGCGTGCGAGCGTCGAGGACACCGTGCCGCCGCCGTTCCCCGGCCGCTCTTCCTGGGAGATCGAGGGCTGAGGAGGGAGAACGAGCCGTGCGCTACATGTTCCTGATCTACAGCCGCGAGACCGACATGGCCGGGTTGTCGCCCGCCGATATGGATGAGCTCAGGGCGACGCACCGGGCGGTCATGGACGAGACCCGCGCCCAGGGCATCTTCCAAGGGGCCGAGCCGCTCCATCCCACCGCCACCGCGACCACGGTCCGCATGAATGGCGGCAAGCCGCTAGTGCTCGACGGGCCGTTCGCCGAGACGAAGGAGCAGCTCGCGGGCTATTACATCCTCGACTGCAAGGATCTCGACGAGGCGATCGAATGGGCCGCCAGGATTCCAACGGCATGCAAGGGCGGCGAGGGCTGCATCGAAATCCGCCCGATCATGGCGTTGCCCTCGCGGTAAGAGGGACTGACGCCCGCGTCAGCGCGGAGGCGGTGTTTCGCCATGAGCACGGCCGGATCATCGCTGGCTTGATCCGGCTGTGCGGTTCCTTCGACCGCGCCGAGGAGGCGATGCAGGAGGCACTTGCGGCGGCACTCGCGCATTGGCCCGACCGCGGCATCCCGCGAAACCCCGGCGCATGGATCATGACCGCCGCCCACCGCAAGCTGATCGACATGGCGCGGCGCGAGCGCACGCGGAGCGAAAAGCAAGGCCTTCTGGAGCAGGAAGCCGCGACCGCGGTCTATGAGAACCCGATGCCGGCACCCTCCGCCCTTCCCGACGACCGGTTGCGGCTGATCTTCACCTGTTGTCACCCCGCGCTCAATCACGAGGCGCAGATCGCCCTGACCTTGCGGACCTTAGGCGGCCTGTCGACCGGCGAGATTGCGCGGGCATTTCTCGTGCCCGAAGCCACCCTGGCGCAGCGGCTGGTGCGCGCGAAGCGCAAGATCCACGACGCGGGCATCCCTTACGAGGTGCCGCCCGACCACGCCTTAGCCGAGCGGCGGGCGGCGGTGCTGGCGGTGATCTATCTGATCTTCAACGAGGGCTATCTCGCGACGGCGGGCGAGGCCCTGATCCGCCGCGAGCTCTGCGCCGAAGCCATTCGCCTCGGCCGCATGCTGTGCGAAATCGACGCGCAGGAGCCGGAGAGCCTCGGTCTGCTCGCTCTGATGCTGTTGCACGACTCCCGCCGCCGCGCACGGGTCGACGGCGAAGGCGCCTTGGTCACCTTGGAGGACCAGGACCGCTCGCTATGGGATCGCGGCCAGATCCAGGAGGGCTTGGCGCTGATCGACAAGGCATTGCGCCTCGGTCGGATCGGACCCTATCAGCTGCAGGCGGCGATAGTCGCTGTGCATGCCGAAGCCAGCACCGCCGCGGAGACGGATTGGGCGCAAATCGCCGCTCTCTATGACGAACTCGCCCAAATCAACCCGACGCCGGTCGTGCTGTTGAACGGTGCGGTCGCCGTCGGCATGAGCGAGGGGCCAGGACGCGGGCTGAGCCTGATCGCGGAGCTCGGGGCCTCCGGAGCGCTCGACCGCTATCACTTGTTTCACGCCGCGCGCGCCGACATGCTGCGCCGGCTCGGGTCGCGAACTGCGGCCGCCGACGCCTATCGGCAGGCGCTCGCCCTGACGGGCAACGGTGTCGAGCGCACGTTTCTGGAGCGTCGGCTCGCCGCGCTGTGAGGGGCGCCCCGCGGGTTGCGGCCGGCATGGTCGATATGCCAGTCTCGCCCGATGCGACCGCCCAATTTTTATGCCCATCCCGCCTTCGAACGCGCCGGTTTGCGCCGGCGCGACACCGGCTGGATCCTCGAACGTATCGCCGACCCGACGAGCCTCTTCGTTCCGGTGTGGCGCAACCAGAACCTCGTCATCGAACTCGACGGCGCGGAGCCGCGCGCCGTCGTCCTCGCCGCAACCGCCGTCGCCCCGAGCCTCGCTCCTGGCGACGAGCGCCTCGCCCGCGGCGAGGTAGTGTTTCTCGGGCTGATCGAGGAGCGGGCGCATTTCGCGCTCGACCTGTCGCCGCACGACGCACCACTCGAGATGCTGCGCTCCCCGGCATTGGCCGCGAGCGGGATCGATGAGGCCCGGATGCGGTTTACCGATTTGCGCCAGCTCGGGGGCCGGATCGAGCGGCGCGAGGGGGCGCTGTTGGCGCTCGCCCGGGCGATGATGTTCTGGCATGCGCGCCATCGCTTCTGCGGGGTGTGCGGCAACCCGACCCGCACCGAGGAGGCTGGGCATATGCGGCGCTGCACCGATCCCGCCTGCAGCACGATGCATTTCCCACGCACCGACCCCGCCGTGATCATGCTTGTCAGCGACGGCGAGCGCGCGCTGATGGGCCGCTCGAAGCAGTTTCCGCCGGGCATGTATTCGACGCTCGCGGGCTTTGTCGAGCCCGGCGAGAGCCTCGAAATGGCGGTCGCCCGCGAGGTCCGCGAGGAGACCGGGATCGAGGTCGGTGCCGTCTATTATCATTCCTCGCAGCCCTGGCCCTTCCCGGCCAACATCATGCTCGGGTTCCACGCCGCGGCGCTGACCACCGAGATTACGATCGACTACGGCGAGCTGGAGGATGCGCGGTGGCTCGAGCGCCGATGGCTCCTCTCGCACGCCGACGACGACTCGTTCCGTATGCCGCGGCTCGACTCGATCGCCCGCCGGCTGATCGAGGACTGGCTGCACGGCCGGATCGAAATTGGTAGCGAGCGATAAACGTCGCGATCCCACGCGGCCCGCCGGCGGACCGTCGCAAAACTCTCCGACCCCTGCAAAAGCCGGAAAACAGGGTGAATTATTAAATCGATGCTTAGATTTGCCCGAGTCGCGCTAGATAAATCAATCTAAATCAAATAGTTAGACCAACGACGCCGTTCAAACGAACAGGGGTTGAACGAGCACCCAGCAGGGGGCGGAATCGGTCTATCAGGGTGACAACAGGGGAGACGCCCGAACATCCATTTTTTGGCTTCGAATAAAAACATTGCGAAATTCTCTTATTGAGAAAATTAACAAACGCTCCATGCGGATATATGGGTCGGAACGTGGCCGCGGCAAGCCGACGATCGATGCGAGCCGCTGCCCGGTGATGGCACGACTTTCGCTGAATCCCGTCCGCGAGCGTGTTACCTTTCTACAACGCGTTCGAGCCTATAAGGGCCCCCGTCTTGTCGAGCGGGCAACCGACCCATCACGATGTCGGGGCGAGTGCCCCGGACGGACCATGACCTGGAGGAGCAGTAGCCTTCGTGGATGTCTTTGATCTGGATCGCGCGCTCGTTGCGGACTACGCGAGCTTTGCTCGTTCTTTCACGCAAATCCGCGCCCAGGACATCCGAGACCAGGTTGATGCGATTTACGCGAGCCGGCGCTTTTGGCCGGAGCCGCTGATCACGGTCAACCCGCATTTCGAGCGAGGCTCCTCGGTCGAAGCGTTGGTTCGAAACGGCTCGCTCCATTCGGATGTGGCTCGGGTCTTTCGGGTCGACGGACAGTCGATCAACCTTTACCGGCATCAGATGCAGGCCGTCGCGAAAGCGATGGCGCGACACAGCTTCGCGGTCACGACCGGCACCGGTTCGGGAAAATCGCTCTGTTTCTTCATACCGATCATCGACGCCGTGATCCGCGCCCGTGCCCCGGCGAAGTGCGCCGCACGCGGGCGATCGTGATCTATCCGATGAACGCGCTCGCCAACAGCCAGCGCGAGGAACTCAACAAGTTCCTCGACCAGTCCGGCTTGCCCGAAAACCTGCGGCCGACGTTTGCGGGATACACCGGGCAGGAAAGCGCAGACGAACGCGAGCGCATCCGGGAGGCCAAGCCCGACATCCTGCTAACCAATTTCATGATGCTCGAGCTCTTGATGACGCGGCAGAGCAAGCTCGACCAGACAGTGATCGAGAATGCTCAAGGGCTCGACTTCATCGTCCTCGACGAATTGCACACTTATCGTGGCCGGCAAGGTGCAGATGTGGCGATGCTGATGCGGCGCCTGCGGGATCGGCTCTGTCGCGATCGCTCGCCGCTCTGCATCGGGACCTCGGCGACGATGTCGAGCCAGGAGGACGACGCCGAGCGCGCCTTCGCAGTCGCGAAGGTGGCGTCCCGGCTCTTCGGAACCGACATTCCGCCTGATGCGGTGATCGACGAGACGTTCGAGCGCGCGACCGACCCGAAGCTGAAACCGCAAACCCTCGGCACCGCACTCGCCAATGCCGTCGACGCCGACCTGCCGGCAACGCTCACGGACGAAGAGCTGCGATCTCATCCGCTGGCCGTCTGGATCGAGCTCGAGATCGGACTGCAGGACGGTCAGCAGCTGCGCCGGCGCCCCCCCACCAAACTCTCCGAAGCAGCAAGGCGGCTCGCGGTCCAGACTGGCCGCGACGAGGCGCGCTGCCGGGCTCAGCTTCAGGCGATTCTAATGTTGATGAGCCGCCCGGCGAGTGAGCGTGGAGGCACCGGGAAGCGCGCGTTTCTCGCCTTCAAGCTTCGCACATCCGTGACAAAGCGAATTTGGAAAGAAAATGCGCCCCTTTTACAGAGTTCTATCGGTGTATCGACGTTAATAAGGACGGCACGTTTCTTCATCCCTACAATCCTGTAAAATCAGAGTGGCTACCACTTCTCGAAGGGAAACTCTTGGATTTCTACGATCATCGGGTTGCATCGTATGCTACTCGCGGCGGCGAGAGAGGATACCGGGTGCTACCCCCGACCTCGTCTATCGAACATGCAGACCCTAGTTTCCGCCCAATCTTGTATTCATCAGTGGATCGTGAAGTGGTCGAGTCTCGGCTGCGTGCTACGTGGCGCCACCATTGGTTGATCGCCTATAAAGACGTTACAGCCTCGACGAACGAGAGAACGTTGATTGGGTGCATCATCCCACGGTGGGGATTCGATTATTCTGTTCGCCTTTGTTTCCCCTTTGGTACAGTAAGTTACAAGGTTGCTTTTTTGGGGATGATTAACTCGATCGTTTTCGACCATGTTCTTCGTCAAAAGATTAATGGCCTTCATATTTCAGACTATATTATGGAACAAATGCCGGTCATTAACGAGCAGGGTCTAGAAGCTGGGAAATGTTTGATCTTCCCCCGAGTAATTGAACTGACTTACACTAGCAACGATCTAAGACCATTCGCACTTGAGCTGGTCTATGACGGTCCGCCTTTCGCTTGGGGTGAGGACCGCCGGGCGCGGCTGCGCGCCGAACTCGACGCCTGGTATGCGCGCGCCTACGGGCTCACGAAAGACGAATTGCGCTACATCCTCGACCCCGCCGATGTGATGGGGCCGAACTACCCGTCCGAGACCTTCCGCGTGCTGAAGAACAACGAGAAGGTGTGGTACGGGGAATACCGCACTGCGCGCCTCGTGCTCGCCGCCTTTGACGCGCAGGAGGCACAATCGATTGCCGCCCAGTGACCCCACGCTCCGACGTCTGGCTCATCGGATGAACCCCAGGCGGCCTCGCGCCAGCTTGCCACCCGAGCCGCGGTAGGATGGCGGAGCCGATAGACAATTACCTCATCACGAGCCACGCGGCGTTTGAAATGCGGCGCCGCGGCATCGAGGAGGGCGTCGTACGTCAGGTCCTCGCCGCACCCGAGCAGCGCCATGCAGTGCGGTTGGGCCGGGACGTGCTGCAATCGAGGATCGCATTGGCCGGCAAGACCTATCTTCTTTGCGTGTTCGTCGATATCGATCGCGATTCGGCGGAGGTCGTCACCGTCTACCGGACGAGCCGGATAGCGAAGTATTGGAGTGCGTAACTCATGAAAGCCACTTATGACGCGAGAACCGATACGCTGAGCATCATTCTGAGAGCCGATGCCGCGGTCGCCGAAAGCGACGAGGACAAGCAGGGCGTCATTCTCGACTACGACGCGGATGGGAACCTTGTCTCGTTGGAGATCCTCGATGCTTCCAAGCGGGTCACCGAGGCACGCCGCATCGAGTTCGAGACGGTAGGATGAGCCGCCATCCAAAATGAATGAAGTTTGGGCGGCCGATCCTCTGCGCGATGGGTCGATAGCTGCGGTTGAGGCAATAGAAAAGGCCATCACGGTCGATCTCATCGCGACGTTCGAGCCGCGGCTCAAATGTTGCGCGACGACCGACAGCATCATCTCGCTCCTCGCTGACAGCAATTATGCGCCGTATGACTATGTGCCGGTCAGATCCGATGATCGGATTGTGGGCCTGTTACCGCTCAGCCAGTTTCGTGCCGCGTCGAATGATCTAGGAGGATTGGCCGCGGAGGGTGCTATGAGCCCCCTTGACCAATCCATTTTGATCACCTCGGGCTCCAGCATTCTGCGCTACATCGAAGAGGCGGAGGCGAGTCCGTGTCGTCTGGTCCTGCGGCACACCCAGATTGATGGGATCGTCACCATTGCGGATCTGCAGAAGCTGGCGGTGCGGCCCGCATTATTTACATTCGTCACCCATCTCGAGCTTTTGATGGCAGCGGCAATTCGCGCTCGCTTCCAAGATCAACCGGACGACGACTGGCTTGTCCTGCTCGGAGATCGACATAAGTCAGTGGAGCAGGAGTGGCATAAACTGAAGGCCGGCGGCCTCGAGATCGACCGCATCGCGGCGACGCAATTCGCGGACAAGCGACAAATCCTGGTCAAGTCGGCGCTGATCCAGTGCAGCCGCACCCGAGCAAAACAAGAATTCGGCTCGATTGAGGACCTGCGAGACGGTTTGGCTCACGCCAACAACTACGCTTCAACGAGGGAAAGCGCTCGCAACACAATCGCGGCCGTAAGACTGGCTTGAAAATGGATTCCGGCGCTCCAAAAGGTGCTCGACGGCCATCAGGATGCTCATTGGGGTAGGTCGACCGACGAATGATGGCACCCGAGGACCCACCCGGCTTCGTGGTGCGCACTGGGGCGCAGAAGGCGGCCTGGGACAACGGCTTCCGGATCGAGCGCGCGATACAAAGCGGGTGGCTACACTACGGCTCGACCACGGCGCACGGCGAGATCTGGATCGCTGGCGTGTCGTCCCACGGGCCCTGGCTGGTCTCGATCGATCACCCGGGTGTCGCGGCGGTGCTTGCGACCTTGCCGCCTTCGCCCTTGACCGGGCCGGGGCTCGCGACCTTCGAATTCGGTAGCTTGACTGCACTCCATGGGGCGCTCGACCGCGTCTACAAGCTCGGCGTCTGCCTTCCCGACGCGCCACTCGCGCGATTTCGCGCGCAAACCGCCCGCCTGCCGCAGACGACCGAAGCCGAACGTCTCGTCGTCCAGCGCATTGGCCAGGACATCTTCCGCGCTGCGCTGATCGATTATTGGGGCGGCCGGTGCCCAGTCACCGGCATCACCGATCCCGCCCTATTGCGCGCCTCCCACATCGTGCCCTGGTCAGAATGCGATGACGCCCAACGGCTCGATGTGCACAACGGCCTGCTCCTCTCTGCACTCTGGGATGCGGCTTCGACGCGGGCCTCGTCAGCTTCGCCGACGTCGGTACCGTGCTAACAAACCCAGAATTGAGCATCGCCGCGCGAACTGCGCTCGGCATTGAGAGTGCGCAGCGACTGCGCAATCTACGGGACGCCCATCACACCAACCTGGCCGTCCACCGCGCCCGCCACGGGTTTTCAAGCATTTCGGGCAATACAGTAGCGTAACGCGACCCGCGTCTGTACTGGGTTGATTCGGCTCGGCTATAACACCACCTCGACGAGGTACGGACCGGGGGTTGCGATGCCCTCGGCAAAGCGATCGTTGAACGCTTCCATCGTCGTGACCCGCGCGCCCGGCACGCCCATCGAGCGCGCGAGACCCACCCAGTCGAGATCGGGGTGGCCGAGATCGAGCATGTCGAGCGCCTTGCGACCCGGATTGCCGGCGCCGACATTGGCGAGCTCGCCGCGCAGGATCGCGTAGCTCTTGTTCGAGAAGAGCAAGGTGGTGACGTCGAGCCCCTCGCGCGCCTGCGTCCACAATGCCTGCAAGGTGTACATGCCGCTGCCGTCGCCTTCGAGGCAGACGACTTTGCGATCGGGGCAGGCGACCGCCGCACCGGTGGCGACCGGCATGCCC
>Ga0318533_10000909_pt1 | contig 13699 bp, 13 predicted proteins | sample GRESIP053b4f27_FD_203675 | JGI IMG/M metagenome (GOLD analysis project Ga0318533, IMG submission 203675) | Tropical soil microbial communities from Luquillo Experimental Forest, Puerto Rico - GRE.SIPMG.053b4f27 | ecosystem: Environmental > Terrestrial > Soil > Tropical forest > Bulk soil...
CTCTATATCGGAGTCACCAACGACCTCGTCCGTCGTGTAGGCGAGCATCGACTGAAACTGGTTGAGGGTTTTACAAAGAAATACGACGTGGCGAGGCTCGTGTATTTTGAGCAATTCGACGATCCGGAAAATGCAATCAAACGCGAAAAGCGGTTGAAGAAGTGGATCGAGCCTGGAAAATACGATTGATCGAAGAACACAATCCGAACTGGAATGATCTTTAAGTGGAGATCGCAGCAGGCGGCGGATAGGTCTCTGGAATGCTGGGTCGCCCGGTCAAACCGGGCGACGACAGCCGGATAAAGCTCGGATGATGACATGACCGCACCCGAAACTCTCGCCGATACGGCCGTCGAGAAGACCGAAATCGCGCCTGCCCCCTCCTGGCGCGAGAGCCTCGCGGTTTACCTGCAGCCGCGCGTCCTGATCGTGATGTTCCTCGGCTTTTCCTCGGGCCTGCCGCTGGCTTTATCAGGCTCGACGCTGCTGGTCTGGATGCGCGAGGCGGGTGTCGATCTCGGCACCATCGGGCTGTTCGCGCTGGTCGGTACGCCCTACACGCTGAAATTCCTGTGGGCGCCGCTGGTGGATGCGCTGCATGTGCCGTTCTTCACGCACACATTCGGCCGCCGCCGCGGCTGGCTCGTGTTCGCGCAACTGCTGCTGATCGCGACGATCCTTGAACTCGCGCTCGCCGACCCCGCGCGCTCGCCGCTGATGATGGCTATTGCCGCGCTGCTGGTCGCCACGGCTTCCTCGACCCAGGACATCGTGGTTGATGCATTCCGCGTCGAAAGCCTGCCGGAGAGCGAACAGGCCGCAGGCATGGCCGGTTACGTCGCCGCCTACCGCATCGGCATGCTGGTTTCGACCGCAGGCGCGCTGTTCATCGTATCCGGCTTCGAGAGCAGCGGTCTTTCGCGCGGCTCGGCATGGATGTGGGGCTATGTGGTGATGGCGGCGCTGGTCCTGATCGGCACCGTGACCGCGCTCGTCGCGACCGAGCCTGAGCAATCCGTCCGGGCCGAAGCAGCAACCAGGACGGAGACCGCATTCGCACGCGTCATCCATGCTGCAATCGGCGCGTTCTCGGAGTTCCTGACGCGCAAGGACGCGCTCGCCGCGCTTGCTTTCGTGGTGCTGTTCAAATTCACCGACGCCTTCTCAGGCTCGATGACCGCACCCTTTGTCATCGACCTCGGCTTCTCCCGCAACGATTATGCGGCAATCGTCAAGGGCGTCGGGCTCGCCGCGACCTTGATCGGCGGTTTCGCCGGCGGTTTCGTGGCGCGGCGCTACTCGCTTGCCGCCAGCCTCTGGATTGGCGGCGTGCTGCAGGCGGCCGCCAATCTGTCCTTCTCATGGCTTGCCGTTGTCGGCATCAACCAATGGGCGTTGGCGCTTGCGATCACGGCGGAAAATTTCACCAGCGCGATCGGCACCGTGATCTTCGTCGCGTACCTGTCGGCGCTGTGTCAGAATCCGCTACACACCGCGACCCAATACGCCCTGCTCACGGCGCTCGCTGCTGTCGGCCGCACCTATCTGTCGTCAGGCGCGGGCTTTATCGCCAAAGCCGTGGGCTGGCCGCTGTTCTTCGTGATCTGCATGCTGGTCGCGATTCCGAGCCTGATGCTGCTGGGATACCTGCAGAAGCGCGGGCATTTCGACGCGTTGGGGCCGGTGAAAGTCTAGGGCTTTGTCACCACGCTCCACTTGGTGATCACGGCTTCGCTCATCTGGCCGGCATCCTGCGCACAAGCAACCTCATCGACTTTTACCGAGATTTCCTTGCCGACAAAGCTCTTGAGCTGGGTGGCCTGCGACTCGCTCGTGGTGATGAGCTGAAAGGTTTCCGGCCCGGTCTCGAGATTGCAGAGTCTGGCCGGCGGCGGCAGCCGGCGCGGCTCGCTGGTGATCTGATAGGTTGCGACCCGTTTGCCTCTTTCCCCACTCCGTACCCGCATGGCGGTGAGTTCGCCTGACAGGATATCGCCGGTGTTGATCGGCATGCCGGCCTTCGCTGGCGCTTGTGCCTGTTGGGCCGGCGCCGCCGACGCCGCGCACGTTACCGCCATCATCGCGGCACAAGCCCAGCGTCTGGCGAATCCTGGTTTCGTCATGTTGCAAATGTCCGTTTTGGGTGAGTTAGAAGAGCGTGCGCTGGCGCATCGCCGCAGATAGCGTACCTTCGTCCAGATAATCAAGCTCGCCGCCGACCGGAACTCCATGAGCCAATCGCGTCACCTTGACGTTGGCGTCCTGCAGGAGGTCGGTGATGTAATGCGCGGTGGTCTGCCCGTCGACCGTGGCATTCAGTGCGAGAATGATCTCCTTGACCTCGGCATCATGGGCGCGCTTCACCAGCGCGTCGATCGTGAGATCCTGCGGACCCACGCCATCGAGCGGCGACAGTGTCGCGCCCAGCACGTGATAGCGCCCGTTGGTCGCGTTTGCGCGTTCCAGCGCCCAGAGATCGGCAACATCGGCGACGACGACGATGATGGAACCATCGCGGCGAGGATCGGTACAGACCGTACAAGGATTTTGCGTGTCGATATTGCCGCAGGTCTTGCAGACCTGAATCTTGTCGATCGCAACCTGCAGTGCCGCGGACAGCGGCGTCATCAGCGCTTCGCGCTTCTTGATCAGGTGCAACGCGGCCCGTCGCGCCGAGCGCGGGCCGAGTCCCGGCAACCGCGCCAAAAGCTGGATCAAACGTTCGATCTCGGGACCGGCAACCGCAGCAGGCATAATTTACGAACCGAGGCCGAGCAACCCGGGCGGCAGGCCGAGCCCGCCGGCCAGCGATTGCATCTTCTCCTGCATGGCGGTTTCCGCCTTGCGCCGCGCGTCGGCGAACGCCGTGACCAGCAGATCCTCGAGGATCTCGCGCTCCTCTGCCTTTATTAGCGAAGGATCGATCTTGACGCCCTTGACCTCCATTTTTGCGGTCATGCGCACGGCAACCAGGCCGCCGCCCGCGAGGCCCTCGACCTCGACATGACCGAGTTCCTCCTGCATCGCCTGCATCTTCGATTGCAGTTGCGCCGCCTGCTTCATCATGCCGAGAAAATCGGGCATCGTAGCGTCCTTTGATGTTCTAGAGGTCGTCGTCAGGGCCGTCAGAGGAGCCGTCGGCGCCAAAATCATCGTCGCCCAGGCCGATGGCGCCAGTATCGGATTCCGGCGGCTCCGCGGCAAGCTTGCGCACCTCGATCACCTTGGTGCCGGGAAACCGCGCGAGCACTTCCTTGACCCGCGGATCCGATTCGGCGGCCCGCTCGCGCTGGTTCTTCTCGACCAGGTTCTGCTCGCGCAGCGTCGGCTGACCGGCCTCGTTGGAGACGATCACCGTCCAGCGCTTGCCCGTCCATTGCTCGAGCTTGCGCGAGAGGTCGTTGACCAGCGTGCGCGAGGCATTGCGCTCGAGCGCGACTTCCAGCCGTCCGTCCTCGATACGCACCAGGCGGACTTCGGCCTCGAGGGCGCTCTTGATCAGCAGATCGCGTTTCTCGGCGGCGAGCGCCACGATCTCCGGAAAGCTCGAAATCCGCCGCGCCGCCGCCTGCGCATCCGTTACCGGCGCTGCCATCTGCGGGCGGGCGTTGGCCTCAATCGACCCGCGCGGCGCGGGAGGCACGCGCAACTGTGGGCTGACACTCGCAGAAGCGGTCGGTGCGGGCACGCTGCGCGACGGGCTCGTCACAGCGACGACCGGCGCAGAGCCGCCATTCTGCTCGATCATGCGGATCGCCTCATCCGGCGTGGGCATGTCGGCGACATAGGCGATCCGCACCAGCACCATTTCGGCCGCAGCCGCCGGGCGCGTCGCGCCCTGTGCCTCGCTGATACCCTTGAGCAACATCTGCCACATCCGCGACAGCACCCGCATCGAAAGCTTTGCCGCGAAATCCCGCGCGCGGACCCGCTCGGTCTCGCTGAAGGCGACATTGTCGGCCGTTGCCGGTACGATCTTCACGCGCGTCACGAAGTTGACGAACTCGGCGAGATCGGAAAGCACCACGATCGGATCGGCGCCGGTGTCGTATTGCTCGCGGAACTCGCGAAAGGCGCCGGCGATGTCGCCGCGGACAAGCGACTCGAACAAATCGATCACGCGTGCACGGTCGGCAAGCCCCAGCATCTGCCGTACGTCGTCGGCGCGCACCGCGCCCGCCGCATGCGCGATCGCCTGATCGAGCAACGACAGCGAGTCGCGGACGGAACCTTCGGCGGCGCGGGCGATGATGCCGAGCGCTTCCGGCTCGATCTCGACGCCTTCCTTCTTCGCGATATTCGAAAGATGCGCCATCAGCACGTCGGCCTCGACCCGGCGCAAATCGAACCGCTGGCAGCGCGACAGCACGGTGACCGGAACTTTGCGGATTTCGGTGGTGGCAAACACGAATTTGGCGTGCTCTGGCGGCTCCTCCAGCGTTTTCAGGAAAGCGTTGAAGGCCGCCGTCGAGAGCATGTGGACTTCGTCGATGATGTAGACCTTGTAGCGCGCGCTGGCTGGCGCATAACGCACGCTGTCATTGATCTGACGCACGTCGTCGACGCCGGTATGAGATGCAGCGTCCATCTCCAGGACGTCCATGTGCCGGCTTTCCATGATCGCGCGACAATGCACGCCGAGGACAGGCATGTGTATGGTCGGCGCCTTCACCGATCCGTCCGGCAATTCGTAGTTCAGTGCACGGGCGAGGATGCGCGCGGTCGTGGTCTTGCCCACGCCGCGCACGCCGGTCAAAATCCAGGCCTGCGGAATTCGACCCGTCTCGAAGGCATTCGAGACGGTGCGCACCACGGCCTCCTGACCGATCAGGTCCTCAAAGCTTGAGGGACGGTATTTGCGCGCCAGTACACGATAGGGCTTTGCGGCATCGGACGGACTTCCCAAATCGAAGCCGCCCTGCTCGCCAGCATCCAGCTTGGAAGGGGGGGCGCCAGCGTCGGTCATCGATCGATCCGCAATTCTCTATGTTTCGGGCCGGGTTCGATCGCTTGCGCGTGCTCTGATTGCAAAACCGGTGCCCACTCTTGCGGAATACGCGCCAGATGATGAGCCTCGCGGAGCGCGGATCGGCGCTCGCAGCGCGAATAGCTCGTAAAAACGGGTAGGAGACTGACGAGCGACCCGATCCGGACCTCGTTAGGGCTGCTTCCTTCCGGATCTGACCCGGTTGGCGAGTGGCTCGTCCACCGCCAATCTCCCGGTCCCTATTTGGGGCCAAAAGGGGCAGAAAGCAAGCGGTGCAGCGCCCATAGTTCCGCTCTGCGAGATCGATTCCCCCACTCGCGCCTTGCCTTTTTCGAGACCTGCAAAAATACGTGGATGCCCGGCCTCAAGCCGGGCATGAGGGGTGTTGTTTGCAGACCAAGTCTCTGCGACGCTGGGGGAACAATTCCGAGAGATTTCATGTCCGAACCCGCCTGGTCGCTGCACTCCCAGCTCAAAAAAGACACCATCGACATCGGCGACCTGCCGCTGTGCCGCGTCCTTGTCATCAAGGATGCGCACTATCCCTGGCTGCTTCTGGTGCCGCGCCGGCCGGACATTATCGAGATCATCGACCTTGCCGAAGTCGAACAGGCGCAGTTGATGACGGAAATCTCCCGCGTCGCGCGCGCGCTGAAGGACGTCACCAGGTGCGACAAGCTGAACATCGCCGCCCTTGGCAATCTGGTGCCGCAGCTTCATGTCCATGTCATTGCCCGACGCGCCGGAGACGTGGCCTGGCCGCGCCCCGTCTGGGGCGTCATGCCGCCGCTTCCCCATGATTCCGAAGAAGTGCAGAATTTTATCAGCGCGTTACGCCGCAAGATCTGGTTGGGTTGAACAAGAAAAATGTCAGCATTCGATTCCTTTCCATTGGGCCAGCCGGCCTTTGTCACCAATGTTCTCGACCGTGCCGCGCATCTGCGTGGGAATGATGAAAAACTGCTGGGGTTCGAGAGCAATCCCTCCTCGCGCGCCTATGTGGTGCACCGCGACGCGCTGGTAGTAAAAAAGGACGGGCAGAGTTCGCGCGCGCTGCTGTCGATCGACGAGGCGTTGAAGCTCGGAGCCAACCCCGGCACGATCTTCCTGGGATTGCGCGACCGCGCCGCCATCTTCGGGATGGGGATCTCGCAGCCCGCCGCGGAAAAGCTGCTCGGCCGCGACGACGTCGCGGTGACCGAGTTACGCGGCATGGCGATGCAGGGTGTGGTGCCGCCGGACGAGCTTTCTGCGATTGCGATGGCTAAATCGATGGTGAACTGGCACCAGCGCCATGGCTTTTGCGCCAATTGCGGCACGCGCACCGCCATGAAGGAGGGCGGCTGGAAGCGCGAGTGCCCAAACTGCAAGGCCGAGCATTTTCCGCGCACCGATCCGGTCGTGATCATGCTGGTGACGTCCGGCGACAAATGCCTGCTCGGCCGGGCGCCGCGCTTCCTTCCGGGTATGTATTCCTGCCTTGCCGGCTTTGTCGAAGCCGCCGAGACCATCGAGGATGCGGTCCGCCGCGAAGTCTTCGAGGAATCCGGAATCCGCTGTACCGACGTCAGCTACTACATGACGCAGCCATGGCCCTATCCGTCGTCCCTGATGATCGGCTGCGCCGCGCGCGCCTTGAACGAGGACATCGTCATCGATCGCGTGGAGCTGGAAGACGCGCGCTGGTTCGACCGCGAGGAGGCACGATTGATGATCACGCGCAAGCATCCGGACGGCCTCGCCGGCCCCCATCCCTTCGCGATTGCCCATCATTTACTCGGGCGCTGGGTGCATGGCGGAGAAAACGCCCACGCATAGCGGGGAACGCGCCGATATTCTCATCGATTAAATCAGGGCCATGAACAGACATGACGGACGCGAGCATGAACTTTCAGGCCAAGGCACCCAGGATTCCGCCGCTCGTCCTCTGTATCGGCATGCCCGTGCGCGACCTGACCTTTCGCGTGCCAGGTCTTCCCGCGCGCGGTTCCAAGGAGCATGCCAGCCATTTTCAGGAAATCTGCGGGGGTAACGCCCTGAACGGCGCAATCGGAATTGTGCGGCTGGGCGGCCGGGCATCGATCTGCGGGCCGATGGGCGACGCCCGCGAAACCTCCAGCCGCTACATTTTCGAGCAGTTGGCACATGAGGGGATCGACACCAGCCACATAGTTCACATGCACGGCCTGGTGACGCCGATCTCGAACATCATGATCGACCCGAGCGGCGAACGTACCATCGTCACCTTCCGCGATCCGGAATTGTGGAAGGTAAGACTGCCGCCTGCAGAGGAGCTCTTGAAGGACTGCCACGCGATCCTGACCGAAAGCCGCTGCGCGGCGTTTTGCACCGATCTCTGCGCGGAAGCCTGCCGGCGCGGTATTCCGGTGGTCGTCGATGTCGATCACGCGATGTCGCTGCGTGAAGGACTTCTGACCGCCTCCACGCATCTGGTGTTTTCCAGCGAGCCCCTGCAGGAGACGGCCGGGGTCGGGGACGACGGCGAGGCATTGAGGAAGCTCGCGAAACTGACGCCCTCTTTTCTGGCGGGCACCCGCGGCCCGCGCGGCACGATCTGGCTCGACGAGGATGGAGAGTTGCAGGAGACCCCGGCCTTCCCGGTACATACGGTGGATACGCTGGGGGCCGGCGACGTGTTCCACGGCGCGTTCACCTTGGCGATCACCGAAGGACAGGAGCTGCGCGAGGCCCTGCGCATCGCCTCGGCGGCCGCAGCCTTGAAATGCACCCGCTTCGGGGGCGCCTTTGCGGCACCGCAACGTGCTGAAGTTCAAGAGTTTTTGCGGCAAAACGCGGCACCGCCGGCGGCACGTAGTCCGCAATAATGGGGCTTGATATAGAAGAATTTTCTCTATATGAGGGTCTATAGCCCCTCAAATGGAACAAAGTTCTTCTCATGAGTGAATTGGTCACCCAACTCCCCGAACCCAACAATCGCCGCCTCGACGCGATCGACCGCAAGATTCTGATGGTGCTGCAAGAAGACGCCTCCCTCTCAGTCGCCGAGATCGGCGACCGGGTCGGACTGTCATCGACGCCTTGCTGGAAGCGCATCCAGCGGTTGGAGGCTGACGGCGTGATCCTGCGCCGGGTCGCACTCGTGGACCAGAACAAGATCGGGCTCGGCATTTCGGTGTTCGTCTCGGTCGAGAGCGCCGATCATTCCGAAGCCTGGCTGAAGAAGTTCGCCGACGCCGTCAGCGCGATGCCCGAAGTGATGGAGTTTTACCGAATGGCGGGCGACGTCGACTACATGCTGCGCGTCGTGGTCGCGGATATGCAGAGCTACGACATCTTCTACAAAAGGCTGATCGCGACCGTGCCGCTGAAAAACGTTACCTCGCGCTTTGCGATGGAGAAGATCAAATCGGTCACCGCGCTTCCCGTACCCGCGGTGGCGCAATAGATAGCGTCTCTCCTCAAATTTTCTGATTGTATTCGCCGACCTCGGGATGGGTGCGCAGCACGCTGTCCATCGCCGCGAACATGTCGCGCATGCGCTGCTCCGACACCGGGCTCTCGACCACGACCACGAGCTCCGGCTTGTTGGATGAGGCGCGGATCAGGCCCCAGCTTCCGTCCTCAACGGTCACGCGCACGCCGTTCACGGTGACGAGGTCGCGGATCGCCTGTCCTGCGACCTTCTCGCCCTTTTGCCGCGCCGCTTCGAAATGCTTCACCACCGCATCGACGACGTTGTATTTCACCTCGTCGGCGCAATGCGGCGACATGGTCGGCGACGACCACGTTTTCGGCAGCGCGTTCTTCAGATCGGCCATCGATTTTCCGGGCGCGCGATCGAGCATTTCGCAGATCGCAATCGCCGACACCAGGCCGTCGTCATAGCCGCGGCCGAACGGCTTGTTGAAGAAGAAGTGCCCGGATTTCTCGAAGCCCGCGAGCGCGCCGAGCTCGTTGGTACGGCGCTTCATGTAGGAATGCCCGGTCTTCCAGTAGCTCGCTTTGGCGCCCTGCTTCTGCAAGACGGGATCGGTGAGGAATAAGCCGGTTGACTTCACGTCGACCACGAACTGCGCGTCCTTGTGGATGGCCGACATGTCGCGCGCCAGCATCACGCCGACCTTGTCGGCGAAAATCTCCTCGCCGGTATTGTCGACCACGCCGCAGCGGTCGCCGTCGCCGTCGAAGCCGAGCCCAACATCGGCCTTGCTCGCAAGCACCGCATCGCGGATCGCGTGCAGCATCTCCAGATCTTCCGGGTTGGGATTGTATTTCGGAAAGGTGTAGTCGAGCTCGGTATCGAGCGGCACCACGTCGCAGCCGATCTTCTCCATCACTTGCGGCGCGAAGGCGCCTGCGGTGCCGTTGCCGCAGGCGACCACGACCTTCAGCTTGCGCTTCAGCCTGGTTCGACCGGTGAGATCGGCGATGTAGCGCGCCGGAAAGTTTTCATGAAATTGATAGGAGCCGCCGGCCCTGGTCTTGAAGTCGGCATTGAGCACGATCTCTTTCAGCCGGGTCATCTCGTCCGGACCGAAAGTCAGCGGCCGGTTGGCGCCCATTTTCACGCCGGTCCAGCCGTTGTCGTTGTGCGAGGCGGTCACCATCGCGACACAGGGGACATCGAGCTCGAACTGTGCGAAATACGCCATCGGCGTCAGCGCCAGTCCAATGTCGTGCACCTTGCAGCCCGCGGCCAAGAGGCCGGAAATCAGCGCATATTTGATCGAAGCCGAATAGCCGCGAAAGTCGTGACCGGTGACGATCTCCTGTCTGGCGCCCAGCTCCGCGATCAATGCGCCCAACCCCATGCCGAGCGCCTGCACGCCCATCAGGTTGATTTCCTTGTTGAACAGCCAGCGCGCGTCGTATTCGCGGAACCCGGTCGCCTTCACCATCGGCTCGGATTCAAAGGCAGAGGTGTTGGGGAGGAGCACGGATTTCGGCTTCGGAAACATGCAAGGCCTCGTGGGGGAACACAAAAAAGAACGCTATCACGCAGCCATAGCGAATGGACGCGGCCAGCGGAAGGCGGCTTGTGCCGTTCTGGTGACTATAATTCGGGCGGCACGGACAAAGTTGCAAAACTCGCGATCGGCTGCAAAAGCAGGTGATCCAACCCGTCTACTGCTCCAGCACCATCTGGCCGTTGGCGTATTCGAAGCGCTTCAGCTTCGACAGGAAGGACAGGCCGAGCAGGTTTTCCGACAGCGCCTCGTCCGGCAGCACCATGGCGTCGACATCGCGCACGACGAGACCGCCGACCTCGACCATCGCCAGCCGCGCGCGGGCGGCTTTCACCGTGCCATTGGCAGTGGTGACCGTGGCATTGTATTGGCCGGGCGTCGGACGCAGCCCAAAGCGCGCCGCGGAGCTCTCGTTCAGCGCGATCACGGAGGCACCGGTATCGATCATGAAGTTGATGCGCTGGCCGTCGATACGGCCTTCGGTCGCGAAATGACCGCGTGCGTCGCGCGGAACGTTGAGGGCGCGAAAGCCAGATTCCGCCGGCGCTGCGGCGGGTGCGGCTTGCGTGACGGCAATGGTGGCGGAAGCGGGCGCAGGCGTGATCTTGTCCGCCATCTGCGCCAGGAAGGTGCCAAGACCGGCCAGGATGGCCGCGGTGATCAGAATGTTACGCATGACGCCACACTCAACGTGATTTTAGGCGGCCAATTTCACCACTTGCGCCACCACACCGCGACTAAGCCGCCGGCGCGAAAGCTGCCATTTTTGCGAAAAGGATGAGCGAAGTGTTAACGCCCCTCGCTTTACGTCCCCCGCGGCTTGGCGCGCCGGGTCGGTAGCGCCGCCGCCGGGTTCTCGGGCCAGGAATGCCTCGGATAGCGGCCGCGCAGATCGGCACGCACCGCGGCGTAACTGCCGCGCCAGAAACCCGGCAAATCGCGCGTCACCTGCACGGGCCGGTGCGCCGGCGACAACAGTTCCAGGACCAGCGGCACCCTGCCTTTGGCGATCGAGGGATGGGCGTTGAGGCCGAACAGTTCCTGCAGCCTGACCGCGATCGTCGGTCCTTGCTCAGCCTCGTAGTCGATCGCGAGCATTGAACCTGTCGGCGCTTCGAAATGGGTCGGCGCCTCGCGATCGAGCCGCGCACGCAAGTCCCAGGGTAACAGTGCCATCAGCGCATCCGACAGTTCGCCGGCAGAAAGATCCTTCAGCGCGGTCTTGTCATGGAGCGCCGGCGCGAGCCAATCCTCGCGCCGCGAACGGAGCGCATCGTCCGACAGATCGGACCAGCTTTCGCCCTCGGCCTTGCGCAAGAACATCACGCGATCGCGCCATTGTTTCGCGGATTTCGACCACGGCAATGAGTCGAGGCCGGCGGCGATCAGCCCGTCGGCCAGAATCCGCGCCGTCTCCGCCGAAGGCTTGAGCGCAAGCGGCTGCTCCGACAGCGTGATCGCATGCAGCGTCTTCCTGCGACGTGCGCGAAGCGCCAGTGCGGCACGATCGAAACTCATCTCGTCCGATGTTTCGATATGATCGGCAAAGTGAGCCTCGATCTCTTCTTGCGAGATCGGTGCCGCCAGCAGGATGCGCCCGCTCGAAGCCGTGCCTGACAATTCGCCGACTGCGATATAGGGCGCGCGCGCCAGCGCCGAAGTCTGCTCCACCGCGGCGCCACGGCCATTGGCGAGCACAAAGCTGCCGTTTCCGCGGTTGCGTGCAACACGGTCCGGATAGGCAAAGGCCAGCATCACGCCCGTGCTCAAACCGTCGGTCCTTGCCGGAGACCTCTCTCCCCGACTTGCAAGGCGGGCGGGAGAGGAAGCCACCTGCGACGCCCAGCGCCGTGCAAGCTCGCGCGCACTCGTTGCGCGCTGCGAGCGATCGCGGCGGAACTGATCGAGTCTGGCGTCGAGATCGACGCTGTCGCCGCCGAGCCCGCGCTCGGTCAGCACGGCGGCGATCTCGGCGGCAGCCTCCGCAGCGTCGAAATCCTGCGCGTCCACGATCATGCGTGCGAGCCGCGGCGGCAGCGCCAGCGCGCGCAACCGTTTGCCTTCCGCGGTGATACGACCGTCGAAGTCGAGCGCGCCAAGTTCATGACACCCCATTGCGCGAGGTCGAGCACCAGCGACGACAGATCGGCGCTCAAAATCTCCGGCTGGGTGAAGGCAGGCAGCGATGCGGTCTGCGGCTCGTCCCACAGCCGATAGCAGATGCCGGGCTCGGTTCGACCGGCGCGGCCGCGACGCTGATCGACTGCGGCGCGCGAGGCGCGCACGGTCTCGAGTCGCGTCAGGGCGATGTCAGGCTCATAGCGCGGCACGCGTGCAAGCCCGGAATCGACCACGATGCGCACGCCCTCGATGGTGAGCGACGTCTCGGCAATCGAGGTGGCGAGAACGACCTTGCGCCGCCCCTTCGGCGCCGGCGCGATGGCGCGGTCCTGCACGCTGGCGTCGAGAGCCCCGAACAACGGAACGATCTCGGCGTTTGCCTCCTTCACGCGTTCTTCCAGGAAGCCTTGCGTGCGCCTGATCTCGGCTGCGCCCGGCAGAAATGCGAGCACCGAACCGGATTCGGCGCGCAAGCCGTTTGCGATCGCGTCGGCCATCTGCCGCTCCAACGGCACGTCTGCTTTACGGCCGAGATAACGTGTCTCGACGGGAAAGGCGCGGCCCTGGCTTTCGACCACCGGCGCATCGCCGAGCAGTTTTGCGACCCGCGCGCCGTCGAGCGTTGCCGACATCACAAGGATGCGCAGGTCCTCGCGCAAGCCGGTTTGCGCGTCGCGCGCCAGCGCCAGGCCGAGGTCGGCGTCGAGCGAACGTTCGTGAAATTCGTCGAACAGTACGGCGGCAACGTCGGAGAGTTCCGGATCGTCCAGGATTTGCCGCGAGAAGATGCCTTCGGTCACGACCTCGATCCGCGTCGTGCGCGAGACTTTCGAGCCGAAGCGCACACGATAACCGACGGTTTCGCCGGCGCGCTCGCCGAGCGTCTTGGCCATGCGCTCGGCGGCGGCGCGGGCCGCAATGCGCCGCGGCTCCAGCACGATGATCTTTTTCCCCCTGGTCCACGGCTCGTCCAACAGCGCCAGCGGCACCCGCGTGGTCTTGCCGGCGCCGGGCGGAGCGACCAGCACGACGCTGTCGTTTTTCCCCAGCATCCGCGATAGCTCGTCGAGCACCGCGTCGATCGGTAGGGGTGTGTCGAAGCTGCGGGGCAATATCTCAGACCTCGTCATGCCCGGGGCGCTTGACCCGAACATCTACGTCTTTCCCGGCCGAGCAGAAAACAAGACGCAGGTGGCCGCGACAAGCCCGGCCTTGACTTAAAATGCGCGTCTCACTTCCGCGGCAGCGGCGGCCGCCCGACGCTTTCGTAAAGGAAGCCGTGCGCCACCATGTCGTCCTGGCGGTAGATATTGCGAAGATCGACCAGCACGGGCTGTGCCATCTCTTTTTTCAGGCGATCCAGGTCAAGCGCCCGGAATTGGACCCACTCGGTGACGATGACGAGCGCATCCGCGCCGCGGGCGCAAAGGTAGGGATCGTCGCAATACTCGATCTCGGGCAGCTCCTTGCGGGCCTGCTCCATGCCGACCGGATCATGCGCGCGCACCTTGGCGCCCATGTCCAACAGTCCCGTCACCAGCGGAATCGACGGCGCCTCGCGCATGTCGTCGGTATCGGGCTTGAAGGTGAGACCGAGGACGGCGACTGTCTTGCCCCGCAGGGATCCGCCGGCCGCACTCGA
>Ga0318533_10000913_pt1 | contig 13685 bp, 7 predicted proteins | sample GRESIP053b4f27_FD_203675 | JGI IMG/M metagenome (GOLD analysis project Ga0318533, IMG submission 203675) | Tropical soil microbial communities from Luquillo Experimental Forest, Puerto Rico - GRE.SIPMG.053b4f27 | ecosystem: Environmental > Terrestrial > Soil > Tropical forest > Bulk soil...
GTTCCTGTTGATCAGGCGCACGACATTGTTCGGACGACGCGGGTCTCAGGAAGAATGAAGCTCACTGACGCGACGCTCGAGTTCGCGGGCAATTTCGTTTGCGTCTTGGTCCGGAGAAAAACGCACAGGTGGTCCGATGGTGGCGCGAACCTGCCCTGGCCACGCGAGGATGCGCTCGGTCTGCTTCAGAACAAAGAGCCCATCCAAACGCATCGGCACGACCGGTATATTTAGTTGCTTGGCCAGTAAGCCGATTCCCGCGCGAAACGGGGCCATCTTTCCGTCTTCGGTGGTTTGACCCTCCGGAAAAACCAGGACGTTCCAGCCGCGGTCCGCCAGATCGCCGGCGAAACGAAAGCTTTCAAGGAAGCCCGATTGCTTTGGCAACGGAAAAACATTGAAGAGGCTCAGGGCCAGAAAATAGTCTAGGCGTTCTCGGAGACGTTCAAAAAGGCTCAAACTCTTCGAGGGACAGCGCATTCTTGCGAGCCGCTCGCCGCCCATGGCGGTCGCAAGGCGGTGTCGAAAGCGTGCCGGGAGTGCAGGCAGAATCCAGGCGATATCGAGATAGGTGACGTGATTTGAGACGACCAGGACCGGACCCTGCAATCCGCGCAAGTTCTCGCGCCCGCGAATCCTGGGTGCGGCGAGAAGATAGGTGGCGGGCCAGGCGAGCAGGTAGTAAACGGCGAGTCGTAGAGCCGTGGTCAGCCAATTTTGCGGCCAGGTGGGATAGAGATGGTGGACGGCCGAAGGCGGGGCCGCCGAGAGAAGTTTCTCGAGCTGGCCGACGGTCGCAGCTTCTTCGAACTGCACTTCATTCAGTTGAACCTGGTATCGTTCTTCAAGAGCGCTCATCAGCTCGACGCGATCGAGAGAACTAAGCTGCAAATCACCTTCGAGGCTAGCGGATTTGGAGTTCAGTTGAACGGGATGACCGGCAATTTTTGCTATGAGAGCGGCTAAGGAGGTGTCGTTCTGAGCCGGAACCTCAGAGCCCGCTCGTGTGCTATTTAGGACTTCGCGGATGCGAGGGAGGACGGGTTTTTGCGTGGGTGTCCTCGGAAAATCCGCTTCCGGCCAAAGAAACCAGTGACGGATCTTCTGATATTCCGCCAGCGAACGATTGGCGTTTTCGATCGCGGTGGCTGCGTTTGAACCGGGTTCGTTCATCAGAAGCACGGCATAAGGCTCGGCGTTGCCGTCGCGTTCGAGTCCGACGACGACACAGTCGCGAACACCGGGTTGAGTCCGCAGGGTCTTTTCGAGGTCTTCGGGATAAACATTCATTCCCGCCGGTGTGACGATGACATTTTTGCTGCGGCCTTTGAAGTACAACCGACCGGTCTCGTCCGCATCTGCGATGTCGCCCGTCCGAAACCATCCGTCAGACTGTGCTACGGTTTGGCTTTGGCCGCTATGGCGATACGCTTTCGCCACGCCCTCACCACGCACGAGAATCTCGCCGTTCTCGTCGACGCGAACCTCCATCCCTGGGAAAACCCGGCCAATCGAACCCTGGTCGGTTCGAAAAGGATGGTTGAGGGCAATAAGGGACGTCGTTTCGGTCATGCCGTATCCCTGAATCACTGCGTAACCGAGACGGTTCCAGAAAGTCTCTACTTGCTGGGGAAGCGTCGCTCCGCCCGAAACGAACGCCCAGAATTTCCAACCGAGGCGGGAATGGATGCGGCGGAACCGCCACCAGCGCCAGAGAAAGTGCTCCTTTTCCGAGCGCTTGAAATTTTCACGAAACTGCTCGGCGAGGCCGTCGCGTTCCAGTTCGCGCTCGAACTCGCGCTTGAGCGATTCGATAAAACGGGGCACAGCCACGAGAACAGAAACGCGTTCGCGCCGGATCGCAGCGACCAGCTCATAGGGTTTGAGCGAGTCGATCGAAACGACGGTCCCCCCGAGCAGCGGAGGAATAAACAGGCCGAGCATCTGGCCAAAGACGTGGCTCAAGGGAAGGAGATTCAGGAAGCGGATCGGATGAAACAGCCTTTCATAGCGAAGATACTTCTGAATTTCGTGTTCGAGGGGCTCGATGTTTGCAAGCACATTTCCGTGCGAAATCACGACTCCCCGGGGCTCGGCGGTGGTTCCGGAGGTAAAAATAATCTCCAGCGTATCCTCGCGAGAGAGGGCGGGAGAGGGGTAGGACGAAGCCTCCCGTTGCCTGAGGAGCTCGAAGAGTGATTCCAACACGATCGAAGGAATGGGAAGCGCGCACTGCTCGAGCGAGCGGGAACGAAACACCAGCTTTGCATTTACCTCTTGAGCTACTCGCGATGCAAACGCAGGCGTTGAGGCATGGTCGATCGGAACAATTACAGCTCCGCACAACAAGCACCCCAGAAATACGACGAGCCATTCAGCAGAGTTTTCGCCCCACAAAAGAACAGCGTCGCCTTTTCTGATGTTGCGGCCTTCGAGTTCGCGTGCGAGGCGATTTGCCTCGCCGACGATCCACCGGTAGCTGAAGCTCTCCATGCGATAGCCGCGCTTCTGCCTGAGCGCGGTCTCATCGCCTTGCGCGGCATATCTCGAAACAAACTCGGCGAGCGACTGCAACTTTTGATCCTCGAAATTGGCACCCGGACAAGAACGCGTGGCCCGAGCGAGAACCTTTAGCGAAACGAGCCTCTATGCCCTTTGATAGACTTTACTCGCAGTGGGATACGCATACAAAGTGGCGGTGATCGGAGCGGGGCTCTCGGGCCTGGCCTGCGCCTACCGTCTGAAACAGTCGGGCATCCATCCGATCGTGTTGGAAGAGACGGAGCAGCCGGGCGGCGTGATTGCGACGGTACGGCGAAATGGTTTCATTTTTGAGGCGGGGCCGCAATGCCCGCGATTTCCCGCATCGGTGTGGGCGCTCGTAAAGGAGCTGAACATCGAAAAGGAATTTGTGCACGGAGACCCGAAGGCGAAGCGTTACATATTGAAACAGGGACAGCTGCATCCGGCGCCCTTCTCGGCCGTTGGGATTATGACGACGCAATTGATCGATTTGCGGTCGAAGCTCAGATTTCTTGGCGAGCCGTTCGGCAATACGCACCCTCCAGACCATGAAGAAAGCTTGGCCGAATTCGTTCAGCGAAAATTCGGCAGCGCGGTATTGGAGTATTTAGTGGACCCCGTAATAGGCACGGTTTTCCTGTCCGATTCCCGCGAGATGGGCATGGAGAGCGCGTTCCCGGCGCTGGTGGAGTGGGAGCGAACTCAGGGCAGTCTCGTACGAGGTGCGATTCGTGGAAGTATGGCCAAGCGACGGCGTGCGAGCTCCGATGGCTCGCAAACGCCTAACCACCACGAGACAAAACGGAGAAGGCTCCACCTTACCGACGCGCTGCCATCGCTCGGGTCATTCAAGTCAGGAATGGGAATGCTTCCGGAGAAACTGTCGGAGGCACTCGCTGAAAGCGTGAAATACGGCGTGAGGGCAGAATCAGTCTCGCCTGTACGGCGAGAAAACGGCGTACCGAGGGATGGATGGCGAGTACAGATGTCGGGCGGGGAAGAAATTACAGCGGAGTCGTTGGTGCTTGCGGTGCCAGCGTACGTTGCAGCACGGCTGCTCGAAAAGAGCGCCTCGCAACTGGGTCGACTGCTTGGGGAGATTGAGTATGCGCCGATGTGTTCTGTATCCTCAGCGTATGAAGGCACTCAGGCCTCCCACTCGCTCGATGGTTTCGGGTTCATGGTGCCGCGACGGGAGGGCTTGAGCACCATCTGCACGTTCTGGAATTCGAGCTTGTTTCGAGGGCGCGCACCCGAAGGAAAAGTGTTGATGACAAGCTTTGCTCGAAGGGATCCGCGTGAGGGGATCGCCGCGTCATCAGAGGAAGAGCGTGCACACACGATTCATGCGGAAAACGCCAGGATTCTGGGCATCCGGGGAGAACCGCTGGAGCAAATGATTTGGAGATACCCGAGAGCGATGCCGCAATATAATGTGGGCCATCGCAAGCGCGTAGCGGAGATCGGTCGCCTGCTCGAGACGCTCCCGAGCCTTGGCCTTGTCGGTAATTACCTGACGGGTCGCTCGATCGGCGACTGCGTCGAACTTGCATCGCGTGTTGCGGAGGGCCTTCATAGCCGTTCTCGAGGATCAAACATCTAAGTTCGAGTGAGGAGCGGGGCAAAAACTTGATCCAAGTGCTTATCTGGATTTCAGCAATTGTGCTGCTCTTGATTCTCGTGGGGGTGGTGTACCAGAAACTCGGCACGCGCAGGGATTGGAGGGTGCATCCGCCCCCAGGAAAACTGATTGACCTCGGAACCCATCGGCTGCACATACGCGAAGCGGGCAGCGCCGGTCCGACGGTAGTTTTGGAAGCAGGCTTGATGTCCACGGTGCTGAGCTGGAGTGCGCTGCAAGATGAACTTGCGCGCACGTTTCGCGTTGTCAGCTATGACAAGGCCGGGCTCGGCTGGAGTGACCAAGGTCCGATGCCGCGGACGGCGGACCGCATCGCGGACGAGCTTCATTCGCTCTTGCAGCGCGCAGGGATTCCTCCGCCATACATTCTGGTAGGGCACTCGTTTGGCGGTTTGACCATGCCGCTATTTGCGGCGCGATACCCGGAACAGACGGCGGGAGTCGTTCTGGTGGACCCGGTTGTGCCGGTCGAATGGAATCCGCCGTCAGAGCATGACCGGAGGCTTACGGAAATTGGCGCCAAGGTGTGCCGTCGTGCCGCGTTTCTCGCTCGCATCGGCCTGATTCGTTTCGTTGCGTTTCTGCTGACCACCGGAGCAAAGGGACCGGCGGGCCGGCTGGTGAGGTTGATCAGCCGTGGAACACCAGCGGAATCCGGGTCGGTTTCGAGTCCATGGTTTTGGGCCCTCCCGGCGAATGAAAGAAAGATGGCATCCGTTTTTTGGATACAGGAAAAATTTGCCATAAGCATCGCGAGCCAATTGGAGAACCTGCCGGTGAACGCGGCGCGCGTCAACGCGCTGGGTAATTATTGCGACAAGCCGGTGGTCATCCTGTCGGCGCGGACTTCGCCTCAGCGCCGGCGCGAAGAACACGCCGCCACAGCAAGGCGCTTGCCCCGCGGCATTCACGTGTTGGCGCAAAGAAGCAGCCATTGGATCATGTGGGAGGAGCCCGAACTTGTGATACGGGCGATTCAAACCGTTGCCGATTCGTTCGAAGGAACAATCGCTGCCTCCGGTTCAGCGGCGTCCGGTTCGTCAGGTTTGGCGAAGAGCGTTAAGGACGCGTCCCAAGTGCTTCGGGATTGAACGCGCTCAACGTAACACTCCCACCAAGTTCTAGCCAAACGCAGTCGGGCTGCCCTGCTAGCGAAGCCACGCGCAATGGCTTCTCTGCTTTTAATGCTGGACGTTTCTGTCAGCGGGTTGCGTCATGAGAAGAGCGGTTATGCCGCGCTACGAGGCGATCCCCGCGGTAAGTTGTACGGACCTCTTGTAACTCAATCCTTTCTTGCGATGAGCATCAAGCATTCGCCAAACAGCAACGAAGGAGAAAGCATGGAACGGAGAATCTCGCGGTTTTGCCGGCGCTGAGCAGAATCTTTTTCTTTTCGAAAGGCGATGCGGGTGTAGAGCCACATCCAGGGAGCATAGACTGCGTATAGGTAACTTATCGGCTTGATATGCGTGTGCCGAACCTCAAGTAACTGAAAGCCGGACACGCTTAGTTCGTAGCGCAGTTCGGGAAATGTAGCGAGGCTAATATGGTGGAGCGGGTGGCGGCCGGACTCGTTCAGCGGCCGAGCATCGCGGCCGAAGAAACCACTTCCAAAGAAACGTACCCGCGACCGCAGAGCAGTGGTATTTGGTGTTGTCACGATCAGGATGCCATTTGGCCGGAGCACGCGCCAAAACTCCCGGAAGAACGTAAAGTGATTTTCTAAGTGCTCGATCCCTTCCGTAGAGATAGCGAGGTCAAACGAGTCGTCCGGCCAGGGCAATGGAGCGTTTAGATCGACCCGCGCGAATGCTTTGCCCAGAGTTCGAGCAGCGGTTTCATCCAGGTCAGCACCAATTACAGAAAAGCCCTTTGCTTCTAGCGCGAGAGTCAAAGCGGCGGGCGCGCCGCAGGGAGCGTCCAGAACACGCGCGTCGGCTGGTAGGTTCAGCCGGGGAATGTGCTGCAAGACCGATTGTTGGATTACAGTTAGCTGGGGCACGCCGGGCTCCGGGTTCCTCGGTCAATGGCCAACAAGCTGAAGCACAGAACATCGAGTCCAATCTCGCGGGTCGTGAGAAGAAGGCGGATGGTCATCCGCCCGCTGCCACCACGGGATTTCGCAGCACACCCAGCTTCTCAATCTCCACTTCGACCACATCCCCAGGTTTAAGGAATACAGGTGGCTTGCGGAACGCGCCGACTCCTTCAGGCGTTCCGGTGGCAATGATGTCTCCAGGTTCCAAGGTAATGCTGGCTGAAGTGAACTCAATTAGTTCCGGGACGCCAAAAATCATTTTGCTCGTGTGGGAGTCCTGCATCGTAACGCCGTTCACGCGGGCCCGAATGGCCAGGGCATGAGGGTCAGGAATTTCATCGCGCGTGGTGAGATGGGGCCCGGTCGGGCAGAACGTGTCACACGATTTACCGCGGACCCACTGCCTGTCACCGAACTGCCACACCCGGGCGGAGACATCGTTTAGCGGCATGTAGCCCGCAACATATTCGAAAGCGTGTTCGGCAGGAATGGCTTTTCCCCGGCGGCCAATGACGACCGCCAATTCCGCCTCGTAATCAACATTCGGGTTGCCAACGGGTATCACGATCGGGTCTTCGGGACCTGCGATGCTTGTGGTGAACTTCGCGAAGATGATCGGAGATTTCGGCGGCGCGGTAGCGCCAGATTCGATTGAGTGATCCTTGTAGTTCAGTCCGATGGCGACGATTTTCCCAGGGCGTGGAACCGGCGGTAGAAGGCGAACCTCAGAGGGTTGAAGCGCGGTTGTGGCGGTTTTGGCCGTCAGCCGGGATGGATCAACCAGCCGATTTGCTCCACCTTCTAGCCACGAGGACATGCTGCTGAAGATTTCGCGCGGGAACCCGAGTTCGCGGGCGGCTGCAGACAAGTCAACAACGCCGCGTTCCGTGAACGCGCCAAGATGCGATGCTCCATCTTTTGCTGCGAAAGTCACAAGACGCACTGTTGTCTCCCGGCGATCCAGCAGGTATTTGTTTTGGCCCGAGTCTCGACTGCCAGCCAAATGGATTGTATCGGGACTCTAGAGCCAGCTTCGAGTAGTTTGTTCGTGCGGTGGCCAGCAGCTCCGCGGCTAAGGGGCCCGAAAAGTCGGTGTGGCCTGCAGGCCGATCCACGTTCTTCGTCGGTCGTTCTGCCCTCCGCTAGTCCATTGCTGGTACCTATCGCTAGTCCATAATTGAGCCTCGCGGTCGCGAGTCTCTAGTGCGGAACTACACGCCATTTTTGGGCCTTATCGTCATTGATTGGCGGGCAGGATAATGCGAGTTCCCAGAAGGAGGGAACCATGGGACGTCAAATTCGAGTCCTGGTGGCGAACCGCCCGAAACTCATGCGCGAGATTATCATCGAGACTTTTGCGGACCAGCCCGACATCACGATCGTCGGCGAAGTTGCAGATGATGTGGAGATTATCGGTCGCGTAAAAGAAACTCAACCGGATTTTCTGTTTATTGCGATGGACGATCCGAACGAGCGTCCTGCGGTTTGCGATACCATCCTTCGACTCTATCCTGAAGTTAGCATCATCGCTGTCTCCGCGCACACAAACAGCAGTGTTCGCTATTGGGCCTCCTTTAGCATTCATTCTGACGTCATAGAAGCATCGGAAGAGGCGATTCTTGGAGTGATGCGGCGAAAAGCCTCACTAGCGGGGGAAGTGTCATGAAAGAGTTCGGGCTGCGGTTGCTGAGATTCTGGGTGTTTATCATCGCCTTGCTTTTGGGAGGCGCGGCAGGAACAGCTGCTCAGCAACAGCCACAGAAGAAGACCAGCGGTGCACAGGCCGACGTGCCCCCGCCTCCGCGAAGGTTGGAATCGGAGCTGGCGAAAGCGAATTACGACCGTGTAGCCGCTTCAGCGCCGCAGATTAAGGAGGTATTGCTACGAGACCCCGGTCTGCTCGTGGAGCTGAAAACGTGGATCGCCAAGGAGGCCAGCGATAACGGGCAGTTTGTGAGTGACGACGAGTTGACCGATTTGGCCGTATTCGACCGGCTAACGCGCGACGTGAAATTCAGAGCGGTGGCAACGAGGCTGGTACAGCGCTACGGATACTTGAAGCCGATCGTCAACCCGGAGTCGGAAATGGGCAAGCAGCAAGATCTTTTGCTTAAGGAGCGGGTCAGGCGGTTGGAACACATCGAAGCGCAAGAAGACGCGGCGGCCATGCAACCGCCAAAGGCGGAAACGGGTAATGCAGCGGAAACCGCACTGGAGAGAATGAGAAGGTACTGCGAGGAGTTCGATGACCCGGACTGCGATAACCGCGATTTGACTCCGCCGGGGGGAAATATCACAAGCCCCGGATACAACGGGCCTCTGCGCGAAACGCTGCCCCAAAACCCTCAAGAGAACCTTCCCTTGGGCGCTACCGCTCCAATTCTACAGGCGGAGGCTGCACTCGGAAGTCCGGAGATGAGCGGAACAGGCGGACTAGGTGGGATGAGTGGAATGGACGGATTGAGCGGGCTGGGTGGCACGAGTTCGCTGGATGGATCGAGTGACCGTGGCGTCTCACTCCAGGGTGTTTCGAGCATGATGGGCCAGGGTGGCGGAACGCTGAGAGGCGGTGTACCGTCCGAAGCGATGGGGGGAGCAGCGGCTTTGGAAGCTCTGCGAAGTGGGGCTACTCCTGAACTCATGAGCGGCCAGTTGTCGGACATGACGGCCACGAGCAGTGTCCGGCCCGAAACGAGCCTTGGGACCGAGGTTCGACGGCCGTCCCGGCTGGCGAAGTCTCGAGATATGGCCGCGCCAACCATGGTGCGCCGACCCAGTCCTTATGCAGATATACCTTCTCTGTATGACCTCTATGTGCAGGCTCCCTCGCTTGATCGAGCACCACAGAGATTCGGAACTGCAGTTTTTCACGATGGTATTCGAAATCGACGCAACCTTCCGATGGACCTGCCGGTGGGGCCGGACTATGTCGTTGGCCCCGGAGACAGCCTTTCGATCGATCTGTGGGGCGGAATCTCGACGAAGCTAGTGAGGATGGTGGACCGGCAGGGAAGAGTCAACCTGCCGGAGGCAGGGCCACTCGAGGTAAGCGGGCGGACCTTGGGTGAGGTGCAGCAGGCGGTACAGAAGGCCATTACGACGCAATATCGTGACACCTCTGCGGATGTTTCGGTCGCCAGGCTACGGACGGTTCGCGTCTATGTCGTGGGAGAAGTGGAAGAGCCCGGCGCTTACGATATCAGCTCGCTTTCAACGCCTTTGAATGCTTTGGTCGCGGCCGGCGGGGTAACCGGAAAAGGATCGTTGCGGGCACTCCAGCATTTCCGCGGCCGCCAGGAGCTGGAACGAATCGATACGTACGACCTCTTACTGCGGGGTGTCACGCCGGACGCAAAGAAGCTGGAGAATGGCGACACGCTCATGGTGCCGCCGATTGGTCCGCAGGTTACGGTTACGGGCATGGTTCGCCGACCTGCCGTTTACGAACTGAACGATGAGAAGACATTGACCGACGTTTTGGGCTTGGCAGGGGGAATTCTGCCGGCGGCCGCGTTGCGGCACGTTGAAGTGCAGCGCTTGGAGGCTCACGAAAAGCGAACGATGCTTAGTCTCGACCTATCGCCGGACAGCACAACCGCGCCGCAGTTATCGACCTTCAAAATCCAAGATGGGGATGAAATCCACATCTTCCCGATCGCGGAATACAACCAAGACACGATTTATCTGCAAGGCCATGTTCTGCGACCGGGACGCTATTCCTACCGCGAGGGCATGAAGCTCACTGAAATCCTCCAGTCGTACAACGATATTCTACCGGAACCTGCCGCACACTACGGCGAGATCATCCGTTTGAACCCGCCAGACTTCCGTCCGAGCGTGGTCAGCTTCGACTTGGAGGCAGCGATGAAGGACGCTTCAGCTGCACCCAAGCTCCAGCCGCTCGATACGGTACGGATTTTCAGCCGCTTCGATTTCGAGCCGATACCGACGGTGACGGTTGACGGGGAAGTGCGTTCGCCCGGCACTTATAAAACCTCCGGACAAGCAACGTTGAAAGACGCGGTTTATCTCGCCGGAGGCCTCACGACGGAGGCCGCCTTGGGCACGGCGCAGGTCTTTCGAGTGAATCTGGACGGAACGTCGAAGATCTTCAGCGTTAATCTGGGGGGAGCCCTGAACGGCAACGCAGCTGACAATATCCTGCTTCAGCCAAGAGACCGCCTGCTGATTCACCGGCACACGTCTCTGGTAGAACCGAGTATCGTCGAAATCACGGGTGAAGTTGCGAAGCCAGGTCGATACCCGTACATGGAAAACATGCATGTTGAAGACCTGATTCGCGCAGCCGGCGGCTTAAAGCGCAGCGCGGACACCAACTTGGCGGATTTGACCAGGTACCCAGCGGCGGGGAGGCCGGCCGAGCAACTGCAAGTTTCCTTGGCGTCTTTGGAGAACGGAAACGCCAGCGAAGATCTGCCCTTGCGCTCCGGCGATGTGCTGGCCATTCGGCAGGTTCCCGGCTGGAAAGATATCGGTGCAGCCGTCACCGTTCGCGGGGAGGTAATGCACCCCTCGACGTACGGAATCGAGCCCGGTGAGCGGCTGAGCTCCGTGTTGGAACGCGCGGGCGGGTTCTCGAAACAGGCTTACCCTTACGGCGCGGTGTTGATGAGGAGAGAGGTTCGCGAATTGGAATCGAAGAACCGCCTGGAACTCATCGAGAGGATCAAAGAAGAACGGGTGCACATCAAAGCGCTTCCGGAAGGGGATAAGGATCAGGCCCAGGCTAAGTCGACAGCGCTAGCTCAGGTCGACGCGACACTCGTCCAGATGGCCTCCAACGAGCCGATCGGGAGGGTCGTGATTCACATCTCGTCGAACGTTAGGGATTGGAAGAATACGCCGGCGGATATTCCTTTGCGAGAGGGCGACGAACTGGTTGTTCCGAAGAAGCCGAGCGTCGTGATGGTCAACGGACAAGTCTTCAATCCCACGGCGATCAATGCGCAGTCGGGACGTTCTGCCAACTGGTACCTGAGCCAGGCGGGTGGCTTGACGCCTGTGGCCGACAAGAAAGCAGTCTTCGTGATTCGTGCCGATGGCTCGGTAATCTCGGCAAAAAACAACAGTTCCGGGTGGTGGTCGGGAGATCCGCTTAACGCTTCGCTTAGACCCGGGGACACGGTCGTTGTCCCGGAGAAAGCTCCGAAGATTACGGGAGTAAATTGGACTGCGATCATGCAGACAGCGCAGGTTTTATCGTCGGTTGCGCTTGCAGTGGCCTACATCCATCCGTAGCGCGGAGATTTTTGAATGAGACCTGGGTTGATACTTGCGGGTTGGTTGGCAGTCAGCACCTTTGTAGGTATGCCGGGGTGGGCGGCGCGTCCCCAGGATTCTCAGGGGCGGCAAGCGTTGGCTACGCCTGAGAAAAAGGAGGACCGAGTCGACAAGAAGGATGGCGACGCAATTGAGAACACGAGTGACCATAAGACCGAGACGTCAACCGCGATAAAGGGAAACTGGAAGGGTCTGGGAGAGAGATTTTTGGTCGATCAGAAACAAATTTGGACCAGTCCAGCGCGGCTGCGGTGGCCTGACACTTTGTGGTTGATGCCGCTCAGTGGCGTCACGACCGGAATGTTTGTGACCGACGCGGACATGAGCCGGCATATCTCCCACAATCCAACAACCGTCAGCCACTACAACACCGCGTCCAACGTGGGAGTCGCGGCGTTGCTCGGAGGGGCCGGCGCCATGTGGCTGTTCAGCTACCCGAAACACAACGAGCACTGGCGCGAGACTGGCTTCCTAGCCGCCGAAGCTGTCTTGAACAGTTTCGTTGTGGTCGAAGCGATGAAGTACCCGCTAGGACGCGAGCGTCCTGATCAAGGCAACGGCAACGGAAATTTCTTTAGCGGAGGGACTTCCTTTCCGTCTGAACACGCTGCTGCGTCGTGGGCTGTCGCCAGCGTTGTAGCGCATGAGTACCCGGGTCCGCTGACAAAGATACTGGCTTACGGTCTGGCTACTTTTGTCGATTACTCCCGCTACCGCGCCAGACAGCACTTTCCGTCGGATGTGTTTATCGGCAGTGTCATCGGTAACCTGGTGGCAGAGGACATGTACAATCGACACCATGATCCGGAGCTTGGCGGAGCAGTGTGGAATTCGTTCCGCAGTTACTTGAGTCAGACAAAAGGTCTCTCGAGCGCCGACATGGGCTCGCCATATGTTCCCCTTGACAGTTGGATCTATCCAGCACTTCTCAGACTAGCTGGAATGGGCGCGCTCGATACCGCGTTTCTCGGGATGAGGCCCTGGACGCGCAGCGAGTGCGCTCGTTTGCTGTCGGAAGCTTCAGACTACATCGACGCTGGTGTGGGAGGACCAGAAGCTGAGCACACCTACCGTCTACTCCAGACCGAATTTCGCGATGAACTTGAAGCGGCCGGCGTGGAAGAGCCCATACGTGTACGGCTGGAATCAGTCTATGCGAATATGACCGGGATCTCGGGTAAGCCTCTTACAGATGGTTTTCACTTCGGCCAGACCATCACCAACAATTTTGGTCGGCCATTTCAAGAGGGGTTTAACACCGTTGATGGCTTCTCAGGTTGGACAACAACTGGCCATTGGGTCGCATATGTGCGGGCCGAGTATCAGCATGCACCATCGGCTCCCGCACTTCCCCTGAGCGCACGTCAATTCATTGGCTCTTCAACTTTCTTGCCAACACCTCCGCCGACTCCATTTGCCACCGAGAATTCGCTTCAATTACTCGACGCATACGCTGGTCTGAATGTCGGAAATTGGCAAATTACCTTTGGAAAGCAGAGCCTATGGTGGGGTCCAAGCCAGGGTGGGCCTTTGATATTTGCCAACAACGCCGCACCGGTGAACATGATTCGAGTTAACCGCATCTCGCCGTTCAAACTCCCCTGGATTTTCGGTTGGCTAGGACCGTGGCGACTGGAGTGGGTTTTCGGACAACTTGAGGGCCATGAATTCGTGGACGACAATAAGGCAGGCCTGGTAGGTCAATGGGGGAGTTCGTTGGGTCGCCAGCCTCTTATAAACGGAGGGAGATTCAGTTTTAAGCCGTTCAAAGATTTTGAATTAGGGTTTTCTGCAGCGGTGGTGTTTGCTGGTGGCCCGACCCCTTTGACCTGGCACACCTTCGGAAAAAGCTTTACTCCTTTTAATGTTTCCACGAGTCCCACCGCCGAAGATATAACCTTCGGTAACTCCGGACTTGACTTCACCCTTAGGGTTCCAGGTTTGCGAAACTGGCTAACCTTCTATACGGAGGCGTTGGTGAGGGATGAATTCTCGCCCATCGCCTACTGGAGGAATTCGGCAATCTGGTCTGGCCTTTACCTCAACCGAGTCCCCAAAATCCCGAAGTTGGACCTCAGAGTAGAAAGTGGGTACACGGATCTCCCTGGTGACCTCCAGACCGGCGCTCCAAATTCCCATTACAGCCGCGGCATCTTTTACTATAACGATCGGGTCCCTAAC
>Ga0318533_10000924_pt1 | contig 13639 bp, 9 predicted proteins | sample GRESIP053b4f27_FD_203675 | JGI IMG/M metagenome (GOLD analysis project Ga0318533, IMG submission 203675) | Tropical soil microbial communities from Luquillo Experimental Forest, Puerto Rico - GRE.SIPMG.053b4f27 | ecosystem: Environmental > Terrestrial > Soil > Tropical forest > Bulk soil...
TTGGTGGGCAGTACAATTCCTCACCTCGATGACGAGCATCGCCCTCTACTTGCTTCTATCGTTCGCCGCGTCGCTCGCCCTGACGCCCGCTTGCCGCCTCCTGTCTCATCGTCTCGGCTACATCGCCACCCCCAAAGAAGACCGCTGGCACGGCCGCGCAACCGCGCTCCTCGGAGGGATGGCCATCGCGCTGGTGACGATTGCCGCGGGTTTGACGATTCCTGAGCTCGGCTCTGTGGTTACGCTCATCGGTTGCGGCGCGCTCATTGCGCTCTTTGGTTTCGTTGACGACGTTTTGCCGCTCAAGCCATCGACCAAGCTTATCGTCCAGATCACCATCGCATCCGTCCTGTTGTTCTTTGGCTTCCGCCTGCATTGGATGACGTCCCTGCTCGGCGACGCGATGCTCACGGTGTTCTGGATCGTCGGTGTGACCAACGCCTTCAATCTTCTCGACAACATGGACGGCTTGTGCGCCGGCACCGCGATCATTGCCGGCGTGTTCCTGCTGATCGGCCTCGTCGGCGCCGGCGGGGTCACGCCTGCCGCCCTTTACCTCGCGGCGCTCGTCGGCGCGACCGCCGGCTTCTTTGTCTACAACGCGCACCCCGCGTCGATCTTCATGGGGGACACGGGCAGCCTGTTTCTCGGCCTGAATCTCGCCGCGATCGCGCTCGTGGACCGGCCCTCCACCCACTCGGCGTCGGGACTGCTGCCGGTCGTGGCCGCGCCAGTCCTGCCCCTGCTTCTGCCGATCTTCGACACGGCGCTGGTGACCGCTGTGCGTGTCCTTTCAGGGCGCCGGCCGTCCCAAGGCGGGCGCGATCACTCGTCGCACCGGCTTGTCGCGGTCGGCCTTTCAGAGCCGCGCGCGGTCGTGACGCTGTGGGTCCTGGCCGCCGCGGGCGGCGCCATTTCGCTTCTCGTGCAGCGGCACGATCCCGGGATGGGAGTTGTCGCAGCGGTGATCTTTCTCGTCGCGATGGCGATCTTTGCCGTATACCTCGCCCGAGTCACGGTGTACGAAGACGCCGACCTCGCCGTGCTCAAGGGCGAGAGCTTCACGCCGCTCGTCGCCAATTTCATGTACAAGCGGCGGGTCGGTGAAGTCCTGCTCGATCTGATCCTGATCCCGACGGCGTACTACATCGCGTACCGCCTCAGATTCGAAGGTGCGCAGTTTGGGGTCAACTACCACCTGTTTCTCGAGTCGCTGCCCGTCGTCCTCGCCTCCCAGCTGCTGGCTCTGTTCGTTGTCGGCGGCTATCGCGGAACGTGGCGTTACTTTGGCATCATGGACGCGGTGGTCTTCGGCAAAGGCGTGTTGCTGGGGACAGTGGCCGCGGAGCTGTTCATCCTCTACGTGTACCGCTTCGAAAGCTACTCGCGCTCGGTCTTTGTGATCGACGCGGCGCTTCTCTTCTTGCTTCTCGCCGCGACGCGCGCCTCGTTTCGGTTGGTCGGGGAATACGTCTCGCGCCAGAGCACCCTGGGGCAGCGGTGCGTGATCTACGGCACGGGCGGCGCCAGCCTGGGGACAATCCGGGAAGCGTTCGGTCCCGCGGCGCTCAAGATCGTCGGATTCATCGATGACGATCCGATGCACAGAAACAGCCGCGTGGGCGGATACTCCGTCGTGGGTTCGTACGATGACCTTGTGTCGCTTGTTCGCGCCGGCAACGTCGACTGCGTGGTCCTCAACACCCCTTTGTTGGATGCCCAGCGTCTGCAGACTCTCGAGCGCTCTTGCGAGGAACGGGACGTCCAGATTCTGCGGCTTCAGATGCAACTGAAGCGCGTGTCCACCGCCTCCTGAAAGACGTAAAGAATCTGTAGCCCCTCTAACGAGCCACGACCTCCCGGCGCCCCGTCACACTTCTTGCACTATCCCGGCCGGAACGTATGACCGCCACGAGCGGAAGCCAAAGGAAGCCAACAATGTCCTGCGATAAGAGCAGCTCGCGTGCCTTTCCGATGACAACCATCGCGATCGTTGCGAGTCTTACAATTCTCGCGTCGGTCGGTTTACCGGTCCGTTCCTTCGCCGATCCGCCAGGCAGAGTTGCACGCATTGGCTATACGAGCGGTTCGGTCTCCTTCCGAGCGGGGTCGCTGGACGAGTGGAGCGCCGCGACGGTGAACTATCCGCTCACGGTTGGCGACCATGTGTGGACCGATCGCAACTCGCGCGCGGAGCTCCAGATAGGATCCACCATCATCCGCATCGCTCCCTCCACCGAGTTCAGCCTGTTGAACCTGGACGATCGGACCACGCAGCTTCGCGTGACCCAGGGCGCGGTATCGGTTCGCGTGCGTGGTCTGATCGACGACGAGGTCGTCGAGATCGACACGCCAAACAGCGCAGTGTCCGTGCTGCAGTCGGGGCTCTACCGGGTGGATGTCAGCGAGGCGGGTGATTCGAGTGACGTTGTCGTGCGGCGCGGCGATGCGGAAGTGAGCGCCGGGGGGGCGTCATTTCCGTTGCGGGCCGAGCAGTCGGCCGTCCTCGCCGGACTTGACGCGCCGCAGCCCGACATTCGTGGCGCGTCTCCGTTCAATGACTTCGAGACCTGGTCCCTGACACGGGATCAGGCAGCCGAGAACGCGCAGTCGGCACGTTATGTCTCGCGCGACATGATCGGTTACGAGGATCTCGATGCGAACGGAAGCTGGCAGGTGGTCGGGGCGTACGGCCCGGTCTGGTTCCCACGCGTCCGCACCGAATGGGTGCCATACCGCTACGGCCACTGGGTCTGGGTCGATCCTTGGGGGTGGACCTGGGTCGACGACGCGCCGTGGGGCTTTGCGCCGTTCCATTACGGACGCTGGGTGTTTGTCTCGGCACGCTGGGCGTGGGTGCCCGGCACGATCGTGGCGCGGCCGGTGTATGCCCCTGCGCTGGTCGCCTTTGTCGGAGGTTCCGGATGGAGCGCCTCGTTTCAAATCGGCAGCGCGCCGGTCGCCTGGTTCCCGCTCGGCCCGCGTGAAGTGTTCGTGCCCGCCTATCGCGTGACGCCCGTGTATGTGGAGCGGGTGAACGTTGCCCATGTCACGAACATTACGAATGTCACGAACATCAACGTGACCAATATCACCTACGTGAACCGGTCCGTCCCAGGCGCGGTGACAGCCGTGCCGCGCGACACGTTCGTCCGCGGCGGCGCCGTGGCTGGCCAGGCGGTCGCGGTTTCTCGCGATCAAATTCAAGCGGCTCCTGTTGTCGGCATGACGGCCGCGGTCGCGCCCCAGCGCGCGAGCGTCGTCGGCCAGGCGCAAGCGCGTGTGGCCGTGCCGCCAGCCGCTGCAATGACCAGGCAGGTGATGGTCAGAACCGCGCCGCCGCCTCCACCCGCGCCGTTCGCAGCCAAACAGGCGATCCTCGAACAGCATCCAGGGCAGCCCGTCGATGCGGAGACGGAGAACGCCTTGCGCGCGCGCGGGGCTGCCAACCCGGCCGCACATCCGCTCGTGCGCGCGGCACCGATGGCGCCGGCCAGCCGTTCCGCGCAGGCGCCGCCCGTCCAGGCGAGGCCCGCGACTCCAGCGCCATCTCCCTCGTCCGTCGCGCCGGCAGTGACGCCGGCTCCGTCGCCTGGCGCGATGACGCCTGCGACGCCGGCGGCGCAGCCAAATCCCAATCCGGGCGCGTCTGTTCCCAGGCCGCGCACTGTGGTCACCCCGGCCGAGCTCGCCGCGCGCCATGCGCAAGAGCGAAATGATCTCGCCGCGCGTCACGCTCAGGAACGCTCGGCGCTGCAAGCACAGCACGACGAGGAGCAACGTCGCGCCGCAGACGCGCGTCAACGGGAACAGTTGAAACAGCAACATCAGCAGGAAGCGAAAACGCTGCAAGACCGGCAAAAGCAGGAGCGCGAGGCCGTCCAGAAGCGCCAGCAGGAGGAGCGCAAGTCGCGCGGCTGATGAGGTCTGCGCGTGCCTGATCATGTCCGCGCTCAGAGTTTCAGGCTCCAGCCCCCTATCAATTCAACCCGCCTGTCAGTTTGATCAGCCGCGCCTGTCATCTGACGATCGTTGCTCGCTGGGAAAAAACACACGCCTCCCGACGTATCGACTGAAATAGAGTTCTTGTTTTGAAGGTCCTGAGGCTGCAGCGGATCCGGCCGGGATTTTCAGGAGGTCGTTATGGGGCTGCTTGACACCATGAAAGGCATGCTCGCCCAGTACAGCGCGGGCACGGCATCTGAGAGCAACGCGGAAGCAGACTTTCACCAGATGGCGCAGTCGATCGATTCGGGAACGCTTGCGCAGGGCATCTCCGCCGTGATGCGCTCGGATCAGACGGCCCCCTTCGCGCAGATTGTGTCCCAACTGTTCGCAAGCGGATCGGGAGATCAGAAGACCGCGATGTTGAAGACGTTGCTGTCATCGGCGGCCCCCGATCTCCAGAGCTCACTCGCCGCGATGCTCGCGGGCGCCAGCGCGCCGGGTGGAGCCGCGCCAGGAGCTCAAACCACGCCGTCACCGGACACTATCGCGGCCGTCGCGCGCCGGGTCGAGCAGAGCAATCCGGGCGTTGTTGACACGATGAGCTCCTTTTACGCGCAACACCCGACGCTCGTGAAGACGCTTGGCAGCGCGGCGTTGATGATCGCAATGCGGAAGATCGCCGACACGCACAGAGTGCCTGAGGCAAAGGGGGTGTAATCATGGCGCTGATGGACAAATACTCCGATCTCTTCCAGCTCGCGAACAAGGTTGGATTGAAGAATCCCGACGTCCAGGAAGAGACCGGCAAGCTGAAGATCAAGGGCAAAACAGAGTACCAGCTCGATGCGAACCGCCTGTGGGACAACATAAAGACGCATCAGGGGTGGGAGAACGAGATCGTCGCGGATATTCGCGCGGAGCGGACGGACATATTCGGCGTCGTCACCGTGGCTTCGGGCGATACCTTGTCAAAGCTCGCGAAGACGTATCTCGGCGACACCAACCGCTACATGGAGATCTTCAAAGCGAACGGCGACCTCCTGACCAACCCCGATCAGATAAAGGTGGGGCAGCAACTGAAGATTCCGGCTCGATGAGTGGCGTGGCATCCCATATCACGCCCATAACGGGTGAGGGTATGTGCCCGTGGCCACCAGTGCCCGCAGTCCAGCGACCAGCGCTTCGCGATCCTGACGGTGTGTGAGCCCAAACCAAGGCCCCGGCGCCTCGCGAACGCGCACCCGAAGCGCGCCGAGAGACATCAGCTCGCCCACAGCCTCCGGCAGCGGAAACTCGGCGTCAGGGTCCTGACCTCGACCTCTGACGAACCGTTCGAAGCCGTCCCCCAGCAAGGCAAAGATGGCCGGCGGAAAGACCCACAGGTTCATCGATGCGATTTCCGACCCCTGGATGACGCGAGGCATGCCGCTCGCCCACCCCCGAATGCCGTTCGCGGCACGCTCGAGGCCGTACACCTCGTCGATCGCAGTCAGCCAGCCGTTTTCTGACACACAGATCGCACGCACGACGGGCCCATGCCGCGAAAGCGTCACCTCGAGAGGTAAGCCAACGACCGTCGCATTTCCGTGCCGTTCGGCTTCATCGCACGCCTCTCGCGCGATTCTGTACGCGACCGCGCCGTAGAAGTCATCGGCATTCAAGACCGCGAACGGCGACGAAACGAGGCTGCGCGCCGCGAGCACAGCGTGGACTGTGCCCCAGGGCCGCGTGCGAGGTCGCTGAGGGATGCCGTGCGGCAAGGCGTCGAAATCCTGAAACGCCAAATCAACGGCGATGTCACCAGGAAGTCGACCGGCGAGGTCCCTGAACGCGTTGGTGAGATCCGGGCGGATGACGAACACCACTCGCGCAAAACCCGCCCGGCGCGCGTCGAAGACCGCGTAGTCGATGAGCGTTTCGCCAGAAGGTCCGACGCGATCGATCTGCTTGGGGCTCCCGTAGCGCGAGCCTCGTCCTGCGGCCATCACCACGAGCGTCGACACCGCCGTAGGATATGCCACGTCCGAACGTCGCGGCCCTCATCCCCAATCCTTTCCTGCCCGTTCCGCCCTTTATTCACCGATATGCCGCCGCCTGGATCCCATACAGCTCCGCATACTGCCCGCCCTTCGCCATGAGCGCGTTATGCCCGCCCACTTCGACAACACGCGACCCATCCAGCACGACGATGAGATCGGCCATCCGAACTGTGCTGAAACGGTGCGACACAAGAATCGTCAGCCGGTCGCGACGCTCGCTGGCCGCCGCCGCGTAGCGCTCGAAGAGTGCGTGCTCAGTCTCCGCGTCGAGCGCCGCCGTCGGCTCGTCCAGCACGAGGATCAGCGGGGCATCGCGCATGAAGCCGCGCGCCAACGCGAGCTTTTGCCACTGCCCAAAACTCACCTCGATCCCGCCGGGCCACGTGGCGCCAAGCTGCGTGTCGAGCCCTGACGAGAATCGGCGAATCAGGTCCTCCGCGCCTGCGCGGTCCACCGCCCTGACGACCGCAGGCTCATCGTCCAATCGCGGCACATCGCCGACACCGACCGAATGACGCGCCCGGAACTCGAATCGAAAAAAATCCTGAAAAGCGCCGGCCAACCGTCCTCGCCACGCATCCGCGGGCATGCGACCGAGCTCGACGCCGTCCACCAGGATGCGCCCGCGCGTCGGCTGATACAGCCGGCAGAGCAGCTTGACCAGCGTCGTCTTCCCCGCTCCGTTCTCGCCGACAATCGCGACCACCGACCCGGCCTTCAGGTCGAGCGTCACATCGTCGAGCACCAGTCGATCGGTGCCGGGATACGCAAACGACACGTGATCGAACTGCACGCCGCGTTGGAGCCGTTCTGGCACCGGCGCGTCATCGTGCTCGGCCTGCTTCGCCACATAGTCTTCCAGCCAGGCCAGGCGCCTCGATCCGTCGAGCCAGATGCCGCGCAGAAAACCAATTTCGCCAACCGTCGCGCCGATGTACGCCGAGAGCCGTGAGCCCGCAGCCAGGACGAGGAGCACGTTTCCAGGCGTCCCACTGCTCCCGCGGGCGACGAAGACCACCGCCCCAACGAACCCGAGGGCGAATATCGTCCACGCGAGTGTGTGCCATGCTGCGCTGCCGGTACGCGCTGCAGCGATGGGTCGAAACCAGCGCTCCCAGGCTTCGCGCCGTTTGACCGCGAGACGGGCGCCGATACCGGTCACCCGGACTTCTTTTCCTGGAGGCGCGGTCGTCGCGGTCACAAACAGGTGACGCGCCAGCCGGTTGTCGGGCGCGCCGCGTTCCTCGGCCGCTCGCTCGACACCGGGGCGCCACGTGGACGCGAACACTGTCGGCAGCGCAAACACCGTCAGCAGCGTCAACGCGGGATGGATCGACATCAGGAGCGCCACCGTCACGCCCAGCCTCAGGATCCAGCCGCACGTTGAAAACAGCGACATGTACATGTGATCGAGCACGAACACCTGATTGCGTAAGACGGCGAGCCGGTTGAGGTATTCGGGGCGCTCGTGGTGCTCGAGCGTGGCGACCGAGGCTTGCAGCCACGCGACATGCGACTCGAGGGCGATTGTGACGCGGTCTCGGAACCGCCGCTGTGTGCGATCGCTGACGACGCGGAGAAACCAGGTGGCCGCAGCCGAAGTGCCCAAGCCGGCCGCCGCCACGAACACAAAGACACGCTGCCCCGCCAGCAGCCCGTCTGCAAAGAGCTTGAACCACAGGGCGAGGAGAGCATCGGGCAGCGCGGCCAGGAGCGAGAGCCCGAATGCGACAGCAATCAACAGCGGCTCAGCCTCATAGCCCCGCTTGAGCGCCCGCCACATGGACGGAATGGCGCGCGGCAGGTCGTCCTGATGCGAATCACGTGAGGACATCGAGCTCTACTTCTCCTTCCTCGGTGCTCTCCTTCTGTCCTTGACCGAAGCGCGACGCCTGCAGATCGAACATCGTTTGGTAGCGACCCCGAGCCGCCATCAGCTCGTCGTGAGTGCCGAGCTCCACGACGCGCCCGCCCTCGAGCACACAAATGCGATCGGCATGGCGCACGGTCGAAAAGCGATGCGAGATCAGAATAGTTGTGGAATGCCGCGTTGCCGCAAGCAGGCGATCGAAGATCTCGGCCTCGCCGCGCACGTCGAGCTGCGCCGTCGGCTCGTCGAGAAGGACGAGACCCGCCCCCAACCGGACGGCACACAACGCGCGCGCGAGAGCCACGCGCTGCCATTGGCCGCCAGAGAGATCCGTGCCCCCCTCGTAGCCGCGGTTCAGCACGGTGTCGAGATCCGCCAACCCGGCGGCTCCCGCTTCTACCAGGGCTGCCCGAATCGCTTCGTCCGGCGCGCCCGCCGGCGCGACGTTGTCCCGCAGTGACAGCTCGAAGCGAATGAAATCTTGAAAGACAGCCGCGACTCGCGACCGCCACCCCTCGAGATCGAGGCGGCGGAGGTCGATCCCGTCCACCTCAATCGCGCCGGCTTGTGGGTCGTACAGCCGGCACAACAGTTTCGCGAGAGTGGTTTTGCCGGCGCCGTTCTGGCCGACGATCGCGAGCGAGGAGCCGGCGGGGATGATCAGATCGAGGTGGTTGAGGACAGGCCCGTCGGTGCCCGGGTATCCAAACCTCACGTCGCGAAAACGAATCTCGCGCGCGGGCATCCCGGCCGCCGCAACCGTACCCCGTGTGAGCGCGCCGGCAGGGGCCATCGCATCCTGCAAGCGGAGCACTGCGGCCGCGGGCGCGGCTGCGCCATCGAGGGCCCACGACAAGCCGCCAAACGCGATTGCACTCGTGGTGACAGCGGCGGTCGCGTATGTGACGACGTTGGCGAGCGTCAGCACGCCGTTCAACGCGGCTGTTGCCATCGACCAGAAGACGATGAGGTTGGCAGTCAGGACGATGAGAAGGCTCCAGATGAGCGGTCTCTCGCGCAGGCGCGTTGCCTCCCAATGAAGCTCGTATAGCCGACGGCGCAACGCTCGAAATCGATCGATGGTCCACGACGCGAGACCGAAGAGCCGCAGCTCCTTCGACGCGGGAGGATCCACGGCCAGCCGATAGAAATATTCAGCGTGACGCTGGGCCTCGCGAACCGGGGCGGTGTTCCGGTCACGCCAGACGGCGCTCTCGCGCAGGAGCCAATGCGTGGCCAGCCACGCGCCCGCAAGGAGCAGCGGCGCCCACCACGCATACCCGGCGAGCAGGACCGCGCAGCTCAGCCCTGCCACCATCTCGACCAATCCGGAGGCAATGAAGTCCATCGAAATCGACATAGGTGGTCCGGTGATCCCGAGGTCGAAGTCACGCGCCATCGTCAAATCGTTCGTGAGCGTCGGGTCTTCGAGATGGCCCATGCCGGGCGGCCGAATGCACGCGGCGGTCAGTCGATCGTAGAGCCACGCCGCGGTCCGGCTCCCCAAGTTCGCCCCGATTGCGTGATGAATGGGTGAGAGAATCTGGAGCGGAACGAACACAATCGCGACGAGTGTCAGAGGCGTCGCAAGCGGCTCGCCCCGCTGTACCGCGCCGACGAGACCGCCCATGGCGATCGCAAAGAGCGCCGGCAGGACGCCCCGCAGCAGGAGCACGGCCCACCAGGCAAAGGCCAGCGGCCCGTCGGCCTTCGGCAGAACGCCGGCAAACTTCCATTCATTGCGCGCGGTCAACCGTTGAATCATCGTCCACCTTCATTGAGTCTCTGCCCCCGGCCCCGTTCTGTCTTGTAAAAATCTGACCTCATCGGTACCCCGTCCCGTGCCTCGGAGCCGGGCCCTAGCCCCGCCTGCCCACGTTGCAAAAACCTTCCCGGTCGTGGCATAGTAGCGGTTAACTAGTTGATTAAACTGAACGATTAAATCTCGACGACATGAAATCAGCCCAGGACCAAGACCTACGCACCACCTCTCCGCAGCGCGACGGAGACACCGAGGCCAGAATCCTGGACGCAGCCCACGCCGTCTTCCTTCGCCATGGCACGGCCGGCGCTCGCATGCAGGACATCGCGTCAGAAGCAGGCGTCAACCAGGCCCTGTTGCATTACTACTTCCGCACCAAGGAACGCCTCTCGGCCGCCGTGTTCCGCCGAGCGGCCTCGCAGCTCTTGCCTCGAGCGATCGAGCTCCTCGCCTCCGACGCGCCTCTCGATGAAAAGGTCGCCCGCATCGTACAGCTTGAGCTGGATCACCTTTCCAGGTCCCCGTACCTGCCCGGGTACATCATCAGCGAGCTCCACCACCATCCGGAACGCGTCCGTCAGCTCATCGCCGCGTTGACGGGCATGACGCCGGACGACCTTCGCCCAAAGGTTGTGTCCAGGCTTCGCGAGCAGCTCGACGCCAGCGCCCAGGCCGGCGTCCTCCGCCGGATGGCCCCGGACCAGTTCATCGTCAATCTCATGTCGCTGTGCATTTTTCCCTTCGCCGCGCGACCGATGATCATGGCGTTGCTCGGCTTGGACCAACAGGGGTTCGAGCGCTTCATCGACCGGCGCCGCGAGGAGCTTGCGGCGTTCTTCCTCGGAGCCCTCCGTCCATGAAAGCGATCTCGTTCTCGCTTGCCACTCTCTGTCTGTTGTGCGCGCAGGTTCCTCTGGGCGCGCAGCAGCTCGCCGATCTCCAACGTGCCGCGGAGGAAGCTGATCCCCGGTTCAGCGAGCTGCGGCTCCAACAGGTGCAGGCGGATTTACGAATCGCGAACATCTTGGCTGAGCGGCGCCCTTCGATTGCCGCCGAAGCCCTGGCGCAATATCAATCGGACGTTCCGACGCCGCCGCCCTTCCTCCCCGGCGGGAAACCGCTCTTCCTGCCGCCCAAGGGCACCCTTGACGCCTTCGTCCGAGTCGATCAGCACGTCTTCGATCCAACGCTCGGCACACGGGAGGCTGTCGAACGCGCGCAGTTGGCCGAAGGGCAGGCCCGGGTCCACTCAGCTCTCTTCGGCTTGCGGCAGGAAGTCAACGACGCATTCTTCGCCGCCGCACTCCTTCAGGAGCGTTCCCGAGCGCTCCTCGCGACGATCGCGGAGCTCGAAGCACGCCTCAACGAGACCAACGCGCGCGTCCGAGAAGGTGCCGCCCTCGCCTCCGACGCCGCCGCCGTGGAAGCCACCCTCCTCCAGCGCCGTCAAGACCATGATGAGTTGCGCGTCAATCGTGCGACCGCCTTGAAGAGGTTGTCGGATTTGACGGGTCGCGCGATCACCGACCAGGATGTTCTGCCGATGCCGGATCTGCGCGCCAGCGTGGACGTGGCCCGTAACGCGGCGACTCTCCCGCACGCGCGGCCGGAGTACGACCAGTTCGCGCGCGCTCAGGAGCGCCTTGCAAGGCAGCAAGATGCGGCCACTGCCCAGGAACGCCCCCGCCTGTCCGCATTTGCTCGTGCCGGCTACGGCCGCCCGGGTCTGAACTTCATTGCGGACGCGTTCCAGACGTACGGCCTCGCCGGTCTGCAACTGCAGTGGAAGGCGTGGACGTGGGGGGCGGCCGGCCGGGAGCGAGAGGCGCTGGAGATCCAGCAGCAGATAGCTGCTGCCGACGAAGCGGCGTTCACACGCGCCGTCTCGCGCGCGACGGACGGCGACACCGCGATTATCGATCGGGTGGCGAACGCACTCGCGCTCGATGATCGCATCGTCGACCTGCGTGAGGAGATAGCGCGGATCACGGAAATCCGCTTCCGCGCGGGCGCCGTGACCGTGTCCGAGTATCTCGATCGCAGCACGGAGCTGCTGACCGCGCGATTCGCCCGCGCGGGCCACCAGGTCGAGCTCGCCGATGCGAGCGCGAGATTCTTGACGACACTCGGACTCGAGGTGCGCTGATGAGTGAATCACGAATCCCGGTGTCTCCCGCTCGTGCTTCTATTCTGCTCCTGACGTCCGCGCTGGCGATCGGCGGCTGCGTCCGGAACGCGGAGCCCGACGCCTACGGCAACGTCGAAGCGACCGAAGTGATTGTCGGCGCCGAGGCGAGCGGACGAATCCTCTCGTTTGAGCCGAAAGAAGGCCAGAAGCTCGCGGCAAACGTGATCGTCGGCACGATCGATTCGACCGACCTTGTCCTCGAGAAGGATCAACTCGTCGCCGAGCGCGGCGCGAGCGCCTCGCGCGTGAACGAGGTCGCGCGGCAGATCGACGGCCTACTGGCAAGACACAGCGCGGCGGTCGCGACGGCAGACGCGGCGAAGGCCCAGCGTCGTGTGCTTGACGCGCAACACGAGATTGCCAGGCGGGCGTACGAGAGGACCAAGCGTCTGTTCGACCAGCAGGCAGCAACCGCCCAGCAGCTTGATCAGGCCGAGCGCGACTATCGAGTGCTGGAGCAGCAGATCAAAGCGCAGGACGACCAGATTGCCGCGCAGGAGCATCAGGTGGCCGCCGACCAACAGCAGATCGGCGCAATGCGCGCGCAGCGAGACAGCGCAGCTGCCAACGTGGCCACGGTGGACGCCCAGACGGCCAGGGTCGCCGAACGGATCCGCAAAAGCCAGATCGCGAACCCGGTCGCCGGGACGATCCTCGCGACGTACGCAAGGGCAGGCGAGGTCGTCCAGTCGGGGACACCCCTCTACAAGATCGCGGACCTTGCCTCGGTCGAGGTCCGGGCATACGTTCCGGAGCCGCGACTGGGAAACGTCCGCCTCGGCGCCCTCGCGCAGGTGTCAATCGACGCGCGCGCCGGTTCGCTCAGGACGTTTCCAGGGACCGTCTCGTGGGTCTCCTCTGAGGCCGAATTCACGCCAACGCCGATTCAGACGCGCGATCAGCGCGCTGATCTGGTCTACGCAGTGAAGATTCGAGTGGCGAACGATCAGGGCGTATTGAAGATTGGCATGCCCGCGGACGTGCGCTTTACGTCGCCGGAGACCCGATGACACGGGGGGTCAGGACCGACGCCGTCGTCGTCGACTCAGTTGTCAAGCAGTTCGGCCAGACCACGGCGCTGGCGGGAGTGTCTTGTGCGATTCACACCGGAGAGCTGTTCGGCTTCATTGGTCCGGACGGCGCTGGCAAGACCACGCTCTTTCGCATTCTCGCGACGCTCCTCGTTCCCGACCGCGGAGGCGTGCGCGTGCTCGGCGAGGACGTGGTCGACCGCTTGTGGTCGCTCAGGACGCGCGTGGGGTACATGCCGGGGCGTTTCTCGCTGTACCAGGACTTGAGCGTCGAGGAGAACCTCCGATTCTTTGCGTCGGTGTTTGGCACGACGCTCGAACGTGAGCACGACCGCATCGCGCCCATCTACCGGCAGCTCGAGGCCTTCAGGACCCGCCGCGCAGGGGCGCTCTCCGGCGGTATGAAGCAGAAGCTCGCGCTCTGCTGCGCGCTTGTGCACCGCCCCGAAATCCTGTTTCTCGACGAGCCAACGACCGGCGTCGACGCCGTCTCGCGCCGCGAGTTCTGGGATCTCCTCAGCCAACTGAAGGCAGGCGGCTTGACGGCCGTCGTCTCTACGCCCTACATGGACGAAGCCAACCGGTGCGATCGGGTCGCGCTGATCCAGCGCGGGGGGCTGCTCGCCGTCGACACGCCGGACGCGATCGCCCGATCGTTCGACCGTCCGCTGCTCGCCGTTCATTCCGCCCACCGGTATGAAACGCTGCGCGCCCTTCGCGACTACCCGCACACCCATACGGTCTACCCATTCGGCGAGACGCTTCATTACACCGATGCTCGAACGGACGTTTCCCTTGAGC
>Ga0318533_10000932_pt1 | contig 13595 bp, 19 predicted proteins | sample GRESIP053b4f27_FD_203675 | JGI IMG/M metagenome (GOLD analysis project Ga0318533, IMG submission 203675) | Tropical soil microbial communities from Luquillo Experimental Forest, Puerto Rico - GRE.SIPMG.053b4f27 | ecosystem: Environmental > Terrestrial > Soil > Tropical forest > Bulk soil...
GGTGGAGCCGATGCGCGAGGTCCTCCCTGGACACCGCGTCGCCTGCCACTTGCGCGAAGCCCAGGTGGTGCCGCGATCGGTCGCAGACCGGGCGATCTTATAACCTTCATAAATTAACTTTAAAATGTAATGATGCAGTTTCAACGGTGCTTCCAACGTCGTACCAAGGAGGCTCTGTCCGGCGAAATCAGACCTTCGAACTCGCCGTCTGCGAGTAATCTTGTACTCGCTGAAGGCCAACGCGGTTCGTGGGTCGACGAACTCAAGTACACATTAACTTAGGCCGACATTCAGGGAGTTTTAGTCATGGTTGACCCTTCGCTATCCGTCGACGGCGGCTTTAGTTTTCTTAGCGATCTGATCGGCATCCAGATGCGCAACATGGAGGCGATCCGGCAGGCCCAGCAAAAAATGCTCGAAGGGATCGGCGTCCTGGCCAAGCGCCAGACCGAAATCATTGAAGGGATAATGCGCCGCTCTGTCGGCGAGCCCACAGCCGTGACGTCGCCGGACATCCGGGCGGTCGTCAGCCATCAGATCGAATCACTCAAAACCACGATCCTCGAAAATCAGGCAAACTCGAACATCCTTTCGGAGATGACTGCCCGCAGCAGCGCTGAAGTAGCCAATATCTTGCAATCGCGAATGATGGCGGCGTTGGACGAGTTCAAGGCGGCGCTGGACCATGCGATCCCCGACAAGATATCGGTTGGCGGTTCCGTGGCGCCGGCGGCAACGGCCGTCCAACCGACCTCGCGCTCCTGATCGGTAGGCCATGTCCATCAGATCGGCATACCGGTTTATCCGGCATACGGCTATGGCGCTGCTGTTGGCGGCGGCTTGGTTCGGCGGCGCATGGGCGGCCGATCCGCTGGGACATTTTCCGGTCGATCCGGCTCAAGTTTCGGTCTCCGGGATTTCCTCGGGCGCGTTCATGGCCAACCAGCTTCACATCGCGCATTCGGCCGGGATCATCGGCGCCGGCATGATCGCCGGCGGCCTTTATGGCTGCGCGGTCGACAGCGTATCCGAGGACGGCGTTTTCGCGCTGGCGAGCCTGGCTGTCGGGCCATGCATGTCGGTGCCGACCCTGCTGCAGCCGGTCGACTTCTATGCGCAGTTGACGGCTGACTTGGCGGCCAAGGCCTGGATCGACCCGCCTGGCAACCTCGCCCGCAGCCGGGTCTATATGTTTACCGGACAGGCAGACAAGGTCGTCAGCTCCAAGACGGTCGAATTGGGCGCGAGTCTCTATCGCACCCTTGGCGTGCCCGGCTCGCAAGTGAAATTCCGCGACCAGGACCTACCAGGCGCCGGCGCCGGGCATTCGTGGGTGACGCAGAATTTCGGCAACGCCTGCGATGCCAATGCCAAACCGTTCATCAACGATTGCCGCTACGACCAGGCCGAAGAGTTATTGCAGACGATCTACGGCCCGCTGCAGCCGCCGGCCGTCCAGCCGGCCGGGCGCATTGTTGCCTTCGACCAGACAGAGTTCGCGCCGGGCAAGGCGGCGGCGGCCAACGGATTGCTCGACACAGGCTACCTCTACGTGCCAAAGGCCTGCGAGCCGGGAGCCGCTGAGCGTTGCCGCCTGCACGTGGTGCTACACGGCTGCCTGCAATCGGCCGAGGTGCTTCGCGACGAGTTCTACACAAAGACCGGCGTGAACGAATGGGCCGAGACCAATCGTATCGTCGTGCTGTATCCTCAGGCCCACGCCACCAGCGTCGCGGAACTGTCTTCACAAGATTTCTTGTCGCTGTTCAACACCAACCTAGAGGGATGCTGGAACTGGTGGGGCTATGCCGGCGACAGGCAGTTCCTTACCAAGCAAGGCGTGCAGGTGGGCGCGATCTGGTCGATGGTGCAGCGGGTGACGGGCCAGGGGAACTGATACAAGTGCGTCCCATCCGACGATCGCTGCCGCACGCGATAAGGAACTGATGGCGCGATTGCTTTCCGTCAATGTAGGTCTGCCGCGCGACGTCGTGTGGCAGGGCAGGACCGTCCACACCGCGATCTGGAAGGCGCTGGTGCACGGCCGGCGGATGGTGCGGCGGCTCAACATCGACGGCGACGGGCAAGGCGATCTGGCGGGGCACGGCGGCGAACACCGGGCGGTCTTCGTCTATCAGATGGCCTCCTATCGCTATTGGCAGAACCGACTCGGCCAAAGCGACTTCACACCTGTGGGCAGTTCGGCGAGGAGTTCACGGTCGACGGGCTTCCCGACGACGCGGTGTGCATCAGCTGTGGTAATCGGATCCAGACCGGACGTGCCTAGGGTCGATCTGGGTTCAACCAGCCGACCAGGAGTCGGCCATGCGTGTTTTCATCGGGCTCGGACGTTTCACTCGTGAAAACGGCGATCCTCGTTGTCGACCGCGACGGCGGAGTACAGTGGCAAGGGAAGGTTCCAAGTGGGCCCGGCCCGCTCATCAAGCGGCTGACGGAGTGGCTTGGGAACATCGAGCTCGCCGGAATCGAGGCGTGCCCGCTATCCGAGTGGCTCCATCGGGCGCTTCGTGAAGCGGGCATACCTATTGTCTGCATCGAGACGCGACAGGCGCAGCGCTTTCTGTCCTCGCGTCCGATCAAGACCGACAAGAATGACGCGCGCGGCATCGCTGGGATGATGCGCCTCGGTCACTATCGGCCGGTCCACGTCAAATCCCTTGCGACGCAGTCGATGCGGACCACACTCGCGGCCCGGATGCAGCTCGTTGCCTCGCTATTGCAAATCGAGGACACCATCCGAGGGTTGCTGAGGGTCTACGGTCTCAAGATCGGGGCAATTCACCGCAATCGCGTCGCCGCGCGGGTGCTCGAGCTGATCGAGCAGGCGGCACTCGCGAAATTGTCGGCGGCGATCGAGCTGCTGTTGCGGGTGCGGGAAGTGATGCGCGCCGAACGGAAAGCGGCGGATCGCACTCTGGCGGCTTGGCCCGGCGCTCGGACGTCGGTCGCCGCCTGATGACCATCCCGGGCGTCGGATCGGTGACCACGCTTGCATACATTGCAACGGACGACGACCCTGGCCGCTTCGGCAATTTAAAGGCGCTCGGAGCGCATCTCGGCCTGACACTGTGCATATATCAGTCCGCGAGATCGACAGATCCGGACAGATCAGTAAGTGCGGGGATCGAATGTTGCGGCATCTTCTTTACGAGGCCGCATCGGCGCTGATGACCCGCACTCGCAAGTGGTCTCCGCTGCGGGCCTCGGGTGTCTCCGTCGCTAAGCGACGCGGCTTAAAGCGTGCGACGGTCGCCGTGGCACGCAAGCTTGCAGTATTATGCATCGTATCTGGGTCACCGGCGATCAGTTCGATTTCGGAGGTCCGGCTGTGGCCGCAAAGGCGGCGTAGCTATCGAGCGCGGGCCTTCGACAGCCTGGCGCACGACTGCGGCCCGGACGACGGGAACGGCTAAGTCCGCCACGATCGCCGTGCAACGAACGACAAGCCGTTGGGAAAACCACGTGCCGCCAGCTGGGACGACCGTCCATCGGACCCCATCAATGGGGCGGCCTTTTCATGGGCTGACCCCGGACAGAAGCTGGATCCGGCCAAAGTCAAGCTACGCCCAGACGGGCATCGATATTCCCGCGCTGTTGGTACCGGGTGCTCCGCCCCGTCTCGGTTAAAGCCATCCAAGCAGCGCTCCGCGCCACTCGGACCCTCCCGTTGACCGAGCTTCGTCCCGCTCTCGCCGAGGGGCAAGGGTGCGGGTTACCCGCACCCGAGTAAGAGAGGGGCGGCTACGGGTGGACATCCGTCTTTCGTAGGAACGCCCGTGGACGGCGAGGTAGCGCCGTAAGCTGCCATTCGGCTGTCCTGTAGCGAACGGGTTAAGCCGGATCCAGACCGATCGTTCATCCCACGCGAGAATTTGGTCTCTCGTAACGCCTTGGCAACTGCTGTCGCGCCTCTGTACCCCGACGATCCGCGCATCTTCGCAGACGCCGCTGGTACCGATCGAGCAGCGTTTCGCCGAATTTCTCAAATCAACCGAACAGCGCTCCCAGCGATTTTGCCAGTATGGAGGTCGACCGGTCTTGCGGTGCGGATTAGCAAACACGTGGCTCGCTCGCCGTCGCACTGAATCCGACGTTCGCAACACCATGGGACTAGGATGGAGCGGACTATCAGGAACCTCCCGGACAATACGAAGCGAGCTACGGTCAAAGGCGACGCTTGCTCGCGGCGCCGGCTGCACGATAAAACAAACGGCCGATCATCCGCCGAGTTCGGCCAAGTCGAGCGGTGCGGGGGTCGGTGGTTCAGGCAGACGTTATGGGTGCTTGCGGAAAATCACGTAGGCCGAGTGGTATTCCGCCACCTCAGAGGAGGAGCATGAGAGGCCAAGTCTGTCGAGCAGGTGGTCGAGATCCCATGGCGCTACACCGACTATCCAAAGCACGATCGGGCAGGAGCTGGTGGTGGGCTCATTGCCGAGGTCCGCTGCCGCTCCCCACGGGATTTCGATCAGTTGCAAGTTTGGTCTGACGGATCGTGTGAAGAAGCGGTAATTGGACGCATCGCCGTAAACACGAATGTCGCCCGAGTCGCAGCCGGGCGTGCCTAGTACCAGTGCCGCCGAGTCCCGCCATTGCTCATTTCCGTCGATCGTATAGTAGGCGGCCAGCGCCTGGCACATGAGCCCGATTTGAAGGACCAGATACGTCGCGCCAACGATAGTGCCCCAACGGCGCATTAGCCACGAGGTCAACTCTGCGGCAATCGCATATATGGCCGGAAGAACGACGATCATGTTGCGGCTTGTCAGGATTGGTGTGTGGAGCGAGATCGTAGCCGCGGCGGCCAGTGTCAGCAGGCAGAGCAGGGCACAGGCACCGATCGCCGAATTCAGTGCCACACTGCTGCGCCATCCTACTGTCGCCAGGACCGCCATGACGGCACCGATGAAAACGATCAGCGAAACCGTCCCACCGAACGCCAGGTGTTTGAACCAGTCGATTGAAGCCGCGACCGAAAGCTCTCCTATCCAGGTTGCTTGCTCGCTGGTGATGAATCGAGAATGGTAAACCACCCATGGCAGGAATAATGCGGCAACCCCGCAACCGGAAAGGACGACAATCGCTCTGTGCCGGATGTCAACCAGAAGAAAGCAGGTGAAAAACGCCGCCATCGAGAGGAGGAAGCCGAAATAATGCGTGAAGGAGGCGAGCAACGCCGCCATAGTGAGCATCGTGAGCGCTCCGCGCGCCTTGCCGTCTTCGTGCCGCGTGCAGCGCAACAAGCGAATGCAAGCCACAGTAATGACTGTCGACAGCAACAGAAGGAGTGCGTAGGAGCGCGCCTCTCGGGCATACCAGACCGCACCCGGTGAAACGGCGAGGAGAAGCGGCAACGCGACGCGTGAGCTGCGCGAGAGAGACGCGCCGGGGAGTACCCCGGCGGCGCAAACAGTCAATATTCCAAACAAGACGCTCGGAGCGCGCGCAACGATCTCCGATTGGCTGAACGCCGACAATGACCACCGCAGAACCAAGTAGTAGATGGGCGGATGAGTGTCGGCCAGCACTCGGTCCCAGAATTGGCGGAATGGCAGCGTCGGATCCGTGATCATCAGCGAAGAGATTTCGTCGGTCCACAGGCTCTGAAAGTCGAGCGCGTACGCCCTTAATCCGGCTCCAAGCACGACCACGATGCAGAGGGCCATCGCGAGGCCGTTCCGACCGAGCCGTAGGCCTGTTTGGGGTTCCCATCCGTATACGCCTTGCAGGACCTTCATCCCGGTCACCCGCCTCGACACGGCAACATTCCCTGATGCGGATTCGTTGGTTCCCGCGGTTGCACCGCCGCGAAATCTCCCACAATCGCTTGCCTCAAAAACCCGCGCAGATAATAACCGCCTCTTCCGCTTCGCGACGGCGCTTTCCGATTGCAGTCCCTCGCTGTAAGTCAACCTGCGCCTGCTGTGTCCGAGCCCGACGCGCCCAAATCGGCAAGGTTCAGCCTCCGTAATAAATTCATCCGTCCTAGTGAGCCGACGGTCCCGGACTTCGAACAGTGTGCGGTTAGCAGGCTGCCGGGGCCCGCATGCGTGCCGGATTCCGAAGGCGGTAGCCCCGGCGGGCACACCACGGGTGACCACGCTGCCCGCGCGATCAACGCATCATCGCCGATGGACACGCCCGTCAGGATGATGGCTCCCGCTCCGATCCAGACGTTGCGCCCAATGCGGACCGGGCGGCCAAACTCCAACCCTGAGGCTCGCACTGCCGGGTCGCGCGGATGGTCAGCCGCCAGGATCTGCACCCCCGGCCCGATCTGCGTGCGGTCGCCGATCGTGTCCTCCACGACGTCGAGGATCACGCGGTTGAAGTTCGGGAACACGCCGGCATCGGGGCGAATATTGAAGCCGTAGTTCGCAATGGAACGGCGGCCGGATCACCGCGCCGTTTCCGGCTGCGGCGAAGCGTTCCACCCGTAGCTGGCGCCACTCGGTGAGGTTAGCGGTCACTCGTTGTCGTCGGCGCCGACGGTGGGTGATGCCCCGACTGAGCCATTTGGGCTGCGGTCAAGAAATGGCCGGATAGGGGCAAGAAGAGCAGTTCCCACCGCGACGGCTGGAGTGGCCGAGAAGGGTCGATCACGGACACTCGTGCTGGTGCGGTCCTGCCCGGTCTGAGTACACGCCCTACGCAGCATGGGTTCGATCAGGCTCGGGTCATAGTTCCGCACATTGCCCACCCGCACGCTCCCCGGCCAGCATATCATCTCTTTCGCCGGATAGGGCTCGAGTATCTGTCGATCGCATGTGGCTCCGCTGTCCTCTATCCGAGCAGTATCGGCCATCTGACCCGCTTCAGGACTGTGAGCAGTGCCCTTGGTCGGCCCCGGCGGTTGGCAAATGGAGCAACACCAGTAACTGGCGGCTTCCGTCATTAGCGGTAGCCTTGATAACCATAATAGCCGGGATAGCCGTAATAGCCGGGATAGCCGTAGTAGCCAGGGTATCCGTAGTAGCCGTACGGTGATGGTGGTGTGGTGGCGACCCCTCCAACGGCACCTGTGGCTCCGCCGATTGCAGCGCCGAGGGCCGCCCCCGGTCCGCCTCCGGCAGCAGCCCCGATCGCCGCACCAGCACCGGCGCCAAGCAGACCGCCGCCGACAAAACGCTGTGCGGGATCGTATGGGTTGGTGCACGCCGATAAGCCTAGTCCTACGACAGCCACGCAAGGAGTAATCCGCAGTTTCGCCATCTCGCTATTCTCCAACGTCTACTTTAATCACCGTTGAGCAGGCGTCTCGGCAGCACGGCAATGAACGGTTCGCGTTAAGACTACATTCCGAAGAATGGGCACATTTACAACACTACCGCTGTGTCATTTTTGGAACTCCGCGATGGGTAGGCGCGGCTGAGCTGTTTCCGCTTGCGTATCGAGCCCAAATGTGTGGGAAAGAACCGAGGATGCGCGTTCTCGGATAGTCCATCCGGAGAGCTGGTCTAACCGCCCGATGGCGCGCTCATGCTGTTTCCGCTGGGGCCGAACATAGAACGACAGAGACGATTTCAACGCCAAAAGATGGGATGCCTGTGGTTGGGGCTGGCACCGGGGTCATGTGCATTGGAGCCAATGGAGGGGTGGATGGGGGTCCGCCAAATTGTGCGCCGAACCGTTATTAAGGGGCTGGGAAATCGATCCCTGGAAACCCCCGTCCGGCCCGCACGAGCTCAAGCCGCTGCGTCTTGATGGCTAGACATTTGGAACCTCGAGCAGTTTGGCATGCCGCGCTCGTTCCAGGACCTTCGCAAGGGCGTCGCCTCCGCCACGGGACCGGTCGCCGCGCCGTCGTACCAGTCTCGAATTTGATCTGAGCACCGTCCGTGGATGAGCTGCCACCGCCGAACACCAAAAGATGGGTGGCGCGCCGCAAAGCCGCAGTCGTTACTGCTGTGCGGAACGGCAAAATCACTCTCGAAGAAGCGTGCCGCCGCTACCAGCTTTCGCAGGAGGAGTTCCTTACCTGGCATCGGGCCTTCGAGGCCCATGGCCTTCACGGCTTGCACGCTACCTACCTTCGGGAACACCGTAATACTCCTTCCTCCCGACGCAGCAGGCTGCGTCGTTGACCCGCCGCTTCGAGTTCCTCCTCAGAAGCTTAACTCGTCCAGGATCGCGGCGAAATCGACCTGGGCTTGGTCAGGCGCCAAATGGGAGCCAGGCTAAACGGGTCGTTTGGCAACGGCACCCATTCTTGGTTGGGTTTCATCCCGATTTGTCAGCTCATGCCGGATCGACGATGATGCCGCTCGAGCCGTTCGAATTGCGCGACCACCACAGGGCAAGCCGGGATCAATGCGCCGTCGGGATCGGGAACTGCGCTCGCTATAAAGATCTCGACGAAGCGCTTATCAGCTGCGGCCTCTTCGGTCGCGTCGTAAGACGCAGCGACGATCAGGTGATGAATGACATTTCTGGCGTGGTCGACGCGCTCAGTCGGGACCCCGCAGCGAAGTGCATTGCCTAGAAGGAAGCCCCCTGTCTCCGCAAGCTGACTCGAACCGGCCGCCTCGGCAATGCCGCCAGCCAAGATGAGAAGCAGAGCGACTGTTATTGTGACAGTTGGACGCATGGAAATCTCCTATCCAGTACGTCTCCCTCGCCTGAACACCGTGTCAAACGCAGATCTGCAGCTTTTATTGTGGCATTCTTAGTGCATTGAACGGGATGTAGGTAACGGGGCCGCCCAGCGGGTTAGGCGCGAGAGGGGCCGCCTGTGCCGATGTCGCCAAGACTAGGCCGACAGCAAACGCTAGGATCAATGCGCGCATTTGAGTCTCTGCAAGACTAACCTACGCCAGCAATGTTCCGGGATTGCGGCTAACAAATCCTGAAGCGCCGAGGGATCGAACTAGGGAGACGAGCCAGGCGAAGGGCTCCCGCAATCAGAAGGCCGCCCTCTCGCTACCATCAGACCGGCCGGGAGGTGGCACCTGTCGGGCGCGGAGGGCGTGTAAGGCATGTGTGACCTTCAAAGTACCCGTTGTGTGGGTTGTGTCGGGCTGGTTGTTGGGGCGGGATAAAACTGAAAGGCGGGGGACATCGAGAGTTGGTGTCTCGCGCGGACCAGGAGGGCAAGACAATGCAGGATTGGGTGCATCCCGCTGCGCGAGAGGAGCTGCCGCTGAAGCCATCGCCGTAACGCCGGCGCTGTCGGCGAAGTAATGCCAGCCGAAGCCGATGCCCGCGCCGAGGAGCACAGCGACAACTGCAGCGAGGCCGTAGGTTCTCAGTTCCGCTCCAGGCATGGCTGATGGCTCGCAGTTCGCTCAGAGGCAATGCCGCATTTGGGCGTAGTCTCCCCGAGCGGCATTGGCTTGGCGGAGGGTGAAGCGGTCGGGATCAACGTCGCTCATGTCGCTATCGTCGCGATTGGAATGCGACTATCGTAGCATGTTTTACTTAATACGCGATTACCGATCGCCTCGATGCAGCTCGACCTTACAGACGAGGAGACGCTCGCGCTCCTCAATCTCCTGACCGAGACTATCGAGGAAAAAGCTACCCGTTTTCACCGCGGGTCCGTGTGCTTCGCGGCATCCTCATGAAGTTCGGCCCGATGGCCGGCACTACCACCGCCGGCTCGACCGCCGACGCCCGAGGAGCGCGACCCGAGGCGACGGACGCGCTCGGGTCGGCGACCAAGGGTGAAATTTGAACTGTCGGCTGCGACACCCATCACCTGCTATCCAACAATCGCGTGGACCGAAGCGACGAATCCGGCGGGAACGGAAATCGACGCGTATCGTCGCCGCCCGGTTAGGCGAAAGGTTAAGAAACAGTCCAGATGGCGTTGATGTGCGGCCTTCTGCAGGGTTCCGTTCCTCCCCGTGCCCGAAGCGCGAAGGTCTTGTTGACCCATTCTTCGAAGAGTTGTGCCCCGTTAGCCGCGGTGCCGTAGATGGTGCCCTTATCCTCGAAGAACAGGGTCGGGCTGTAGGGAACGACAAGGCGAATGAGGCGCCGCTCCAGCATCGCGTCGAAATCGCCAGTGAACTGCCCCGCGAACCACGTCCGCAGGGCGGTGCGCGGCGCGGGCTCAGGTTGAGGGGTTTGGGACCGCCCGGGCGGCGCGGCAAGCGCGGCCAGGGCCGTCGCCGCGATCAGACTCCGGCGTGACATCGTCATTTTTTCTCCTCCCTCGGCTCGATCGCGGGAGGCGCACGACCGGCAGAATGCGGCCGTGGCACAGGGCAATCACTGTACGCTTTTAACCAACGACCTGAGCACAGAATCTTAGTTTTTGTGCTTCTCGAAGTCGGCGATGCCAACGAGGTTCAGGGCGGGGTCGCCGCAGCGATGGACACGGCTGTTGAGAATTGAACCAACCGTCCAACAGTAACGCCTGCTACAATGTCTTGATCAAAGTGCGAAACGGAGGGTTCACGCGCGCATCAGGCAAAGGCCGGTTGCCGCGGTAATTGCAGAAGGCGAAATGAAGAGCGATTGACCTCGATTATCCTTTCTTCAGGCGCCAATGATGTGCACAAGGGGGATCGGTAGCATAATCGGTGACATCAGCCTCTATAACGTCTCCGATTACCCGACCATGAATATTGACAGTGTGGCCTCTCATAAATCTCGCCGAACGATCCATCCTGACTAGGACGAAAACCTATGGTAAACACTTTAAAAGCGCTGTCGGTAAATGTTAGCGTTGCGCCGTGAATCGCGACGGATACATCTTCTTCGGCTGGACACATTGCACCCGCCGTGCCTCCTACCAACGATCTCTTTCCAGTGTAAACGCCATCGAACGTATGCTCCGCACCAAGAGCAGGGCTTCCTGCAACCGCAAGACAGAGCCCGAAAGCCGCCGCCAGGCGACGTGCGCGAGACTTTTCCTCCGACATTCCCCGGCTTCCTCACAGCTACTTCGTGGATTCCTCACAGCTACTTCGTGGATTGCTCGGAGCCATAATTGGCCAGCACGTGACATAGCGGCATCAGCGTCAGCAACCCCACTATCGTAACAACCATCACCATGATTTCCACTCCTGGATCGCTGAAACCCTCGCTCGCAACCACGAGTGCGGCGGCGATGTTGCGCTGCCCGGTACCCAGGGCCAATGCCCGTCGCGTATCACTGCCAGGTCCCCCAAGCATCCAGCCCATGCCGAAGCCCAGTGCAATCAATAAAACCCCAGCGAGGATGCCGCGTGTACCGAAGACGTGGAGAATCTTGTCGATATTCGCCACGGCGAGCAGCAACACCATCGGCACAAGGGTTACGTTGGAAACCCAGTCGAGCACAGGCTTCACTCGCGCGGCTAGTTCCCCGTGCTGCCCCCTCAAGGCAAGCCCGATGGCGAGCGGCAGCAGGGTCAGCAGAAACAGCCAGCCCGCAATCTTCTCTGAACTGACAGTGACCCCGGGGAGCAAGAGCGGCAGGACTAGGGGCAGGTAACCGGCCGTGCCGACCGACATAAGCACCATGATCCCAACGGAGAAGGGCAGGTTTCCCTTGGCAAGCTCGGTCAGCTTGGGCAGGAACGGCGCGCCGGCCGCCGCACCAAGCAGCAACAGACCCACCCCCAGCGGCTCGTCGAGACTGAGCATTTTGTCCAAAGCGAGAGCAGCGAGCGGCATCGCTATAAAATTGGCCAGCAGCGCCAGCAAAACGAGCCGTACATCGCGCAGTGCGTCGAAAATCTGTCTGACGGTAAAACCCACGCCCATCGCCATCATGCTCGAGACCACAAAACCGAGTAGCGCTGCTGTGGCCACCTTGTTCAATAGGTCCATCAACATCAGTGCCTGCCGTTGCGGGATGGACAGGGCCTCGGGTAGGCGACCGGGAGGACGCCGCTAAACCACTACACCCCATGAAGTAGCAGGGTTGGAAGCAGAAGCTCTTGACTGGGCTGGCCCCTGCGCGTCGATGAAGACGACCGCGTCGGGACGGTGTCGCGGGGGATTGAGCGGCGGTGCAGCTTGCTCTCGCGCGAAACGCTCACCTCTGAACGATGCTGCTACTGCTGGCGATGTTTGGCGGATGGCGATCCGCTTTCACTGCCAAACGAATCGACGCAGTGTTGATGCAACTGTGGATCGGTAATCGGCCCGCATTCCTGCTGGATGCGCTTGGCGCGAAAGCTCGAATTGCTCCGCAACGTCCGCTCGTATTGGCCGCTCTGGCGCACATTCGCCGCCGCACCCGGGTCGGGCGGGCTCTGCCCCGAGACGGGCGCCGCGAATAACAAAAGCAGTGAGGCGACCAAGATTGTGCATGAACGGCTGTTCATCGTTCCCTCCCTCGCTGTCCATCGCGGACAGGCTAGTTGCTAGTGAGTCGCGAGGATCATCCTATTCGGCTTCTTGTGCAAGGACAAATCACGTATCGCGTCCGCGACGAAACAGCGGCCACTCTCTTCGATCCCATGAATGTTTGACCCGTTGGGGCCTGTATTTTATTTTCGCTTTACGGAGTTCTGTATCCTTGACACCAATACATGGGTAAAGCTCGCCTATTCGACGTTCGCTACGATACGGTTCAATATAGAGACCGCGAGCGATGGTTATTAGGTTTGGTCCCTCCGCGCGAGCCCATCAGGCAACGCGCTGCTTTTCGTCGACGACACCATCTACCGCGGTTTTCTCCCTCGGGCGAGCGCCCGGTCTCAGCCTCTCCCGAATACTTTGGAAAAAGACGTAGAGCGGCGGAATGGCGAAGATGCCGATAAAGGACGCGAAGATCATGCCGCCAAACACAGGCGTGCCGACATCGCGCCTGGCCAGTTGCGACGCGCCGGCGGCCACAACCAGCGGGTAGAGGCCGAGGATGAACGCGAAAGAGGTCATCATCACCGGGCGGAAGCGGTCGCGGGCGCCATCGATGGCGGCTTGCATCAGGGGTGTGCCTTGCTCTCGGCGCGCCTTGGCAAATTCGACGATCAGGATCCCGTTTTTCGCAGCGAGGCCAATCAGGACGATCATGCCGATCTGCGCGTATAGGTCCAAAGTCAGGCCGCCCACCACGATTGCGGCGACAGAGCCGAGAATGCCGACGGCCACCGACAGCAGGACCGGTACGGGTATCGTCCAGCTTTCGTAGAGCGCGACCAGGAACAAATAGGCGAACAGCACGGCAAACCCCAGGATGATTGTCGTCTTGCCTTCGGCACGTTTTTCCTGGAATGCGGTGTCGGTCCATTCCCCGGCGTAACCCGGGGGTAATGTTCGCGCCGCGACCTGCTCCATCGACTGCAACGCCTGACCCGAAGAAACACCCGCGGCTGGCCCGCCCTGGACCGTGACCGCCCGCAGGTTGTTGTAGCGGATCAGTGCCGGCGGTCCGACCGTAACGCGGGCTTCCGCGAGGCTGCGCAGCGGGATCATCTTGCCCTCGGTGTCGCGCACATTGATGCGATAAATGTCGTCAATGTTGGCCCGGTCCTGGGCCTCGGCCTGTACCTGGACCTGCCAGGTCCGCCCAAAGAGATTGATGTTATTGACGAAGTAGCCGCCGAGCGAGGCCTGCAGGGCCTGAAAGACGGTGTTCAGCGGCACTCCGAGGATTTGCGCCTTGTTGCGATCGATATCGAGATAGATCGATGGGT
>Ga0318533_10000933_pt1 | contig 13594 bp, 9 predicted proteins | sample GRESIP053b4f27_FD_203675 | JGI IMG/M metagenome (GOLD analysis project Ga0318533, IMG submission 203675) | Tropical soil microbial communities from Luquillo Experimental Forest, Puerto Rico - GRE.SIPMG.053b4f27 | ecosystem: Environmental > Terrestrial > Soil > Tropical forest > Bulk soil...
GGGTCGATGCGGCGCATGACTCGAGGCCTGAGATGGCCCCTATTGCCTCCGAATTTGTATCAAAGTGTTACAAACTCTAGCGACCGAGACCTCCATTGTCAAGGCCGCCGAGCCGGCCGCCGTGCCATTCCACGACCAGCGCTATTGCGGCAGGAAATCCTCTCGAATGGGTGAAAAAATGTCGATCAGCACGACCGGCTCGTTGAGCATGGTCGCGCCGTGCGGACAGCCGGGCGGGAAGTGCAGGATGTCGCCCGGCGCCGCGGTCCGCTCCATGCCGTCGATGGTGAACCGAACCCGGCCGCGCTCGACGAGCGTGATCTGCTCGTGAGGATGCGAGTGCACGCCGGTGACGACATTCGCCGCGAGCTGTAACCGGCAGACCATCACGCGCTCCCCGCACACAAGCTGGCGGACGATGCCGTCGCCAACCTCTTCGCGGGGGATCGAGTCCCAGTTCATCGACAGTCCGAGTTCACCGACCCTTGTCCAACCCCGATGGCACAGCTGCGAACTCCGGCTGCACGTTGACGACCCCGTAGCGGCGATCTTCGTGTTCGCGGTTCGCGGCCATCATCCAGAGAAAGTTGATCGACCCGCCTGGCGCCGCCACGTTCGGGTGGTAACCCTGCGGCATGAGCACCACGTCACCCTCGCGAACGACCGTCGCGATCTCGGGCTCGTTGGTGTCCGTGTACACGAGCTGCAGCCCGAACGATGGCGCCGGCATATCGATGTACAAATACGCCTCCTCGAGCATGGCCGCGTGCTCGTGGGGGGGCCACGACGTCCAGTTGCCCGGCGCGCTGAACGTCACCCCCGCGAGGATCCGCCCTGCCTCGACGTTCTTGCCGATCAAGATGCTCACCTCACGGTGCGTGGAGGCATTCCCGACGTTCAGGTGAAGCCCGGGGTCCTGCTGGACGGTCTTGAACGCCACGAACTGAACGGGGTACGCATGCTCGACAGGCGCCGCGATTTCGGCCAGATCACAGCCGTCAGGTCCGGGCGTCACGTCGAACGAGGCGCCCCGCGGGACGTACAGGGAGTCGTATCGCGCAAGCGTAAAGCCCCCCGGCGTCGTGGCGCCGGCGACCTTCACCGTCGCCGCGCCGTTCAGGCAGATGAGACCGGTCTCGAGGGGCCCGGTCTCGACGTGAATGGGCGCGTCACCGTCGTCGAGGATGATTCGACCGTAGCGGAGGAACCTGGAAGCGGTCTGGCCGGGGCCGACCGCCAACGTTCGGCCTTTGCGCGACGACGTGTTTCGAACGATGCAGGTTTCTCTCGTAATCTGATTCAGGTTCATGCAGGTTCCTCACTCAGAATGAAGTCGGAGGCGCCACTTACGCGGCACGCCAGGCTGCAGCACCACGTCGCGCGCGCTCAGCTCAAGGTGGAGCGGAATCGCTCCACGCGCCCCCCGGCCATCGGCGCCGTTCCCGGTCGCGCGGAGCTCAATCGTATAGGGCCAGTCGACTTGGAGCAACGTGACCGCCAGGTGCGGATCATTTGGGCCTGGACCGCTGAAGGTGTCCGTCCTCATGCCGCCCTCGAAAGAGATCGTAGTACGGCTCCCCGTTGCCGGCACGGCCACGCGCCATCTTCTGACGTGAATTGGACGAACCGCAGTCAATTGCTCGACGCGGGTCAACACATTCCCATCAAGCCGCCAGTCCACTGTGCTCTCAACGCCGATGTCGGCCCGTTCCGCTGGCTTCGCGCCAATCACGGCCCAGCGATTCCAGCTCACGCTGACGCTCCGGCCATCGGAGGCGGGAACGATGCGGTCTGCGCCGTCAGCAGCCACCACGGTGCGTCCATCCTCGAGCTCGAGGAACGGGACCAGCGCGGGAACAACCTGTTCCACGGGGGCCGCGAACCCCGGCAGGCCGTGAGGCGCCGGAAGGTAGTCGGCAACGCCCGGCTTGGTTCCGGTCGTGAACGGCAGCGCGAAACGCGCCGTCCCCTGCCGCACCAGCCAGACGCCGGCCAGACGATCGGTCTTGTGAAAGAACTCGAACCGCGCCACGTTGCCGAACGTCGGCGCATCGGGAATCGTCCTGACATGCTCGGCGCGCAGCCCCTTCATCAGGCGCATGTGAGCATCCGCCAGCTTGCCGAACGCCCCTGTCGTCTGCTGCCACTCACGGTCGATGCTGATGTAAGAGTAGTTGCCCCTGCCGAAGTCAAATAAGGAGAAGAGGTGCCGATCGTCCTTGAAGTCGTGACGCAGCCAACGCCAGGCCCGATAGTACTGGGCTGCCAAATCGCCGAGGGGCGCCGGTCGGAACTCGGGATTCTCGGCGAGAAAGCCTGGAATCTCCAACGTGTCGAGGTAGCTCACCAGCCCAAGGCTCCGCCCCCACGGATAGCCGTATCCATCCGGTCCAACCAGGTCCCACCACAGGTGCATCTGCGTCCGGAGGGTGGGCCGCAATCGGTCGAGCAGATCCGTTCGGCCGGCGATCTGCGCCGCATCCCAGAGGTACCGGGCGTACTCGTTCGAGTACCGATCGTATCGCCCCGCCGGAAGCGCATCGTCCGCAAACAGTGCGCCCGAGGTGAATTGGACGGCCGCCCGGTCGAGGAGCCCGTCGAGCATCATGCGATCCTTCAGGAACTTCATCTCCCAGCTCATCGCCGCGATGCGCGAGGCGACGCCGAGATAGTTTTCCGGGAGGTTGATCACCTGCTTGCTGACCGGGTCATAGAATCGCGTGGCATCGACGAGTGTCGCCCACTGGCGGCGCTCATCGTGCGCAAGCGTTAGCCACAGTCGGTTCTGTGAGAGATCGGCCCCGAAGGTGCGCAGCGAGAGCGCGGCGTAAAGCTGCGAGAATCTCGTGCCGCCGAGCCGCGCTTCGACGAGGCCGAGGTCGCCGAGCTGGCGGGCTACATCGCGACCGGCGACGGTCGTCGCGCCCGACAGTTGCGCGTACACGGCGAGTGCGCGCATGAACGTCCCCCACGTATACTCGCCAGTCGTGAGCGCTCCCACGACGCGTTCTTGAGGGGGATCGAGCGTATGGATGTCGGCGAGATGAGCAGTCATCTCGCGGCCCAGGAAATCCTTGACTTCGCGATCGAGTCGGTCGACCTCGATGTGCGCGGAGTCGACCTCGATGTGCGCGGAGTCGACCTCGACGTGGGCGGGGCCGACCTCGACGCGCGCCGGCCCAGTACTCTGCGCCGCGAGCCTGATCAAGTGCACCGCCAGCCCGCACACGACCGGCCAGCGGATGCTCGTCATTTGATCGGGTCGACCTTGTTGCCCTCGTACTCGACGACGACGACCGTGGCCATCGGATCGAGAATCGGGCGCGGGACGTTGAGGGCTGTTCGGCCGTTCTCGGTCTTCATCTCGACTGGAGCGCCGTCGGCGAGACGGTAAGCGCGCTTCGCGGCGTTCCTCATCTGCGGCAGTTGGAACGGCGCGCGCGGCTCATCGAAGAACGTGAAATACAGCTTGCCGGGTTTCGTCGTCACTCGCCACTGAATCTGCTGATAAACTAAAGCGTCGCCGCGGATATCCCTCGCGCCGCGGGCGCTCGGCTCACCCAGCTCCTCGCCGAAGGGTGTCGGCCCGGCGCCGTACACGGCCTCGCCGTTCACCTGCAGCCACTTGCCGACCGTCCGCAGGATATCCTGACTGGGCTGCGGGATGAGGCCTTCGGCCGTCGGACCGACGTTCAGCAAGTAGTTGCCCCCTTTGCTGACGATGTCGACCAGCTTGAACGTGATCTGGCCGGGCGACTTCCAGTCCGTGTCGTCGGTGCGGTAGCCCCACGTGTGATTGATGGTCGCAGGAACTTCCCAGGCGTCGGTTGAGACCTGGGGCGGGATGACGTTGTCGCCGGTGCTGCGATAGTCGCCTTCAGTCCCGAGTCGCCCATCGATGAGCGTTGCCGGCTGCAATTGACGGACGATCGCCGCGAAGCGTTGGGCTCGGTCGCCGGTCATCATGCGCGGCGTGTCGAACCAGATGAGCGCGACCGGGCCGTAACCCGTCAGCAGCTCCTTTACCTGCGGCTCCGCCTTGCTGCGCAGATACTGGTCATAGTCTTTCTTGTCGTCCGGACCGAAGTCCCAGGTGTTGCCCGCGCCGTTCGGCTCGTGCCAGTCCTGCGACTGCGAGTAGTAGAAGCCGAGCCGAATGCCCTGGCGCGCGGCGGCGTCGGCGAGCTCCTTGAGGACGTCGCGCTTGAACGGTGTGGCATCGACGATGTTGTAAGCGCTGGCGTTCGACTTGAACATCGCAAACCCGTCGTGGTGCTTCGACGTGATCACGATGTACTTCATGCCCGCGTCTTTCGCGACCCTCACCCATTCGTCCGCATTGAACTTGACCGGGTTGAAACGCGAGGCGAGCTTCTCGTAGTCCCTCACGGGAATTGTCAAGCGGTTCATGATCCACTCGCCGATGCCAAGCGAGCGCTTGCCGTTCCATTCACCCGCCGGAATGGCGTACAGGCCCCAGTGGATGAAGAGGCCGTACTTGGCCTCGCGAAACCACTCGAGACGCTTTTCCTTCGCGGGATCGGGCGGCGATGGGGCACGAGCCTGCCCGAGCGGGCCCACGACAATCACCGCGAATGCCGCGCACGTTGCAACGAGTGAAGAGTACCGAGTATCCATGAGTAGCCCTCAAAAGACGAACCGCGCGCCGAGCTGAATCTGCCGCGGGTTGCCGGCGATTGACGTGACCTGGCCGGCGCCGGCGATGCCGATCGTCGTCCCGCTCGGAACCCCCAGGCTCATGATGTTGAAGACGTTGAACGCCTCAATCCGGAGCTGGAGCATCCGGCTGCCGCCGAACGGAACATTCTTGAAGAGCGAGAGGTCGACGTTCTTCACCGACGCCGACCGCAGGGCATTGCGCGGGAAATTACCGAACGATCCCGAGGGAATGGAGAACGCGGTCGGATCGAACCACATCGTCGCGGTCTGGTTCGCGGGAATCGGAGTGCCGATGAGATTCGGCCGCGCATAACTGAATGTCGTCCCGGTGCCGCCGATGTTCGCGACGTCGCCGTTGACGCCGATGTTAAACGGCTGTCCGGATCGCAGTTGTACGATCGAGTTCATCGACCAATTGCCGAGGATCCAAGCGGCTGGTCCGCTCTGGATCCAACGTTTGCCGGTTCCGACCGGCAGCTCCCACACTGTATACCACGAGAAGAAATGCGGGATGTCGAAACCGGACGGCCCCTGGTTCGATTTCGGATCGAAGAAGTTCTGGATGGACGACCGTGAGCCGGCGCCGTCCTCCACGCCGAAGTACCCGCTGGTCGTGTCGATGGCCTTCGACCATGTATACGAGACGAGCGTCTGCAGGCCGTCCGCGAGCCGGCGCTCGAACTTGGTCTGCAGCGCGTTGTAGTGAGAAGTCCCGATCGATTCCGAATAGCTGATGTTGGCAATCATGAACGGCACCGCCCGCTTGGCGTCGATGACGGCGGCCGGCGTTCCGTTCGGCGATGGCGTCGGCGCGGCGTTCGCCTTGCCCGTATACGCGAGGCGGCCGTTGCGGCTGCCGACGTACGCGATCGAGAACATCATCCGCGAGCCGAGCTCACGCTGGACTTCGACGTTCCACTGGTTCGAATAGCCGTCTTTGTAGTTCGGGTCGTCGGCGAAGCCTCCCGGGGCCGTCCAGGGGCTGGCCGCTGCGACCGGCGTCGGAAACGCGCCGACGAGCGTGGAAATCGACTGCAGCGGCTGTCCCACCACACTGTTGACGTTGCCGTTGAAGCCCGTCGTCCACGGCCATGAGGCGCCCTCGATGTCGTTCTGCGTGTACTGGCTGCGAGCCGGCAGCGCGTCCCAGAACAGGCCGTAACCGGCGCGCAGCACTGTCACAGGGTTCATCTGCCAGGCGGCGCCCACGCGAGGACCGACATTGTCGTACACCGGCTTGGGCATGAACGGCGCGCTCCCCATGAACTTGATGTGATCGTTATAAGGGATAGACGCAAAGCCATTGCCCGGGAAGCACGGGTTCTGCTGTACGGTCTTGCAGTCTGGAATCGAGTCGGCGCCGAGCAGCCAGAGCCCATTGGGGATGTCGATGGCGTTCGAGAGGCGGTTGTTCAACGGCTTGGGCTGGAGCAGGACATCGTATCGCACGCCCCAATTGATCGTCAGGAATGGCTTGACCCGCCATTCGTCCTGCACGAAGGCGCTCCATGCGCTCGACCTGAAGTTCACCTCGCTCAGGTCTGCCAGTTGGCCGTTATACGACGCAGGCAGGCCAAGGACGGCGGATGCGAGCGACAGCCCCGTCGAGCCGGCCGCGGCCGGATTGCTCGTCTGAGCGCTCGAGAAGCCGTAGCTCTGGAACGTGTTGATCTGCAGTCGTTCGACGCTGACGAACGCGGCGCCGGTCTTGATGTTGTGGCTGCCTTTCAGCCAGGTCACGTTGCCGTTGACGTTCCAGTCCGGGTTCCCGCGCAAGGAATCGCCGCGGTTGCCGATGTCGCCCGTAATCCAGGGGGCCGTGAGGTTGGCCACCAGGCCCTGGAACCGCTGCAGGTCCGTGAACCCGGCCGCGACCAGCGGATCGATGCCCGCGTTCGCCTTGGCCTGGTTGAACACGTACGGCTTCTGCAGCGCGCCGCCGCGCACATCGGCCAGCAGGTTCGAGCGGAACACATGGTCCCACCCACCGCCGTAGTTGTAAGCGTGATAGATCGACGGCTGCAGCGCCTGCGAGCCGGCGAGCGGTTCCGTGTGATTGACCCACATCTGGCTCAGGCGGCCGAATACGTTGTCGCTGTCGCGAAAACGATGATCGATTTTGATCTGCCAGCTGTCTGAATCGTCGGTGGTGGAACGGTTCTCGATGTAGTTGTGCCCGGGGTCGCCAGTGAGATTCGGCGCCGCAAGGTACGCTTTGAAGATCGCCGACATCTGAGACGAGATGAGCGCGGGCGGAACTTTGTTGCACGGCGTTCCCGCGGGCTGCGTGCCGCTGGCGAAGGGGGCGAGCGGATTGCCCGATCCGTCGCATTGAAACCGGTCGCGAATGAATTGCCCGGGACGATTGGGATCCGGGCGCGTCGAGTACGGGTTGTAGATGTCCTGGCGCAGAATCGTTTGCGTGAAGTCGCCAGAGAGCTCGGCGGCGGTCGGAATGTAGCTCAAAGACTGCGACGGCTTGGTATAGCGCCAACCTTCGTATCCGGCATAGAAGAACGTCCGGTTTCTTACGATCGGGCCGCCGAAGCTGCCGCCGAACTCGTTCTGGTGGAACGGCGCCGGCTTGCTGGCGTTGGCGTCCTTGAACGGATCGCGGGCATCGAGGCTGTTGTCTCGCAGAAACTCCCACCCCGATCCGTGATACGTGTTGGATCCTGACTTCGAGGCGATGTTGACGACGCCCCCCGTGACGCCGCCGAACTCGGTATTCTGGTTGTGCGCTTCGACCTTGAACTCCTGAATCAGATCGACGATGGGCAGCCAACCGTACACCGGTCCCCGCAGGTCGGTGTTGAAGATGCCGTCGAGATAGTAAAGGGTACTTCTGTTTTCCTGGCCGTGAATCGCCGGCTTCGAGAAGCTGGATCCGGGAATGCTCGAGATCCCGGCGTCCTGGAATCCCACGCTCGATCCCTGCGCCGTCGACACCGGCGTGGCGCCGGGGGTGAGGGTCAACAGCTGGGTGAAGTTTCGACCGTTGAGGGGGAGATCGTGGACGACTTTTTCGGGAATGACGGTCCCCAGCTCCGACGTGGAGGCCCGCAGCATTGGCGCCGTCGCCTCGACTGTTACCGCTTCGCTGATCTCGCCGACCGCCATCGTGAGGTTTTGCGTCACGCGCTCGCCGACGGCGACGACGAACGGAGCGGTCCGAGCGTTCCTGAATCCCGTCAGCTCGGCGTCGACCACGTACGTCCCCGGCGGCACGTTGACGAACACGAAACTGCCGCTGGCATTGGTGGTCATCGTCCGGCTGATGCCGGTGCCTTGATTGACGAGCGTCATGGTGACGCCCGGCAGCACGGCGCCCGACGGGTCGAGGACGGTGCCGTTGGCTTCCCCGTTGGCGCTTTGGGCCGACGAAGATCGTGCGCCGCCCGTTATGAGAATCGCGAGAATAATAAGGACAGCGCGAATCGCGACCCGACGCCGTAACGTGCCCATGGTGACTCCTTCGCGCGGTCGGCGCGGGCGCTGTGATACTATGCTTTACCGGTAAAGTCAAGCCACTTTAGCGCTAAAGGCGAGCGCATGCACCAGACGACGATGAAGCGGATTGCCGGCGAGCTGGGAGTGTCGATCACCACCGTCTCGAAAGTCCTCAACCACCACGCCGACATCAGCGAGGCCACGCGCAACCGCGTGCTCGCCAAGGTCGAGGAGCTCGGCTACCAGCGCAACGCGGTCGCGCGCAGCCTCACGCTCCGCCGGACGCATACCCTGGGCATCGTCATTCCCGACCTGATGCACTCGTTTTTCGTCGAGGTCATTGCCGGCATCGAGCCGGTGGCGAGCGCGCGCGGATTCGGCCTCCTGCTCTGCAGCTCCGGGGAGGATCCGCGCAAAGAGCGCGGCGAGCTCGAGCTGCTCCGCGGCCGTCAGGTCGATGGCGTCGTGATCGCGTCGGCGCACGCGTCGGGCAATACCGACATGCTGAAGCAGCTGACGCGGCACGGCACGGGGCTGGTCATGATCGATCGCGACGATCACCCGAGCGTGAAATGCCACCGCGTGGTGACCGATGATGAACAGGTAGGCGTGCTCGCGACATCGCATCTCATCGATGCCGGGCGCCGAGCGATCGCGCACGTAGCGGGCCCCGCGATTGTGCACGCCAGGAGACGCGAACGGGGCTGGCGCGCCGCCCTGGCGGCGCGAGGCATTCGCCCGTCCGAAGCGTGGCTCGTCGCCGGCGGCTTCATGGAGGGTGATGGCTACCGTGCGATGAAGCGGCTGTTGGCGGTCAAGCCGCGGGTCGACGCGGTATTTGCCGCCAACGACCCGGCGGCGATCGGCGCGATGAAAGCGATCTGGGAGGCCGGCCTGCGCGTGCCGGACGACATCGCGATTGTCGGCGCCGGCGACATCGCGCTGGGCGACCTCCTGCGCGTGCCGCTGACGACCGTCGCCTGGTCGCGCCAGGAGCAGGGGCGCCACGCCGCCGAGCTGCTGCTGAACGGCCTCGATCGCCAATCGGACCCTCCGCAGCGTATCGTCATTCCGCCGCGCCTCATCGTTCGGGAGTCGAGCGGAGCACCGCGGTGAAAGTCGCGGCGGCGGCCGTTGCGATTGGCGCCCTCGTCGCGGGAGCCTCGGGTCCGGGTCCGGAGGAGCGAGGGCTGCGGCCGCTCGAGCGGCCTCGAGTGCTGGCGGCCGCGAACGCCTACCTCGAGCGACAGCCCCAGACCATCACGGCCTTTCCGGCGGCGCGGAGCGCCGGCGGCCCGCACGATTTTTTCTCCGAAGGCGACTACTGGTGGCCGAATCCGGCGGACCCCGGCGGCCCCTACATCCGGCGCGACGGTGAATCCAACCCGCAGAATTTCGTCGAGCATCGGCGCGCGCTCATCCGCCTGAGCGTCGAGGTGCCGGCGCTCGCCGCCGCCTGGAGCCTGACGGGGCGCGCCCAATACGCCGAGCACGCCCGCCGTCACCTGCGCGCGTGGTTCATCGCCCCCGAGTCGCGGATGAACCCGAGCCTCCAGTACGCGCAGGCGATTCACGGCATCACGACCGGTCGCGGGACCGGCGTCATCGACACGATCCATCTCGTTGAGGTCGCGCGGGCCGTGGAGGTCCTGCGTTTGGGAGGCGCCGTTCCGGCCGCTGAGTTCGTCGAGATACAGCGCTGGTTTCGCGAGTACACCCGCTGGCTGGTCACCTCGCCGAATGGCCGCGAGGAACGCGACGCCAAGAACAACCACGGCACGTGCTGGGTGATGCAGGTAGCGGCGTTCGCGAGGCTGACCGGGGATCGGGCGCAAGAGCAGATGTGCCGGACGCGGTTCAAGACCGTTCTCGTGCCCACCCAGCTCGCAGCAGACGGAAGCTTTCCGCTGGAGCTCGCACGCACGAAACCGTACAGCTACTCGCTGTTCAACCTCGACGCGATGGCCACGATCTGTCAGATCCTCGCGACGGCAAGCGACAACTTGTGGACGTTCTCGTTACCCGACGGTCGCGGGATGGGCCGAGCGCTCGCCTTCATGGCGCCTTACATTCGCGACAAATCCCGCTGGCCCTATGCCCGGGACGTCGAGTACGACGACGAGTGGCCGATGCGGCAGGCGAGCCTGCTCTTCGGCGGTCTGGCGCTCAATCGACCGGATGATGTCGCCCTGTGGAAGACCCTCAAGGCCGACTCGAGCGTCGACGAGGTCGTCCGCAACCTGTTCATCCGCCAGCCCGTGCTATGGACCCAAGCGCCGGGGGGGCCGTTCGGATGACGCTGACGTGGCTCGACTGGCTTCTGATGTTGGTCTACTTCGCCTTCGTCATCGGCATCGGCGTCGCGGTGCGGCGGGCGGCGGTGACGAGCGAGGACTTTTTCCAGGCCGGACGCGCGCTGCCGGCCTGGATCTGTGGCCTGGCGTTTCTGTCGGCCAACCTCGGCGCGCAGGAAATCATCGGGATGGCGGCGTCCGGCGCGAAGTACGGCATCGCCACGAGCCACTTCTACTGGATCGGCGCCATTCCCGCGATGGTTTTTCTCGGGATCTTCATGATGCCGTTCTACTACGGGTCGCGGGCCCGGTCGGTGCCGGAATATCTGCGGCTCCGATTCGACGAGAAGACACGCGCCTTCAATGCCATCTCTTTCGCGCTGATGACGGTCTTCTCCTCCGGCATCTCGATGTACGCGATGGCGAAGCTCTTGCAAATCCTGCACATCTTCGACGGTCCTTTTTCCGCCCTTGGCCTTGGCTCGGGGCTTGTTTTCCACGTCTGCATCGCCGCGTCGGCCCTCGTCGTCCTCGCGTACGTGTTCCTCGGCGGGCTGTCGAGCGCCATCTATAACGAAGTCCTTCAATTCTTTCTGATCGTCGCCGGCTTTCTGCCGCTCGTGTATCTCGGGCTGCGCGATGCGGGTGGCTGGAGCGGGATTCGGGCGACGCTTCCGCCATCTTTTACGCATGCGTGGCAGGGCTTCGGCGCCGCCACCAGCAATCCGATGGGCGTGGATGCGTTCGGCGTGGCGATGGGGCTTGGCTTCGTGTTGTCGTTCGGGTACTGGTGCACCGATTTTCTCGTTGTTCAGCGTGCCATGGCCGCTGACTCGATGGGCGCCGCCAGGCGGACACCGCTGATTGCGGCGGTGCCGAAGATGTTGTTTCCGTTTCTCGTGGTGCTTCCCGGGCTGATTGCCCTTGCGGGGCCGCAAGTGGGTCGGGTCAGGTTGGGGGAGCAGGTAAGACTGGAAACGCAGGCAGGGCAGGGCGGGTGGATCGCGACCGGGCGTGCGGCGGTCAGGTCCGCCGGGTTGATTCCCTACAAAGTCCGCGAGGCCACCGGCGAGATCGCCCGCAACAGCGACGGCGAGCCAGAGTTGGACTACGACTTGACGGTGCCGACGCTCCTGCAGCGGTATTTCCCGACCGGGATTCTCGGCCTCGGGCTGACGGCGCTCGTTGCGAGCTTCATGTCGGGCATGGCCGGGAACGTCACCGCGTTCAACACGGTGTGGACCTACGACATCTATCAGGCCTACATGCGTCCGCGCGCCTCGGACGCCCATTACCTCTGGATGGGCCGCATGGCGACGATCTTCGGCGTCGGGCTCTCGATCGTCACGGCGTACGTGGCCGCGCAGTTCAACAACATCATGGACGTCCTGCAGCTGGTCTTTGCCTTCGTGAACGCGCCGCTGCTCGCGACATTCCTGCTCGGCATGTTCTGGAAGCGGGCAACGGGGCACGGCGCCTTTGCCGGTCTCGTCGCCGGAACGGGGGCCGCCGCGCTGCACCACGGGCTCACGCTGCCGACCGGCGCGGCAGCCGGCGTGAAGGGCGGCTGGCTGGCGGTTGTCGCGACGTATCCGAGCGAGATGGCCCAGAACTTCTGGACGGCCATCGACGCCTTCGTGGTCTGCTTCGTTGTGACGATCCTCGTGAGCGTTGCGACGCGCCCCCGTGCCGAGGCTGAGTTGGCCGGACTGGTGTATTCACTGACCGAGCGGCCGCGCGACGACCGTCTGCCCGTCCATCTCCGGCCAGCGGTACTCGGCTCGGTCGTGCTGGGGATCGCCGTGATCCTGAACGTCTTATTCTTCTGATGCGGCTCGACGTCCGGCTTCCGGTCGGCGCCATGCTGGCCCTGATGGGCGCGTTGCTGGCGGGGTACGGCCTGCTCGGCGACCGCGCGATTTATGGGCGATCGCTTGGGGTCAATATCAATTTGGTCTGGGGGGTCGTGTTGATCGCGACCGGCGCTTGCCTGCTCGCGCTCTCGGCCCGGGCGAAATGACGGAAAGCCGCACGGTGGATCCTCGCGACGTCGCCCGCCGGTTCCGAGAGGCGTTTGGACGGCAGGGATGTCTGTTTCGCGCGCCGGGCCGCGTCAACCTGATCGGGGAGCATACCGACTACAACGACGGCTACGTCATGCCCATGGCGATTGATCGATCGACCTGGGCGGCCGCGGCCGCTCGCGTTGATGGAACGATCTGCGTCCGTTCGGACGCCTTCGGAGAAACGCACACGATCGACCTCGACAAGCTTCGAGAACGAGCGTCGAGCGACGAACTGCCCGGGGGAAGGGCCCCCCGCAGTGGACAACGCGCCGCAGGCGGGTGGAGCGACTACGTTGCCGGCGTCGCGGCGGTCCTCGAAGAAGCCGGCGCGGTGTGCGGCGCCGATCTGTTGATCGTCAGCGAGGTCCCGATCGGTGCCGGCTTGAGTTCATCCGCCGCGCTCGAGGTGGCGGTCGGTCTGGCGCTGTCAAGACTGTCGGGCCTGACCATCGACTCGACGCGCCTCGCACTCTCATGTCAGCGCGCCGAACACGAGTTTGCCGGCACGCGGTGCGGCGTCATGGATCAGATGATCGCCTGTCACGGTCGCGCCGGCACCGTATTGCTCCTCGACACTCGCACGCTTGCGTGCGATTGGGTTCCTCTCCCATCCTCGGTCCGGGTGGTCGTGTGCAATACCATGGTCGCTCACGAGCTCGCCACGGCCGAGTACAATTCGCGTCGCGCCGACTGTGAAGCCGGCGTGGCGTCGCTTGCCAGGCGGTTCGATGACGTGCGAGCCTTGCGCGACGCGTCGCTGCCCCAACTCGTGGCGTCGCGGCGTGACATCTCAGATCGCGTCTTTCGCCGATGCCGTCACGTGATCGCGGAGAACGCTCGTGTGCAGCAGGCCGCCGCGGCGTTCCGTGCGCATGACTATCGGCTGTTTGGGCGGCTGATGGGCCAGTCGCACTCGAGCTTGCGTGATGACTACGAGGTCAGCTGCCCCGAGCTCGATCTGATGACATCGATTGTCACGAGTTGCGCCGGCGTCTACGGAGCGCGCATGACCGGCGGGGGGTTCGGCGGGTGCGTGGTTGCGATTGCGGACGCGCGGGGCGACGAGGAGCGGCTGCGCCGCGAGATTCAGGAGCGGTACGTGGC
>Ga0318533_10000934_pt1 | contig 13594 bp, 9 predicted proteins | sample GRESIP053b4f27_FD_203675 | JGI IMG/M metagenome (GOLD analysis project Ga0318533, IMG submission 203675) | Tropical soil microbial communities from Luquillo Experimental Forest, Puerto Rico - GRE.SIPMG.053b4f27 | ecosystem: Environmental > Terrestrial > Soil > Tropical forest > Bulk soil...
GGAACGCAGCGCGCCTCGAGGGCAGCAAGATTTTCGCAAAGAACTTTTTATCACAGAGGAAAATTCCGACGGCCGAGTTTGTGACGGCCGACAATCCGGCCGAAGCGCGGAAGGCGCTCGACCGGTTCGGATTTCCGGTGGTGCTGAAGGCCGATGGCCTGGCGGCCGGCAAAGGCGTAATCATCGCGCGCGATCGCGCGCAAGCCGACGCGGCCCTAGCCTCGTTCGCCGGACCGCTCGTGATCGAAGAATTCTTGCGCGGCAGCGAAGTCAGCTTCATCGCCCTCTGTGACGGCAAGAACGTGGTGCCGCTGGCGGCTACGCAGGATCACAAGGCGGTGTTCGATGGCGATCAGGGGCCGAACACCGGCGGCATGGGCGCATATTCGGACGCGGCAATTCTGAGCGAGGCCGAAACGCGCAAGGTGATGGAGCAGGTGATTTACCCAACTGTCGAGGCGACCGGGTTCACCGGGTTTCTCTATGCCGGGCTGATGATGACATCGGCCGGGCCGAAGGTGCTGGAGTTCAACGTCCGGCTGGGCGATCCGGAGACGCAGCCACTGATGCACCGCATGGTCTCGGATTTCGTGCCGGTGCTCCTGGCCGCGACGAGGGGTGAACTCCAAGGCGTGAAACTGGAGTGGCGCGCCGGCCCGAGCGTCTGCGTAGTTCTGGCCTCCGGCGGATACCCCGGTTCCTCGGAAACCGGTAAGCTCATCTCAGGCATCGAAGCGGCGGAAACTACCGGCGCGACGGTCTTTCATGCAGGGACCCGCGAGACCGCGCGCGGAATCGAGACGGCCGGGGGCCGCGTCCTTGGAGTCACCGCCAGTGGGACCGACCTGCCGGCGGCCATAGAACGCGCGTATGCCGCGGTGCGTGAAATCCGCTTTGACGGCATGCACTACCGCACCGACATTGGCCGCCGGGGGAGGGAACGGTCCGAACAGAACGCAGGCGGTGCTCCCACTAGATGAAATCTGGGTTGTCGGCGTGACCCAGAGATCCTCACCCTTGGAAAGGGTCGTCCGCACCGGGGAGCGGTTTCGCCGCCTTCGCACGCTACAATTAAAAAAGACGCGGGCACGTAGCTCAGATGGATAGAGCAGCCGCCTCCTAAGCGGCAGGTCGGCAGTTCGAATCTGCCCGTGCCTACCACGCCCTCTCATCGGACACGGCGCCGACCTTAGTCGAACTCCCGGACGGGGCGGTTCTGATCGGCACCTGTACGGCCCGCTTCGATCTTCGCCTGGGAATAATTCTCGCCGCGGATGGGCGAGCCCGCCAGGCGGCGAAGCATGGCAATCTGGCCGACGTGCGTCAGTGCGTCGGCGATCGCCCCTTGGAACAACCTCTCGGGCGGTGCATGTACCTTCTCGCCCGAGCCAAGGTAGTGGTCCAATGCTGTGGCCGCGGCAAAGAACCGTTCCGTATCCGCAGTCCATGCTTTCGGCTTGGAGCTCCGCCATTTCTCCGCGCCGCGCGCCTGGGACAGAGCCCAGTCGAGCAGGTCGCACAGATGCGCCAGAATCTCGCCGGCCGACCGCGATTCCTCGCCGGGCCGGAAAGCGCTGAAATCCGCCGGTGCGTCGCGCAGTGGTTTGGCTGCGCGGTAGGCCAGGGTCGCAATAGCGTGTCGAACAGACAGCTCCGTTTTCTGGCTGGCTCCGTTTGTCGTTCTGGTCATCGAAAAAACCTCCTTTGTTCAAAACTGTTATAAGGCGGGACGAGGGAGAATCGCTGGGCGAAGATCGCGGTCGAATTGGAGCCCGCCGGCACGGGCCGGATCATGACAAGCGGTCCGGCCGACGCGAAAGCGCGGGTGTTGGCCGACGCAGACAAGCTGGACCTTCGAGGATGTGATCTCTACATACGGTCCTCGCGATCGTCCTCTCGAACAGCTCCGTGCCAACATTCCGATTGCCATCGTCGCGGGAGGCATTTCTAGTATCGCGCGCCACGCCGGCGGGCGACCGACCAAGAGACGATAACGAACGATTCGCGATGCGGGGCAATTCAGGCCAGTATTTTGAGTGCGTCCACCAGCACGGCGCGCGCGACCCCTGCATCTTGTTCCGATACGCACCGCAGCAGTTCGAACGAGTGCCTCGCGACGTGTGAGCTGGCGGAGCCCGCCGCCTCCTTATGATAAGTCTGCCTCACGATAAATAAGCCTGCCTCCGCCATCGGCTGTGCGCCGCAGGGGACGCAAGCCCGGTGGACACGGCTTGGCAGAACTCAGTTTGGGGCCGGGCCGTGCGGTATTGCAACTCGACGAGCGGAGTAGCAACCGACGCCCGAGCGCGATTTCCATCGCTACAGCGCCGTGACCGATATCGTGCGGCGGATCGAGCAGCATCCCTACCGAGACCTCAACCTGGAATTCTTGGCGCGCAGAGCCGCAGTCGCCGACACTTCTTCGGGCCTCTAAGCAGATGACCGGCGTGCCACAGCACCAATCCGCAGTTGCGGCGCGTCCCCGCCAGACGGATCTGCGGCTCCCAGACGGCCCGGCGCGCGTTCTCGACATCGCCCTAGACTTCGGCCACACACTCGTCTCACGCGGGGACGCCTTAAATCCTGCCAGAGTTGCCCCCCATGTCGACGATCGGTGCGTGAGTCACATGCTTTTTGCGGTTCGCATGCAGGAATCAGCGGCCTCGCAGAAACACACTCGAAGACTCGCTGCGGGGCGGCGAAAGTGCCCACTCGGCAGGTGCGAGCGTCGGAGTCGGGTGGACCTTCGGGATACCAATGCCGTCTTTCAAGGTGACATCCCGATCGATTGCTTCGCATCCGGCCACAAAATACGCGAGTATCACGACAGGATAACCTCCCTGCCGGCATTGCCCCCTCGCCGAGTGCCTTCTCGTCCTCGTTGGCTTCACCTTGCCTGAATCGACGAGCACCGGTTGAAACGTCTGGAGGGACGCGAGTAATTTCACCGAGGTTCTCGTGCTAACCCGTCAGAACTACGAATCCCCGTGCCTGCCATTCCCTGCGTCCGCCCCCTGTGACAAAATGAAAGTGTCCCGCCTCCCCGGAAAGTGTCGTCATGCCGTTCGTCCATCTGCATTGCCACACGGATTACTCCCTGCTCGACGGGGCCTGCGAGATCGACCAGCTGATGCAAATCGCGGTCGAGCAGAAGATGCCGGCCGTGGCCATGACCGATCACGGCAACCTGTTCGGCGCGGTCGAGTTCTATAACGCTGCCAGGGCCGCGGGCGTGCATCCGGTGATCGGCTGTGAAGTCTACGTTTCGCAACAGGGACACAAGACCCGCTCCGATACCGACCGCTATAACCATTTAGTGCTGCTGTGCGAAAACCAGGAAGGATACCGCAACCTCATCCAGCTGGTCTCGACCGGCTATCTCGATGGCTTCTATTACAAGCCGCGCATCGATCTCGATCTGCTTTCGCAACATTCCAAGGGGCTGATTGCGCTGTCGGCGTGCCTGAGGGGCCACATCGCGGAAGCGCTTCTGGCGGATCAGTACGCCGACGCCAAGCGGCTGGCCTACACGTACTCGGATCTTTTCGGTCGAAACAATTTCTTTCTGGAAGTCCAAGATCACCACCTGGACCAGGACAAGCGGCTCACCCCCGAGCTGAACCGGCTTTCCCACGAGACGGGACTGCCGCTGGTTGCAACGAACGACACCCATTACCTGCGCCGCGACGACGCTCGCGCCCATGAACTGCTGCTATGCATCCAGACGGGCAAGTTTCTGAGCGACCCAAACCGGATGCGCTGGAACTCGCCGGACTTCTATCTGAAGTCGCACGCCGAAATGCTCGAGCTGTTCGGCGAGCTCGAAGAAGCGGTGGACCGGACCTGGCAGATCGCCCACCGCTGCAACGTCAGCCTCGAAAAGGTTAAGGAGCCGTTCCCCAAGTTCGACGTGCCCGAAGGCCACTCGACCGATACCTATTTTGAATACGTGGCACGGCAAGGCTTCGAACGCAGGCGGCCGCGTTTGGAAGCGCTGCGCGCGGAGGGGCGGTTGAAGCACGAGCTTGCGGAGTACGTCGAGCGGCTGGACCGCGAAATCCAGATGATTCAGACAATGAAGTTCTCCGGATACTTTCTGATCGTCTGGGACTTCATTCGCTACGCCAAGGGCCGGGGGATTCCCGTCGGGCCCGGGCGCGGGTCAGCGGCGGGGAGCCTGGTGAGCTACGCCATGTCGATCACCGACATCGATCCGCTCGAGTATGGGCTGCTGTTCGAACGCTTTCTGAATCCGGAGCGCGTGAGCCTTCCGGACATCGACATCGACTTCTGCATGCATCGGCGCGGCGAGGTGATTCAATACGTCACCGAAAAATACGGCCGCGAGCAGGTGGCGCAGATCATCACGTTCAATACGCTCGGCGCACGCGCGGCTATTAAAGATGTCGGCCGGGTCCTGGAGATGCCGTTTGCCGATGTCGAGCGGCTGACCAAGCTCGTGCCGAACGTCCTGAACATTACGCTCGAAGACGCCATGAAGCACGAGCCGGGCTTCGACGAGGCGGCGAAGCGCGACCCGCGTGTGGCCGATGTTCTTCAGGTCGCCCGGCGGGTCGAGGGTTTAGCGCGCAACTGCTCGGTACACGCCGCCGGAGTGGTGATCTCGCCCGAGCCGCTCAGGGAACTGGTGCCGCTTTATAAGACGAACCGCGACGAAATTGTGACGCAGTTCGACATGAATGGCCTCGAGAAGCTGCAGCTGCTGAAGATGGATTTTCTGGGGCTGACCACGCTGACCCTGATCGAAGACGCGCTACGGCTGATCGAAAAGCGGCACGGGGTGAAGCTCGATCCGCAGCAGCTCCGGCTCGACGATCAAGAAACATACGAAATTTTCGGTAAGGGATTCACCAGCGGTGTTTTCCAATTTGAATCGCCTGGTATGCGCGACATTTTGCGGCGCTATCATCCCAGCCGCATCGAAGACCTGACTGCGTTGAACGCGCTCTACCGTCCGGGGCCGATCCAAGGTGGCATGATCGATGACTTCATCGAGCGCAAGTGCGGCCGGCGCGCGGTCGAGTACGATCTGCCCGAGCTCAAAGAGCTGCTGGAGGAGACCTACGGCGTCATCGTGTACCAGGAGCAGGTGATGCAGATCTCCAATCGCCTGGCGGGATACTCGCTGGGCGACGCCGACCTGCTGCGGCGCGCGATGGGCAAAAAGAAGCCCGAAGAGATGGCCAGCCACCGCGAGCGCTTCGTCCAAGGGGCGGTGGAACGAGGATTCCCTCAAGGGAAGATCGAGAAAATTTTCGATCTGATGGAGCAGTTCGCCGGCTACGGGTTCAACAAATCGCACTCGGCGGCGTACGCGTACCTGGCCTACGTCACGGCGTATTTGAAAGCCCACTATCCCGTGGATTTTCTGGCGGCGCTGCTGACCTCAGAGACCGGCAACACCGCCAAAGTTGTGAAGTATATCAACGAATGCCGCGAATTGGGGATCGGGATTCTGCCGCCGGACGTGAATGCCAGCGAGTGGAGCTTCACACCGGACGGCGACCAGGCGATCCGCTTCGGCCTGGGGGCGGTGAAGAACGTCGGCCAGTCGGCTGTGGAAGCGATCGCGCGCGCTCGGCAGGAAGGCGGGCGCTTCCGCTCGCTTGACGAATTCTGCGAAAGAGTGGACGTGGGCGCGGTGAATCGGCGGATGATCGAAAGCCTGATCAAGGCCGGCGCCATGGATTCGCTCAATGGCACGCGGTCGCAGAAGATGGCGCTCGTGGAGCGCGCGATCGAGACCGGGCAGCGCGTGTGGCGCGATCGCGCTTGCGGGCAAGTCGGCCTGTTCGGCGAGGTGCATAGCGCCGAAGAGACGCACGCTCGGCCGCTGCCCACAGTGCCAGACTGGACCGACAAAGAGAAGCTCGGCGGCGAGAAAGAGGTGCTCGGGTTCTGGGTGACCGGCCATCCGCTTGATCGCTACGCCGACAAAATCGCCGACCTGGCGACCCATGACAGCTCCACACTCGAAGGCTTGGGCAAGGGCGCGGAAGTTACCGTGTGCGGGGTGCTGGCCGGGATCACGCGTAAGCGGAACCGGGAAGGCAAGCCGTGGGTGGCGCTGACCCTAGAAGACCGGAGCGGATCGTTCGAGGCGATGGTCTTCGCGGCCAGCTACGAGCGGCTGGCGGCGGAGGTGACCGAAGACCGCGCGGTGCTGGTGCGCGGCCTCGTGCTACCGGAAGAGAACGCGCCGCCGAAGCTTTCGATTCAAGAGATCGTCGGGCTGGACAATGCGCGGGTCGATCTGCCCGCGGTGATCGCTATCCGCGTGTGGTTGGGGCGTAACGGCAAGGCGGACAAGGCGCGGGCGCTCGAAGAACTCTTTCGGCGCAAGCCTGGCGACACGCAGGTGCGCCTGCGGCTGGAACTGCCGCGCGAGTTCTCGGTGCTGCTGGACGTTCCAGCGAAGGTCAAACCGGACAAGGAATTCCGCCGCGTAGTAGAAGAGATTTGCGGGCCGGAAGCGATCGAGAAGGTGGCCGGTTAGGCATGAAAGAGCAGCGCGCGGCCCCGCGCGTTATTTGGTTTAAAGCCAGCAGTGCCGTTGCCTCTGCCACCAGAGTCCGCAGGGTTCCGCAACTATCCGTTCCGCGTTGACGGGAGCCCATTGTTCAGTTCCATCGATGTTGGCAAAGCTGCCCAGGCGCGTCGCCATATTTTCGGCGCGTAGAACTGAGCCGCCATGCGAAATTTACGGGGCCGACAATTGGTCCTGATGTCTCAGGCCGGAACGCTGGTCAACGAGACGAATCTCGCGGCGCCGATTGAAGCCGATCGGCAAGGTGTTCGAGAGTGGCTCGGCAGAATCGGTTCTCACCGCCGCCCCTTATAGCGCCAGGGCGCTTCTGTTTCTTCCGTACGAGGGCATAAAAATGCCCTTGGTAGTATTCACACAAATCCTTGACGTAATGTTTATTTTGGGCAAATCGCTGATCGGCCGTGGCATAATTACATTCATCAATCGGTGCCGCAGTAACGGGGTGGAATCGTATGGAGTCGGTATCGAATGCACGGTTGAGTTTCGAGGAACGAAAGAACCGAGCTTTCTTCTTGCCGCTGAGCAGCGTCCTGCTGATCGCAATTGCACTTGTGGATTGGCGGGCGGAGCGATACTTCGCTCTCGGGTTCTTCTACTTGTTCCCCGTCATGCTATCGGCGCTGTTTCTGCCCCGTTGGGGGATCGCGCTGCTCGGAATCCTTTGCGCAGTGCTCAGCGAGGTACTCAGCCCCTTGGATCCGTCGGACGCAATCATTCGATTGGGCTTCGAGGCTCTGGCGTTGGTGGGATGCGGACTGTTCGCCGCGGAACTGGTTCGCAGCCGCCGGCTGAGCCGGGAAGCAGAGCAAAGACTGTGCGTCCTGGTGGAGACTAGCCCGACACCCATCGTTACCCTGAACGAGAGCGGTTTCATTGAACGCGCCAACCACGCCGCCGCCGAGCTGATGGTTCCGCCGGGCGGGAGTCTCGTTGGACAACCCGTGGCCGCATTCCTCCCTGAATTGCACTACGCGTTACGTAAGGACGAAAAGCCCCGCTTCCGGACTTCGATCCACTGCCGAGGGCAGTGCGGTGATGGCGGCTCTTTCTCAGCGCACGTTTGGTTCTCGACCTATCGGGAAGGACCTACGCCTAAAGTGGCAGCTATCATCGCGGGTGTCAGCCGAGACCGGGCGAGGGGCGGCTCCAGATCCGTTTCCGCCGGCATCCCAGACCGTCTTCCCTTGCATGACCGCGAGTTGGGGGTCCTTCGCCTGGTGGTTCAAGGCCAGGCCAACAAAGAGATCGCGGCGACCATGGACGTCTCGGAGAGCGTAGTCAAAAACATCCTGCAACAGCTGTTTGCAAAGACCGACGTCCGTACCCGCAGCCAACTGGTACGCGTGGCTTTAGAGCGATATCGCGAACACTTGTAGCCGATCCGTTTGGGCCGCGACGAGACACCAGGATCTCTTCGTTTCCCACCGACGGTCTCCGCATGTCTGCTGCCGCACCACGTAGCAGCAGATTAGTTAACGCGAACTATCTTGGATTTGCACCGCATCCCATGAGCCTTGTGCTCGCGGTCCATGCGACGGTGCCCCCCGAGGTCTGCTCGAGTTGCATAAATTTAGTGCTCGATAGCAGCTTCCGCTAGCTAGAACAAACCGCATCCACCAGGTTTTGAACGGCAGAGGAAGAAACCCATAACGAGTCTGCTGGTCGTGAGGCCTTTGGCGGGCGCTCAGCGCGAGAAACAAATATGGATTACCGTGATCGTACTGAGTCTCAGTTAGCACCTGAACTTACATTTCAGGCCGAAAGAACGGTCTCAAAGTACCCATCTTCCAATAACAAACCGAAACCAAACGCGAACTCATGACCCTCATGATTCAGCCTTAACACATACTCCACCACCTCACTCTCCACCCCCGCAAACCGAGCTGAGACGGCAAGAGAGCGGAGCCATCCAAGAATCTGCAAAATATGTGGATCCGCATCACCGGGGCAAGGCGTCCGCACTGGTGAAACAGGGTTCTTTGTCTGCTGATGGCGCACCTTGCCATTGGCGGCCTGATGCATGACGCCGCCTTGCGGGCCGACGAAGATCCCGATCGGCTCTCGTTCGTGCATGCGGTCCACCTTGTCCAACGGCGCATGCCCTGCTACGTTACGATTCCCCTCAGCGAGAAAAGCCTTCCATGAAATGGTTTGGCAGGAAAATTCTGCAGAAGCGCGTCAGTTCCAGTCGCAACCGGATCAATCCCCGTGGCGTGAAGCGCAAGATGCGCAACTACAACCTACAACCTCGTAAGAGGGGCCGCACTCGCCGGGTCAACTTCGCCGCGAGACTCAAGCTACTTAAGTGAACAGTATTGGGATTAGGACACCCTTCGGCATCGAATTCCGGCGGAACACCGCCAAAGTCCCCCAACGACATCTGCGTATCCTAAACCGAGCGCGGCGCCGCGGAGTTGCCATCGGACTTTCGCGAAGCGCGCCGATACCCAGTATTGGGACACACAGATTGGGATTCCATCAGGGATTAGGATGCTTCCGAGTCCCCGCAGAAACCCCCCAACCTCGGCATCGTCCTCAGGAGGCGCGTCAATCACCACAGTGCAGGCGCATTCGGGAGCAAAGCCGCCTCCCGCGGGCGGTTCAAGGTAGGGTTATACTGTGTTCGATCAATGCAGACGGTGCGTCAGGCTGGGTGCTCTCGATGGCGGTATTCCCTATTCTTTTCGGTTTTCTCGCTTGTGCGGTGACGTCGCTGGCGCTGGGCATCACGGTGATTCGACTGCTCCGGATCGAATTGAACCGCGCCGAAGCGGTATGTATCGGATATGCTCTAGGCAGCGCAGCGACCAGCATGCTCGTCTTCGGTGTTGCGGCGGCGTGGATCGCCAGAGAAGGACTCTTTCTCGCGTGGACAGCTAGCTCATTCGTTCTGCTTTTGCTTCAATTCAAATGGCTGCGCGGTTTGAAGCCGGCGGCGCTCGGCACGATTCCGGCTGGCATCCGAATAATATCCGGAGTCGCCTGGGTGGCATACGGAGTGCTTTATTTCCGCCAGGCCGTCTCTCCGGAAATAAGCCCGGACGGAATGGCGTATCATCTCGGCCTCGTGAACCTGTGGAGCCACGCCCACGGACTCTCGCGAAATCTCAGCATGTATGCGGCCCTGCCGGACGGCATGGAGATGCTGTATCTGTTCGCATTTTCCATCGGCCGCCACTCGGCCGCGGCTCTGGTGCATTTCAGTTTTTTGATGCTGCTTCCCTGGCTCATGCTCCTGTTCGGATGCCGGTTTGGTTGGCCGCACGGCGGCGCCGCCTTGGCCGCGTTGCTGGTCTTCGCCAGCCCACTGATCGGGATGGACGGCACCGCGGCGTATAACGATGTAGCGCTCGCAGTCGCGGTCTTCGGAGCCGTGTACTTGCTGGAGTCGTGGCGACACTCGCGCAATGACGGAGCACTGCTGGGGTCCAGTTTTCTGGCGGGATTCGCGTTCGCATTGAAGTACACGGCCGGCTTTTTCGCTTTGTTCGTCGCTGGCACCATTTTGTGGGAATTGCGGCGGATAGGACGAGTGGCGGCTCGGTTCACCCTCATCGGTATTGTCGCGATGGCGATTGCGCCCGCAACCTATCTAATCCGAAACGCCGTCTGGTATCAGAATCCCATCGCATTCTTCGGGAATTCGATTTTCCGAAACCCCTGGTTCCACATTTCGTTCGAGAGGGGATACATCGAAGGTATGTCTCATCTGCGTGGCGTCACGTTGGCCGAACTGCCGCGCGAGTTGACTGTCGGCGGCGATAAAATCGGGGAAAGTTTTGGGCCAGCGTTCGCCCTGTTACCGCTCGGGCTGGTGGGGCTCGCATGGCCGCGGAGTCGTGTTTTAGTACTAGCGGCGATGTTTGCGGCGTGTGCCTTTGCGGCCAACAAGAGTGGGCGGTTCCTGATCCCCGCTGCGCCGTTACTGGCGATGTCTGCCGCGTTCGTCATCTGCCGGCTTCCATGGTCGTCTATGGTCGCAGTGGTACTGATTCTGGCGCACTTAGTCGTCTCCTGGCCATCGATCAATAACAAACTGAAGGTTTCTTCGGGATGGCGGATCGTGTATCACATTCCGTGGAGCGCCGCACTGCGGATCGAACCCGAAAGACATTATCTGATGAGGTCGGATCCGTATCTCCTTGCCCAATTGATCGAAACTCACATTCCCGATGGGCAGCCTGTGCTGGTGTTCTCCGACATAGTCGCCCAATCGTACACGACCCGGCCGATTCTGGTCCCCTGGGAGTCGGCTTTTGCCGAGAAGATGACCGACTGGATCCGGCAAGCGTCGAACACGCCCGGATACGGCCGAACCTGGACCGTGAATTTCCCAGTAGCGCGAGTCCGCGGGCTTCGTCTGGTGCAGACGGGACAGGGAGGCGAGGACGCCATGTGGGGCATTAATGAGGTCCGGATGTGGAACGGAGAAACAGCCGTGCGGCCGAAGACCTCCTGGAAATTGAATGCAAACCCGAACCCTTGGGATGTGCCTCTGCTGGTGGATGGATCTGAAGCGACGCGATGGAGATCGTGGGAAGGGCTGCGCCGCGGTATGTGGGTCGAGATGCGTTTTGACGCCTCCGAAACGATTGATCGCGCAGAGATCGTTTGCAATGATGGTCAGTGGGACAGCCGGATGGAGGCGTCCGTTCTCAATGACGCCGGCCACTGGAGCCCTGGCGGGCTGTCGTCGTGGCGTGTAAATCAACTCGTAGATCTACGCCGAGAAGCGACTCAGGCTCTCAAGCGCTCCGGGGTGCACTATCTCGAAATGAGCCTGCAGGCGTGGAACGACAAACCGTTTCGAGGCGATCTTGCGGCGTGGGGAGTCCGCCTGGTGGCGTCCACTCCGCGGTCGGTCCTGCTCGCAGTGGATTGACCGTCAGCGCGCTCCATGGTTTCCTCATAGGACTGATCTTGAGCGGGGAAGGGTGCTTCACCTAGGCGTGGGCGTGGCCTTCCCGCCGATGTTCGACTTGACCGTTCCGGCCAAGCGGACTGACCAATGTGACGAGGTGACGTTGGCCGGCAGACGACAACGACAAACCAGCAGATGAGCGTCTTCAAGAATGGCAGGTTCTAACCATTACGAGTTCAAGCTGGACGGGCGCCGGCACCGCGGCTCCCCCGGGACGGCCAACAAGCAGGCAGGCCATCAGCGAGGAACGCCGCCCAGCGGGATCGATTACAAGTAGAACCTCTCGGCAGCAAAATTATGCGTTCTTCAATGTGACTGATCTCTTGGAAATGCAAAGGCTTATCGAATTGAGAAAACATTTTTGGAAAGAACACATTATGGACCACAGCCTTCATATCGGCGCGCAGCCAACTTCGGCCTGATAGCGGGCTTGATCCAACTCCAGAGAGAGAAACTTGCCGGTGCTGCTGTTGGTCCTGATTCGCTCTGCGGCCGCCAGAGCTGCCTCGATCGCGTTGCCAGCGATCGCTTTCAGAATTTCAATAGCCCCGGTCTGGCCGCAAACCGCCAAACGAAATGCACAGGCCTTCGCCGTGGTTGATGTGGGCGCCACGGCAGCACCGTTGTATAATGCCCGTGGCGGTGGGTTCGGATGAGTCTCCCGGCAATTGTCGGCGGTATCTGCTGTTGTATGGTGGCCTTGGGCCAAACTGAATCCGGCTCCATTGGGGGCTCCGTTTTTGACCCGGCGCACGCACCCGCGGCGGGTGTAAGTGTCGAAGCCAGGAACACGGAAAGCGGAACTGACTACAAGGCCGTAAGCTCGGCCAAGGGCGAATACACTCTTGCGCAACTACCGCCCGGAAGGTACGACATCTTCGTTATCGATGCAAAGTACCGGCCTTTTGTGCGTAGGGGCATCGTGATTCGCGCGGGCCAGCCGGCAGCCTTGGAGATTCAGCTCGCGTCAAATGCCGGTATGTTGGGCACACTCGGAGAAATGCCGGCGTTGTTTGAGCTTCTTTCTAAGAAGCCGCCTCCTCCCCGAGGGCCTCCGCCTAGAACTCCGGATGGAAAGCCGGACTTTTCCGGTGTCTGGCTGATATCTCCTACGTCCGTTGGGGGCCGTTCGCAACAACCAGATCTACTGCCGTGGGCAAGAGCTTTATTCCGCGAACGCGTACTCAATGACTATAAGGATAAGCCTTCCGCTCGATGCCTGCCGGAGCTCGCTGGACTCCTGGCTCGGTGGCCTATCAGAATCGTCCAGACTCCCAAGCTCCTGGTGACGCTTAGAAGCGACGATGTGATCTCCGCCCACCACGTGTACCTGGATGGACGCAGTTTCCCGAAGGATCTGGAATCATCGTGGCAGGGATATTCGATTGGCAAATGGGAAGGCGACACGCTGGTCATCGATACGCTGGGGTTGAACGATAAAACATGGCTGAATATGTTCCCGCATACCGCCAAGCTGCACATCACTGACCGGTTGCGGCGGCCGGATCTAGGACACGTTGAAGTGGAAACCACATACGACGATCCAGAAAGCTTTAGAACGCCGTTCCAGACCAAGATCGTAAATGTCCTCGCGCCCGATGAGGAAGTCGAGGAATACGTTTGCGCGGAGAATAATCAATACCGCGACCACGTGAGCACCAACTAGCCCGGCACGCGTTTGGGAGAGCAAACACAGTGAGATACCAAGTGTATTTTTGGATCCTGTCTCTGGCGCTGCTGCGCTCGCCCGCATACGCGCATCATTCGTTCGCCGCCGAGTACAATAGCGATAGGCCAGTTCAAATCACCGGTACGGTCACGAAAGTGGAGTGGACCAATCCACACGTCCATTTCTACGTGGATGTGAAGAACAATCAAGGCGAAGTTGTCAATTGGAATATCGAACTTGGGCCGCCGCTAATCTTGCGCCACCTAGGATGGCGGCAAGATTCGCTGAAGACCGGCGATCAGGTGACGGTCGAAGGCTACCTGGCCAAAGACCAATCCAATTTGGCGAATGCAAAGAAAGTGACGTTGGCGGACGGTCGAAGCGTCTTCGTGGGATCGTCGGCTGAAAAACGCGGCGAATAGGCCTGCTATTCCTT
>Ga0318533_10000940_pt1 | contig 13562 bp, 7 predicted proteins | sample GRESIP053b4f27_FD_203675 | JGI IMG/M metagenome (GOLD analysis project Ga0318533, IMG submission 203675) | Tropical soil microbial communities from Luquillo Experimental Forest, Puerto Rico - GRE.SIPMG.053b4f27 | ecosystem: Environmental > Terrestrial > Soil > Tropical forest > Bulk soil...
CCGCGAGACGCTCCTCGGCGGACCCGTCGGCGCGCCCGCTGCGGCGCAGGATCTCGGCATAACGACGCAGCTGCTCGAAAAGGAGTGCGACGGTCCAGCTGCTCACCATCCAGTCCCGTTTCGCGGGATCAACCGGTTGCAGGGAATCGTTCCAGTCGCCGTTGCCATAGCGGATCAGGTGAGTGCCGTCGATGAAGCGCTCGCGCACCGTGGCGATCAGCTTCTCGATGTGGGTCGCGATCGGATCTGCCGCAGCAGTTTTTTCCAGGTTGTCCTCGCGCCGCCAGGGCACCGGCTCACCGAGAATGGCGAAATCGCCGGTCGCTTCGACATAGTCACACAGTGCTTTGAGCGGCCAGACGATCACATCACCGTGCGCCTCCCTGGCCTGAATGATCGAGTACGGCTCGAGCATGAACCACTGCGGCCAGTCGCCGCGCTGTGCGTACTGCTGGGCGAACACGAGGCGCAGAATTTCCCTGGCCGGCTGATCGTGCTCGAGTGCGAGGAGCAGCTCGATCGGGCCCTGGCAGACATCCCGCGTGCCCCAGGCGCCGCCGGTGTATTGCTCGAGGCCATGCGGCACCGTGAGGTGCACCATCGCGTCATGCACGAGCCACGGGAGGATCGCAGCGATGGCGCTGGTAGCGGCGCCCGCTTCCGCTCCCGCGATGCGCACGCCCCGCATGACGCGACGCCACTGAGAGAGCGCCTGAGCCTGCAGCGCGCCGTCATCGCTGCGGCCGCTGTATTTCGCGGCAAGACGTTCCGCCTCGTGCGGGTCGCTGAGTGAGCCCACCACCGCAAAGGCGAGCTCGTTTGTCGACCGAGTGAGCAGCGCCGCATAGGCGCCGGTGCGGAGCCTGGCATCGCCGCCCAGCAGCTCTTCGCCGCCGATGGCCTCGATGATCTCCGGAGTACTCGTCACGAGTTGATAGACCGCCCGCGGATAGCTCTGGCTCCAGAGGCCGCCCGGCTCCGGCCGGAGGATGAAGCGCTGCTGCACGGCGTCGATCTCCACCTGTGCGCCGTGCGCGTATTCCTGCTCACCCATCACGAGGTGACCGAAGACGAGGAATCGGCACGGCGGGCCATCGACGCTCACCCGCCACTGCACGGCCGGGTCATTCCCCGCTACGAGCGTCGACACCGTGACGGTTCGGCTGCCGAGGTGGTAGATCCAGCGGCAATCCGCCAGGCCGATCTCGAACGCCGAAGGTACCGTCAGCAATTGCCAGCCATCGCCGGCATCGGCCAGCATGCGCAGCCCGCTGCCACGCGTGATGTTGTAAGGGTCCCGCGAGATGGACCACAGTCGGTGAAACGAGGTGTTGCCGAGTGTCAGCTGCGCGCCGAACACCCCGTGCATCCAGCACGTGACGCACGGCGTTGCATCGTCGGGCAGCATCTTTGCGGCACTGACCAGTATCGCGCCATGCCGTCGGACCACGCTGCGCTCCTTGTGACGCAGAACGACGTGACGGCTGTCGGCTCCGCATCCCATCGAGAACGACAGCAGTCCTGCGTCGGAGCGCTCGATGAGCGTCCGCTCAGGATAACGCGACTGTAAAGCCGTTTCGCTGAGCGGTGCGGCGATGGCGCAGCGAGCATCGAGGAGTACGTTGCGTGGTTGCGGAGAGAGTTGCAGCCCCGGTGGGGTCGGCGTATCGGGAATATGCGCCATCGCATCGATCACGCCGAGGTCGGCATCACTCGAGGCCTCAGGATGATCGGCCCGGAAGATGCCGAAAAAGGTCCACGCCGCCTCCTCGCCCGGGCCGACCTCGGCAGCTTTCGATTGGAGTGCAGCACACGCGGTCTCGTGCTGAAGGCGCACCGATGCGAGGTTCGAGCCGAAGGGGATCGCGAATTCCGCCGCGTCCCGCCACGCGGGACCCATCAACTGGAGGAAATCAGTGGCATAGCCGACGGCGCCTTCACGGCAGCCGTGCGCGACCCAGGGATACTTCCCGCCCTGCGCCAGATTCTGCCGCCCCATCACGATGGGGCCCATCCGGCGATGGCGAGCGATGTGGTGATCGAGGTACTGGCTGGCGTACGCCTCGTTGTTCGTCACGAACCCCGGTTCCCCGAGGCCGAGATCCTGGATCAGGACGGCGTCGCAACGCAGCACGGCACTGCCGCCGTTTCGCACCCGCACGCGCCACTGCCAGAGATTCTGATCGCCGTCCAGTTGCAGACTGACTTCATGTGCAATGGCGCCGCTCTCGCCCGACCAGACGAAGCGCTCGGATGTGGCCCCGATACGGCACGGCACTTGCGCGCCCGCGACGGACAGGACCTGCGGAGCGGCCGCGCCGATGCGAAGGCACACGCGGCCCATACTGGCGGCGATCGGTGAGCCCAGCGTGCGGTTGACCATGATGCGATGGCCGTCCTGCACGTGCTCGATCGAGAAGACTGCGCCATTGGGGAGAAGACTGACCTGAAGGCCAGCCTTGTTGCTCAGGCGAAAGAGCCCGAGATCGTCCGGGCGCGGGGTTCGGAGCAGTTGTATCTTCGCGTCGGCCACGGGGTCATCAGGTTGTCCAGAAGGGACACTGAAGTCAACGACTTAGACATGAACGCTGAGCCACCTCGTCAATTCAACAACGTGACCTTGAGCGCATCAGGCCGGCTGCCCCGATGAAGGTTGCAAGTGAATGGCACCTTTGTAGTAGTGCGAAGCCATCCCTAGAAGGGATATGTTGGGTACAGTGTTTGTTGCAGTATGTGGACGAGACGCCGCTTCCGGACTCCCACCTTCCGGAGCAGGAGCATTCCGAGAAAATGACGGAGTAGGAAATGGCTGACACGCACAAGGAGTTGCTCGGAGCGCGCCCGAGCCTCATAGGCACGCGACGCTCGTCGCTGCGCGCGGATGAACTACTCGAATCGGCGTTGAAACGCGGCAGGCGCCGCGACTTTGCCGACCGTTCGTTCATTCGCCCCTTCGAGCACCTGCTCAAAGCCTGCAACGAGGAGGCGGATCTCAGCGTGTTCGGTGTGCGCGCCCTGAGAGTCGACGTTCTGCGCTGCCTGAGGAATCTCCTGTACTTCGATGAGATCGAAGCGGATTGTCCTGCGGTGCTGGCGCGGCCAATCCAGGCGCCGGTGTTCATCACCGGAATGCCGCGCAGTGGTACGACCTTTCTCCATCGCCTGATCCTGCAGGACCCGAGCACGATCGCGCCGCGGTTGTTTCAGCTCGTGTATCCCTACGCCTCGCGGGGCAGCGGTATCGGAACCGCCCTGCGCAAACGCTGGGTCAGTCTGCAGCTCACTTTATTTCGTCTGATTGCCCCAGAGCTCAACGCCCTGCACCCGGTCGCGGTCGATTCGCCCGAGGAGTGCACCGACATCACCGCGCACGTATTTCAGAGCCTGCGCTTCGATGCCATGTACCGCGTACCCTCATACAACAGCTGGCTGGAACGCAGCGGTTTTCTCGATGCCTATCGCTTCCACCGGCGCTTTCTGCAGCATCTCGATGCCCAGCTGCCGGCACGACGCTGGATCCTGAAATCGCCGGACCATCTGTTCGCACTCGACGACATCCGCAAAGTCTACCCCGACGCACGTCTGGTGCTCGTGCATCGCGATCCGGTTCGTGTCCTCGCCTCGGTCGCAAAACTGACGGAGGTGCTGCGGCGGCCCTTCGCCCGCAACGTGGATCGGATCGAGATCGGGCGCGAGGTGAGCGCGTCCTGGCTGGATGGCGCCCGACGCATGCGCGGGCTCTCATCGGCCGGCGACTCGGCCTTACACCTGAACTACCGACAGATCGTCGCTCAGCCTATCGATGCCGTGAGAGCCGTCTACCGGCACTGCGATCTCCAGCTCACCCGCGAGGCCGAAGAGCGCATGCGCCGCTGGTTGCGTACGGCGTCGAACGCCCGCCGGCCGTGGCGCGATTACAAGCTGGCCGAGTTCGGCCTCGATGCACGTCTGCTGCGCGAGCGCTTTGCCTCTTACACCGATACCTTCGGAATCGAAATCGAGCACTTCGAGAGGGGGCCGGGGACTGGCGCCCTGGCCTGACGTGCGGCGACACACCGCCATCGCGCTCATCATCGGCCTCGCTGCGATAGTCGCAGCCGTCGTCTATGCCGGTGCCGGCGCGGTAGGGCAAGCCATCGCGAGCCTGCGCATCAGTGGTCTGCTGGTGTTGGTGCTCCTGCATCTGCCGATGGTGGTCCTCATGGGATTCGCCTGGTGGCTGGCCTCCGGCAGCGATCCGCCGGCGTCGCAATCGAGATTCGTGTGGGCGCGATTCGTGCGCGACGCTGCGGGAGAGCTCATGCCTTTCCTGCAGCTCGGTGGCATCGTTTTCGGGCTGCGCGCTCTCGGACGCGGCCGCGCCATTGCCGTTGGGGCGGTCTCGGCCAGTATCGATGGTGTCATAGAGCTCGCTGCCAAGCTGCCCTACACGTTTGCGGCGCTCCTCGCGCTCCTGGCACTGGCACCGCACTCGCGCCTCGCGCATCTGTTGTCGCTCGCCGTGGCCGCGACCGGCGTGTTCGTGGCGATCGTCCTGCTCGCGCGGCGCTCGCTGAGTGCCTCGTTGCAGGGGATGGCCCGTGCGGTGAGTGCCCGTTGGCCGGCTCTGCTTTCACTCGACGACGGCGCCGAGGCTTGCGACATCGAGGCGTGCTTCCAGCGCATCATGAGCGAGCGCCGGCGGCTGTGGTCGGCATTCGCGCTTCACCTCGGCTGCTGGTGTTTGGGCGCGGCGGAAACGTGGGTCACCTTCCGGCTGCTCGGCGTCGATCTGACCTTGTGGCAGGCGCTCGCTATCGACGGCACCGTCGTCGGGCTACGCACGTTCGGATGGCTGGTGCCTGCTGCGGCCGGAGTGCAGGAGGCGAGCTACATGCTGGCCGCCGCGGTGTTCGGGATCTCTCCCGCTGCCGCGATCACCGCATCGCTCGCACGCCGCGCCCGGGATCTGGTGCTCGGAGTCGCTACCCTCGGGATCGCCACCGTGGGCGACGCCAACTTTGCTCCCCTGACGCTGTCGATGCTGAAGCTGCGGCAACGTCCACGCGTGCGTTAGGGTCCCGGCAAAGTTTCGAAAGCGCGTTGACGATGTTTCGGGGTTTTCCTAGTCTCCGCGCAGGTCGCGTTCCTGTGGGCAAGTGAGTGGACGTCTCGGCGCCGGTGAGTCCGAAGCGTGAGCCGATCGTGCGCCTCGTGGCGTTGTGCGCCGCGCATGCCTGGATCCTCGTCGCCATAGTGGTCGTTGCCTGCGCCGCGATGACCCACTACGTCACTCGCCACTTCGCGATGACGACCGACACCTACGCGCTGTTATCGCCGAAGCTCCCCTGGCGCGTGCGCCAGTCAGAGTTCAACACGGCGTTCCCGCCGGAAAGCTCGGATATCGTGGTGGTCGTCGATGGCCAGACGCCGGAGTTGAGCGAGGCGGCCGCGGCCACGCTGGCCGCGAGCCTCAGCGCTCAAAAGCAGTTGTTCCACTCGGTGCAGCGGCCGGACGGTGGACCGTTCTGGGCCCACAACGGACTGCTCTTCGCCTCGACCGAGGATGTGAAAACGTTCATCGCTCAACTGCTGAAGGGCCAGCCCTTCCTCGGGTCCATGGCAACCGACCCGTCTCTACGCGGTCTCGCGAATACGCTGGGCCTCGCGATCAAAGGCGTAAACGACGGCGAGGCCTCGCCGCAGAGCCTCATCACGCCCATCCGGACTCTGGCCGATGCGCTCCACGGGCTCTCTCTCGGCAGGCCGACCTTCTTTTCCTGGCGTACCCTGATCACGGGGAAGGAAGCCGATGCCCGCGAGTTGCGGCACATCATCCTGATCGAACCGGTGCTCGACTTTTCGCGGCTGCAGCCCGGCACCTTGCCGATCGCCGCGATCCGCACGACCGCGCAGCGGCTGCAGCTCGACCCCACCCATGGGGTTACCGTTCGGCTGACGGGTCCGGTGCCGTTACAGGATGAGGAGTTCGCAACGCTGGCGCAACGCGCGGGTCTGATTGCCGCGCTTGCGAGCGCAGCAATCATCCTGATGCTCTGGTTTGCGGTGAGGTCACCGTGGCTGATCGCGTCGATTCTGCTGACGACCCTCGTGGGTCTGCTGACGGCCACGGCGCTGGGTCTCGCTCTGTTTCATCGCTTCAACGTGATCTCGGTCGCCTTCATACCGCTATTCGTCGGGATGGGAATGGATCTCGGCATTCAGTTCAGCGTGCGCTATCGGGCAGAGCGCGCGGCCGGAAGAGACGTGCGCACGGCGCTCGAAGCGACGGGACGCACGATGGGCAAATCGCTGACGCTGGCGGCGGCCGCGATCGGCGCGGGCTTTCTCGCCTTCACACCAACGGATTACTACGGCGTGTCGCAGCTCGGCGTGATTGCCGGGTTCGGCCTGCTGGCAGCCCTGGCACTGAATCTCACGCTGTTACCGGCACTGATCGCAATCACGCGCGCACCGGGCGCGCCGCTGCGCACCGGGGCATCGTTGACACTGATCGATGACTACGTGCTCGCCCACCGCCGGCTCGTGGTCGGCACCGGCGTGGTCGCGGCATTGATCTGCGTGGTCCTGCTGCCATGGGTGCGCTTTGATTTCAATCCCTTCCACCTGCGCAGCACGCGGGTGGAGTCGGTTGCCACGCTCATCGATCTGATGCGCGACCCCGACCGCTCGCCGAATACTCTCGAGGTGATTCGACCCAACCTCGCCGCGGCCGACCGGCTGGCCGCGGTCTTCAGGACCGACCCGACGGTCTACAGCGCGCACACCCTCTCGAATTTCATTCCAACCGCGCAGCCCGAAAAGATCGCGCTCATCGCCGATGTGGCAAACCTCGTGGACTTCACACTGAATCCGCTCGAAGTTGCGCCACCACCCACCGACACCGAGGTCATCGACAGTCTGAACCGGGCGGCTACGAAGCTTCGTGAGGTCTCAACCGATGACGCGGCGCTGCGCGGCGAGACCCGCAGGCTCGCCGCCGAGTTCGAAGCGCTGGCCCGCGGCGGCCCCGGTGCACGAGCCCAGGCCGGGCAGATGCTGATCCCGGGCTTCACGACGACGCTCGAGCAGATACGCAATCTGCTGCAGCCGCAACCGATCAGCATCGCAACGCTGCCGCAGGAGCTGGCGCGTCAGTGGCTGACAGCCGATGGACGGGCACGGGTTTCGGTTTTGCCACGCGGCGATTCCAACGACGACGCAGTACTCAGGCGCTTCGTTGCCGCCGGCACCGGGATAGCGCCCGATGCTACCGGGACGGCGGTCTACCTGCAGGCCTACGGCAGAGCCGTGGTCGACGCATTCATCGAGGCCGGCGTGCTGTCGTTCGTGGCCATCTGCGGTTTGCTGCTCCTCGCGCTGCGACGCGTACGCGACGTGGCGATCACCATGGCCCCCATCGTACTCACCGGCCTCCTCACCATGGGAACCTGCGTCGTGATCGGGCAGCCGCTGAATTTTGCCAACATCATCGCGCTGCCCCTGCTGTTTGGCATCGGCGTGGCTTTCCACATCTACTTCGTGATGTCGTGGCGCTCGGGCGGCGCGCATCTCCTCACCTCGAGCCTGGCGCGTGGGGTATTCTTCAGCGCGCTGGCGACGGCTACGGGCTTCGGCAGCCTGTGGGCCTCGAGCCATCCCGGCACCGCCAGCATGGGCGAGCTGTTGATGATTTCCCTGGTCTGGACGCTCGCCTCGGCGCTGCTCTTCCAACCGGCGCTGATGGGTCCAGGGACCGCGGCGCACGCACAGGCCAACGCTACTTCATGAGAATGTCGCTGCCTTTGTTCAAATGATCGATCAGGACCGGTGCGCCTCCGGCGGCGAGTGCCGCGGCGAAGTCCGAGCGGCGCAAAGCGAGTTCGCTGACCCCGTTGGAATAGACGTCGATGATCTTCCAGGCCCCGTCCACCTCGTGCATGCGATAGAGCAAGGTCACCGGCGCATCGTTACGGGGGATGACGCGGGTGCGGACGATCTTGTCCTCACCTCGCGTCACCACGTTATCGTCGATCTCAAACTTCTGGCCGTCAAAATCGCGGAAATTGTGCGCGTAGTTGGCAACCGTGAAGCGGGTGAAAGCCGCGATGACTGCCTTCTGCTGGTCCGGTGAGAAGGTTGCCCAGGGCGGCCCTACCGCGAGCCGCGTGACGAGCGGCAAGGCGAAAGTCTTCTCGATGACGGGCTCGAGGTTTTTGTATCGCTCCGCCATAGGCTCAGCTGCCCCCGCCCGCATGGATTTGAGCAGCGCATCGGTGAGGGTCTGCACCGGAATCACTGCAGGATCGCTGGCGGCGGCCTGCGCGGAATCGGTAACGGACCACAGGATCGTCGCGCACAGCAGCATCACGAATTTCGGCGTCACGGACATCAACTCCTTATACTGCTACTACTCTACCCGGATGCCGAGATTGAATTTCCGCCCGGCGAGTGGAGCCCACGCGTCGGCAGCGAAACGAGCGCGTTGGAGTTGGAATTCGAGGCAAGCCGCAGAGCGGATCCGCAAGCTCGAGAATACACAACACGGCATGTCGGTCTGCACTGACACGATCGTAGCCCGGACCGTGGCGCCTTGTAACGGAGTCGTCACACGACCTGATTAGTTTCTGGCGTTCGGACTCACGGTAGACGCGGGAGCGCCAACATGTTGCGCGAACTATTCTGCCGCCGGGAAATGGGGACTACCCGGGCCGTCGCATTGAGCGGCCTGCTGCTCGCCCTCACCACCCCGCTCGCCTGGGGTCAGGCAACGACACCGGATCAGCCGCCGCCGCAGAGTGAGACCAACATCGGGCGCGTGACGACGGCGCCCGGCGAGGGCGAGACCGTGGTGCCGAGCGCCGAGACCACGCGGGCCGCGGCGATCGAGATGAAGAGGCAGGCGCCCAACATCATCGATGTGCAGCCGCTCAGCGAGATGATCAAGCTGCCCGACTTCAATCTGGCCGAGGCGCTCCAGCGCGTTCCCGGAATCTCGCTCGAGACCGATTCCGGCGAGGGGCGATTCATCAATATCCGTGGCCTGGATTCCGACCTGAACGCCGGCACCTACGCGGGGGTACGCCTGCCGGCATCGAACGCGGCATCGCCCTCCGGTGGCAACCGCGCCGTCGCTTACGATACGTTTCCGACCGGGATCGTCGGGGGAGTCGAGGTCACGAAGACGCTGCGTCCGGACATGGACGCCGAGGGGCTCGGTGGCTCGATCAATCTGGTGCCGCGCACCGGAGCTGAGTACGGCGGGCGCCCCTTCCTCGAGGCAAACCTGGGGCTGGGTTACGAGAAGCTGCGCCAGACGCCCATCTATCACGGCGAAATCAATGCCGGGACCAGCTTCTCCGGAGGCGACGGGATTGCGGGTCTCTTCGCGGGAGCAGATGCCTTCAGCGTGGTGATCACCGGGGTGATCCACTCGGACCAGCGCGGTATCGATGACCTAGAGGAGAGCTACTCCGACAACCAGGCCGGTGGCGTACCGGACAAGGTGCTGAGCAATCTGCAGTTCCGTTGGTACAAATATGCACGCGAGCGCTACGGTCTGGCGGGCAACTTCGACGCCCGGGCGACCGACAGCACCTCGCTGTACCTGCGGCTGCTGTGGTCCGGATATCTCGAGCACGGCCGCAAGCACTACCTGGTGCTGAATAACCTCGACTCGGGAATCAGCGGGCTCTGTAACACGCCGGCGGGCTACTGCCCCGGCTACCAGGATCCTAACAATCCCAACGGTTACGTGTCCGGCGCCGCCAACCTCGAACAGGACACGACCGATTCCGTCGAGCGCATTCAGAACGTAATGGCGATTCTCGGCGGCAGCAGCAGGTCCTCGAGCTCCCGTCTCGACTACCACGGCTCCTACGCGCAGGGCAGCGACCGATACTCCCAGAGTCCCGGCAGCACCTGGAGCTACCGGGACGCCAGCGGCAACCTCGTGGGAGTGCCGATCGCCTACGACAACAACACCAGTCCGAAGTACCCCACCTATCACACTCTGGACGGCACCGATCCGACGAACCCGGCGCTCTACCAGCTGGATGGCATTAGTCTGGGTCCCTCCTATGCGAAGGATGCAGAGTGGGCGGGCGCGATCGATCTGACGATCCCGAGCGGCAGCGGCACGCATACGGCGGAATGGAAGTTCGGGCTGTCTGGGCGGTGGCGCCACAAGACCTACGAAGCCACCTCGCCTTCGTGGGTGCCGAACGGCGTCATCCTGCTGCCGCCCTATACCTTCGGGCCGCCGCAGATCTACTACAACCACAACTACAACATCGGACCGTGGATCAACCTCGATCAGGTGGCGAATCTGTATGGCAGCCCGCTCGGCACTATCAGCGACGATCCGGCTGCCGATGCCTCAGGCAACACCGACGACAACGAGAACGTCTATGCCGCTTACGGCCTATACGACGCGCGCTACGGCGACTGGGGCCTGCTCGCCGGCGTACGCGTCGAGTCGACGCACGCCACCTATCGCGGCAATCTCTATAACAAAGACCTGGACACCAATACGCCCTCGGCAGTGTCCAATTCGTATACCAACGCCTTCCCGACACTGCAGGGTCGGTATTACTTCTCCGAGGAGCTGGTCGCGCGACTCACCTATGCGAGCGGCATCGCGCGCCCGGGCTTCGAGCAGATCACCCCCGGGGCGACTATCAGCACGGTCAACAGGACGGTAACTGTTGGCAATCCGGCGCTGAAGCCGACCATCGGCCACAATTTTGATGCGACGCTCGAGTGGTACCCGGGCAATGGTCAGATCGCAGCCCTTGGACTCTTCGGCAAAATATTCACCAACTACATCCTGCTGACAGAGTCGCGCCCGGAGAGCTACCCGTTCCCCGGGCCGAGTCCGGGGACTGGGGTCCCGATTGTCGTCGACAGCTACGTCAATGGCCCGGCACATGCGTACGGCATCGAGGCGCAGTATCAGCGGCAGATGCTCTTCCTCCCCCGGCCGTGGAACGGCCTGGGCATCAGCCTCAACGGCACTGCGGTGACTTCCTGGGCCGAGATTCATCCGCCGTATGTCGATTCCCAGGGGGTGACGCATCCGGGTATCTCCGGGCTGTTGCCCTCCACGTCGAAGTTCACCTGGAACGCAGCGCTGTTTTACGAGAGCGGCCCGCTCGAGCTGCGCCTGGCTGCCGATTACGTCGGCCAGAATCTGTTCGCCTTCGGGACCACCGGCGGGAATGCGACCGATGTGTATTCGAGCGCCCGGCTGACCATGGATTTCGGCGCCAGCTACGCCGTGAGCCATGTCGTGAACGTCTATTTTCAGGCCAAGAACCTGCTCAATACGCCGCTGGAGTTCACGGAGGGTCCGAGCTGGACTCGTCCCATTCAGCGTGAGTTCTACGACATCACGCTCTTCGGGGGCGTGCGCCTCACGTTCGACTGAGCGTGCGCTTGTCGACGCTGCCGCCTCGCCCGAGCGCCGTCCCGCGCGTCCGGCGACCGTTCGTCGGCCTCGCGAGCGCGGTTGCGCTCACGCTCGCGTTCGGCGGGGCTGCCCCAGCCTCAGACACCCCCGTCAAGGCGGCAGCCGCGAAACCCGCCGAATCGACCGGCATGCCGCGCTACGCTCACGTTTTCGTCATCGTGGCCGAGAACAAGGGCTACGAGCTCGTCATCGGGCCTGGCACCTCGGCACCGAACATCAACCGCCTGGCGCAGCAATACGGACTGGCCTCGCAGTTCTTTGCCGAAGTGCATCCGAGCGAAGGCAACTATATCGCCATGCTTGCGGGCGACACGCTCGGCATTCACGATGACGACGCCTATTACTGCAAGCCCGGCACACAGGACACCTGGTGCACGAAGTCGCACCGTAGTGACTATGTGGATCACACATTCACGGCGCGCAGCCTCGTGGACCAGTTGCAGTCCCGGGGTTTGACGTGGAAAGCGTACATGGAGAGTCTTCCCGAGCCGGGATCACTCGCGGTGCGCTGGCCAACGAAGGAGAAGCCGGTCGCCGGCCTCCCGACTCAGCTGTACGCGGCCAAGCACAACGGTTTTATGAATTTCCGCGCCGTCCAGCAGGATCCGGCGCGCCGCTCCAAGATCGTCGACTTCGATGCGCTCTACCGCGATCTCGCGAGCGGCGACATGCCCAACTACGCGCATATCGTCCCCAACCAGTGCAACGACATGCACGGGCGCGATGAGGGGCCGGACGTGCCGCCGGATTGCCAGAAAAGGAATACCCGTGCGCTCATCGCCCGCGGTGACCGCGTCATCGACGAACTCGTGACGCGTGTCATGGCTTCCGCTGTGTGGCGGAGCCCGGACAACACCGCAATCGTCATCACCTTCGATGAGAACGACAAGGACGAGCGCCAGGGCCCCGACCAGGGCTGCTGTGGCAACGACCCCGGCAGCGCTGCCAACGCCGGCGGCGGCCGCATACCGACGATCGTCATCACCAATCACGGGCCGCGCGGCCTGGTTGACGACACGCCCTACAATCATTACTCGCTGCTGCGGACCACCGAGGCAGCCTTCGGCATCTCCGAGTACCTCGGCCACGCCGCTGATGAACGCCACGGTGTCGTCACCATGACGCCGCTGTTCGCGGTGAAGCACTGATGCGCAGCTGGCCGACACGGGCCCGCCGCAGGTCGCGCATCGAGGTCATTCCCATGATCGATGTGATGATGTTCCTGCTGGTGTTCTTCGTGCTGATCAGCCTCAACGCCCTGCCGGCACTCGGCCTGCGTGTGGCGCTTCCCTACGCGAGTAATCCGACACACCTGGAGGTGACACGCCGGGTGACGTTGACACTCACCGCTGCAGGTGAGGTGTACCTCGATGGGGAGAGGATCACCTTCGAGGGGATCACCGCGCGGCTGCGCTCTTATGCGCGGGATGCCAGGCTTACCGTGATCATTTCGGCCGACCGCGACGCGCACCTGCAGCCGCTCGTGAGCGTGCTCGATGCGCTCAAGGGTGCCGGCGTCGTCTCCGCCACCATCGTTGCGAGGCAGGAGTGATGTCGGGCCAGCGTGACCCCGTACAGCTGACGAGCGATGCCACGGCAGTGGTCCTCACGGCCATGGCGGCGCTGGTGTTCATCATCGCCGGGCATCGTCTCCTGCCCGAGCGTGTCAATTTCACGGCGTCCGATCGGCCGTTCGAGCTATCGCTCCAGGCCGCGCAACCCGAAGTGCCTCCGGCGCCGCCCCCGCCTGTCCCGCGCCACATCGAGAAACGCCAGCGGGTGCTGCAGCCGGCTCCGGCACCGCCGGAGCCGTTGCCGGTGGAGGAGCAGCCCGCCCCGGCCGATGCGGCACTGGTCGCGGCCCCTGCCGCGCCGCCCGCGGCGACCGCAACCGCTGCCAAACCCGATCTCGAGTCCCTGTACGCAGCCGAGCTCCTCGCCGATATCAACCGTCGCAAGCACCCGCCGGATTCAGCTCAGTACCGCCTGCAGCGCCCGCACGGTGAGGTGCTGGTGCGCTTCGTGCTGTCACGGAACGGGGAGCCGCGAACGGTGAGCGTGGCACGCTCCTCCGGATCTGCGATTCTCGATGAGGAGGCGCGAAAGGTCGTCG
>Ga0318533_10000946_pt1 | contig 13542 bp, 11 predicted proteins | sample GRESIP053b4f27_FD_203675 | JGI IMG/M metagenome (GOLD analysis project Ga0318533, IMG submission 203675) | Tropical soil microbial communities from Luquillo Experimental Forest, Puerto Rico - GRE.SIPMG.053b4f27 | ecosystem: Environmental > Terrestrial > Soil > Tropical forest > Bulk soil...
CAGGCAGGGCGCTATCGGGGTCGTCGCGCCGGGCGCGTACGCCGACATCATCGCCGTCAACGGCTATCCGCTGCAGGACATAAAAGCGCTCGGACGCGTGCGCTTCGTGATGCAGAGCGGCAGCGTATTCCGGCGCGAGCCCTGAGATACGGCAGCGAGGGGAGGACTTCAATGGACCAAATCGAAACGCTGGTCAACGCCTACGAATCCCGCGCGCTCTCGCGGCGAGAGCTGATCGCTGCGCTTGCCACCATGGTCGCGCCCGCCGCGGCAACGCCGGCGAACGCGCAGACGCCGGCTGTCGCACAGGCAGCACAGGGCCGGACGCTGAATCATGCATCGCTCGCCGTCAGCGACGTCGCCGCGGCGGCGGACTTCTATCAGAAGCTGCTCGGTCTCAAAGTCGTCAGCCGGCCGGGCAACGGCGGCATCAATCTCGGACTCGGTGACGGCTTCCTCGGCGTCTACAAGCTCGCGAACCCGGGAACGGTCAATCACATCTGCATCGGCGTGGACGACTTCGACGCCGAACGGATCGCCGCGCGGCTGAAAGAGATGGGAATCAACGCGACGATCGATCGCAACCCGGCGAACCGCACGAGTGGCGGCGATCAGCTCTACTTCATCGGTCCCGACAACTGCCGCATCCAGCTCGGCGCAAACGGATATCAGGGGTGATGCGATGACCTGGTTGTTCGCTGCGATTCTTTTCATTGCTGCCACGCCGCCAACCGACGCCGAGCACTCGCGGCTGAACGCAATGGTCGTTATCTCGTCCTGTTCGTCATCGAGCTGGCCACACGCTCAGGCCGAGCTGGCACGCGCCGAGATGCAGTCCGAGATCGTGGGGCACCTCAACAAAGCGGCGGCAGACCTCGAGCCTGCGGGATGGCGGCTGAAAACGCTCGAGGTGCTGGTCGAGCTGACGCGTTCGGCCCAGAACAATACCTCCTGCATTCCCGCGAACCTTGCGGAACTTGCCGACGTCCTCAGCGCCTGGCGCGACACGAAGGGCGCGCCCTGACAAAGGCCGGCTTTTTGGCCTCTCGATTCCCGAGGGCTACTTCGATCCTGCGAAGACTGCCGCTGCGCGCGCCGAGGACCGGTCCGCTTTCGTCGCCGTCACCGACGAATCAACGGGTGGGCGCCGAAGGATGATACGAAACGTGCTCCCGTGCTCCGGCTCGCTCCATACCTCGATACGCCCGTTGTTGGACTCGACGGCCCAACGCGCGATCGACAGGCCAAGGCCCGTCCCTCCGCTCGGGCGTGACCTGTCGACGCGGTAGAAGCGGTCGAAGATTTTGTCGAGATGTTCATGTCCGATGCCCACCCCTCTGTCGGTCACCGTGATCGTCACCAAGTCCGATTCCGAACTCACGTCCACGAGGATCGTTGAATGCCGAGCGCTGTACTTGATCGCATTGTCGACCACGTTCACGATGGCCTCTCGCAGGACCATCCGATCGGCCTTCAAGATGACAGGCTCCGGGGTCGTGACCGTGATCGCCTGATGTTTCTCTTCCGCGAGCACCGACAGACATTCCGTCACTTCCCGGACGAGCGCCGACACGTCAAAGAGCTCGACGTTCATCTTGACCAGATGTGAATCTCCGCGGGCGACGGTCAGCAGCCCGTTCACGAGACGGCTGAGGCGATCCGCTTCCTCGAGCACGCTCCCGATGATCTCGCGATACTCGGCCTCTGTCCGGCGCTCGCGAAGGCCGACCTCGCCAACGCTCCGGATCGCGGTGAGTGGTGTTCGGAGCTCGTGAGAGACATCGGCCGTGAACCGCTTCAGCTGGGCGAACGACGCCTCGAGCCGGGCCAGCGTGTCATTGAACACCGCGGCCAGTTGACCGAGCTCGTCCTCCGGATTGTTCACGGCCAGACGTTGCCCAAGGCGTTCGGCCGTGATCGTCCGCACACGTTCCGCCATCGCGGCGATTGGCAAGAGAGCCCGCCTGGCCAAGGAGTAGCCGCCGATGCCGGCCACCACGACGCCCATGGGGAGAAGGACGAGCAGCCCGTAGAAAAAATGTTGCAGCTCGTACCGCAAGCCTTCCTCGGAGCGAACGACCCGTATGACCGCCGTGCGCCCGAATACAGAGAACGGTCGGCTGAGGACACGCGCGCGGATGCCGCCGGTGAGCAGCATGGACGTCGGACCGAAGGGCACCAACGGAGGAGCGGCAGGAGCATGCGGCAAGTCGACGGTCAGGTCCTCCGGGTTGGCGTACAGGAGATGCTCGTCCAGGCTCCAGATCTCGAGCCACCGCCAGTTGCCCACCGGCTCGAGCGTGGTCGTGGCATGGCGCGGCACGAGATCGCCCGTCCGGCCCGCAGATTCCATGAGCTCGTCGGCCACCTTGTAGTCCGATTCGAGTTGCCGATCGATTTCCCGGTAGAGCCCCTGCGTGAGCAGTTGATACGCTCCTGCGGCGAAGAGCACGAGCGTCACGGCGAGCGCAGCCGCATACCACAGCGTCAACCGAACGCGCAGCCTCGCGTGTCTCATCGGCGAAGGCGTCATGGTTCACCCTCTCGAAGAATGAACCCGACGCCCCTGACCGTGTGGATGAGCCTCACTTGAAAGTCCTGGTCCACCTTGCGGCGCAGGTGCGCCATGTGCACGTCGATGACGTTGTCGAGCGGCGTGCCGCGTGCCGGCTCTTTCCAGACATCACGCGCGAGCATCTCCCGGGACACTATCGAATTCTGATGTCTCACGAGGTACTCGAGCAGCTCGAATTCTCGCGTGGTCAGCGCGAGCAGGTGCTGGGCCCGCACGGCGCGCCTCGTGACAACGTCGATTTCGATGTCGGCGGCCTTGAGGCAGAGCGCCTGCTCTACACGTCCGCGTCGGAGAAGGGCACGAATCCGTGCAAGGAGCTCGGCGAACGCAAACGGCTTGACGAGGTAGTCGTCGGCGCCACGATCCAGACCAACGACTCGATCTTCGATCGCATCGCGGGCGGTCAGGATGAGAACCGGGATCTGCAGTGAACGTTTGCGGAGAGCGGTCAGGACCTCTAAGCCGTCGCGTCCGGGCAACATCACGTCGAGGACGATCAGATCGAAGGTCTGCTCGCTTGCAAGGAAGAAGGCGTCTTCTCCTGTCGTCGCCACGACCACGTCGTAGCCTTCGCCGGTGAGCCCCTCGCTCAACGCCCCGGCAACCTTGGCTTCGTCTTCGACCACCAGAATGCGCGCCACGTTCCTCCAGATGTCGAACGAAGCCACAGCCTACCACCGACGACTGCAGTATCGGCGCGTTTCGCGGGCCTTAAGCGAACTTCAGGAAGATTTCAGTAGGAGGATGTCGGTGGTCTGCGTGATAAAGGGCCGCCCGCCGCACCCGGGAGGGAGATGCAATGGCCGGCCTCAGTGTCGCTTCTCCGAAGGTCCTGAGCGCGGGACGCGCTCTTAGAACCGTCCTGATCGCTGCTGTCGTGGCAGGGTGGGGCACGAGCAATAGTGTCCGCACCTTCGCGATGTCGAGCTCTGGTCAGCGCGCAACGACTCCGGCCCCGAAAATCACAGCTGTCAGCGGACGGGTGGAGGATCCGTCGGGGGCGGTCATCGTCGGAGCAAGTGTGACATTGACTCCTTCGGGCGCGGGAGAGCGCTACGAGGCGAAGACCGATACGAAAGGCGTCTATCGTTTCGATCATGTGCAGGAGGGGTCGTACCTGGTTCTCGTTTTCCGGGGCGGCTTTGCCCCTCTCACGCAGGAGCTGGTCGTCACGCCGGAGCAGGAGCTGACGCTCGACTTCAAACTCGAGATAGCCGGCTTCAAGGACGAGGTGACAGTGACATTCAAAGCCGACACCGCAGCGGGCACTCTCAAGCTGGACACGCCGCTCGCAGACGTCCCGCTCGCCGTTCAAAGCTATACGGGATCCTTCATGAAGGCGATCGAATCCACCAATGTCGGCGACCTCTACAGCTACACCACTGGCGTTTCCCGCTCCGGCAATACGGGCATCGACTTCGTCATCCGTGGGGTTCGCGCGTCGAACGACGGCAACATCCAATACAACGGCTTGCCCGGCCTTGCGGCGCGCTTTGGCTCTCCCTCGACGGCCAACGTGGAGCGCATTGAGGTGATGAAGGGACCGAGCTCAGTACTCTACGGTCAGGCTCAGCCCGGCGGCCTGATCAACATCATCACGAAGAGGCCGCAGGCCGAGCGAGCCAACGTCATCGACATTCGGAGCGGCACATTCTTCGGGGCGGGACTAGGGTTCGGCGACCGGAACAAAGGGCATTTCGCCGCCGATTTTACAGGGCCAATCGACAGCGCCAGAAAGTTCTTGTATCGCTTCGTGGCATCGTATGACGATGCGAATGACTTTCGCGCGTTCGCCGAGAACAAGGACCTCTACATCGTCCCATCCGTGTCCTGGCTGGGTTGGAATGGCGCTGTCGTCAACCTGGAATTCGAGTACCGCCGGACACGCACGGCCCTCGACAGCGGTCTGGTCGCGCCCAGGAACGACATCGCCCTGGTGGCGCCAATCACCGTGCGCTACCAGGAGCCTGCCGATTACCTCAACGAGGACGGCAAGACGGCGACGCTGTGGGTTAAGAAGACCTTCGCGAAGGACGTGACCTGGACGCTTAACTTTCGGAATGTCTGGCACGGTGACGACACGAAGGGCTTCGAGAACGTCGGTGTATCCGGGCTCGCGACCGTCAACAGGCGTGATCGCCACCAGGTCAACAGCCGGCGCTACAACTACCTCGACACGACGTTGGCGAAAGGCCTGGTCACGGGCTCCGTCCGGCACAAGTTCCTGTTTGGTCTGAACGGAGGGTACTTGCTGACCGATTTCGACCGGCTGCAGTTTGCGACCGGCGCTAGCCTCAACGTGAATCTCTACAATCCGGTCTACGGGGCAACCGAATTGCCGCTCAAGCCCGACACGCACCGCATCGACACAGCGTGGGACTGGGCGGGATACGTGAATGATCAGATCGACTTGACGCCGCAATGGAAAGCGTTGCTGGGGCTGCGCTACGCCGGGCGCGACTCGCAGGAGCAGGAGCTGCGCATCAATCCGTACGTGAAGGACAAGTCCAGCCGGGCAGTTCTCCCGTTGGCGGGATTGGTCTTCGAACCCAACCGCGACTTTTCCTTCTATGGCAGCTTCGCGACCTCTTTTACCCCACCGCCCCCCGGCGCCGTGGACGCGCAGGGCAACAATCCCTTCACTCCTGAGCACGCGTGGCAGTTGGAGGGTGGCGTCAAGGCAAACCTCAACGCCCGCGGGGAGGCGAGTCTCTCGTGGTTCGAGATCACGAAGAACGATGTCTTGATCACCCTTGTCGCGCAAGCGATCAACGACCAGATTGGACAGGAGCGCAGCCGCGGCGTGGAGGCGACATTCACCGAACGACTCCTGGACAACTGGCAAGTCATTTCCGGCTATGCCTTCACGAACTCGGAGGTCACCAAGGACTCTGACCCTGTTAGGGTCGGGTCCCTGGTCCCAAACGCGGCGAGGCACGCGGCGAACGTCTGGACCCGTTACGACCTCGGTGGTGGTGCGCTTCGCGGACTTGGCTTCGGTCTCGGCCTGGTTTACACCGGAGAGCGGGCAGGGACGATCAGGGCGAGTACCTCGACGCTGCCGGTCTTGCGTCTGCCGGGCTACTTCAGAACCGACCTTGGCATCTACTGGGTCGCCTCCCGCTATGAGGTGACGGGGCTCATCGTGAACCTTTTCGGCGAGCGCTACTACGAAAGCAATCTCGGCACCAGCACGACGAGCCTCAATATCCGTCCAGGGTCTCCCCGGGCGGCGACGATATCGATGCGCCTGAGATTCTGAGTCCACCCATTACAGTTACGGTGCCCGGCAACGATGCGTGAACTGTCATTAATTGGAATCGCGATCGGAATGCAAATCGGATGCAGCGCAGCCCCACGGACGTCGGCCTCGGCGCCTGCACCGACCGTGAAGCGCGTCGTGCTCATCAGCGTGGATGGCCTCCACTCGCTCGATCTGTTGAAATGGGTGAAGAAACACCCCGATGGGACATTCGCGCAACTGGCTCGGCGCGGCGTGATCTATACGAGCGCTTCGACGCCATTCTCGGATTCCGCGCCAGGTCTCATCTCACTCGTCGCCGGGGCTTCGCCCGCCACGACCGGCGTGCTCTACAGCGATACGTACGATCGAGCGCTGTCACCGGCCGGCTCCAACTGTGCGACAAGGGGGGCCCTCGTGTTGTACGACGAGCGCGCCAACAAAAATCCCGACGCGCTCGACGCCGGCGGCGGCCTCGATCCTGGCAAATTGCCGCGCGACCCGGCGAATGACTGCCAGCCCGTGTACCCACATAGTTACCTGCGCGTCAACACCATCTTCGAGGTCGCCAAACACGCCGGCGGGCGAACGGCGTGGAATGACCAGCATCCCGCCTATGCCGACTTCCTGGCAGGGCCGTCCGGAAAAGGACTCGACGACCTTTACGCTCCCGATGGACATGCGCCCGGAGTGAAGCAGAGCGTCGAGAGGTCAGAGGCGTTCGACGACCTCGGCGTCTCGGCAACGCTCAACGAGATCAACGGCAGAGACCACACGGGCCAACTGAGCGTCGGTGTCCCGACGATCTTCGGGATGACCTTCGTTTCGGTCAGCGTCGCCCAGAAGCTGAAGGACAACGGGTATGTCGATGCCGACGGCACACCGAGCGCGGGCGTTGTCAACGCGTTGCAGCACGTCGACACGTCGATTGGCCGGATGGTCGACGCGCTGAAATCGGCTGGGCTGTACGATTCGACCGCCGTTGTGGTCAGCGCCAAGCACGGCAACTCGCCCATGGACGTCAGGCGGCGACGGCTCGTGGATGAGGATCTGATCGCCGGGCTGATCGACCAGGTCGAGAAAGACCTGGCGGCGCACGTAACCGTTGACACCGTGGCCCTGATTTGGCTGAAGGATCAAACGAGAACGCCGGAAGTCGTCGCCAGGTTGAGGGCCCACGCGGGGCGCGCGGGCATTCTCAAGGTGTACTGGGGCGACAGTCTCGCGCAGCGGTTTCGCGATCCGTCCGTCGATTCGCGGACGCCCGACATCATCGTACAGCCCGAGCTGGGCGTCATGTACGTCGAGCCGACGTCCACCAAGCTGGCTGAGCACGGCGGGCAGTTCGACGAGGACGTGAACGTTGCGCTGCTTGTGTCCGCGCCGGGGATCGTCGGCGCGCGGATAACGGCGGCGGTTCAGACGACCGAAGTTGCGCCGACGATTCTGAAACTGCTCGGCTTGGAGCCGCTCGCCTTGGTAGGCGTCAAGGCGGAAGGTACGCCGGTGCTCCCAGGCTTTTGAGACGTGACAGCGAGTCCCCGCGCAACGGGGAGGTGAGACATGCAGCGACTCATCCCGTTCGTCGTGATTGCGCTGGCGGTGACGCCCCCGCGCCTCGGCGCGCAACGTCAAAGGCCGGCACCCGAGCCGCTCTACAACGCGAGAGTCGACCCCGCGCTCCCGCAATACACACCGACCGCCCCCGTCATTGGCGCGCTGAAAGGTATTTGTTCGGAGACGTTTCCCGATTTGATGAAGCTGTGGGTGGACGGCTTTCGAAAGCACCATCCAGGCGTCACGATCGATGTCGCGGCAACGGGCGGGGGGGTTGGATCCAAAGCGCTCGCCGACGGACAGGTCGATTTTGCCGCAGTCACACGCGAGGTCAGCCCCGCCGACGAAGAGGCGTTCGTGAAGCACTACGGCTACAGACCGCTCGAGGTCGCGGTGGTTGGCGGGAGTTATCGATCCTACGGGTTCACCGACGCGCTTACGTTCTTCGTCCACAAGGACAACCCAATCGGGCACCTGTCCTTCGCGCAGATTGACGCCATTTACTCGAAGACGCGCCTTCGTGGGGTGAAACAGCCGATCGTCACCTGGGGTCAGGCCGATCAGACGGTGATGACCGGCGAGTGGGCCGACAAGCCGATCCACGCATGGGGTGTTCAGCCGTGGAACGGCTTCGAGCAGTTCATCCGGTTGCGTGTGTTGAAGGGTGGTGAATGGCGCGAGGGGCTGAGCACGGAGAAGCTTGTGATCCCACTGCCCGATCGCGTCGCCGCCGATCGGTACGCCATCTCCTATTCGGGGATTGCCTATCTCAAGCCCGGCGTCGCCGTGAAGCGGATCGCGGTGTCCGAGAACCCTGACGGGCCGTTCTTGAAAGGGACATTCGATGAGGTTGCCGCACAAACCTACCCACTTGCGCGAGTCATGTACTTCTACCTCAATCGAGCGCCGGGCCGGCCGATTGATCCGCGCTTGCGTGAGTTCCTGCGTTACATCTTGAGCCGAGACGGCCAGCAGGCCGTTGTGCAGGATGGGATCTACACGCCGCTCCCGTTCCGGTTCGTGAACACGTCGCTCGATCTGCTGCGGTAGCGAATGGAGGCAGCACCGTGCGAAGATTTTTTTGTCTGACTGCGGTCGTCGCGAGCACCAGTGTGCTCGTGGCCCAGCACGCCATCAAGGGAGAGTTCCAGGAGAACCTCCATGCCAAGGTCGATCCGTCGCTCGCCTCCTACAAACCAGCGACGAGCGTGAAAGGAGAGATTCGAAGCATCGGCGCCGACACGATGGAAGAGCTGACTAAGCTCTGGATCGCCGGGTTCACCAAGTTCCAACCCGGGGCGACGTTCACAGTGGAGGCGAAAGCCTCGGGCACAGCCGTGCCGGCCTTGACCGAGGGCAAGGCGGACATCGGCCCCTGCGCGCGCGAGGTCCTGCCGCCCGAGCTCGGCCCGTTCCGACAGAAATTCGGTTACGAGCCATTTGGCGTCCGCGTGGCGTCGGGCAGCTATCGAACCCCGGGCAAGACCCACGCGATTGCGTTCCTCGTGAACAAGGACAACCCGATCGACAAGCTCACGTTCTCCCAGCTCGACGCCGTCTTCTCGACAACCCGCAAGCACGGCGCGAAAGAGGACATCAAGACCTGGGGCCAGCTTGGACTGAAGGGTGACTGGGCGGCCAAGCCGATTGCGCTCTGGGGGCTCGTCCGGCCCAACGGGATCGCGAACTTCGTTCAGGGTCGCGTGATGGCGGACGGCGAGTACAAGGGCGGCATCAACGAGCGGACGACGGTCGGCTCTCTCGCCGCGCTCGACGCAATCGCTCAGGGAGTGGCCGCCGATCGTTACGCGATTGGCTACGCCGGCTTCGGCAATCTCATTTCCGGTGTCAAGGCCGTGGCGCTGGCCGAGAACGACGGCGGACCGTACTACAAAGGGACGTTCGAGGAAGTCGTGAACCATAGCTACCCCTTGAGCCGCTACATTTACATCTACGTCAACAGAGTTCCGCACAAGCCGATCGACCCGAAAACGAAGGAGTTCCTCGACTACATCTTGAGCAAAGACGGGCAGGAAGCCGTGGTGAAGGAAGGCATCTTCCTGCCGCTCCCCGGCACAGCCGTCAAGGAGGAGCGCGCCAAGCTTCAGCAGCCCTAGCAGACACATGCTCACAGCCGCCGAACGAAAACAGAAGATCTGGTCCGTCGTCCGCGTCTCCAGCGGCAACTTCCTCGAGATGTACGACTTCTTTGTTTTCGCCTATTACGCGTCCGCGATCGGTCGCGCGTTCTTCCCGAGTCACAGCGAGTTCGCGTCGTTGATGTCGTCGTTCATGACTTTCGGCGTCGGCTTCTTGATGCGTCCGCTCGGGGCCATCGTGCTCGGTGCCTACATCGATCATCGCGGCCGCCGCGCGGGCCTGCTGCTGACGCTGGGCCTGATGGCAATCGGCACGTTGTCCATCGGGTTGACGCCTGGAGCTGCGGCGATCGGTCTGCTTGCGCCCTTGTTGGTGGTCGCCGGCCGCCTGCTCCAGGGATTCTCAGCGGGCGTCGAGCTCGGCGGCGTCTCGGTCTACCTCTCCGAGATCGCGACGCCGGGAAACAAAGGCTTCTACGTCGCCTGGCAGTCCGGCAGTCAGCAGGTCGCGGTGATGTTCGTGGCGCTGTTGGTCCCGAGCAGATCGGGTCGTGGGGATGGCGCATCCCTTTCCTCGTCGGTTGCCTGATCATTCCGTTCATCTTCCAGATCCGGCGCTCGTTGCCGGAGACAGATGAGTTCCTCGCTCGCCGCCATCGTCCGGACACGGCTGAAGTGTTGCGCACGGTGGCGGCCAATTGGGGATTGATCATCACCGGCGTGTTGATGGTGATGATGACGACTGTGTCGTTCTACTTCATCACTGCGTACACGCCGACCTTCGGCCAGCAGGTGCTTAAGCTTGCGAGCATAGACAGCTTGATCGTCACGCTGTGCGTCGGGATGACCAATCTCGTATGGCTGATCGTCGCGGGCGCTCTGTCCGACCGGATCGGACGACGTCCCATCCTTCTCGTGTTCACCGCCCTCGCGCTGGCGACCGCTTATCCAGCCCTGTCATGGCTGGTGAGCCAGCCGTCGTTCAGGCGCCTCCTGCTGGTGGAGCTCTGGCTCTCCTTCATTTACGGCAGCTACAACGGCGCGATGGTGGTCTATCTCACCGAGATCATGCCCATTGAGGTGAGGACGGCGGGCTTCTCCCTCGCGTACAGCCTTGCCACCGCCCTCTTTGGAGGGTTCACGCCGGCAATCAGCACGTATCTGATCCAGGTCACGGGTGATCACGCGATGCCGGGAGTGTGGCTATCGATCGCCGCCGTGTGCGCGCTCGGCGCGGCGCTGCGCGCCGCGCCGCGGCCGGCGAGCGTCCCGGTCCCGCGTGCCGCGCCCGTAGGCGATGCCTAGGTCGATCTATTTGGCGGGGTCGAACAGCGCCTTGTAGCTCGGGATTTGCTTCTGCAGACCATCGCGCATTGCGGCCGCCTGCGCCAGATACTCTTTTTCCGCCTTGCCGCTCATGGTGGGGTTCTTGAACGCGAACACAATCAGGCCGACGTTCTCGCCGGATGCGTCCCGCAGCGGCATCAACACGACGAATTTCCGTTCGGGGTCGTTGGTCCGGTGCCAGCGCGGATCGAGAATCGTGATGCCCTTCACGGTGACATCGATATCGTCCGGATCGTCGGGGTTGCCGATACGTTCGGGGAACGATCCGGCGAACATCGTGTACACCTTGTCCATGCCCGGCGGAACACCGTGGAAGGTGACGCTGATCAGCTCAGGATGCTTCGCCATGATGTCGTCGGACAAGACTTGCGCATGAATCTTGTAACTTGGGGCGGTCCAGTTTTTCGGATTTGCGGGCGCGGCCGGCGCTTGGCGTACTGCAAACAGTGCCACGCTGCCGAGCGCGACGAAGGCGACGACCGTCATGACAGGGAGTGTCCTGACCGTGATTCTCATGGTGCCCCTGAGAGAGTTGCGATCTGACTGGTGACCGTGACGACTGCGGAACGCATCATAAAGAGCGCGTCTCCGTGTGGCACCTTAATTCAACCTGAAGTTGTGTTCAGATGTGAAAGACGAATGGGAATCGGACACCTGTCCCTCCCGAAAACCCCGTACGCCTTGTGGCGATTGAGTTTATCGGTTTCGGCTGATAACGTCAGTCATGCGCCCGAGCCTCACGGCCCTCCTTGCGGCGATTCGGTCCAGCCTTCACACGCGCGCCCAACTCGAAGCGGAGATCTTGGCCCTCCGCCACCAACTCGCCGTCCTCCAGCAGACCGCGCCTCGACGGCTTCAGCTCAGTCGAGCCGACCGATTCCTGTGGGTGCTGCTCTCACGAGTCTGGAGCCGCTGGCGGGAGGCCGTGCAGATCGTGCAACCCGCCACCGTCGTCGCCTGGCATCCCCGCCTCTTCGTCTCGAATTCGTTGTTAGGCGGCCACTGGGAGCTGGACGAGATCCCTGCAGTGAGAGACCCAGCGCACATGGTGCAGATCGGCACGGACCACCGAACGCTTACGGGGAAAGGCCAACGGCGTGTGACCGTCTAACGACGCGTGGCCGCGGCCCGCATTGTAGTACACCTGGAATTCGGCAAGCTTCCGTTCCAGATCACGCGCATTCCAGAACAGCACATGATCGAGGAACTCTCGCCGGATCGTCCCGATTAGGCGCTCCACGAACGGGTGTGACAGGGCACATGCGGGACGGTCTTGAGTTCGTCGATCTCAAGAACCCGCAGATTGGCCTTCCAACGGTGCGCCTCGAAGAGCGGATCATGATCGGTGCTGAGATGCCGCGGTGCGCCCTGACCATGGATGGCGGCGTTGAACATGCGGCAGACGTCGATGCCCGTGACGGCCCCCTGGTGCACGCCGACGCCGACGAGGCGACGCGTGAACTGGTCCATCACCACGAGCACCCAGTAGGTCCGCAGCACGATGGACTCGCAACGAAAAAGATCCACGCTCCACAGGCTGTCGGAAGTGTGTCCGATGAACGACAACCACGATGGCCCGGTTCCGCCCGACGTCGGCCGATAGTGTTTGGCCAGAACTCGGTGGACGATGTTCTTGTCGACATTGACGCCGAACGTAAGCGAGATGATGTGCGCGATCCGTGGACAGCCGAATCGCGGATTGCGCGACTTGAGCTCGACGATAGCTTGGATAAGTGCCTCGCTCGGCCCCTTCGGGCCGGGCTTCTTGGGGCACGGGCGCCAAGAGAACAGGCAGCGGTACTTGCGGCGCACCAACGCGGCATGAAACGCCAGGAGCGTCGAGGGGCGTACCGCGATGGCGAGCTTTCGAATGCGCCCTGGATTGAGGAAGAGCGATCCGAATCCGCAGAGCAGCCGGTCGCCCAGCGTCAGGTTGGGCGCGCGCCGGCGGGCGCGCCGCAGCACGATCAGTTGCTGCTTGAGCACAAGATTCTCGGCGATCACCGCTCGCACGCCACCAGGACCACACAGCTTCGCGGTCATGACCGCGAGGTGGAGCAGGGCGAACAGGAGGTTCTTCATGCGCGCGAGTCAGCGTAGGTCGGACGCCGCGCGCCACGCAACGTTGCCCAATCCGGGAATCAGCGCGAGAATTGGCAATTCGAGACCCACCAGCGCGGCAGGACGACAACTCGAGCGAAAAAGTGCAGAATGTCCGTCGAGACTGCTCGGCTCGCCGCCTGACCATCGCTCTCGCCGCCGTCAGACCAACGCGTACTCACCGGACGTCCGCCCGCTGCGCATCGCGGCTGTCCGCAGCGGTGCCAACTCGCGCCCTCCGGACTCTGGAGCGCCGCGTCGGGAAGACTTTGATAGCAGGCCGCCCAAGGCTTCTCATGGGACCGACGGAGTTTTTGGTAGGACAACGATGTCGATTCGGCCGAATTTCCGGATGCACACGCCCTCCTCCGGCTGCGTCGATCCGCCAATTATCGGGTGATCCGACTTCGGCGGAGTTTTCGCACAGGACGAGATGTTCTACGCAATCACATTCACGCACGCCACAGCCATCGCTCTTCGCGCGAGGCAGGCTCAGCGCGCGCTCGTCATCACCGCCAGAAGAATGCGACCGGCTGGTCTGTCCGGACAGCGAGACCCGTCGCCCGACGCTCGATGTGGCCGTCTCCGAATTGCTCCTGCTCATCGCACCGAAAATAACGGAA
>Ga0318533_10000951_pt1 | contig 13520 bp, 9 predicted proteins | sample GRESIP053b4f27_FD_203675 | JGI IMG/M metagenome (GOLD analysis project Ga0318533, IMG submission 203675) | Tropical soil microbial communities from Luquillo Experimental Forest, Puerto Rico - GRE.SIPMG.053b4f27 | ecosystem: Environmental > Terrestrial > Soil > Tropical forest > Bulk soil...
GTCCCGGAGCGTTCGTCGTCAGTGCGGACGGGGCTGCCACGCTGACATCGTTTGGACTGAATATCGGTGCGCTGGAGCGAGGCCGTCGCCGCTTCGCCGGCGCCTGCCTGGACTGGACGGAGCGAAAACCGCACCTCAACGGGGCACTCGGCGCGGCCATGACCACGCGGTTGCTGGGCCTGCACTGGATCGAGCGGGGGAGCCGGCGCCGCGCGGTCCGCGTGACCCCGGCCGGGTGTGAAGGGCTGGCCTCGACCTTCGGCTGGTCCCTGGAGGACTAAATAATCCCGGGGATGGCAGGCTGTCCCCATGCGAATTGTGACCGTCGACGGCTACGCGCTCACGATCGAGGATGTGGTGGACGTCGCGCGCGGCGCGGCCACCGCCGAACTCGGCTATAGCGTCGCCGCCGCCATGGAGCCGAGCCGGTCCGTGGTCGCCGCCGCGATCCAGGGCGACGCGCCCGTCTACGGGGTCAACACCGGGTTCGGCGCGCTCGCCGACACCCGCGTCGGCGTCCGCGACCTGGAACGGCTGCAGGGCGCCATCGTTCGCTCGCACGCGGCCGGTACTGGTGAGCCGCTCGGCGACGACGCCGTCCGCGCCCTGCTGCTTCTTCGCGCCCGTACGCTCGCGGCGGGGTACTCGGGAGTCCGGGTGGAACTGCCGGCCAGGCTGCTCGAGATGCTCAACCTTGGCCTGCTGCCGGTCGTGCCCGGGAAGGGGTCCGTGGGCGCGTCGGGGGACCTTGCCCAGCTCGCGCACCTGGCCCAGACGCTGATCGGGGAGGGGCGGCTGCGCGGCCCCGGAGACCCGGTCCACGGCAGGCCCGCGGCTCAGGTGCTGGCCGAGCACGGCATCTTGCCGCTGCAACTGGCGCCAAAGGAGGGGCTGTCGCTGGTTAACGGCACCGAGCCAATGCAGGCGCTGCTCGCGTTCTCGATCGTCGACGCGGACATGCTGGTCCGCGCGGCGGACCTGGCGTGCGCGCTGTCGATCGAGGCGCTGCTCGGCACCGACCGGCCCTACGACGAACGGGTCCAGGTGCTGCGCCCGCACCCGGGGCAGCTCGACAGCGCGGCCAACATGCGGGCCCTGCTCGCCGGGTCCCCGCTGCTGGCCAGCCACCGGGATAGCCGGCACGCGGTCCAGGACGCGTACTGCCTGCGTTGCGCACCGCAGGTGCACGGGGCGGTGCGGGACGTGCTCGGCTTTGCCCGGGGAATTCTCGAGACCGAGCTTGGCGCGGTGGTGGACAACCCTGTCGTGGTCCGCGACGGCGAGGTCATGACCACCGGGAACTTCCACGGCGAGCCGCTCGCGTTCGCTGCGGACATGCTAGCGATGGCGCTCGCCGAACTCGGCAGCATCAGCGAGCGCCGGGTGGACCGGATGCTCGACCCGGCGTTCTCCCGCGGCCTGCCGCCGTTCCTGGCGCCCGACGCGGGCACCAACTCGGGGTTCATGTTGGCCCAGTACACGGCCGCGTCCCTGGTTAGCGAGAACAAAGTGCTCGCGCACCCCGCGAGCGTGGACACGATCCCGACCTCGGGCAAGCAGGAAGACCACGTGTCGATGGGCTGGACGGCCGTGCGGAAGCTGCGTGAGGTCGTCGCGAACGTGCGGACCTGCCTGGCCGTGGAGGTGTGTTGTGCCGCGCAGGGGATCGACCTGCGGGCGGGGATCGCCGTGCCGAGCGAGCCGCTGCGAACCGTGCACGCCGCAATCCGGGAACGGGTCCCGATGATGATCGTGGACCGTGAGGTCTCGGAGCAGATCACGACCGTGGATGACCTGCTGCCGGACCTGGTGGACGTGGCCGCCGCCAGGTGCGGTGGCCTCCGCTAGCCGACGGGGGAGCGCCGATGCGCTAGTCTGGGCGCCTGCGGGGCTTGGTCCTGCCCCTGCGAACCCGGGCGATTGGCTCAGCGGGAGAGCGCCTCGTTCACACCGAGGAGGTCACTGGTTCGATCCCAGTATCGCCCACCAGGTCAGAGGCCTATCGCAATCTTGAAGCGATCGCTGGGGAGCCAAAGGGGGAGCCAAAGGGGGAGCCAAAGGGAGTAAGGCTCTCCATCATGGCGACCGCCAACGCCAGACGCCAGATGCGATCTACTTCGACGCCGCAAAGAACCGGTACATCGGGGCCATCTCGCTGGGCTATGAGGCCGATGGAAGACGGGTCCGCCGGAAGGTCTCTGGGAAGACAAAGCAGGAAGTAAGGCACAAGCTCAAGGAACTGCACTCCGATCTTGATGCTGGTGTGCACTCAGCTGCCAGCTACACAGTCCGGGCCGCGGTCGACGACTGGCTTGCTGAAGGCTTGTCTGGGCGGGCACCGAAGACGGTCAGCACTCAGCGCGAAGTCCTGGAGCCGCTCCTCGACATCATCGGGGCAGTGCCGCTAGGGCAGCTCTCGGCGGCTAACGTCCGGTCCGCGCTGAAGGATCTGGCGGCCGCCCGCGCCACCCGTACGGTTGCCATGGCGCACGCCGGGCTCGCGCGGGCGATCAGGCACGCCGAGGCCAACGACAAGGTGCGCCGCAATGTCGCCAGGCTTGTGAACACACCCGCCGGGCAAGGGGGCCGCCCGTCAAGGTCCCTCACATTCGAGCAAGCCGTTGTGCTGATCCAAGCAGCACGGCCTTACGGCGTGTACGCCTATGTGGTCCTGAGCCTCCTGGTCGGGCTGCGCACCGAGGAAGCGCGGGCTCTTCGGTGGGATCACGTCCACTTGGACGCTGACTCAGGCCTGCCTTCGCGCGTCGATGTGTGGCGCTCCGTACGGGCACACGGGGACGTCAAGACCAGCAAGTCCCGGCTCTCTCTCGCGCTGCCGGCGATGGCCGTGGCAGCGCTTACAGAACACCGGGAGCGTCAGGCCAGCGACCGGCTACGGGCGGGTGAGCTTTGGCAAGAAGAAGGGCTCGTGTTCAGCACCACGCTCGGGACGAGGCTCGATGCAGGCAACGTCCGCCGATCGCTTCGTGCGATCTGCCGGAAAGCGGGAATCGGGGAGGACTGGACCCCTCGGGAGCTGCGCCACACGTTCGGGGGCTGTTGTCCGGTAACGGGATGGGCATCGAGGAGATCAGCCGCTTGGTAGGCCACAGCTCAACCTTGGTGACCCAGACCGTCTACCGCCGGAGCTTCGACCGGTGGTGACTTCTGGGGCAGAGATGATGGGCCGGATTTTTGCCGATGGAGCAAAGTGACTGAATCGGCAACCGCGGAAATCGGCTCAAGTAGGGGTGCCTCACGGTAACTGGCACCTGCCAGGGTTACTGCGCATGGAACCGCCTTATGGTCGGCCAGCAGCCATACGCCACGTGCCATGTGGCTTGTTCAGATCGGTGCGTTATGCATCGTCGCCAGGGGCGAGACGGGATGGATCGATACCGGGCTGTAGCGGGGCGGGGTTGCCGTAGCGACGCCGTTCACGGGGCATTCCGTGGGGGTTAACGCATGCGGCCAACGCGGTCGGTCATCTCACGTACCGGATGCTGGAGTCGGTGCACTGCTTTGCTTGACGGCCCTGGACAAGCCCCGGTTGACCGCGGCCGGAGGAGATTCCTGGTCTGCTCTAACACTGTGGATGGCATCCGCCACCGGATGGAGCACTACCGTGGCCAGTGCTGCGACCGGGCCCGTGGCTGCCCTGCGGCCGCTTCCCGGTCACTGCCCGGTCGGCCCGGCGGGCGGCGCTGGATGTCATGCGTGCCCTGGTGGTGGCCGGGCGCGGCGGAAAGGTGATATCAGGAGGTTGCCAGGATGAACGAGTACCTCGTCATCACGTGGGCCGATAGCGTCCCGGTCGAGGATGGCCTTGCGGACGCGGCACGAGACAGGGGTGGTCAACTGCTCGCCGCCGGGCCGGTGCACGACGCAAGTGAGCTGGACTCGCGTCCGGCCCCGGCCGGTTTAGTGATCGCGCGCTTCAGCACGGAGGAGGCCGCGAGATCTTGGTTTGATGCGGTTCTCGGCAGGCTCGACGGAACGACCTTGCTCGCGGCCGGTGCCACCGCGCCGGTGTGGTGGCCGCCTGAGAAGGAACCGGAGCGCCCCGGGTGGTCACGGCGTGGAGAACTGCCGGCCAGCCGGCTCGGCCTGTTCGTCAATGTGTGGGCGGAAATCACCGATCCACCGCAATTCTTCGACTACTCGGTGCACTACCGCTGGACGGTGGAGCACGCCGGGGGCCTGGTCCTGGTCCCGGGGCCCAAGCCGTTCCAGCGGGTACTGCGCGGCGGCCCCGCTCCCCACGCGATGGCCCTGATGGCGTGGCCCGACGAGCAGACCCGTCATGCCTGGTACCACGGCCCGCTCTACCGCCCATACCGCGATCAGCGGCACCGGGCGTCGCGGACCAGCAACGTCAGCATCCGCGCTCTTTCGCCTCGCCCCTAGGCAACGAAACGCCCACACCCCGCCTGACGCCGGTCGCGGAGCGTGGCCGGTTGTGCCGCGGCAGACGCGCGAAGAGCCACCTTCTGGCACATGTCGCCGCGGCTCGGCGTGGGGTGACCACAGCGCACAGATCCGGTGGCTTGCGCGGGGCGACGGTGACGCAACCAGATACGGCCAGGGCCCGCACGGCCGATGACAAGCTGTGTGTCGTAGTGCATCGTCGGGACCAGCGCGCGCAGGGGGACATCGCCGCAGCCGGAAATACGGGCGGAAGCGGGACAACAAATGATGCGGCAGTTATCGCAACTTACGTACAATAGAGCCCCATCAGGCTGCATCCACCTTGGCGGTGAGGTCCAATGGTAGGTGGGGGGGCCACCGCGACAGGCGGCCAGTCGCTGGCCAGGCGGCTGAGGCCTATCGGGGGCCGGGCAAGGGACCGGCCGCGGATCATCACCCTCGTCTTCAGCGTCTCACTTGGCCTGCTGGCCGCTGCTGCCTTTCTTACGGATATGGGGTATCTGACGGCACGGTTTGGTCCTGCCAGCACGTGGATCTACTTCGCTGTGGCCGTGCCACAGGGCTGGGCGGTGGGGGTTATGGCCTATATCTTGCTCACGCCTGGTGTCTTGGGTATTGCCGGCCGGGAAGCGGTAGCAGAGGGGCCGACCGCATCTAGTGTCCCGGGGCCCGCTTCCCGCAGTGTCGTAATCGGCCGCTGGCTGCTGTGGTCAACCCTGCCTGTTTTGCTCGTCCAGCAGATCCCGAATCTTATCTATTTTCACCGATTGGATACGCTCAAGATCTCTGCGTGGCTGGCGCTGCTCATCGGCTTGGAGCTAGCGGGCCGCACACCAGCCAAGCTCGACAAGACGCTTACGCGACTACGCGACCGCGAGGTCCTTATTCCCGCACAGGTTGTTGACTGCTTGAAGGGCGACATCAGGCTGCGGCCGTGGCGCCGTTGCTGGGTCATAACCGGGTTGTGCGTAGCGGCCGCGGTGCTTGTCACGTCACCGTGGTTGTGGGGAGGGGCGAGTGTATGGCGCTTCCGGGCGCTAGGCCCGGACATTTCAGACGCGGTCTTTCTAGTCGTCGGAGGTGCAGCAGCTGGCTCCTGGCTAGGCCGCATGGTCAGTTACGGGCGCCTGCTCACGAAGGCAGGTCTGCGCAAGCACCAGCTTGAGCTCCAGGTGATCCCAAATCACCCTGACAGGGCCGGTGGGCTGAAGCCGCTCGGCGACTTCTATCTCTATCAGTCCTTGACTGCCAGTCTGCCTGCGATATTCCTGGCAGCGTGGGTCCTGCTCATCTCCCTCGGAGGCCCGAGCCCACTCTGGGGCGGCTATGGATCCTACCTTCACGGATACCTCGGGCTACTGGTGGCAGCAATCCTGTTCGAGATTCTCGTATTCATCCTGCCAATGCTCTCGATACACGACGTCATGAGTTCTCAGAAAGAGAGTAGCTTCCTGGTCGACGCAGACCGGCTGTTTACCCCAAAGTTGGCAAGACGCATCGGCCAGAATGATCAGGACGATGGAGCGCAGCAGGACGCCGAGCCGGACAGGTTTGGTAGGTACAAAGAACTGGAAGAAGCACCGACCTGGCCTGTTGATTCCGCCATCCGCCGTCAGTTTACCTTGCGAAACCTAGGATTCCTAATACCATTTATTGGATACATCGTAGGGCACATGCAATTCTGGCAGCAGCTAGGGATCACCTTCAAGGGCTTGGGCCAGCCTTAATCGCCAAGGGCCAGTCGTTCCGGCGATGACTCCAGGCTGGCCCGCGCCGCGCCGAGTCTGGGATCGCGATGGACGGAGAGAGACAATCACGCTGAGTGATTGGAAGGTCACAGAGAACGCGCGCGGGGCCGCCGTTATGATCATCCATTCTGTTGTCAGCACAGCTGCCTCAACTGTTGCCGAACTGGTGGTATGCGCGGGTCCGAATTCGGGGGGTCTGCGACATCTGCTGGGGGCGGTTAGCCGTTTGCGCCGCACGCGGGCGGTGGGTGCCGACCCGCGCATGATCGGTACCGGGCGGTGGCTTGCTCATTCGCGGCTGTTTGTAAATCCATCGTGGGGAAGTCCGGGCTGCTCCCGCGCCCGCCCGGCGGTCATGTCGAGGACATGCGGTGCGCGGCGTCAGCAGAACGAGGCGAACTCGATGTGGCCCGGTGCCGTGGCGCCGCCGGTCCAGTTGTGTCCTTCGCCCCAGGTCATGGCCGGGGCGGGGGTGGCGCAGGCCGTGTTCATGATCAGGCCGGTGTAGTCGCCGTAGGGGAACAAGAACCCTGTCGGTGTCTCCTGGGACTGGGCCGGGTCGAACTGGCTGATCTGCTCGCCCGGGCCGGTCCACGTGCTGCCACCGGTGGTGGAGGAGCGGAACCACAGGTTGTAGCCGTCCACGTGGTCGACTGTGCCGTCGAGCGAATCGTTGCGGTCATCGATCCACGTCGCGTAGAGCTGGCCAGGGCCGGCCGCGACGATGTTCGGGAACAGTGCGTAACACGCCGAGTTGGGGCAGTTCGCCGCGGTCTTGTCATCGACCCGGCCGGCCAGCGACCAGTTCGCCGCGGACAGGCAGTTGCCCGCGCAGCGTGACAGGTTGACGATGGGTGGGCTCTTCGGCGCGTTGGCCTGGCCGGTCTGCCAGGCCAAGTACATGGTGCCCGCCGAGTCCATCGCGATCGCGTCCTGCGGCCCGAAGTAGGCGAACCCGCACTTGGAGTACGGGCAGTCCGGGCCCTGCGGCGAGGTCGCGAGCACCGGGCTGAACGTGGTGGCGCCGCCGCCGACCAGGGTCTCGCTGACCCGGTAGTGGCCGGCCGCCGAGCCGGTGCATTTGCTCGTCGAGCAGTCGCCCCAGGCGAACCAGGCGTTGCCCTGGGCGTCGAGCACGCCGCCCTCGGCGAAGCCGACGACGAAGGTGGAGTCGACCAGATTTTGCGCGAAGGTGGCGCCGCCGTCGGTGGACACCGCGATGAAGTGCGACTGGCCCTGGGTGTAAGCGTCGTAAACGATGTTGTTATTTGCCAGGATCTTCTCGTGGTCGCAGCTCTTGCACCCCTTGGAGTTGGCCTGCACGGCCTGGCCGAAACTCTGGCCGAAGTTGGTGGACTTGGCCACGTAGATATCGAAGTGCCCGCCGGACAGGCCGTAGGCGAGGAACGAGACGTAGACCGCGCCCGTGGCCTTGTCCATAGCGATGGCGGGGTCGGCCTGGTCCGGGTACGTGATGCCGCCGGGAGCCGACGCGACGACGGCCGGGGCGCTGAAGGTCTTGCCGCCGTCGGCCGAGACCTGGATCATGATCCGTGAGTTGTTCTGGCCCGAGGCCGGGTCACAGCCTGCGCTACCCGAGAAATGCGTGATCAGAACGTAGACGTGGCCGCTGTCGGAGGCCATGGCCGGCTCCCAGTCGTCGCCGCCGCAATAGCCCAGCCGCAGCGGAGCCGGCGCGGCGGCGCTGGCCGCCGGGGCCGCGACCGTGGTCAGCGCGCAGAGCATGGTCAGGGCGGCCAGCGTGGTCAGCGCACGGGCCGTTGCCGCGCGCGTTGCTGTGGTCATGGCTCTCCTCCGCGGCGCTCACGTGGCAGGCAGGGTGCGCCCGAACGTAACCGCGCCTGGCTTCACCGTCAAGAAGCTGCGGCGTAAGGCCCATTCGGCTGGACGATCCCTCCGCCCGGCGGATGCGGCAGACCGCTGGTGGCGCGCCAGAATCGCGTTGCCAACGGGGCTTCGGGCGGGCCGGACCGCCAGCCCTCGGCGTCAATCCAGTTCGACGCCAGAACCGGCAGTTCCGCGCCATTATCCACCCGGCGAAACACCAACCGGGCTCAGCGCCGAGTCGGCGTTATGTACATGATTGTACTGAAATAGGACACAGTCGACGAGTCGTGATCACACTGCGCGTCGGATGACCAAGAGCTGGCGTCGGTATGAGCGGACGCCCAGCCTGCCCGGGCCCAGTTGCCGTAACGCCGCTGACGGCGCTTGCCCCGAAGGGCGGCTCCGGATCATCGGATGGCGTGGCTGGGCGCGATCGTGGCCGGGTGCGTCGTCGGCGTCGTCTTTAGCTGTGACGGTTGGCGGCAGTCCCAGGGCATGTCCGGTGTGGCGCGTAACGTCGAGCTGTGACCTGAGTTGGCTCCGATTAGTGCGCACCTGCCGCCCGCTCAGCAGCACTCCGTCCGATACAGAACTCGTTCCCCTCTGGGTCGGCGAACACCACCCACCCGGTCCCGTCATCCCGGCGCCAGTCGTCTAGCACCATCGCGCCCAGATTGATCGCTCGCTCGACCTGCTCGTCTCGCTTGGTCGAGGTCGGCCACAGATCAAAATGGATGCGGTTCTTCGCCGTCTTCCCCTCCGGCACACGCAAGAACAACAGGCCCAGTTGACCCAAGGTCGGCATGACCAGTACCGAGTCGTCCTGGGGCATGTCGCCGGGCCGGATCTCGCGATCGAGCAGCGCGCCCCAGAACGCGGCGAGCGCGTGCGGGTCGCGCGCGTCGAAGGTGAGCTCGTGAATCTCCAGCGCTCGATCTTTGCTGTCTGTCATGGCTTCCAGCCAACCACGCGCTGCGTGCACAGCCGAATCGAAATACGCCCGCCGACGCTTCGCGTTCTTCACGGCCTCAGCACTCACGCCCGGCGTGCTCGTGATGCCTTGGGACGCCGCCGATTAGTGCGCCCTCCGGCTTACCTATCGCCGAGAACCCGCAGGTAAGCACCTTACGCTCCACCGCAAGTCCATGATCGTGAGCCAACTCAGGCCAGGCCCAGTTGCCATAACGCCGCGGACGGCGCCTGCCTCGAAGGGCGGCTCCCGATCATCGGATGGCACGGCTGGGGCGCGATCGTGGCCGGGTGCATCGCCGGCGTCGTCTTTAGCTGTGACGGTTGGCGGCAGTCCCGGGGCATGTCCGATATGGCGCGTAACGTCGAGGTATGACCGTTCTTGCCGGTCCTTTCTATGTGATCAGCGGCTCGGGAGTGTGTCTTTCTCCAGCGAGCTGGCGCTGATTCGATGGCCTGTGCTGGCGGCTAGCTTTCTGTCACGACGAACGCCTGGAGGTTGTCGGCGCTGTCGCCGTACTGGCCACCCGCGCTGCACCGGTTCGCCGCCGCGCACGACACCGAGGTGATTTTGCCCCCGTTCGGCGCGAGGCTGGCCATGCCGGGGATTTCCTGCGCCGTGCCCCAGGTGCCGTTGGCCTGGGTGACCACGAAGGCCCCGCCGCCGCTACCGAAGTAGTACCCGGCAGCGGTGCAGTTCCCGGCCGAAGGGCACGACACCGAGTTGACCGCGGCGTTTCCGCCGGTGTTGAGGGTGGCGGTGCCGGGGACCTCCTCAGCTTTGCCCCAGGTGCCGTTGGTCTGGGTGACCACGAACGCCTGCTCGCCGGTTGTGCCGCCCTGGTAGTTCCCGCCCGCGCTGCAGTTCCCGGCCGTGGCGCACGACACCGAGTTGACCGTGGCGTACCCGCCGACGTTGAGCGCCGCCGTGCCGGGGACCTCCTTGGCCGTGCCCCAGATGCCGTTGGCCTGGGTGACCACGAACGCCTGCCGGTGGCCGGCACCATCGGCGTAGTACCCGGCGGCGCTGCAGTTCCCGGCCGTGGCGCACGACACCGAGTTGACCGTGGCGTACCCGCCCGCGTTGAGGCGGGCGGTGCCGGGGACCTCCTTGGCCGTGCCCCAGATGCCGTTGGCCTGGGCGACGACGAACACCTGCCGATGCCCATGGCCATCCTGGTAGGACCCGCCCGCGCTGCAGTTCCCGGCCGAGCCGCACGACACCGAGGTGACCACGGGTATCCCGCTATTGTCGAGGCTCGTCAAGCCCGGCACTTTGACCGCCGTGCCCCAGGCGCCGTTGGCCTGGGTGACGACGAACACCTGCTGGTCGCCGGCGCTATCGACGTAGTACCCGGCGGCGCTGCAGTTCCCGGCCGTGGCGCACGACACCGAGGTGACCGCGGCGAACCCGCCAGCATTCAAGCCCGCGGTGCCGGGGATTTCCTGCGCCGTGCCCCAGGTGCCGCTCACCGTCGCTCCACCGCGGCCCGCGGCCAGCACCCGCGCGGCCGCCGCCTCAGCCCTCGCTGGCCCTGCTGCGGCCGTCAGCCCAGCCGCCAGCATGCCCGCCCCGGCCGCCGCCGCCACCCTCACCGCAGCACGGCGATACAAAACGCGCATCACAACCCCCCACCATCTTTCTGGCCGGATACTGCCGGGCAGGGCAGGTGACCTGGGATAGTGCGTGCAGCAGTACCCGGCCCCGGGGGAGCGTTGCACGAAACCTGGGAATGCCCGCCCACTTGGGCGCTGATACTGACACGAACGTCAGCCAACCGTCAACAGCCGGGCCGACTTACCTCTCACGGGACACCGTGGTCTTCGGTTACACCTGATCACTCCAACGCGCCGACGTCCTTACTCAGGGAGGTATGGCGAAAGCGCCGATGGCCTGGGCGCCGTCTGGGACACTCCCCCTGCACGAGCTGACCGCCTCCATGGTTGTCGCCGACGCGCTCAGCCGCAGCGGCATCACCCGGCTGCTGGACCGCATGGAACGCGACGGGCTCATCACCCGGACCGTCAGCACCACCGACCGCCGCCGGTTCGACGTCTCCCTCACCCCGCCCGGCCGCCTGCGGTTCGACCAGGCCTGGCCCGCCCACGCCGACGGGATCGGCCGCTATTTCGTCCAGCCCTTGACATCCCGCGACATCGGCGATCTCGCCAGGATCCTGGACAGCCTGATCCAGGCCAACCAGAACCACCACCGGCCCGGCTGATATCTCTCCGGCGTGGCTCCAACGCTGACTCCCGCGGTGGTGCCAGAAGCGGATTGTCATGGTCCGCGGCCAGGTGTGCCTGGCCTGGTCGTCGCCGGAGGTGGTCGATGCAGGCCCTTGGTGATTCTTCGCTGGAGTGGCGGCCCGGACGGAAGAGGTGCCGCTGCGGGAACTGATTGCGGTGCCGGTGGATGTGGGCAAGTCCTCGGCGATGGTGATGGGGTGCGATATCAGACAGATGGAACCGGCCGACGGCTTTACAGGCCGCTGTAATACTGACTGTGGCCTCGGCCAATGTTCGATGCCTTCAATTCTCCGGCTATTCTCTGGGCCGAACGCGTCGTCGGGCGCTTCTGCCTTCGCGTACGGATTCAGCTGTCACGACCACTCGCGAGCGCCGCTGGAACGTGCCGTCAGCGAGGCCGGGGCGGCAGCTTGCCGTGGTGGCCCCGGTGCCGTGTGGCCTTGACATTTGGGTTGTGTAGCGTCAGCGTGCCGGTGAAAACTGTTCTGGCTGGGGGTGTGGTGAAGCGTCTGGCCGAGTTCCCGCTCGAGCAGGGCGGCAGCGTTCTTGTCGAGATCGATGAGGGGCCCGCTGGCGCGGTGATGCGTGGCCTGGGGAAGGATCGCCCGGCCCTTGCGGAGCGGGCGGATAAGACATTTGGGGAGGCCACCGCGGCGGTCGCGCCGGCCGCCCGGAGCCTCCTGGCCCGCCTGCGGCCCACCGACGATCCGCCGGCCCAGATCAGCATTGAGTTTGGCGTGCAGTTGAGCGCGCAGACTGGTGCGTTCGTCGCATCGGCGGCAGCGGCGGCGAACTTCAGGGTGTCGATGACCTGGCGGGACGGCTCAGGGACCTGAAGGGCGGCGGACGGTGCGGAAACTCCTGGATTTCGACGTGGTCATCGATTCGCACGGTGACGGATACCGCGCACGGGTGGTTGCCTCCCCGGCGGGGGAAGCTCAGGCCGGCTTTGTGTTGCCGTTTACCGATAAGGATCTGACGATCCTGGTCTTTGAGGTCGTCAGGAGGATCGGGAAGGCACGGCGGAAGGTGCGGCAGCTGGCATCGCCCGAAAGGCTGCTGCTTCAGGATTTTGGCGGTCAGCTATTCCAGGCTGTCTTCTCCGGCCCTGTCCGTGAGTGCCTGGGGCACAGCCGCCTGGCAGCAGAGAGCGAGAGTGCTGGGTTGCGGATCCGGTTGCGGCTGCCCGGGGCGCTGGCCAACATCCCCTGGGAGTATCTGTACGACGCCGAGTACGGGTTCCTTGGCCTGTCCCGCGAGATCGCGCTGGTGCGGTATGTGGAGATGCCTACTCCGGTGCAGCCGTTCCCGGTCAGCCCTCCGCTGCGGATCCTGGCGATGATCTCTGCCCCTGATGACGAGCCGGGGCTGCAGGGCGAGGAAGAGTGGGGCAAGCTCAAGGGCGCGCTCGATGACCTCGCCGGGCGGGGCATGGTTCAGGTGGATCGGCTGGAGGCTGGGACGCTCGCTGCGCTGCAGCGGCCGCTGCGGCTGCGCGAATACCATGTGCTGCACTTCATCGGGCACGGCGGCTACAACGAGGAAGCCCAGGACGGGGCGCTCGCGCTCGAGACCGAGGGCCGGAAGACCCGGCTGGTGACTGGCCGAGACCTGGGGGTGATGTTCCGCGGCCACCGCTCCCTGCGGCTGGTCGTGCTGAACGCGTGCGAGGGCGCCCGCACCGCCCAGGACGACCCTTTCGGGGGCGTGGCGCAGGCACTGGTGCGCCAGGGCATCCCCGCGGTGATTGCGATGCAGTTCGAGATCTCCGATCCGGCCGCCCTGGTGTTCAGCCAGTCCTTCTACCAGGCCATCGGCGACGGCCTTCCGGTCGATGTCGCCACGGTCGAGGCGCGAGTGGCGATGTTCGCCGCAGACCACGAGGTTGAGTGGGCCACCCCAGTGCTCTACTTGCGCTCACCCGATGGCCAAATCTTCACCACGAGCCAGGCTCCGCCGGCCGGACTTGAGGCCCGGGAGGGGGCTCAGCCCAAGGCTGGTGCAGACGCCGAGCCTAAGAGCCAGGAGGACGATCGCGCAGCCCGGGAGGAGGCTGCTGGGGGCACGCGCCGGGAAGACGACGAGCGCACAGCAATAGCGGAATCTGAGCGCGAGGCTAGGGACGACGACGAGCGCAGGGCCAAGGAGTACGCCGAGCGCGCAGCCCGGGAGGAGGACGAGCGGAAGGCCCGGCAGAAGGCAGAGCGCAAGGCCCGGGAAAAGGCCGAGAAGACTTTCGACCGCGGGGAGCGGCTCAAGCAGCAAGGAGACCTGGCT
>Ga0318533_10000971_pt1 | contig 13458 bp, 11 predicted proteins | sample GRESIP053b4f27_FD_203675 | JGI IMG/M metagenome (GOLD analysis project Ga0318533, IMG submission 203675) | Tropical soil microbial communities from Luquillo Experimental Forest, Puerto Rico - GRE.SIPMG.053b4f27 | ecosystem: Environmental > Terrestrial > Soil > Tropical forest > Bulk soil...
CAGCGGCAGAAGTAACGTGCCGTGAGCGTGCGCCGTTGGCTTCCGGCAAAAATCGTCCCGACAGCCCAAACGTCACCGTTCGGTGTCGGTGCAAGACTGACGTAGCCGACCCCAGCACCTGCGTTGACACTCGGGGCGTCAATCCACTGGGGCCGTCCCACAACGCGACGATCGTGTTATACACGTCATGCCCCGTCACCCAGATCCGTTGTGCTGACTGCGCTGCCACGCTTTGAAAGCCGCTGTATCCATACGTCGTGAATGGGCCTGCAACAGTTTGCCAGCAGTCCCATCCCAGTGCTCCACGACGGGAAATTCGAGAGTGAAGCACGTATCGTCACACTGGGTGAACTGCGAGTGTCCGACGCTCCAGATGTCGGTGGCAGCGGCTGCGCTGATCGCGAACAGCTCACCGTCCCCATCGCCTGGAGAGACTGTGGTCCAACTTGCGCCGTCCCAGTGCGTGAAAATGCCGGTGTTATCGAACTAGCCACTCCCCGAAGACCAGATGTCGTCGCTGGCGACGGCCGTAATCGCATACCTTATCCCGGCGCCATCAGGGGATGGAGCGACCGTCCATTCGTTCCCATCCCAATGCATGAAGACCGCCTCTGATCTGCTCTGACCAACGGTACACACATCGTCGGCTGCCACAGCCGCAACGGCGTTGAGCCAGCTCCAACCGTTCGGGTTCGGGCTTGCAACGACGGTCCACTGCGAGCCATCCCAATGCTCGATGAGAGGTTGGGGAGGCACGAAGCCGGATTGCGGGATGTTGGCCCCGACGGCCCACACATCGTCCGTGCCCACGGCGCTCACGCCAAACAGTTGGCTGAAAACCGGAGGCGTCGGGGCTGCAACAATCGTCCACTGAACTCCGTCCCAGTGCTCAATCAGGGCATGATACGGCGCGGTGTTCTCCTGCGTGAAGGAGGTCCCCACAGCCCACACATCGCCATCCGCCACGGCCGCCGTGGCCGTGAGTTCGTTCTGAGGTTCCTCGTTTGGACGGCTGATCAGATCGAAGTCCGGCGTGCACGCTTGAGCCTGAGCTACTCGTGGCGCCAGCAGTCAGCTGACGAGGGCAATGGCGTAAAACGTCGACAGAACCGAAGCAGAGACACTATGCTGGTCCATGATCGCTCCTTGCTTGCATCATCAGGGGTTGGGCAGCTCAGGTCTTCATTGACAATCTCAGCTCCCACCATCAGGTGTGAAGAACTTCCCGTTCGTGTGGCTCAGTGGTGGATGGATCCTCTGATGACGCCTGGGCGTTCAATTTCCGGTGCAAGCGACGGCGCTTGTTCCGCAGACACGCTCGACGCGTTCGGCGGATCGATCATGATCTGCCCCTTCATCCGGGAGTGGATCAGGCAGTGGAACGAGATTGTTGTCCCCGGATCGCCTGCCTGGACCGTGAACGTGCTGCCCGGCACCATTACTCCCGTATCGAGGCTGCCATCGTCCGCCACGATGTGATGGAGGAGCTGATCGCTGTTGTATACGGTAATCGTCTCGCCGGGCTGCGCGTGAAGCGTCGACGGCGCGAAGACATAGTTCTGCAAGTTCCATTTCGGAACCGCGCCGGAAGCGTGGCCAAAGTACATGTCGGTCCGGAACACGTAGTCCCACTCAGCGCCAACCCGAGGCGAATCATCCGAGAATGGGAGGTTGCCTCCCGTCAGATGGCAGAGCGCGCAGCTACCCGTTTCGGATGGCGGCGTGGCATAGGTCCTATCCGGCTTGTACGCGACATACTCCCATTCACCATTACGCAGGTATTGATAATCAGCGCCGAAACCGCGCTCCTTGCGCATGACGAACAGGGTCGTGAGCTGTTTGGCAATGAATCGGCCGTTCTCGTCGAGGAGCGGCTCACCATTGTCGTCCTCTTGGACCGTATAACTCTCGAAGAGAAGGATGGAGCCGTACGGGTACTTGAACGGACGTAGTTGGTGTGGCCGTACCGAAGCAGCCGTTGGGTTGCCGTAGACTGCCCGAATCTGCCGGTTCTGGTAGTTGTCAAACACAAAGAAGAGCTGGTAGGTGTGTTGGTACCCCTCTGGAAATCCCACGTGGTCTTCGGTCGGAGCGGGAAGCTGGGACTGGGCTTGCCCCATCATCGGACCGATCCACCCGCTCAGCAGTGTCGCTGCGAATATACTCGCCGCAGTCCACATCTTGTTCATACAGTCCCTCCTTCTCGTGTGACAAACGATAGGGGGGCGCCACCCGCGCATCAATGGATCGACGGTCATTTGTAGATAACGAGCTCAGCTCGCCGTCTGAAACGCGAGATAACGGGCTAATTGGCGCTGTGGAAAGGCGTTCGAGGCGTAGCTAACGTGAAGCGGACGGCTCGCCGACGAACAACTCGGACAGCACCCGGCGGCAATTGAACACGAGCGTGCGTGTGTTGCGGGAGAGCATGACCTTGGTGATGGCGTTGACGCCAACTGGATCGGCGGGCGCGACTTCCTGCCACGGCTCAAGGCGGCCAGTCGCGAGATGTAGACGAGAGATCCGGGTCGGGATCTGCGTATAGTCGCCCAGATGCTGGACATACAGCCAGTCGTCCTGAGCCCAGAGGATCGGGGCGAGGGTGCCGCTGGTCTGCACGGGCTGAACCGCACCAGGTTGGGTTGCGCCAAACTCCGACGTCGGATAAATTGCGAGCCTGCCGTCGGCAGAGAGCACCGCCACTCTAGAACCGTCCGGGGAGATGGCGACGTTGCGTGCGACTGTCGGTGGGGTCACCGGAAAGGGTTTTCCCCTCAGTGTCTGGACGTAGAGCCGAAGGGGACGGCCGGGTTCACTCGCGAGCGCAATGAGCCGCTGCCCGTCTGGGAAATATCGTACCCATTGATAGTCGAGCCCGGTGCTCGGCATCTCCGTGGCCTTCCCCCCGTCTAGCGGCAGCACCCGAAGATGCTGCCGTTCCTGCGTGCCGAGAACCAGGGCGGACCGCCTGTCAGGCGACAATCCCATGGCGCGGCCCTCACCCAGGAGGACAGTCGATTCATCATCGAGCCGATGCACGTAGACGCGATACTGCGGACCCGCACCAACACCGCTCTCGTCAAAGAGAATCACCAGGCCATCGTCCGAGATATCGGCGACTCGGGACCAGTCGAGCCAGGTAACGTTACGATCCGTTGCGTGGGCCGCCACATCGGTCACGCGGGCAGTCATCTCCAGCAGCTCAGTATCCCGGGACGCCAGGATCCGGCCGTCCGGCGCAATGTCCCGCAGGGTCATCGTACCGGCAATTTGCGCAACGCGCCGCAGCCGGCCTGACGGCGTTACTGCCCACAATGACTTGGGGCTGCCGTCGCGAGTAGCCGTAAACCAGACCTCGCGGCCCGAAGGATGCCACGCGAGGCCGCCCGCGCCAGGCCATTCTCCAGACAGCTGACGCACGCTGCGGCCCGGTTCGAAAAGCTTCACGGATCCGAGGTTGTCGTTGCGGATCGGGTGTTCGAAGAATGCCACACGATCGTCTCGCGGGGCGATTCGGACCCCGCTGATCCATCCGGAGGTCTTGTATTGCACGGTGCCGGCTGGGAACTCGAGCTGGTTGACACCCTCGATGGCCCGCACGATCACCAGCCGTCCGTCCGCGGACCAGTCGGCCGCCATCACGTTGCGCTCGATCGGGAACGGGGCGCCTCCGTTGACCGGCGCGCGCGACAGCACACCCCCCCTGATGGGCATGGTGCCATCGGAGGACAGCAGCGCCAGCTCTCCAGCTCGGGAGACGGCAGCCAGCCTGAGCCCGTCGAAGCCAAGCAAGCGGGATTCCGGACTGGACGGCTGAGCCTGGAACAGCTGCCGCCGGCCGTTGTCCCAATTCGCCGTATACAAGATGCCGTGTCCGTCCTGGGCGAACCTGGCACCGGCTATCTGACCCCGCCGAAACGTCACCGGACGGAACTGGAATTCTCCAGACGAGACGCGCCCCACACTGGCCCAGATCGCCACAGCCCCAGACGCGAGCACTGTCATAGTCGCTGCGCCCAGCACGATCCCGGCGCCAAACGTCGACCATCGCCTGGTTGCGGAAGGCTGGTGCGGTTCGGTGGTCTCCGAGGCGTCGACAGGCGGGACGGGTTGGTCGACCATTTGAACCGGCGCGATGAAGCGGTAGCCGGCTCGCGCCAGTGTTTCGATGTAACGGGGATTCTCGGCGGAGTCGCCGAGGGCGATGCGGAGGCGATTGGTCGCCGTGTTCAGCCCCCGCTCAAAATCCACGAAAACATCCGAGGGCCACAGACGCTGCCGCAGTTCTTCGCGGGTCACGAGTTGGCCCGGCCGTTCCAGCAGGGCTTGGAGCACCTGAAAAGGTTTGTCCTGGAGCCTCAGCTTAACGCCGTGCTTGCGCAGCTCGCGCGTGTGCGAATCGAGCTCGAATACACCGAAGCGAACGCCACGGGGCCCATCCGCGTCGGCATGGCCTGAGGCGACCTGACCGGACATCCCGCCGGTGATTCTAACGCGTACTCGCTCGACCTCGAACCGGTCCCCCAAGCGCGGCTGCCGAGAATTGGGACACCGCTTTGCTCCGTTCTCCCCCGGGAAAACACAACATCCGCCGGTGTCCACTCTATCGTTGCCCCTGCAACACGACAGGTTCGAACATACTGAATCGCCACCTTTGATACGTGAGGAAGGCGGCCGTGAGGATCATTGTGCCCGCCACGCCCAGCACAACGGCGACGGAGATCCGGCGCGAGCCGTTGAGCCAATGCACGAGTAGAGCGATGCTGGCGCCAGCAACAATGTTGTTGACACAAGCCACCATCGTCGCCGTGGTAGTGAGGAATGCGATGCCGCGCCCCAGCTGAAGCGACGGAATTGGGGATCGCCCGGCCCGCAGCTCACGTTCGGGACCGAAGTACTGGGCAGCCTCCGGAGTCAGGGTGCCGTAATAGCTGCGAATACGCGCGATCCCGCCAAGGCACCGCATGTACTCGCCACTGACGTCAACAAGCCGAATGACCGTGAAGAGTCCAAGCAGGAACAACGCCGGCAGCACCGATGCCACGAACAATCCGAAAGCTTCGCGGGACTGGGATACGAATCCGATGGCGACAAGTGCACTGGAAAGCGAGAGGATGTAGATCGACGCTCGCGCGGACGATTCGTTCACCGTCGCACTCGAAGCCGTCTGAAGCACGAAATGCTCGGTCGTTAATGCGGAGAAGAATTGCGATTGACGCTCTTTTTCGTCCATGTTTACGCTCCTTCCAGCCGTCCTTTCCAGAGAGGCAATTGTATGGTGAGGTCATGAAGACGGGGAGGAGACGTAACACCGGGCCTCGGCGCCGCGCCCTAGCTTGGCATCGAGCGACGTTCCTTCGCTTGCAGCTTCCAATTGGGCGCTAGGCCAGCGGACAGTCTGAGACGATTCTCTCGCGCGGACCGAAATCCGCCACCGGCAATTCGGGTCTTCTTGTATTCGATCGGGTCGTTAACGTCATTGGAAGCCCGAAAAGTCTTGGCTCTCCAACCGCGAACCCAACGTCAGGCGCGGCCGACGCACGACGGGCCCGCGCTGAGGCCAACCGATCAGCGGCCTGCTTGACGTGTCCGTTACTCAAGACAGCCGCGTGTTGGCTTGACCGCCCCTGCCACGGGGCTCCGCGGGCCCGTGCGTCGTGGAGGCACCGGAAAGGTCAAGGTTCTTGGGAGGCAGGACGATTATAGACGGGGCCACCAGGCGCTTCACGTCCGGTCTGGCCAGCCCCTTGCGGTCGCGAACGCGTGCAACTCCTGGTAAGCCGGTCGTTCCAGCTTCAATGTATCGAGCAGCACCACGACAAAGTCGCGGTCATTCTTGGCGACGGGACACACTTTGACGAGGTCGCTCAGGAAGCCGGCAAACGAGGGCGTGTACATCCCACCAAGCTGGACGCGTCTCGCGACGTCGTCCAACAGAGCGTGGACCGCGAGAATCTCGGCTTCCGACGCACCGAATCGGGTCAGCAGCGTAGACAACGGTTTGTCCGCAGCTGACAGACGAAGGGAGGCATTCATCAGGGCTTCCAACAGTTCAACCTTCGCCTCGAGAGCGGCAATCCGGATTTCGTGATCGTTAGCCATATTGCTTATCGCCTCAGCGAAGCGGACCAGTACTTCACAACCGCCATCGGAGCCGCGTTCGCGTCGTCGCCGGCCCGTCGACTTTGATCGCCATGAGTTCGCCGTTACCGAACGCATTCCCTAAGAATAGCTCGCGCCCGTCCGGTCCGCCGTCATTAAAACGCCCGGCACAAAATCGTTGGTGGTCGGGTGGGGTCTGGCCGTCCCACAGCCCACGCGTGACGCCCTCCGGGTAGTCGCGGCGCTCTGGTCACCCCCGTGATGTCCGAGAACCCCGTTGACGTCCCGGCAAGCCAGATTTGGACACGCGGGTACAAGCAGCACTCGGCTTGGCCGGTTGGATCCACCAGCGGAAGCGCGGGGTACTTCCAAAGGAACAGGTGCTCGGCCGTGAGCTGGGCTCGCGACCGCAATGTGAGCGACGCCAGCCGCAGAAGGTCGTTGCCACGCGGAGGAGCGTTCGAACGGCTAGGCCGAGACCCGGACCGTCGCTAAATACCCGCGTACCACGCGTAGCCGGCGTCGGCGGACGCCGAGCCAAGGCCCTTACCGAATCGCTTCAGATTGTCTGTGACCGTCACGCGAGTAAGGTATTTGACGCTCTTGTAGCCAAGTTGCCGTGGCACGCGAAGGCGCAGTGGGCCGCCGAACGGCACCGGCAAATCCGCGTCGTTCATCGCGTACGTGACTAGGGTTTGCTGATGCAGCGCATCGGCCATGTCGATGCTTTCCCACGTATCGGGTTCGATCGAGAAGTACACGACGTATCTCGCCTGTGGCAGCAATCCGGCGATGTTGAGAACCTCGACGAGCGGCGTTCCGATCCACTCCGCTACGTACGACCAGCCCTCTTCGCACACAACCTGCGTGATTTGACTGCGCGCCGGAAGACGCTTGACGTCGTCCATCGATAATGTTGTCGAGCGGCCGACGAGACCGTCGACTGACAGCTTCCAATCTCTGAAGCCGTCGGCCTCGAAGCGTTTGAACGCATCGGTCGGCGGCGCGGTTTCATTCGCAAACGGAGGATTCGAAATCTGGCCGCGGCTGAACTCCCGCGCGAAAGAATGCTGCGTCAGAATGCGATGGACCGCATAGGTCAGCGTCTCGCCGGGTCCGTACACGCCTCCGCCATCGGGCGGAAAGAGTCCGTACCGGTCCGCTATGTGGTCCGCAACAGCCAGCCCTGACAGCCCTGCCGCCGCAGCCAATCCTCTCGTGATCAACTGGCGTCGTGAGATTTCACTCATACAGATTTCCGATGTCCCGAAGCATTTCCGGTGATCATCGCGGTCACCCGGCGTCTGAAGCCAGCGAGCCAGACCATTCCTACATGGATCAGCACGAAGAGGACGAGCAGCAGCGTCAGAAGAAAATGAAGCGTGCGCGCGGATTGCCGGCCGCCGAACACAGTGACCACTGTCGGCATTGCTGCCGTGACGGCGGGAGACATCGCGAGCCCTGTCCAGATGAAGAGCGGAAACACCACGAACACTACTCCGAGGTAGGTGAGCCTCTGAAGAACGTTGTACGACCACGCCTCTTCTTCTTCGGGCCGCGTGAGTCGCAAATGGTCTCGAAGCGAACGGGACACCGCCGACCACGAACGGTCAGCCGCACGCGGGAACAGCCCCTTGCGAAAATGCCCGCTGACGAGGCCGAACACCAGATAGAGGCCGCCAATCAGAACCAGAATCCACGCGGCTTCAAAATGCAGGTACCGACTCCAACCGTTCTGATCCGGCAGGACGTAGCCATAACCGGTCGGAACCGTCGCTCTCGACGACGGGATCGGAAAAGAAAAAAGCGCCGGAGTCAGAACATTCCCGTTCTCGCCCCAGTAAAAGCGCGGATGAGAGATCACGAGCTCCACTCCGCTTACCAGTAAGGCCACACAGGCCAGTGTCGTCACCCAGTGAGTGGCGCGCACCATCGCATGGTGCCGGGGCGCGTTCGTGGACGCCGCAACGGTAGCACGGCGACTCAAATCCAATACGGTATCTGCCACGGGCGGATTTTAACCGAACTTGCAGCCAATCGTCGTCCAAGGCTCCTGGTCGCGTTGGAGCTTACGCCACTGGCTTGGGCAGATCACGGCCTCGCTGAGACGTCGGTCGAATTACTGGACCCCACGAGATAGGCCTTGCCTGCGCTTACCATGAGCGCCGTGATGTTGATGACCCAATCCCCTCGCGTCTTCCTCCACTTCTCCCACCCGTCTGGAAAGCGCTTATCCACAAACATCGATCGGAGATCTTCCACGAACAATGCGGGCTCATTGTCTAACTCCCTCGCCCCGGGCCTGTGGGCAAGAAAAGCAAAAATCAGCCCATACTCACCGCACGAACCAACGAGATTGTCTTGGCCGAGGAGCTTCGTGAGTTTTTCCTCGAGCTCTCTGTGAGGTCCGTTCACAACATTGGTGCATCCACGCAATCTCTCCAGAAGATCAGGACCCACGCTTGCAACAAAACTCCCGAGATCATCGGCCAAAAGCCTCGCTACCGATGCTCCAAACACCTTTGATTTGGGATCCCTGTGCAGGTTCTCCGCGATAAACTTCCCCACATCAGAACGCCTGACTAAACCCTTGATAGCACGGCGCTCAAGCCGTTCGAAATCTTCGAGGCTAAGTCGGCCAGAGTCCAACTCCGTTGGGTCTCCTTCCAGAATGCCGCTGTGCCCCGGATGTGAACCTTGAGAACCAGGAAACTCCAGTGAGAACAAGCCGTCTGGTACCTCTTGATTCAACTGACCTGTGAGACCGCGCATGAATGCGTGGTTCCCCGTCGCAAACAATACAAGAAGGTCTCCAAGATCCCCGCCTCCTGTGTTCCCGAGCCTTCTCACATCCTCAATGCTTGCGACTGGATTGGTCGCTTCATTGCGCACTGGCAGCCGCCCCGTCACAACAGCAGTCCCAATAAATGGACATGTTGCCTTCTTTTCCGCAATTGCACTCAACGCCTTTTGGTCAAGTTGGATCGCGTCTCCCGTCATAGATCCTCCGCTGATGGCGGCTGTTCCGTTCAACGGCCGAACCGAGTGTCACACCGCGGCAATTGGCGTTTAATCGAGACGGCTTTCTTCTGACAGACCTATTGCCCCCCTGGCCGCTGGTCGACCTGGTAATAATGGACCTGGCCTTCCTTGCTCCGCGGTGTCATCGCCATGCGTATGCTTTTACCGGTGTTGGGGCAGCTGGTGGCACGGTGCCAACGTTCTTCATTGGCATTGATCACGTCGCCCAGCTCGCCATGGACCACTCCGACGCCGGAGATCAGCGCACAGACACTGCCGTAAACATTAACCCAGAGCTCCACCATGTTGGCGTGCCAGTGGCCCCAGTTGGTGGCGGGCGGCAGCTCCGTGAGGTTCATGCCGATGTTCAGGTTGGAGGAGGTATGGCCGTCATACAAGAAGCGCTCACCCGTGCGTCTCGAATCGCCATACTCCGTAACATTGAAAAACGGCACGTTGAATGAGTCGTAGCCGCCGGTCGAGGTGATCTTGGTCTTGATATATTTGTAGCCGGGAATGGGTGTCGGCGTCTCGCTTTCCGGATAGGACGGCACCTGTCCGGCGGGGGTGTTGCGGTAAAACACAACCGGCTCGATGCCGACAGTCTCCAAGCAGTAGGACAGGCGTGGTGCGACGTTGAACGCCCAGCCCTTCGACAAGACCTTGGGCTCCTGGCCGTCGATAGTCATCTTCACAGCGCCGCTATAGACCCAGCCGAAGACGCGGTCATCGGCGTAGAACATGCACTTGGCCTTGTCGCCCGGGGCCATCTGGATGTAACGGCCGTCGAAGTCGCGCGTCAGAACCACTCTCTCTTCCCAGCGCGCCTGTCCCTGATGCGACTTGAGAATATCGGCGAGATGCCAGATCGGCTTATTGATTCCCGTGTAGGGCGTTTCCGGCGTCTTCTGGGCCGCCCAGACAATGCGTTCCGGGCCGTTTTCGCCGCCAACCTGAGACCACCAATTCGTCTGGGGCCCACTGGCGGGTGCCGCTGCGGGGACAGCTGGCGCCGGGGTCTGGGCCAAGGCTGGCGCTGCAGCCAAAGCCATCGCCAGTGTGATCCACGTGTTGAGTGATTTCACGAGAGCCTCCTGCCGTTATGCTACAAAGAAACGGCAGGGGTGTTACGCGGCGGGTGTGCCTCGCCAAATCCTGTCCCTGCTGAAAACCCGTTCTCGACTGTTGGAGTTTCGGCGCTCGACGCTTCTTGTAGAATCATCTCTCGGCCACGCCCAGCTCGAGCCGCGTGTGAGGCGGGAAGGTCAGACATTGCCTGTTTCTCTCCGTGACCGTGGTGGTGTCGCTCCAAGACGTTGTCGACGCGATGGACCTGCCCAGTAACGAATGGACCTCCTAGCTCAATCCTAAAACCGGCGAGATCGTGACGGTTACTGAGGAAGACCTTGGAGCGCTTCTCGAGCGCTCAAGCCAGCGCCGCCGGCGCGAGGAATTGTTAGACGCGATTCATGGTAGAGGCGCCTTCCGCAGTTTTCGGAGCGCGATCCGACGGCTCGACGTCGAAGACGAATGGTTCCGCTTTCGAAAATTGGCGTTCGAGGAAATCGCCAAGGATTGGCTGCGGGCGCACGACCTCTCGCTTCGGTAATGCCCCCGCGACGTGCTGGCATGCGGTCGTTGCTCTCCTCCCGTACACTCGGCCTGATCTGCTCTGCTCATCGAGTCATGGCTCTTGTGCCGTTTGGGCTTTGAATCCCTCCAGTTGACCTGGCCGGATCTTCAGCTGCGCGTGCACTTCCAAATGGCTCATGACTGCCCTCCTTATGACACTACCCGACGTGATTGCTCGGCGCCAAACGTTGCGGTGCGAACCCCACGTTCAAACCGTCTTCGGGACGTGGCCGGCAAAGACCAGCCGCATGACTTTGTGGCCGAAGTCTGCAACCGGGTCGAACATGAGCGGACAGCCACCGTCGATCACGGTGATGCCGTGCTTGCGCCCGTAGGCCGCCGCAGTGGCGCTGACGCTGCCCTGACCATAGGACCGATGCATCCACACCTGCTTGATCCTGAGCTCAGCGCACTCTCGCATGGTGCCCTCCGCCTTGTCGGGCGCGGTGGCGATCACGACGGCGTCGACTCCTCCAGGGATACTCCTCAAGTCGTGATAACAGTGGGCGCCCTCAACCTGGTCCGCGTTGGGGTTAACCGCGAACACCTGGTAACCCCGGTCCCGCAGACGCTTGAACACGGTATTGGATCCGTGCTCCTTGGGCTTTCGCGACACGCCTGTCACGGCAATCCGCTTGTGCGCAAGGAACTCGGATGCGGCTTCCTTCATCGTTGGCATTTTCCACCTCCGTCACGATTGATCGGCAAGAACAGCCTGTGCCGCCGCGCAAATCGTTTCGATGTCCGGAGCCCAGTATTGCGATCGCCTCGCCCTGCAATCGAATGGGAACCCTGAGAATCGACCGATATCCTAGCAAGGCGCTGTCCCCGTCACGATCCGGAGCGGATTGCAGATCGTCGACGATCTCGAATTCCCACAGATCCGTCAACAGGTGCCGTGCGGTTTCTGGAATCGGATGGCTGCAATGGATGGGCCACGGCGGCGGGTCCTGCCGTGGCGAACGGGATCGCGTGCTGGCGGTCCTCAGTGAAAACTGACAGCGCGATGGCGTCATGCGTGAGAACCCGCCCGCCACTTCGGACACGCGCCTCAATACGTCGCGCACATCGAGCACGCCAACAAGAGTTGTCAATAGCTCATCGACAACGGCGAGGCGTCGCAGCCGCGCCAACTCGTCGTCAACCGATTCCGGAGCAGCCGGCCCCTGTTCGTCCGTCATGCCATGTGGCAGAGTGTCGCGTCGCCGCGTTTCGGAAAGGAGCATGGGCCACACTGCAGTAGCGCCGATTCGGCTCGACGAAGTACACGTCGCAGGCCGATCGCCCCGCTTGCTGCAGCGAAACGGCTCCCCTGCCGAAATCCCGTCATCACCACGAAAAACCCCGCAGCAGCGACGGATTTTCGACGCCTGATCCGCACATCAGCCGCGAGAGTCTGGGCAACCGCGGTCCAATCGCGGGCTTTCTGCCCTCTAGCGCACCGGTACAGCAAATGCTCCCGTTTTGTTATGGCAGTCGCGACTTGCGTGGCCACGGCACTCGAAAAACGTCGGACGCTTCCGGTCGACGCCATGATTCCCGACCCCCTCTTCGTGTCCACCCATGCCATCACGATTGACGCGACACCTGAACAGGTCTGGCCGTGGATTGCGCAAATGGGCAGCGGGCGTGCTGGCTGGTATAGCTGGGATGCCATCGACAACGGCGCTGTACCAAGTTCGTCAGTCATCGTTTCAGAGTTCCAGACCGTGGTGCCCGGTGACATCATGCCGGCCGTGCCCGGCGCCACGGATGCCTTCGTCGTCGCCGCAGTCGATCCGCCCCGTGAACTGGTATTGACCGTGCCCGATGGCCACGGGGGAAACGCCGTTGCCTGGGAACACCTTCTGGAGCCGCTTGATAGCGGCCGAACGCGACTTATCGTGCGCGGACGGGCCTCTTCACTCTGGCTCGATCTCGCTCGTGCGAAGCCACCCGCCCGTCACCGGCGCATTTTCATCGAACGAGCCTATGCAGTGCTGGCAAGGCTTCCGCGTCCGTTGCTCATCGCCTTCGCCGCATTCGGTCACCGCATCATGGAAGCACGCCACCTGCGAGGGATTCGGCGGCGCAGTACCGCATCGACAGAGCGCTGACGTCGACCGATGACGCGGCTTGGAATAGAGCTCCTCAGCGAACCACACCCCTTCACTGACAGGCGTCCGTCGGCGGCTGGCTTGTCGCTGGCGCAATTCCGATGAACTGCACCGTCGGCGGCATTGTCGGCGCCAGCGTCACCGTCACGCGCAGCCGCCCGCGCTCGCATGCCATGGTCCACGTCCCACGCAGCGCGTTCTCGACGTGGTCGAACGAGGTCGGCGCCATGCAAGCGCCGTATGTCGCGTGGAGCTCATCGACCCCGGCGCGGCGCCGGTCCTTCGATATGTCCAGGAACAGATTCTCGGCGGCAATGCGATCCGCAAGCTGATCATCCCAGTGCACGATCAGTTTCGACACGGCGTCACGCGCGTCGACAAGCGCATGTGAAGGCTGGATCGCACGTGGTTGGAGCCCGCCGGTTTTCGCGAGCAGATCGATTGCGGCGGTGGTGGCGCGCCCCCAGACGGTGTACGTCAGGTTGCCGAGCGCGATGATCCCGACGCCATGTTCCGGCAGCCACCGCATCGTCGATCCGAAGCCGGGCAGCCCGCCGCCGTGGGAGACGTCGCGGAACGTACACGTCTGGGAGATACGAAGCCCGAA
>Ga0318533_10000972_pt1 | contig 13456 bp, 9 predicted proteins | sample GRESIP053b4f27_FD_203675 | JGI IMG/M metagenome (GOLD analysis project Ga0318533, IMG submission 203675) | Tropical soil microbial communities from Luquillo Experimental Forest, Puerto Rico - GRE.SIPMG.053b4f27 | ecosystem: Environmental > Terrestrial > Soil > Tropical forest > Bulk soil...
CAGAGCTGGCGTCTGAATCCTTGGGATTTCAAGGTCGTCACCGAGACGACGCGGCGGTACGGAGCTTCGCGGATTCCACGCGGGTCGACTGTCGAGGACTGGCCGTTCGGCATCGACGAGCTCGAGCCGTACTACGACAAGGTCGAGTACGAGGTTGGGGTATCCGGACAGGCCGGGAATGTTGGCGGAAAGGTGGATCAGCGCGGCAACATCTTCGAGGGGATGCGGGCCCGGGGCTACCCGATGCCCGCGCTGCGCTGGACCGAATTTTTGGAGAAAATGGCGTCGACGGCCAGGTCGCTCGGCTGGCATCCATTTCCAGGGCCGGCTGCGATCAATTCGCGGTCGTATCAGAACCGCTCGGGCTGCATGTACCACGGCTTCTGCAACCGCGGAGGGTGTCACGTCGATGCCAAGAATTCGACGGCAATCACCACGATTCCGCGCGCTCAGGCGACGGGTCGGTTCAAAGTGGTGACTCGTGCCCATGTCACGACGATCGAGGCCGACAGCAACGGTCTCGTCACCGGTATCAACTATGTAACCGATGGCGTCGATTATTTTCAGCCTGCGAAAGTTGTGCTCCTCGCGAGCTATACGTACGAGAACGTCAGGCTCCTGTTGCTGTCCAAGTCAAAGGCCTACGCGAACGGCCTGTCGAACAATCGGGGGCAAGTCGGAAGGCATTACTTCAGCCACCACATGTTGGCCGGCGTGTCTGCGCTGTTTTCCTGGAACACGAACTCGTGGTACGGCCTGCCCGCGCAAGGCGTGGCGGTCGACAACTGGGCGGACGACAATTTCGACCACTCGGGGCTCGATTTCATCGGCGGCGGCAATCTGTGGGTGTATTCGGATCGAAGGCCAATAGGGGCGGCCGGGACGGACACGTTCGGGATGGCCCCTAGGTGGGGATCGGCGTGGAAGACGTTCATCAAGCAAAATGCCGATAGGACCAACAACGCTTATATTCAGAAGACCACGCTGCCATACGAAGACAACTATCTCGATCTCGACCCCACCGTCAAAGATCCCCTTGGATTCCCGGTCTGCCGCATCACCGCCGAGTTCAAGGACAACGAGCGCAAGATCGCGGCGTTCACCCAGGACAAGATGGAGCAGTGGTATCGAGAGGCGGGGGCAATCGCGGTCCAACGTGGGCCGGTCGGCGGCGCGATGGGGCTGTCCACGCATGCATACGGCGGCACCCGGATGGGCGACAACCCCTCGACGAATGTCGTCGATCGATTTGGTTTCTCGCACGAAGCGCCGAATCTCGGCGTCCTTGGCGCGTCGACGATGGGCACGAGCGGCGCGCACAACCCGACACTCACGGTCCAGGCGCTTGCGTGGCGCACTGCAGAACATCTGGTCAAGAACTGGAAGAGCATCGCCACAGCCTGAGTGTCAAAAGCGCGTAACCGTCCAGTGTCAAAAGCGCGTGACCGTCAAAAACGGAGCGGCCGCTTGATTCGGCTATAATTCCCCTCATGTGGACCAAGATGATGACGGGGCCGCGCAAGAAAGCCCCGAAGACGATTGCGGTCATTGACCCGGATCGCTGCTTCGGCGCATTTGCGTGCTCGATCTGTCAGGCTGCATGCCCCGTCGCGGGTTGCATTGTTGAAGAGCCGGACGCGAATGGGCGGATGGTGTGCGCCGTTCGAGCCGATCTCTGCATCGGTTGCGGATTGTGCGTGACGTTAGGGAATCCAACAGCGCCACAACAGCGCGATTTCGGCTGTCCGCCGGATTACGACGCCATCAACATGATGCCGTTCGAAGAAGTCGTCAGGATCTTGACCGCGAAGCCTGCACAACCCGGGACGGCAAGCGGTGATCAAGCTTAGCCTCGATGAAGGCTGACGCCTGGCCAAGCTCCGTCAGCGACACCCCTGTTTCGATTCCCATCCCGTCCAGCATGTAGATCAGATCGTCGGTGGCGAGGTTGCCGGCGGCCCCCGGCGCGTACGGGCACCCGCCGAGGCCGCCGGCGGATGCGTCGAACGTTGCGATGCCATAGGGCAATGCAGCGTAGACGTTCGCGAGCGCCGTGCCTCGGGTGTCATGAAAGTGCAGCGCAACCCGATCGACAGGCAGGTGGGCCAGAACCGCGTCGAGCACGCGAGGCACCTGACCTGGGTGAGCGATCCCAATCGTGTCGCTCACGGAGACCTCATAGACCCCGAGCCCTGCGATCTTTTCCGCGACAGTCGCGACCTGGGCGGGCGCGACGTCGCCCTCGAAAGGGCAACCGAATGCTGTCGACAGGTAGCCCCGCACCCGTAGTCCCTCGGCCAGCGCGCGCCGGCACACCTGTGCGTAGGTCGCGAGCGATTCGTCGATGCTCTGGTTGATATTTCTGCGGCTGAAGGTTTCCGTCGACGAAGCAAAGATCGCGATGTCGGTGACGCGGGCCTGCAACGCCCGGTCGAGGCCGGCCAGGTTCGGCACCAGCGCGCTGTATCGCGTGCCATGTTTACGGGTGATGCCGGCGAACACCTCTTCGGCGTCGGCCATCTGCGGTACCCACTTGGGGCTGACGAAGGCCGAAACCTCGATGACGGGCAGCCCGGCTGCGGTCAATCGGTTCACGAACTCGATCTTGTCGGCCGCCGAGACGGAAGCCTGCTCGTTCTGGAGACCGTCGCGCGGTCCAACCTCGACGATGGTCACGTGTTTTGGCGGCATTCATGACTCCAAGGGCGCCCTCCCCCCGGCCCGGCTCCTCCGAGACGTCCTCGAACCGATTACTCCTGCGGCCCCTGCCCCTTGGCCAGTCTGCTCAGCGATTCCGGTATCCCAGTTGGACTGAACTCGACCAACGTCGCGTCTGCCGGGACCAAATCGCCCTCGCGGCACCGAACGGTCGAGATCAGAGCGTCGGCCGGCGCCCGCAAGGGGAGCTCCATTTTCATGGCCTCGAGCAGGACGACGAGGTCGCCCTTCTTGATCGAGTCGCCGGGCTTGACCGCGACTTTGAGCACTGTAGCAGGCATTGGGGCGGTCAGCGACGTCTGTCCGACGCCCGATTGGCGCGTTCTCGTTCCTGATGAGGATGGCGTGGGCGGCTGCGCCGAGAGGCTGGTCCACGGGTCGATAGCTCGTCTCCGTTCGCGATTCGAGACATGAGAGTGGGCATGTGTCGGCAATGCTGAGTTTGCGCCCAACTGCAAGTCAGTGCCGCTGTGACGAGACGCGCCGAACGCGGGATGTCCGAACTCATCGCCCGGTGATTCCACAAGCGTGGCGCCTTCGCGATCGAGGAGTCCGGTATCGATGCGCCCGCGGCGGAAGGCGTCCATATCGAGAATGCCTAGGAGGACCGGCACGTTCGTCTTGACGCCGCGGATTGGAAACGCGCGCAAGGCGGAGGCGAGTCGATTGATGGCAAGCGGCCGGCTCTCGGCTGTCGCGATGACCTTCGCGATCAGGGGGTCGTAGTAGATAGATATCTCGCTACCCTCCGTCACGCCGGAATCAATCCGAACGCCCGGCAAATAGGGCGCGCGATACTCGACGAGACCACCGGCCTGGGGGACGAACCCCCTCTCGGGATCTTCAGCGTAGATTCGCGCTTCGATCGCATGGCCGCGCTGCGAGAGCTGCGCGTCGCTCCACGGAAGCGGCTCGCCTGACGCGACCAGCAATTGTGCCCGGACGAGGTCGACCCCCGTTACCTGCTCGGTCACCGGATGCTCCACCTGCAACCGGGTGTTCATCTCCAAAAAGTAGAACGGCGCCGGATCGGTCGCGTCGGAGACATCAACGAGGAATTCGACAGTGCCGGCATTTCGATACTCGACCGCGCGGGCCACTGCGACGGCCGCTTGCGTCATCCGGCCCCGCAGAGTAGCGGTCAGGATCGGTGACGGGCTTTCTTCGATCACTTTCTGATGCCGGCGCTGCACGGAGCAGTCGCGCTCGAAGAGGTGAACGGTGCGGCCATGATTGTCGCCGAACACCTGCACCTCGACGTGATGAGGTCGATCGATGAGGCGCTCCGCGTAGAGCGTCCCGTCACCGAACGCCGCTGTCGCCTCGCGCCGGGCCGCCTGAATCGCGTCGGCAATCTCACGCGGCTCGCGCACGACGCGCATGCCCCTCCCGCCCCCGCCTGCAGACGCTTTGACGACGGCAGGCAGACCGACTCGCTCAACTGCAGTCCGTACGCCGACGTCGGATTGATCGGCCGGCGTCTCGCCGGGAACAATGGCCACTCCGGCTGCGTTCGCCAGCCGCCTCGACGCGATCTTTGATCCCATCCGGGCGATGACGGCAGCAGGTGGTCCGACGAAGACGATGCCCGCGGTCGAACAGGCATCCGCAAACGCTGCGTTCTCGGACAGAAACCCGTAGCCAGGATGAATAGCATCGGCGCCTGACGTCTGCGCGGCTTCGATGATCCGCGGGATCGACAAGTAGCTTTGGGCGGCGGGGGCGGGTCCGATCGGGATCGAGCGATCCGCGGCGAGCGCGTGCAGCGACCGCGCATCGACGTCGGAGTGAACGGCGACTGTCTCGATGCCGAGCTCACGGCAGGCGCGGATGACGCGCAGCGCGATTTCGCCTCTATTGGCGATCAGCAGGCGGCGGATCGGCATCCGGTTGGTCCTTAGGCCTTTTGGTCCTGGTGCGTGGTCCACGCGGCGGGCCGCTTCTCCAGGAACGCTCGCAGCCCCTCCTGGCCTTCTCGCGACACTCGACGCCGAGCGATCGCCCGCGCGGTGATCGTCGCTGCGTCCTCGATGGTCTTCTCCCACACCTGCGGAATCAACGCCTTCGCGGCGGCCACCGCTTCCGGGCCGGCGGTCAACAGCTCGCGGAGGTAGGCGTCGACCGACGCGTCGAGATCGGCAACAGGCACGACCGTGTGGACCAGACCGACTTCCTTCGCACGCGCGGCTGAAAACCGAGCACCCGTCAGAAAAAGCTCGCGGGCGGCGGATCGGCCGATTTTCGCAAGAGCAAAAGGCGAAATCACTGCCGGCAAAATCCCCAGCTTGACTTCGGTGAAACCAAAGACCGCGCCGTCCTCGGCCACGACGATGTCGCAGACGGCGGCCAGACCGGCCCCCCCTCCGAGCGCGGCGCCGTGGATCCGCCCGACGAGCGGGACCGGAAGGCCGTCGAGCGCCGCAAACATCCCCGACATCGCCTCGGCGTCGCGAAGATTCTGCTCCTCGGTGTACTCGATCGTTTTCGCCATCCATGTCACGTCCGCGCCCGCGCAGAACAGCTTCCCGGCACCCCCGAGCACAACGACTCTCGGCCGCTCGCCCACGCTCCGTTCGCTCAATCGCGCCGCCCAATCGGTCAGTTCCGCGATCATGTGATCGTTGAAGGCATTGCGCACGTCCGGCCGGTTGAGGACGAGGCGCTCGATCTGTCCTGCCCGTTCGACGAGAATGTGTTGATAGGCCATGGCATCGGCGACGAACGAGCGCGCCTACATTCTGAAGACGCCGAATCTTGCGGGCGGGATTGGCGCGTTGAATGCGGCAGACAGCCCGAGCGCCAACATCTGGCGAGTCTCGACCGGATCCAGGATCCCATCGTCCCACAGTCGTGCGGTGGAGTAATAGGGAGACCCCTCCGTCTCGTATTGGTCGAGGATCGGCTGGCGGATCGCCGCTTCCTCCTGCTCTGAGAGTGCTTTCCCCTCGCGACTGAGTTGGTCGCGCTTGACGGTAGCCAGCACGGCCGCCGCCTGCTGGGAGCCCATGACCGATATGCGCGCATTCGGCCACATCCACAGGAGCCGGGGCTCGTAGGCGCGGCCGCACATTCCATAGTTGCCCGCTCCAAACGAGCCTCCGATGATCACCGTGAACTTGGGTACCACCGAGTTGGCGACCGCGTGCACCATCTTCGCGCCGTCCTTCGCGATGCCGGCGCGCTCGTACTTGCTCCCCACGATGAAGCCAGTGATGTTCTGCAGAAAGATCAACGGAATGCTCCGCAGGTTGCAGAGCTCCATGAAGTGCGTGGCCTTCAGCGCCGACTCCGAGAACAGCACGCCGTTGTTCGCGATGATGCCCACGAGGAAGCCGTGCAGCCGTGCGAAGCCGGTGACCAGCGTGTTGCCGTATCGCTCCTTGAATTCATCGAAGCGGGATCCGTCGACAATGCGCGCGATGACTTCTCGAACATCGTACGGCTTGCGAAGGTCCAGGTTGACGATCCCGTAGATTTCCGCCGGATCGTACGCCGGCTCCTCGGGCGTCGTCATATCGGGGGGCAGCACTTTGACGGTATTGAGCGTCGAGACGATAGTGCGGCACAACTCGATCGCGTGGTCATCATCGTCGGCGAAGTAGTCGGCGACGCCGGACATTCGCGTATGCACGTCGGCTCCGCCGAGATCCTCGGCCGACACCTCCTCGCCGGTCGCCGCCTTCACAAGCGGCGGTCCACCCAGGAATATCGTTCCAGTGCCTCTGACGATGACGGTCTCATCCGACATCGCCGGGACGTACGCGCCGCCGGCCGTGCAGGAACCCATGACGGCCGCAATCTGCGGAATGCCCTCGGCCGACATACGTGCCTGATTGAAGAAAATTCGGCCAAAGTGGTCCCGGTCCGGGAAGACTTCGGCTTGCAGCGGGAGAAACGCACCGCCCGAGTCGACGAGGTAGATGCAAGGCAGCCGGTTCTGCAAGGCCACGTCCTGGGCCCGAACGTGCTTTTTCACCGTCATCGGAAAATACGTTCCGCCCTTCACGGTCGCATCGTTGGCGACGATGACGACTTCGCGGTCCGACACGCGCCCGATCCCGGTCACGAGCCCTGCGGCCGGCGCCTCATCATCATAGAGACCAAAGGCCGCGAGCGGGGCGAGCTCGAGAAACGGTGATCCGGGATCGAGCAGCCGGTCGATGCGCTCGCGCACGGCCAACTTGCCCTGTTCGCGGTGACGCTGAAGATACTTGGCGCCGCCGCCTTCGCGGGCGCGCGCTCGGTGTGCGCGCAGCTCGGCGACAAGCTGCTGCATGCGATCACGATTACCTTGAAACACCGGGTCGGTCGAGCCGATATGGGATTCGATCTGGCGCATCGTCACCAGCCGCAGCAGTCAGTCTTGAACCCGCAGGCAGGGCATCGCCAGACCGCGTGCATTCGATACATTTCGTGGCCGCACCGGTCGCACAGGGTTTTCTGGTCAGCGTTCACGGGACTGACCATAGGCGCCAGACTGTCGGGCTGCGAAGGCAGCCGAACGGGCGTAATGCGTCGAAGCGGGCGTGGGTCCGACATCGCGGCGATTATCGCAGATGCACCTCGGCGTTCCTGTCCATGGGTCGACAGAGTCAGCGAATTGCTGTGAAAAAATGACTCAGCCGTATTGTATCCGTACGCTGTGTAATGCCCCTGGACGAACTGTCAACTCGTGTATTGACCTGATGCGCATAATTCATACATTCTGTGAGGTATGAGTCTCAAACGTAAAAAACGAGTCCTCGCGATTGACGATGAGCCGGCGATGACCGAGTGGCTCAAGATCCTGCTCGAGCACGCCGGGTGTGACGTGCGCACGGCGCTGATTGGTACACGAGGCGAAGAACTCTTCCGTACGTGGCACCCCGACGCGGTCATCACCGACATGATGCTTCCCGACGTCGACGGCATCGAGCTCGTTCGCAAGTTCAAGCAGCTCGATCCGGAGGCCGAAGTCATCGTCATCACGGGGCAAGGCAACATCCCGCGATCGGTCGAAGCCGTGAAAGCCGGTGCATTCGACTTCCTCGAGAAGCCGGTCGACGCCGAACGTCTCCTCGACAAACTCGAGAAGGCGATCAAGCAGAAAACGCTGATCGACGAGAACGAGCAGCTGAAGGCCAAGCTGCAAGATCGCTACAAGTTTCAAAACGTGATCGGCAAGAGCAAGAAAATGCAGGAGCTGTTCGAGCTGATCGAGAGCGTGGCTGCCAGCGAAGCCAACATTCTCATTCAAGGAGAGAACGGCACCGGCAAGGAGCTCATCGCCAACGCAATTCACTACAACAGCAAGCGGTCCAAGGGGCCGTTCATCAAAATCAATTGTGCCGCGATCCCCAAGGATCTCATCGAGTCGGAGCTCTTTGGCTACAAGAAAGGCGCGTTTACGGGCGCGACGATGGACAAAGAGGGGCTCTTCGAGATGGCCGAGGGGGGCTCGCTGCTTCTCGATGAGATCGGCGAGATGCCACCGTACCTGCAGACCAAGCTCCTGCGCGTACTGCAGGAACGCGAATACCGGCCGATAGGCAGCGACCGCATCGTCCACGTCGATTTCCGCCTCATCTGCGCCACCAATGTCGATCTCGACACGGCGCTCCGCGAGGGACGTCTGCGCGAGGATCTGTACTTCCGAATCAATACGATTACCCTTCGTGTGCCGCCGCTCCGCGAGCGCACCGAAGACATCCCTCTTTTGTGTGACTACTTTCTCGACAAGTTCCGTCAGCGCTATCAGAAGAATGCCAGGACTCTGGCGCCGTCGGTCTACCATCTGCTCATCCGGAATCGATGGCCTGGAAACGTGCGCGAGCTCGAAAACGCCATCGAACGCGCTGTGCTTGTGACGAAGGGCACCGAGATCGCGGTTGCGGATTTGCCAGAGTCGATTCGCGAGGAGTCGACCAGCTCTACGGACTTCGTCATCCCTCCGCATCGAACGCTGGCTGAGATCGAAAAGATGGCGATTCTGCAGACACTCCAGCGCACGAACTGGAACAAACAGGAGGCGGCGCAGATTCTGGGTCTGTATCGGCCGACGCTCTACAGCAAAATGAAGAAGCACGACATCCGTGACGTCGGGAAATCGACGCGGACGGCGGCGTCTGCGTCAGGCGCGCCGTCGAGCGCGAGCTAGCTCGAGCATTGGTTTCGCAAGGTTCGAGCGTTCGCGACCGTGGCACAGAACTTGTAAAATCAGTCACAGAAGCATGAGGCTTCGAGGAGGGCGCCCTTGACGGATGACTCGCGAGCTATTGTTGCAACGGTCGCTGGAGCGATCGTCGGGGGGGTAGCCGGGTATCTCTTCTTCTCGGAACATGGGCGTCGCATGCGGCGGGCGTTCGAGCCAGTCCTCGATGACTTCGCTCGAGAGCTGGCCAGCTTCCGCGGTACGATTCGTCGGGCAGTCGCCGTTGCGAACGAGGGATGGAGTCTCTTGAACGACGCGTTGGATGACACCGGTGGCGGAGCCCGCCATTTTCCCAGCGCGCATCAGACATCGCCGTTCTGAGAACCATCGGATCTCTAGGAGGCGTACATGGCAGACGGTTACGATCGTTTCGAGAACGAAGGGGGTGGTGGCGGGAGCTTCGTAATGGGCCTGCTCACGGGCACTGTTCTTGGCGCGGGGCTCGGGATGCTGTTTGCCCCGAAGTCCGGCTCCGAGCTTCGGAATCAGCTTTCCGAGCAGGCGGGCAATCTCGCCAACGCGGCGTCGGAAGGTTACCGGCGCGTACACGATACCGCGATAGCTATGGGCGGCGGCTCGTCTTCCTCTTCCCAAGCGACCGCCACTGCCGATCCGGCGTCCATGTCAGGACCGGTGTCGGAAGCCACGGCATCCGAACCCTCCTCATCGGCCGGGACTCGTTCAGGGAGCCATCGTCGAGGCTGATCGGTCATGCCTGCCGCCACCACGCGTGCCGTAGCGAACCTGCTCATTGGCGCGGCAGGCGCCACGGTCGTGTACGTAGTCGTCACGAAGCCGTCACTCCGGCGTTTGGCGATGCGGGCGGCCCGCGTCTGGGTGGGCGCCGTGCTGCCGGTGTTCTTGCTGAATCAAGCGCGAGCGGCGTGGGTCCGCTCGGCAGCGCGTACGCGCCGTCCTTATGCTGAGCCGCGATGGGACGAGACTCAGATCCGCGTCTGACATAATGCCGACGTGGGGCGCGTTCGCGAGGTTGTGCGACTGACCGGTCACTCCGCGTGGCGCGGCTTCATCGGCTTCTATAACAGCGACAACCTGACATACGCCGCGTCGATCGCGTACTACGCCCTCCTCTCGCTGTTTCCGTTTTTTCTACTGGCCTTTGCGCTTCTGGGAACGGCAACTGCGGACGACCACGATCGCGCGGCCGTTTTCGACTTCGTGCTTCGCTACTTTCCGAGCCAGTTCGACTTCATTTCCCGCCAACTTGACGAGTTTCGCAGCAATTCGCTGGGGATTGGCGTGGCCGGCACGATCGCGCTCGTCTGGGGTGCGCTGGGGTTCTTTGGCGCCATCAGCACTGCCGTCAACTACGCGTGGGGCGTCGAACACCAACGCAGCTACTGGAAGCACAAGCTGTTCTCATTTCTCATGCTGCTCGTCGCGGGGTGCCTGCTGCTCGTGGCCTTGTTGCTGGTCAGTGCGTCGCAGATGGTGGCGGCATCGTGGTTCGCGGCCATCCTCGACCGGTTCCCGGGCCTGAGCGCGCTCAGGAGCCTGACCGTTCGCAACGCCACGACGCTGCTATTCATCTTCGTCGTTGGCTTCGTGTACTACTTCGTTCCGAACGCGAAAGTGCGGTTTCGCGACGTCTGGGTGGGGGCAATCGTGACCGGGCTCCTCTGGAAGGGCGCGCTCGAGGGCTTCTCCTGGTACATCGGGGACATGCACCGCTTCAGTCGCGTGAACGGCTCGATCGCGGCCGTCGTCGTATTCCTGGTGTGGGTGTACGTCCAGGCCGTGATTCTTCTGTACGGTGTGGAGTTCACAGCCGCCTATGCACGACTGCGGCGCGGACGCCCCGAGGATGAGCCGGCGGCGCCTTCCCCGCGCGGGTGAGGCTTATGCGTGAACCCGCGACAGCGCTTTGATGATCGCCTCGCTGAATGCTGGCACATCGTCCGGCTTTCGCGATGTGATGAGGTTGCCGTCTTCGACCACCGGTTTGTCGACGTAGAGCCCGCCCGCGTTCTTGACGTCGATCGCGATTGATGGCCAGCACGTGAGTGTCCTGCCGCGGAGCACGTTGGCCGAGATCAAGACCTGCGCACCGTGGCAGATGGCGGCCACGGGCTTGCCGGCGTCCATGGCGTCGCGAGCGAGATCCACCATGGCGTGGCGCATACGCATCTTGTCGGGCGCGTGGCCGCCGGGAATCACGAGCGCGTCGAAGTCCGTGATCGTCGCGGCGCCGGCAGCAAGGTCCGACGTTACGACGGCCTGGCCGCCCCTGCCTTGGAATTCGACGCCTGCTGCGGGCCCGACGATCGTGACCGTGGCACCCGCCGCGCGCAGCGCTTCGAGCGTGCCTGTCAGCTCCCGCTCGTCGAATTCATCTTCGACGAACATGGCGACGCGCTTCCCAGTCAGCTCAGTCATGCGCGGATTGTACCCTAGGCGGGCTGGCCGCTCCGGCTGTGGTGTCATAATGACTTCATGAACCGGCTCGCGCGCGAGCGCAGTCCGTACCTGCTTCAGCACGCCGACAATCCCGTCGACTGGTTCCCGTGGGGAGACGAGGCGTTCGCCAAGGCGCGTATCGAAGAGAAGCCGATCTTCTTGTCCGTCGGGTACTCGACCTGTCATTGGTGCCATGTCATGGAGCACGAATCGTTCGAGAACGACGTCGTCGCGACCGTCCTCAACGATCACTTTGTCTGCATAAAAGTCGACCGCGAGGAGCGCCCAGACGTGGACCGTGTGTACATGACGTTCGTCCAGGCGAGCACCGGATCTGGCGGTTGGCCGATGAGCGTGTGGCTGACGCCAGAATTGAAGCCGTTCTACGGGGGCACGTATTTTCCTGCAACGTCGAAGTGGGGACGTCCGGGTTTCGTCGACATCCTGAAGGAGATTGCACGCGTCTGGCAAACCGAACGCGGCAAGGTGAATCAATCAGCCGAGGCGCTGACTGCCCAACTCGCAGCAGCGAAGACTGCTCCGGCGACGAAGATTCCCGGGCCGGAGGCACTGAGGCGAATCGTCGATCGGTTTCGTCAGTCATACGACGGACGGTATGGCGGTTTCGGTGACGCGCCGAAATTTCCTCGGCCGAGCGAACTGCTGTTTCTCCTGCGTGAGGACGCGCGCGCGGTGTCCGGGACTCGCTCAGCAGCCGGGACGGCTGGGCCGGCCGCGTCGGCCGGGCACCCGGCGCTCGACATGGTGCTGCGCACTTTGAGGGCCATGGCCCTCGGCGGGATGCGCGATCACGTTGGCGGAGGATTCCACCGCTACTCGGTAGACGCACAGTGGCGCGTGCCACACTTCGAGAAGATGCTCTACGACCAAGCGCAGCTGACACTCGCGTTCATCGAGGCTGCCCAGGCCTCAGGCGACACGTTCTACATGGAAGTGGCGGAAGACACGCTGCGCTACGTCATGCGTGAAATGACCGATGGAGCAGGAGGCTTTTACTCAGCCGAAGACGCGGACAGCGTGCCGCCTGAAAGCGTGATCGAGGGCGAAGGCAGCGCAAAGAAAGAAGGTGCGTTCTACCTGTGGCGCGCGGAGGAACTCGACGCGCTCGCCGGCGCCAACGCGGCCGTCGTCAAACGCCGATTCGGCGTTCAACCCGACGGCAATGCGCCGCACGATCCGCAGGCGGAGTTCACCGGAAAGAACTTGCTGTACGTGGCCGAGTCGGCCGAAGACCTCGCGAAGGAGACGGGGAAACCGGTGGACGAGGTCGTCCGCATTCTGAACGACGCCCGCATCAAGATGTTCGAGGCGCGCCTGAAGCGTCCGCGACCGCACCGTGACGACAAGGTTCTGACGGCCTGGAACGGCCTGATGATCGCCGCCTTCGCGCGGATGGCCCGCGTGCGTCGGGATGTCGGAACGGCCGCGGCGCCCTATCTCCACGCCGCCAATGGGGCAGCCGCGTTCATCCGGGAACGCATGTGGAATGGTGCATCGCGCACGCTCCTGCGTCGGTACCGCGACGGCCATGCCGGAATCAGGGGCTACGCCGAAGACTACGCGTATCTCATCTTTGGGCTGATCGAGCTGTTCCAGGCTGACAGCGATCCCGCCTGGCTCGATTGGGCGGTCACGCTGCAGCGGCGGCAGGATGAGCTGTTCTGGGACGAAGAAGGCGGCGGGTGGTTCAGCACCGATGGACGCGATCCGAGCGTGCTCGTGCGCATGAAGGATGAGTACGACGGCGCCGAGCCGGCCCCGAGCTCTGTCTCCGTGCTGAACCTCCTATGGCTTTCCCATCTGGTCGAGGACGAGATGTGGAGCGAACGGCTGGAGCGGACCTTGCGGCTATTCGCCTCGAGGCTCGAGAAAATGGGTCAGGCCGTGCCGATGATGGCCGCTGCACTCTCCACCCATCTCGCCGGCGTCCAGCAGCTCGTCATCGTCGACGCTCCGAGCCGCACCGGCTGGCCGAGCGAGGCGGGCGAAGGCAGTCTCGCGCGCGCGGTGGCGCTCTCTTATCTTCCGTTCGCGATCACGTTGCGCCTGGCGCCAGAGCGGCAGCGCGCGTTGGCGGACAGCCTTCCGTTTCTTGCGGCCATGCAACCG
>Ga0318533_10000975_pt1 | contig 13436 bp, 8 predicted proteins | sample GRESIP053b4f27_FD_203675 | JGI IMG/M metagenome (GOLD analysis project Ga0318533, IMG submission 203675) | Tropical soil microbial communities from Luquillo Experimental Forest, Puerto Rico - GRE.SIPMG.053b4f27 | ecosystem: Environmental > Terrestrial > Soil > Tropical forest > Bulk soil...
GCTCGGGAATGACGGGGGCCACCGCCAATTCGCCGCCGTCGACCACCCCTTCGGCCAGCGACAGCTCCTCGGAATCGAGGTCGCCGATCGGCCACATCCGTGGCAACAGCAGCGGCGTGCCGGCCTCCCTTCCGTCCGGCGTGGCCCGCAAGAACGCCTCCCGCAGGGAGCGAACCGCCCGGCGGGTCGGCAGCAAGACGGTGACCCGCGGCAGCCGCAGCGGATCGCCGGTGGCCATCTCCAGAAGGCCAGCCGCAAGCGTCGCAAGAAACGGCCGGTCCGGCGCGATCGTATAGACCTTGGGCAGCGATGGGCTCACGTTAGTGGTCGCCGCAATAAAGACTCGGGCCGGTCAACTGAGCGTCCGTCACCCAACCCGTGGTCACCGCTCGATGCGCTTGGACGACAGCCTTTCGCGGGTCGCCGCCAGCCCTTCTGGCGTCCCGATATGGTACCACTCGCCGTCGTGAACGATGGCATGCAGCCGGCCGGCTCCCTCAGCACGATCGTACAGCCGGACCAGCGAGAAGATGCGGTCGCCTATGCCATTGAACAGTCGGCGGTGTAGCAGCTGAATGCCGGCAAAGAGGTAAGGGGCGACTTCGTGCTCACCACGACGGCGCGGCTTCCCCGGCGGGTCGAGGAAGTAATCCCCGCTCCCGTCATATCCGATCGCGGTCACCGTTCGCTGCAACAACAACACCGCGTCCATATGATCGGGATCGAAGGCTCGGGCCAGACGCTGCAGAACGTGATCCTTCGCGTCGAGCCAGAACACATCGCCGTTGATGACGAAAAACATGTCATCGAGCAACGGCAGCGCGTGCGCGACGCCGCCGCCGGTATCGCGGAGCTCGGGCTCCTCCGACAGCCTGATGCGGGGCTGGCTGCGGCGGGCAAGGTGGGCGGCCACCATCGCAGCCTTGTAGTGAATGTTGACGATCACCCTCTCGACCCCGACGATCGCCAGCCGGTCTATCGCGTGATCGAGCAAGGTGCGGCCGTTTATCTCGATGAGCGGTTTCGGAATGGTTTCTGTCACCGGCCGCAACCGCGTGCCGAGCCCGGCCGCAAGCACCATCCCCGACCGCGGTGGCGGAATCATGCAGTGAGCTGCGGCGTGGGAATATACCGAGCCGGGAACGGCAGGTGCCGGTCGAGCCACCGCGCGACCGGAACAAGCGCCGGATGGCGAAGCTCTTCTTCGAGCAGGCGCCAGATTCGCGGGATATGAGCGAGATAGCCGGGCTTGCCGTCGCGTTTCCATAACCGCGTAAAAATGCCGAGAATCTTGCAGTTGCGCTGGGCTGCGAGAATGGCGGCGGAACGAAGAAAAGCCGTCGGTTCGAAAGCCGGGAATGCGGCGAGATAGCGCTGGGTCATAGCCTCGCGCAACGCGGCGGAAACATCACGCCGAGCGTCTTCGAGCAGCGATACGAGATCGTAGCTCGGCGGACCGAGCACGGCGTCCTGAAAATCGAGAAGCCCGCAGCCTTGGACGCCACAGCGGCCGGACAACAGCATCAAATTGTCGACGTGATAGTCGCGCAGGACCAAGGTCTGGGTGGGAAGCGCCGCATCTGTGAGGACCGCCCGCCAGCCGGCGAGATATTCGCTACGCTGGTGATCGGGTAGCGGCGCTCCCAATATCGCCGGAGCGTACCAATCGACCAGCAGCGCTGCCTCCGCCAACAGCAGCGTCTCGTCATAGGGAGGCAATTGCTTCGGGGATCCGTGCGTTTCGACCCTCCGTTGCAGCTCGATCAGGGTGTCTACTGCCAACCTGTAAAGCATCGGTTCGTCGGCGCCGCGCTCGAGCAAATGCGTGTAAGTGTCGTCTCCGAAATCTTCGATCAGGAGAAAACCCGCTGCGCGGTCTTCCACGAAAACTTCGGGGGCGCTGAATCCCAGTCCGCGCAACAAAGCCGCGACCGTGATGTAGGGAGCGACATCCTCCTGCGGCGGCGGCGCGTCCATTACAACCGCCCGGCGATCGCCGCGCAGCCGGTAATAACGGCGAAACGAGGCATCTCCCGCGAGCGGCACCGGCGCAAATCCCCCCAAGCCGCAGCGATCGAGAAAGGCCGCCATTGCTCGCTCCCGCGGGTTGCAGGGGGCGGTCGCGGGCGGGGCTGGGAGAGGAGTTACGCCGAAGCAATCGGACGCAGTCGGATCACGCATTGGCGGCAACCGTCGAGAGACGTGCTCGCCAGCCTGTTCCCGGATCTAGCTGAGCCCGCCGCGCGCCGGGCCGATTACCGAATTCCAGAGCGATTTGGAGGCGCCGCGGAGGTAACAGCGGGCCAAGCCGCTCGGGCCATTCGATCAGGGAAATCCCCTCGTCGAAGGCATCCTCTATGCCGAGTTCCCACGCTTCTTCAGGGACGCACAGTCGATAGAGATCGAAATGCCATACGGCTGGAGACGCTGAGAATTCGGGTTCGTAAACCTGTACGAGCGTGAAGGTGGGGCTCGGGACCTCGTCTTCTTGATTGCTGCGAGCACGGATGAAGGCACGCGCGAAGGTGGTCTTGCCAGACCCGAGATCGCCCTTGAGGGCAATAATATCGCAGCGTTCAGCCAATTCAGCGATCCGCGCCGCAAGCGCGGCTGTCGCAGTTTCATCTGGCAAATCGATAACGATCATCGTGCAAGCGTTGTAAAACTTCAAAGTGACGCCGCGCAATATGTGCAGCACCGCGCCATCGGAAGCTTACACGCGACAGAGATCGTCGGCGCCGAAGCCTATCGTCCACACTGACGAGCTCGCGAATCGCGTTCGCGGGTGAAATCGCCGTCTGCTGTAACTGCCGGCTATGCGGCGACGCGGGACTCTTCCCGAGAAATCGACAGCGGCCAGATGCCGTCGCCGTCTGGCCGCGGAAGCGGGAGGCGGCAGATGATCCTGGTTCCCTCGCCGGGTTTCGAATCGACCTCGACGGTTCCACCGTGCATCTCGATCAGGCGCTTGACGAGCGACAGCCCGAGGCCCGCCCCCGATTGCCGCTTGCCGCGTTCGAACTTGTCGAATACCCGGGACTGATCGGAAAGCGGGATTCCGATCCCGGTATCGGCGACGACCAGCGATAACGCGTCTTCGTTGCGTTCCGCCTCGACGCTGATCACCCCGCCGGGCGGCGTGAACTTGATCGCATTGGAGATCAGGTTGAAGAGCGCCTGTTTGAGCCGCCGCTCGTCCGCCGTAACCGCACCGATATCGGATGGACAGCGCAGCGCGAGTTCGAGATTTCGGCTTCTGGCCCGTTCCCGGGTTAGAGTCAGCACCGCCTCCAGCATTTCGGCGATCTCGACCTCATCGGTGTCCAAGACCATGTAACCAGCTTCGATCGTCGCAAGGTCGAGGATATCGTTGATCAGTTTCATCAGCTGTTGTGCGCTTTGCACGATAGAGCGGCTGTAGTCCAGCTGGCGCGGGTTGAGATCCCCAAAGAATTGCTTCATAAGGATTTCGGCGAAGCCGATCACCGCATTCAATGGCGTGCGCAACTCATAAGAAACGTTGGCGATGAACTCGCTCTTCAGGCGGCCGGCGGTCTCCAGCGCTTCGTTTCTCTCGCGTAATGCTCGCTCGACCTTGGCGGTATCGGTTACGTCGAGATACGTCACCAAGACGTTGCCATCGGGAAGCGGCACCATCGCCTCCTGCAACATCGTACCGTCATTCCGGTAAACCGGACCGCCCGCCGCCGCGTGCGCGGTCACTTTGGCGATGATCCGTTGCTTCATCGCGACCCAGCCGGAACCATCATCCAGCTGGGCGCGGCTCTTTTCCAGAATGTCGGCGATATGCGGCTCACCGGCAACATCGCTTTCCGACAATTCCCATATTGTCAAAAAAGCAGGATTGTGGAGCTTCAGCCGGCCATCGCTGCCGAAAACGGCAATGCCTTCGAATAGATGGTCGAGCGTGGCCCGCCGGACCTGCGTCAACGTCTGGCAAGAGCGCTCGAGCGCCAAGCGATCGCTGACGTCTTCGTAGATGAAAGTGAGCCCGCCCAACGGATGCGGTGCAATCGACGTCAGCAACGCCCGGTCGTCCGGCAGATGCATCAGCTCTTGTTGCGGCTGGATGAGGGTCGTGAACATCCGCAGTTGCTCGGCCTTGAATGCGCGGAAATCGGCTGCTTCCGGGAGCTGACGCGCCTCCCGAAGCCGTTCCAGGACCTCCTCGAACGAGGGTTGCGCAGCGAGCCAATCGTCCGCGAGGACCCACATCGACGAGAATGCAGAATTGAAGAATTTGAGGCGCATGTCCCGGCCGTAAACGGCAACGGCGGGGCGGATGGCTTCGAGCACCTCGGCGTGCGCGTCGATGTGGCGCCGCAGCTCTGCTTCCATCGTTTCGAGCTCGGTGCGATCGATCGCAAAGCCGATCGTCTCCAACGCCCGCGCCGGGATCTCGCCGATCTCGAAAAGCCGCCGGGCGCCGCCGATCACCACGTGGCGGCGGTCGCCGGGCCGGACGCCGCCAGCCAGTTCGCGGCATTCGGCGACGGCAAGGTCGGGGGTGGCGTCGACGGCACCCGCGTAGGCCCGGTTGCAATCGAGGAGAGTGTGGTCGGCATTGCTCCGCCAGACGGGTATCGGGATGGCGTCGAGCATTTCACGCAGGCGCTCAGCCTCCCTTCGCGCTCGGTCGGCGACCGCAGTGCCCGAAGCATCGATGAGCCAAAGAACGTCCTCACCGCAGGCGGCCCTCCGGCCCTCGACTAGGTAGGCGCCGCCGCTGCGCATCACGACGTGCGCCGAGAACGGAACCCCCACGGATCGCAGCGTCAGCCGCGCCGCCTCGAGGCGAACGGCATCATCCGCGCCTACCCCGGCGAGGAATTCCTCATAAGCCGCCGGGCGAGCAACCTCGCGATTTTTCCCTCGGGCGGTGTTCCAACGGAAACAGCGGAGCGGAACGGTGTCGAGAACAGCGCAGCACCGCCGTGTTTCACGAAGCTGCCGCCGGGCGCGCAACAGCAAAGCGCTCGAAGTGAGCGCCACAATAACGCACAACGCATCGGCGAGCTCGATCACGGTCGTAGGCCCCATCGTCAACCAAGAATCTATCGTAGATCGATAGATCCATTTCGATGTGCATCATAGGGCGTTCTTTGCCGCAAAACAAGAGTAAACTCACGGATATGCGTAGTTAAAGTTGTACTCCTATTGCTAATACCGGTAGTGTTCGGGCTTGAAGGGGCCGGAGCGCGGCAGGTTGAGATAGTTGGCCTGCGCCGCACTCAACGCAGTGAGCTTGACACTGAGCTTGTCGAGATGGAGCGCCGCCACCTTCTCGTCGAGGTACTTGGGCAGGATGTAGACCTTATTCTCGTATTTGCCGTGATTGGTCCACAGCTCGATCTGCGCCAGCACCTGGTTGGTGAAGGAGGCGCTCATCACAAAGCTCGGGTGGCCGGTGGCGCAGCCCAAATTGACCAGCCTTCCCTTGGCCAGCACGATCAGCCGCTTGCCGTCGGGAAAGACGACCTCGTCGACCTGCGGCTTCACCTCCTCCCAAGGGTAGTTGCGCAGCCCGTCGATCTGGATCTCGCTATCGAAATGGCCGATGTTGCAGACGATGGCGCGGTCCTTCATCTGCCGCATGTGGTCGACCGTGATGACGTCAATATTGCCGGTCGCGGTGACGAAGACGTCGCCCTGGGCGGCTGCCTCTTCCATCGTCGTCACCTGATAGCCCTCCATCGCCGCCTGCAAGGCGCAGATCGGGTCGATCTCGGTGACCATGACGCGCGCCCCCTGGCTTCTGAGGCTCGCCGCGGACCCCTTGCCGACATTGCCGTAGCCGCACACCACCGCGAGCTTGCCGGCGAGCATCACGTCGGTGGCGCGCTTGATGCCGTCGACCAGGCTCTCGCGGCAGCCGTAGAGGTTGTCGAATTTCGACTTGGTGACACTGTCGTTGACATTGAACGCCGGCGCCTTCAGCGAGCCGTCGCCCATCATCGCATAGAGCCGGTTGACCCCGGTCGTCGTCTCTTCCGAAATGCCGCGGATCTCGGCCAACAGGTCGGGGTAGCGGTCGTGCAGGATCTTGGTCGCATCGCCGCCGTCGTCGAGCACCATGTTCGGCGTCCACCCCCCCGATGGACCCTTTGCCGGGCCCCGCAAGGTCTGCTCGATGCACCATTCGTACTCGTCTTCGGTTTCGCCCTTCCAGGCGAAGACCGGGATGCCGCGGGCAGCAACCGCCGCCGCGGCGTGGTCCTGGGTCGAGAAGATGTTGCACGAGCTCCAGCGAACCGTCGCGCCGAGTTCCATCAGCGTCTCGATCAGCACCGCAGTCTGGATCGTCACATGAAGGCAGCCGACGATGCGAGCGCCGGCGAGCGGTTTGGCGGCGCCGAATTCGTCGCGCAGCGCCATCAGCCCCGGCATTTCGGTTTCGGCAATGGCGATCTCGCGTCGCCCCCAGTCGGCAAGCGAGATGTCGGCGACCTTGTAATCGGTGAAGGCGGGCATGTCGGATCTCCTGAGCAAGTCTGTGCTGCGCGGAGACAGAAAGATATACAGATATCTTTATATCGTCAATCGCCGGGAGGCCGATCCTCCGCCGCGCGTCCTGTTTCTCCTGTTTTTACAGGGAAATACAGGTCTCACCATCGCTCCGCCGGAGCCCGCGATGCAGTCTCGCGTGCAGCCGGAGAGGCTCATGGATAGCACCACGGCAAAAAAAGACCGAATCGTTGTGCCATCTTTCGCCACCGTTCCGCGGTCGCCGTTCTAACGCGGATTATATCCGAGTGTTTCTTCGACGTCAACATTAAATATCTAAATAAGCAATAAAACTTATGCGGCGGTTATGTGAATTTTAACGGCAACAGGACGCGCGGGTCATGCCCGCACGGGAGGCCGCCGCCCGGCCGGATAGTCCAGTTCGCGGCATAGAAATTGTGTCGTATGATCGTGCCAGTTTATAGCCCGGAGCAGGGTGGGCTGCCGCAGCCATGGCCTCGACCCGCCGTCTCGCCGCAATCCTTGCCGCCGATGTGGCGGGCTATTCGCGCCTGATGGGTTTCGACGAGGAGGGCACCCACGAACGCCTCAAGGCGCATTTCCAGCAACTGGTCGAGCCAAAAATCAAGGAATATCAAGGCCGCGTCGTCAAGAATACCGGCGACGGAGTGCTTGTCGAATTTCCGAGCGTCGTCGACGCGGTGCGCTGCGCCGCCGAGCTCCAGCGGGCGATGCTCGATCGCGAGGCCGGGATCCCCGACGACCGCCGGATCAGGTTCCGGATCGGGATCAATCTTGGCGATGTCATCGTCGAGGACGGCGATATCTTTGGCGACGGCGTCAATGTCGCAGCGCGCCTGGAGGCGCTCGCCGAGCCTGGCGGCATATGCATTTCGCGGACAGCACGTGACCAGATCCGCGACAGACTTCCCTATCAGTTCGAAGATCTGGGTGAGCAGAACGTCAAGAACATCGCCCGACCGGTGCGTGTATATGCATTGCACTCCGAGGCCATCGCCGCACTGGCGGCTGCGAGCGTTCCGCCAGCGTCGATCTCACAGTCCGGCATCGCGCCCCGTCTGTCGATCGTGGTGCTGCCTTTTGCCAATCTTAGTGCCGACCCCGAGCAACAATACTTGGCCGATGGCATTACCGAGGATCTGACCACCGATCTGTCGCGGATCGCCGGCATGGTCGTGATCTCGCGCACGACCGCCTTTACCTACCGGGACAAGCCGATCGAGGTCCGGCAGATCGGCCGCGAGCTGAATGTACGCTATGTCCTGGAAGGCAGCGTCCGCCGGTTGGGCGATCGCATTCGCTGCAACGCTCAGCTGATCGACGCTGAAACTGACAGCCATATCTGGGCCGACCGCTTTGATCTCCTCGCCGAGGACCTTCTGTGGTTGCAGGATGAGGTGACCGGCCGCATCGCGATCGCGCTTGAGCTCGAACTGCTCAACCTGGAGGCGGCTCGCCCCAGCGAGAACCCGGACGCGTTCGAGTACATCCTGCGCGCGCGAGCCGCCTACAACCGAGATTCGACACGCGATCGTTTCGGCAAGACAATTAGCTTGTGCGAGTCAGCGCTGGCGCTCGATCCCGGCTCGATCCGAGCGAGGGGATTGCTGGCGCAGACGCTGACCGCCCGCGTGCTTGACCAGATGACCGATACGCCCGCGGCCGATCTCGAGCGCGCAGAGACGCTGACTTCCGACGTACTGACGACCTCGCCGAGGGATCCTGTTGGGCACTTTGTCAGAGGCCAACTGTTGCGTGCGCAAGGCCAGTTCGAGGCGGCCATACCAGAATACGAAAGGGCGGTCGCACTCGATCGCAACTGGGTGGCCGCCATCGCCGCCCTCGGCCAGTGCAAGTTTCTCGCCGGTGCGATCGAGGAGGCGATCCCGGCGCAGGAACAGGCGATCCGCCTAAGCCCACGTGACCCGCGCCTGCCGAATTGGTATTGGCGGATAGGGATGGTCCATTTACTAAAAGCGCGCGTCGACGCCGCGATCTCCTGGCTTGAAAGAGCGCGCAGCGCCAATGCGGGCCTGGCAGGGCCGCCCGCGTGGCTTGCATCCGCATATGCGCTGGCCGGCAATGGCGAGGGTGCCGCCACCGAACTCGTCGAGGCGCGCCGGCTGAGCGGCGACAATCGCTATGCGAGCATCGCCGGTTACAAACACGCCAACGCATTGGGGGCGAAGACGCAGGCCCTAGCCGAGGATACCTTCTTCGCCGGCCTGCGCAGGGCCGGGGTGCCAGAAGAGTGACCGTCAGGTGCCGATTTTCAGGAGCCGGCCTGGCTTGATCGCGGCGATGCTGCGAGGATCGCCGGCACCAGCCGGCCCAAATGCTGCATGCGATTGGACCGGGCACGGACGACGGCTATACAAAAAAGGAGCGTCGAGACCCGCTGTTGGAACTCGATACCGCGGTCCATTGTGATCAGAAGGCACGCACGAGCGCCTCAAGTCGCATCGCCACAAGCTCGTCGATCCGAACATCAGCGAGCATTCCGGCCGCATCGTCAAAACTACCGGCGACGGGATGCTCGTGGAATTCTCGAGCGTCTTCGACGCTGTGCGCTGTGCCGCCGCATTGCAGCGGGCGATGATCGATCGCGAAGCCGCATCGCGGGACGACAGAAAGAAGATATCTTTATATCATCAATCATCGTCGCTCGCTGTAGGTTCGCGACATTCCTATAGGGACTTTGCCGTGGTCCCGGTCAGGATATCGGCCTTGCGGTTGAGCGCCGTGATCAGACCGTCGATGCCCTCGTTCCTTAAAATGGTGGCGAATTCCGAGCGGCGGGTTGCCACTTCGCTGATCGCACCGTCGAGGTAGATGTCGGAGATCAGCCAGCCCTCGCCGTTACGATGCATCATGTAGTCGACCTTGACCGGCTCACCATTGGCTTTGATGATCTGGCTCTTCACCATCACTCCCGATTGGGCCTGCTGTTCGCCGGTCACCTGCAGCTTTTGTCCGTTGTAGCTGTCGAAGCGGTCGGCATAGATCGCCGAAATGTAGCGACCGAAGCTTTCGGTCATCTGCTGGCGCTGCGCCTCGCTCAGACCAGCCCATGACGAGCCGACCGACAACCGGGCCATCGAATCGATGTCGAAGCTCCGGCGAATGACCGGCGCCAGTTGAGTGAAGCGCCCGCTTTGCCCCAGTATCCGGCCGTTCTTCATCGTGCTGAGCAGCGCGTCGTAGAGCCCCTGCACGGTATCACCGCCGCTCGCAGGTGCGGCATGGACTGGATAGGCAAACAGGCCGAGACCGAGCCCTGCGCCGAGAGCTGCGGCTTTCAATACCCGCGTCTTCGAGAGCTTCGCCCTGCCCATCTCTAGGCCTCCTCCATCAGAATTGTGGAGCGACGCTAACAGGGCGCTTCAGGCTGTGCCATTGCACCTGGGGGTGCGTGGATGCTGCTTGCGAATCATTCGTATTATACTTTGGTTTGGGACAGCTCAAAGAGAGCCCCAGACGGGGCGGCCATGCTTGGGCCGATGTGAAGGGGAGGAGGCTGACCGGGACTAACTACCGGTCTAGACCACATGTCCGCCTGAGGACGGGTCGACCCGTCTCACAGTATGCAGGTAGCGAGGGTTGCGCCGGATTGGCCGGTGCCGAGCCTCATGCATAGGAGACGGGTCTTTGGGGATCGTATCACGTATATCGGGCTTGATGTTCACAAGGACGGAATCGTCGTGGCGGTCGCGGAAGGCGGCCGGCGGGGCGAGGTTCGGAACTACGGCCGCATTGCCAACACGCCGGCGGCGTTGCAGCGGCTGGTTCGTAAGCTCGGCCAAGAGGGGGTGAGGCTGCGGTTCTGTTATGAGGCGGGCCGTGCGGCTATGGCATCCAACGCCAGTTGTCGGCGCATGGGCACGAATGCATTGTGGTGGCGCCATCGCTGATCCCGAAGCGGGCGGGCGACCGCGTCAAGACCGATCGGCGGGATGCCGCCAGTCTGGCGCGGTTGCATCGGGCGGGCGAGCTGACCGCGGTGTGGGTTCCCGATGCTGGACACGAGGCGATGCGCGACTTGGTCCGGGCCCGTCTGGATGCGGTGCGGGCGCTGCGCCGGGCGCGCCAGCAGCTGTCGGGGTTTCTGTTGCGCCAGGGCTGCCATTATGGGCGCCCGGCATGGACCAAGCTGCACCGCCGCTGGCTCGCAGGTCTGCGGTTTGAGCAGGCAGTGCATCACATCGTGCTCGAGGACCACATTGCCGCGGTCGAAGCCGCCGAGGCGCGCCGTGATCGGCTGACGGCGCAGATCGAGGCGATGCTGCCGGACTGGGAGTTGGCCCCGGTCGTGGCGGCGCTGCAGACGATGCGCGGCATGGCCTTGGTCAATGCCGCAACGCTGATCGCCGAACTGGGCGATCTGTCGCGTTTTGCCAATCCGCGTCAACTGATAGCCTATCTTGGGCTGGTGCCATCGGAGCATTCGAGCGGTGCGAGCGTCAAACGCGGCGGCCTCACCAAGGCCGGCAACAGCGCAGCCCGCCGGCTGCTGATCGAGGCGGCGTGGACCTACCGCTTCCCGGCTCGCGTCAGCCGTGAGTTGCGGCTCCGACAAAAGGAGCAGCCCCGGCCGATCTGCGAGATCGCCTGGAAAGCGCAGCTGCGGCTGTGCGTGCGCTATCGCAAGCTCGCGCGCAGCGGCAAACCGGCCAATGTCGTCACGGCCGCGATTGCCCGTGAGCTGGCGGGCTTCGTGTGGGCCATCGCCCGGCGCCTGCCGCCAGCGGCGGGCTGATCGCAATAAACCCGTGATCGCATCGCAGGGAGGTGCCAGCGAACGACTCGACACGCTGCTGCTGGGCAAGGCTGGGGGCGCGGTCGCGGTCAGGAGAACCCTCGCAACCACTATCTGCTGGGTCGCCGATCCGACGCAGGTCTCTAGACCGAGGCAGCTCCGCGACACATCAACGGTCATGCGGCTTCGACCCGCGCATCAGAGTATGATCAACCGTCGTCATGCCGTGCCCGGCAGAGCCTCAAGCAACTGCTTCCAACGGAGCCACGAATTCGCGCGCCTGCTACTGGAAAAGGCGGACACGAGAGTGGTCAAAATCTAGCGCTTAATACCCTCTCCACTGGCCGATCCGAGGGGCTAACCCGGCTTGGGTTTTGTGCCAAATTGGTCCAGAGCATCGGTGGTTTGGAACCAAGGGGCTTCGGAGTCGACGAAGATGTGACGCTTCGGTCGAACTCCTGGATCGTCTTCGAGGGCCCCAGCCGGGACGCGAATGATCTCCCGATCGACGATGGGCACCGCAGCGCCACATACCGGGCAGAATGCGCGTCGGTACCCCGGTGGCCAATTGCGCACTGCTGCCTCGTAGGTCTTGACCAGTGATCGCCCGCTGATCCACTCGAATTCTGCCGTCGTGAATTCCAGTTCGGCCAGGAAAGCCGAGCCACTCGCTGCTCTACAACGCGAGCAATGACAGAGATCGAAGGCGGTCGGAGTGCCCGTCACGCCAAATCGCACCGCGCCACACAAACAGCTCCCTTTCACCGTCTTGCCTCCCAATCTTTGAAGCTGTCAGGTTACGACGATATCGCTGCGCGAGGTCCGGAGCTACATCCCTCACCGACGACAACCCTTCCACCTCGGAGACATGACAATGAAGGTTCTGTGCATCAGCAAGTGGGCCAAGACCTCCAACCCCGAGGAGCGTGATGCGATCCTGCCGAAGGAGGTTCCCGCCACCCTGAAGCTCTATCTCGATGGCGTCATCGAGCAGATGTGGTTCAAGCTGGACGCCCCGGGCGTGGTGTTCCTGGTGAACGCTGAGTCCGTCGACGCCGCCAAGACCCACGTGCATGGCCTGCCGCTGGGTCGAGCCGGCCTGATGGACTTCGACTTCATCCCGGTCGGGCCGCTGGCTCCGCTCGGCATGCTGATCGCCGAAAAATAAGCGTAGCAGGCGCCGCCGATATGACCTCCTTTCCTATCCTCATCGGCCGCGCCACCGGCGCCGGCGGCAGCTCGTCCGGCGCGCTCTGATCCTTTCGCGGCTGGCGCAGGTAATCTCCGAACGGAAGGTCCAAGGTGGCCTGCGTCGTGTGCTTCTGACACGGGCCAAACGCCTGCGGTGGCTCGCTTCGCGCCGTTTTGAGGCGCTCGGCGGCGCCGCATCGGTCGAGGCCGAGGGCGAGGAGGACGACTGACTGGCCTCGGTCCGCTCAGCACCCCGAACCGCCCGAACTTCACTCGCAGATTTTGGAGTCAGGTTCACGTCAGCCCCGCCTACCAGAAGGCGCTCGACTGGCGTCCCGAGCGCCCGCTTGTATAATGGTCCGAGGGGATGACGGCGCGGTCGGCCGTGCAGCCGGACCTGTACGGCTTCCGCAAGACGTGAGGCACATCAGCGATGATCCAACCGGTCGAGAGCCTCGAGATCACCGTCCTGGTGGACAACGGTACCGACAGCTTGTCAACCAATCCCGGGTTCGTTGAAACCGAAATGGCCGGCGCATGGCGGCGGGGGATGAAATGGCTGAGCGGACGGTGCCTTTGCTGCGCCGCCCATGGCCTGTCCTGCCTGATCACCACCCGGACCCCGTCGTCACAACACACGCTTCTGTTCGACACGGGCCCGGACGAGTCCATCTTCGAGCGCAACGTCATCAGGCTCGGCGTCGATATGGGCGGCGTCGATGCGATGATGCTCTCGCACGGCCACTGGGACCACGCGGGGGCGATGCCGCGCGCGCTGCAGATGATGACCCTGGCGAACGGGGGCCGGCGCGTGCCGACCTACATGCACCCCGACATGTTCGCCTCGCGTGCGGTGAAGGCCAATGATGGCCGTCTCATGCCCATGGAGGACATTCCCAGCGAGCATGTCCTGGCGGCGAACGGGGCTGATCTCATCATCGCCCGTAACGAGCAGTCGGTCCTATCGAACACCGTCTTCATC
>Ga0318533_10000986_pt1 | contig 13375 bp, 14 predicted proteins | sample GRESIP053b4f27_FD_203675 | JGI IMG/M metagenome (GOLD analysis project Ga0318533, IMG submission 203675) | Tropical soil microbial communities from Luquillo Experimental Forest, Puerto Rico - GRE.SIPMG.053b4f27 | ecosystem: Environmental > Terrestrial > Soil > Tropical forest > Bulk soil...
ATGAAGGCGAGCTCGGATGTCACGTGGATAAACGCCGCAAACAAAGGATTGAGCAGACCAAACGCCGCGAGCACGATGCCGACTGCATCTACTCCGATAGTGCCCGCGAAGTTCGCCCAGATGATTCGACGCGTGCGGCGCGCGATGGCCAATGTCTGGGCAAACTTGTCCAAATCGTTCCCGAGCAAAACCACATCCGCGCTTTCGCGCGCGACATCGGTACCCGAGCCCATCGCAACCCCGACCTGGGCTTCGATCAGTGCGGGAGCATCATTGACGCCATCGCCCACCATGGCCACGGTGCGCCCTTCGGCGACCAATCTCCTGACGCGTTTTTGCTTCTCTTCCGGCAGCAGGTCTGCCGCCACGTCCGATATGCCGAGGTCGCGTGCGACCACCTCGGCGACCGCACGAGCATCACCGGTCAAGAGGACAGTCTTGATGCCCATCGCGTGAATGGCCTTGATCGCCCGCGCCGCCTCGGGGCGTGCGGAATCGGCGACTGCGATCGCACCGAGCAGCCTTCCCCCGCGCGCGACAAAGACCTCCGAGGCCTCGGGGTGCCCGACCAGCAGCAGAGAGGGCACGGCGATGCCGTGCGCCCGCATCAGCGCCTGGTTGCCGACCAGAACGAGTTCCCCATCGACCTCGGCATCGATGCCGAGACCCGGGGTATAGCCAAAACGCTCTGGCTCCTTCAGGGCACGGCCCGCAACCTGCGCATGCGCGACGATCGTCTTGCCGAGGGGATGCTCCGAGCGAAGCTCCGCCGACGCAGCCGTGTCGAGGAGCTGAGTGGGATCGACTCCGTCGGCGGGAAGCAGTGCCCCGACTTCGGGCTGGCCGTTGGTGAGGGTACCGGTCTTATCGAGCACGACGGTGTTCACCCGGCCGAGTTGCTCGAGGAAGAGTCCCCCCTTGATGATCGCACCGGTGCGCGCCGCGCGTCCGATGGCGCCAAGAATTGCGAGGGGCGTGCCTGCGGCGATTCCACAGGCGCCGGCGACGATGACCACCGAGATCGTGGAGCGGATATCACGTGTTAATAGATAGGTCAGCGCCGCGGCGCCGAGCGCAAAGTAAACGAGATAGCCCGCCAGGCGGTCCGCCAGCCGCTGTACCGGAGCGCGAGAGCGCTCGGCCTGCTCCACCGCCTCGATGATCTTGCCGTAGCTCGTATCGCGGCCGAGTCGCTCGGCGCGAATCTCAAGGGCGCCAGACTGATTGATTGAGCCGGCGAACACGGACGCGCCGATCATTTTCTCAATTGGCAGCGATTCGCCCGTGATGCGGGCCTGATCGACGAACGAATGCCCCGCGATCACTGTGCCATCGACCGGAATTCGCCCACCCGGGTTCACTAGGACCGCATCGCCGACGGCGAGTGCATCGGCATCCACCTCGGCCACCGCTCCGGCGCGGCGCACCGACACCGCACGCGGCAGGAAGTCGAGCAGATCGCGGATCGCGCGCCGCCCGCGAGACACGGTCATCTCTTCCAGCACCTCTGCGACCAACACAAAGAGTGTGATGACGAGAGCCGTAAAGAACTCGGATATGGCGGCCGCCGCAATGATCGCGATAGACATCGAGAGTTCCATCGTCATGCGCTTGGCGAAGAGGTTTTCCAGTGCCTCCTTGAAGATCGGCCAACCGCCGATGAGTAAGCCCACCACCCCGATCACACTGACCCTGGGGAATGGCTCCCAGACCTGAAACCAAACGGCAGCCGCTGCCACAGCCACAAAGGCGATCCGCACCATCTCGAGCCACTCGAACGCGTGCTCGTGACCCGCGTCTTGCTCCGCATCCTCTGCGTGGCTCTGATCAAGAGAGCCGCCGTGCGCAGCGGGAACTGTTGTGCGTTCGAATGCTTGCTCCGCCAAATCAGGCGCTGAAGCGCCATCTTCCGTGCTCATAAGGGCCTCTCAGTGCCTAAACGGTTAGCGCAGATATGCGCGCACAATCTCCACGAGCTCATTGGCGCCTTTCTCGCGACTCGCGTTGCTCGAGGGATTTGCGACGTGGGTGCGGACGTGCTCCTCGATCACCTCCGTCATGAGTCCGTTTGCCGCGCCCCGGAACGCCGCGATCTGCTGCATGATCTCCGCGCAGCCCTTCTCGGCCTCGAGTGCCCGTTCGAGCGCCTCCACTTGACCCCGGATGCGCCTTACGCGGGCGAGCAGGCTGGTCTTATTCCTGACGGTATGGCTCATATCGATCCCAATACAGTACCCCAGTACAGTATAATACCATGCGCCGACGACGCGCGGAAAGTATTGGCAAGCGACGCGCGTCGCCTCTCGAGCGAGTCCTTTGCACGACGCTTACTCGATGACATCAGCCGTGCGTGGGACATCGTGGGCTTGACCCCGGACAGAGGTCCGGGGTTTATCATTACATTCCGGATCACTCGCAGGACGTTGCGATGGGCACATTGACTATTGGGAAGCTCGCCCAGGCCGCCGAGGTCGGCATTGATACGGTGCGCTTCTACGAGCGGGCGGGACTGCTCAAGAAGCCGCCGCGCACGGCTGCAGGCTATCGGCTTTACGCTGAGTCAGATGCGCTGCGTCTGCGTTTCATTCGCCGCGCCAAGACACTCGGGTTCTCTCTGGAACAGATTGCCGAGCTGCTGCGCCTCAACGACGGCGGCGGCCGACGCGGCGCTGTGCGCGCCTTGGCCGAACAACGGCTCGCCGAGATCGAGCACAAGCTCGTCGAACTGAGCCGAATGCGCGACACGCTGCGTGAGCTGGTTCGTCAATGCCATGGTGACGGGTCGCTTGCCGGCTGTCCGATCATCGAGGCCGTGCTACCGATGAAGGACAAGGCAGCAACTACCCGACGCATCAGGAGTACCGCGTGAGCCAACTGAGCCATTCTCACGTGCCGCTCCCATCTCGAGCGCATGTGGCGGCCGCTCGACACACCGCGGCCGACGCGCACAGCCATCACGGCGGGAGCGGCTGGCCTGCGGCCGCCATGGTCACAGCGCACTGCCTCACCGGCTGCCTGATCGGGGAATGGACGGGTCTTGCGATCGGTGTTGCGCTGTCGTTGCCCGTCCGTGACACGGTGGTTCTTGCAACTGCCCTCGCCTACGCCAGCGGCTTTGGTTTGACGATGTGGCCACTGCTACGCCGCGGCATGGGACTCTGGGCCGCGCTGCGCACGGTGTTCATCGGTGAGGCCGTGTCGATCGGCGTGATGGAGATCATGATGAACACCGTCGATTACGCGCTGGGGGGTATGGGCGTAAGGAGTCTCTTCGTCGCGCGATACTGGCAAGCCCTGAGCGTCGCCGCGGTCGCCGGATTCCTTGCGGCGTGGCCCGTCAACTTCTGGTTACTGAGTCGCAATATGAAGAAGTGCCACTGAGGGATTGACCCTGTACATGGGTCCGGGGTTTAGCCTCGGGGCAGGCTGTCGATCGGAGTCACATGCCATGTCGCACGCCAATCACTCCTATCTGCCCGCCGCTGGCCTCGATATCCTGTTGCCGTTCTACGATCCGCTCGTCAAGCTGCTCGGCGCGGATCGCGCACGCCGGAAGCTGTTCGAGCAGGCCTCCGTGGAGCCGGATCACCGGGTTCTGGATATCGGCTGTGGGACCGGCACCTTCGCCGTTGCCATCAAGGCCTGGATGCCCGACGTGGAAGTCGTGGGCCTCGACCCCGATCCCAAGGCGCTGGCCCGTAGCCGCCGGAAAGCCGAGCGCGCCGGGGTCTCGCTGCGCTTTGATCAGGGTTTTGCGAACGCCCTGCCCTACTCTGACACCTCCTTCGATCGCGTCTTCTCGAGTCTCATGTTTCACCATCTCCCTCACGATGCGAAGCTCGCGACGCTGCGCGAGGTGCGCCGGGTACTGAAACCCCGGGGTTCGCTGCATCTGCTCGACTTTGAGCACGAAGGCGCACATAGCCACAATCCGCTCGCGCGTTGGCTTCACGCGAGCGAGCGCATGCAGGACAACAGCTGCGAACAGATTCTCACCTGGATGAAAGAAGCAGGGCTCATCGAACCGCGGGTGGTGGATTCGGATCGACCCATTTTCGGGAAGATCGCCTACTTTGCTGCGGGCTCAGCTGCCTAGCTCGCGTGCCCATGGACCTTCAGGCCCAACCGGGTCGCGCTCTTGGGCTCCTCACGTGCGCTCTGGTGGTGGAGTTTGGTGCCGCCTTCGTCCATCACGTGTACGGCGGCCTTCATTATGCGACAGCTATCCCCCGGACGACGCCGTCTTCGAGCTGACAGGTATTCTGCAGTTTCTGGCGGGCTGCGTCGTCGCTGCGCTTACCTATCTGCTGATTCGAGAGGTAAGGTTCGGCATCAACTCAGCCGGCGGCACCCTCGCGCAGCGGAAAACGTAACTCCACCGACTGGGTCTCACCGATATCTCCACCTCGGTGAAACCCAGCCGGTTGGAGCCGTACTCACAGAGGCTGTGCAATGATCCTGAGCACCTTGCCGCGTGTGCTGACCCACACCTCGTATTCCTCCGTGGACCCGGTGATATCCACTGACCAATGAATGACTGCGTCCTCGCGCTCCAGTACGGCCAACACCACGGTGCCGCCGCCAACCGCCTGCAGCGCGATGGCTTCCGCACGCTGCTTGGTGATCGTAGCCGCCTGCAATGCCGCTGTTGCCTCGACGGGTGTTGCCGTCGCGTGGGCGGCCTGAGCGCTCAGAGCAGTTGCCAGCACCAACGCACCGAGCAGCGACGACATTCGCATCAATTTCGGGGTAAGAGACATTTTGGACTCCTTGGCTTCCGTGGAAGCAAAATTAATTGGGTAACTGTCGAACCTCGCGTTTGAACGGCTGGCTCAACTCTTCGACTCCAACCGTCAAGAGACAAACTAGTCGGCGATCCTTAATGCAGTCTTACCCGCCCTCGTTAGTTGGAAAGCGCGAGCGGCGTGAGACGGCTCCGTCGAACTGCCCGCTTGGATCTGCGCGAACCGGTGTGAGGGCGCGATCGAGCGGCGTCGAACTCGGCCGGTAATCGGAGATGCCCGCTGGGTGTTACGTGCTCAGTTGCGCACGAAGAACGCGCACCGCGCGGCGTGAGCGCCGTCGAAGGCGGTTATGCGAACCGAGCACGCGCAAGGCCGCACGGACTGTACGCAGCAACCCGCGCGGAGACCTCAGCACACGCTCCACCTGATGACTGCGCGCGACACCTTGCACACACCACTCGCAGAAGTGTTCGCAGTTGTTGCGTAGCAGGCTATAGCTGTCTTCGCCCAGACGCGACCGCGCGCGGTGGATCACCTCGTGGCCATCAAACCGTGGCGCCGCGTGCAGTCTCACATAGACCGGGCGTCCATGGGCGAAGAAGGACAGAGAAACCTCCTCCACCGGTGCCCTGCGGAGTCGATATGGAACGGCACCGTAGTGCACGACTTTGCCGCCACCCAGATACACGCCATGGTGCGCAAAGGCGAAACGCGGCGTAACGAGGTGCGCACCCACCGCCGGCTCGTCACTCCCAGACAGAAGCCGATCGCCTCGGTTGAGGGCGATGGACCTGAGCGTTTCGCGTATCGGCATACGAATCGTGCCGCGCCTTCACCCGGCGAAACGCTGGCCGCTGGAGGAAACAGTGATCCATGAACTGAGCTTCACAGTGCACCCCTTGCAGCGTCTCGGTCTGATTCCAAGACGATGCAAGCCTGCTCTGAGAAGCTGAATTGCGCCTTACGGCGCTCGGTTAGAACTCGTACTCAATCTGAAAGCGCAGGGTGTGATCGGGCGAGCTACGAGTAGTTCCGAACAGAAATGCGGCGTTGTAGGAGAGCGATCGTTCGCGGGCAAATTTGAGCTTGCCGAGCGCTACGGGTCCGATTCGATGCACTTGATCCGGATACGACGCCCAGGTCGCGCAGCACGAGCTGAGATTACCGAATGCCTGGATGCCGAACTCAAACGGTTCGCTAAGGCGATATTTGAGCTGTCCTTGAAAGTGAACTCTCGTGGTCGCCGGCTCAGTTCCCTCGATCACATGAGTAACCAGGATGTTGAAATTGGCCTGGACCCGGCCGAACTCCTTTTGTAACAGTGGCCCGGCGGTGACATCCATCTGGTCCTGCGACCCCTGAGAGTGTTCAACCTCAAAGGCGATACCAACATCGACTGGCCACTCCCCCGACTCGGCCAGTTGCAGAATGTTTTCCCACGCGACGTCCTTGAACTGAAGCGCCGCACCTTGTCTGTGGCCGTAATGAACAGCCACCTCCGTGAACCAGTGCGCGGTAACGCCGTATCCCAGGCCGAGGGCGTAATCCGTCTGCGCATTCATAGTTGGACCCGCCGACGCGATACCGGTGCGCCAGTCGATCTCGCGTTCACCCTGGTTGACAGTGGGCAGCAGCAGGTAGTCGCTCGCGTCCACAGACCAAGCCGGTTGAGCCGATGCCGCGAGCGCAAACGGTACTACGAGCCGCGCGAGTCTGTGCCGCCGCCGAGAGTCTGTGCGCCGCCAGCGAGGTCTCCTCGAGCGCGAGCGTGCCGTCCCACACGCTGGCAGCCGTTGCGCCGCGACCCAGGCCATTTACTCCACCACGATCACGCCCAACGCAGGACCGCCGGCCACTTCACTCTCACCCTCGTAGATGTACCGGCCAGGGGCGAGGGGCCCTATGAAGATGGTCGCCTGGGACTTTGCCGGGACGTGTTTCTCACGATTCAGCGAATGACTATCGAATTCCTCGGCCGCGTCGTCCTGATTATCGAGAACGATTCGCACTTTGATTCCCGTTGGGATGTGCAGCTCCGCTGGGACGAATTGATGGTGGGAGATTTTGATGACGTATTCCGGCTCGGTACCCGCGAAGGCGTGTGCGGCAAATACGCATAGCTGAAGCAGCCATACCACGCAGAGAATGCCTCGTGTGATGCGATTCATAGAGTTCCGGAAGTGTGTGCGCACAGGGTGGTCCGACCACATGAACGGGACCTTACGGGAATTTTCCATGCTCGCTGGCCGTGTGTTCGGACCGGGGTCTGTGTAAGGCTCCACTAACCTCCGTCAACGACGATACCTGTTGCGCAATCAAGCGCGCGTACGCATAAATGCGAATACTTCTGATCGAAGACGATCCGATGGTTGGGCGGGCGCTGAAAGCTGGCTTGGCCCAAGATGGGCATGCCGCGGATTGGGTACAAACTGCCGCCGCTGCGCATTCCGCGTGGCTTTCGCTTTCCAACGAGTTGGATCCTTACGACGCGGTGATTGTGGATCTTGGCCTGCCCGATGGTAGCGGTACGGAACTGATTCGCAGGGCGCGAGCTCGTGGGGCGAGAAGTCTCATCGTCATCGCGACAGCCCGCGGCAAGATATCAGACCGCATCGCGGGACTGGATGCCGGCGCCGACGATTACATGGTCAAACCCATCGACCTCGAGGAGCTTGCCGCGCGCTTGCGGGCATTGGAGCGACGGCTGTCAGGACGTCCGGGCGAACGACGTGCCTTTGGCTCCCTGGTGATCGATGCTGAAGGGCGCACGGTGTCGCTACGTGAGAGGCCCGTCGACGTAAGTGCGCAGGAATTTGCGCTGCTGCTTGCTTTGAGCCGCCGCCCAGGCGCGATCGTTTCGCGAGCGAGGCTGGAGGAGGCTTTGTACAGTTGGGATCACGCTATCGAGAGCAATACCATCGAGGTGCAGATTCATCGACTGCGGCGTAAGTTGGGTGCGAAAACCGTAGAGACACACCGGGGCCTGGGCTACCGGCTGATCGATCCTGAGAATCCGTGAACCCCAAACCATGGTCACTGTGGCGACGGCTGGTACTTCTTCTGGGTATTGCCACACTGATCGCTTCGGCGGTAAGCAGCGCCTGGCTCTACCAGACAGCCGTCCGGGAAGCGGATCAGATGTTCGATGCCGCACTGGATCACACTGCCCATGCCGTTCTCGCGGTGGTCCGCAACGAGGCCTCGGAACTCACGGAGACCTCGGAGGGGGTGGGTTTCGAGCTCGCCGTCATTGATAAGTCCAACCAGAACGACATCGTTTATCAAGTTCGCGGGCCAAATGGCGTGATGGTTTATCGCTCCCATGGGGCTCCCATCAAACCACTCGCCGGTGCGCATGACCGGGGATTCGGCGTCGCGCGCATCGGGGGTGAGGAATTCCGAGTCTTCTCGCTCGCCACCGAGCTCGACGCGGCAACCATTCACGTCGCACAGCCCATGGCGCGGCGCATCGAATTGATGCACGCCTCGGTAGCGCGGCTACTGGTCCCAGGAGCGGCCTTGATGATCGCGCTCGTGTTGGTCGTTGCCTTGACCGTCCGCAAGGTCACGCGTCCGCTGGTGCGTTATGCAGCTGCCCTGGACGATTTGGTAGTGGAGACGGATACGTCGGTGGACGGTACGGGGCTACCGACGGAGCTCCAATCGGTGTCCCGAGCCATCGACAGATTGCTGGCCAAAGTTCATGAATCGCTCGTTCACGAGCGTACCTTGACGGCAGATGCCGCGCACGAACTGCGAAATCCCCTGGCGGCCATGCGCTTGCAGGCGCAAATTGCCAGAAGATCGAAGCATCGACCGGAAACGGATTGCGCCCTCGCGGAATTACTCACCGCCACGGATCGCGCCGCCCGTATGGTCGACTCGATCCTCGCTCTCGCCCGCCTGGATGCTCGCACCGGTGTGTCGATCGGGGACGGCGAGGTTGACATTGGGCATCTCATGCAGGTGATCGTCAGCGAGTTCACGGCGACCGCTGAGCTTCGCGGCATTCGCATGACTACCTCAAAAGATGATTCGGCTGTGCTGGGCGACGAGGACGCGCTCGCGATCGCTCTGCGAAACCTGCTCAATAATGCGCTGCGCTTCGCGCGCACGACCGTTGCAGTCGACGTCGTCCACGACGAGGAGCGTGTGACGGTCACGGTGCGCGACGATGGCCCCGGCTTCACCGCGCAGAGCAAGCGACGTGCATTTCACCGGTTTTTCCGGGGCTTGGAGGAGGGTCGCGCCTCGGATGGGGCCGGTTTGGGATTGGCTTTGGTGCTGCGCGTCGCTCAACTGCATGGGGGCTCGGTTGAAATCGTTCAGGGAATCGGGGGCGGTGGAGGTGTTGCACTACATCTACCCATCCGGTTAACCCACCGAAGCTCACGCGATCCCGTTCAAGATCCTGCCAGCTCGCATGTTGCGGGTCGCGGACAGGGGTGCGTTTGAAAGTCGCGCACCAAAAAGGCCTCAAGCTCCCAGGGGTGGGCTCGACTGCGGTACCGCAACCCGGAGAGCCACGAGGTCCTGCGGCTGAACTACCATGCGGGTATTGATCTCTTGCGCTTCGGGGAATGTCCTTCGGAACGTCATCGCGCACGAGCTTGGGCACGCGGTGGGACTTGAGCACAACGAGGATCCGACGCTACTGATGTGCGCTCGGCCAGCGTCCTGTCGGCCAGATGCATTCCAGTCGGAGACACCCCGGTTCTTCCCGCTATCGGCCAACGAACGAAACCGCCTCCTTATCCTCTACCCGAAGAACTGGACGCCCCAAGCGCGCAATTGAGTTGCGGCAGGTTCGCGCCACAATTTCTGTGCGGTGCAGCACCTCCCCGCCACCACCTCGGCAGGCTTCTTCGTGTCGCTGAAGAGACCGCCGATGACACGATTCTCATCTGCAGTTGCCGCTCGCGCATCGAATGACGTAGCGTAGCCACCGCCCAGTGTCCGCTGAGCCCGCTCCCGCGGCATCTGAGGCAAGACGAACAAGTATCAACTCATTAGGGGACATTCAAATGACGAGACTCACTCCTGCGCTGTGCGCAACCGCTGCCCTGCTCGTTCTCACCACCGCGGCCCGCCCCGCCGGCGCGGACGGCCGCGACTTTTCCGACGGACCCGTGGTCAATTCCTCCTACATCCGTACTGTCGATGGTCATTTCGACGACTACATGCACTGGCTCGCGACCACCTACAAGAAGCAGCAGGAAGCCGCCAAGGCCGCGGGGCTCATCACGAGCTGGCGTGTGCTGGTGGTCGAGGCACGCAATCCGCAGGACCCCGACATCATTCTGGTCACGGAGTTCAAGAACTGGGCGGCCCTCGATCACCTGGGCGGCAAGTTGGAGCAGGTGAGCGCGCAGGTTGAGGGCTCAGTGGATGCGGCCAACAAGTCGGAGGCAGACCGCGCCAAGATCCGCACCGTGCTCGGCTCACGCACCTCGCAGGAAGCGATCCTCAAGTAAAGGCCACCCGCGAACGGCGGGCGGAGATTACACCGCCCGCTGCTTCGCTTGGATGAGCCCGTGCGAGGGCCTGCGGGCCGGATGGCAGGCGCCACAGAACCCTGCGCCCGTACGGGCACTCCCTTACATCAATCGCCCCGAAAGATGGCCTATTCTTACAGCGAGGGCCGGCGCGGTGGGGCGCTTACAAAGGACCACGAACAAAATTGTCCCTTTAAGGATGGGAGGGGCGACGATGACTCAGGCGACCGTGGCCGTGACACGCATTCCGTTCGTGTCGGCATGTCCCAGATGCGGAGATGAACGGGCTCAGTGGTATTCGGACCGGGCGCTATCTACGCTGCTACGGCGCGGCCACCCCATCGAGGGATACTGCGTGATATGCCAGGAGTATTGGCAACTCAACAGCCACGAACGCAGCGAATTAGCGTCGAAGCTCTCAAGCTAACGAAGAATTCCCTGCCAAACTCGCCACCGCCTCGGCGCTTTCCGTCCGCAGCTTGAACAGCGCGTCCGGAGCGCGAGCTCGCGGATGAGCCTCCAGCCGTATGCGGTGAGCTCACTTTCCGCCAGTCATGATGTTGGCGAGATTCAATTCATCTTTTGACTTGAATCCCAGCGCTCCGGAGGTGCTACTCAGCTTGCCATGCATCTCATAAGTAACCTTGTCCAAGGACTTGCCACTCATCAGGCCCATCGCTTGCCCCGCCAATCCCATATACGAGATTTCCACGGGCACGAGGATGACGGTTTCGCCAAATGCCGGCACCGTCCCGCTCTGATTGCTCATCCCGGAGGCGAAGCTCTTGTTCTGCACGTCGATCTCTACGGAAATGCCGTCATATTCGATCGGCGTGTCGTTCGGATTCTTAACCCGCAGCTTGAGCTGCATGTGTGCCCCGAGACCCTGGATCGCCCCGCTCGCTGCGGGCTCGATGCCCACCACCGTCACCTGTGGAGGATCGGTGCGCTTGAAGATCGCACACCCGGCCAAGCCCAGTGCGGCGGCAGTAAGCAGGATCAAGGACCGTACCATCGGCGAGCCCTCCCAAATTCATTGTCTCTCGCCAGCGCATTCCAAGTACCGCGCCGACAGCGTACCGACATTGTAAGCCTCAATTGACCGAAGCAATCGTCCAGCCGCTTGATGTGAGTGAGCACGCGCATTGTCCGCTTCGACCCTTTGTAGACGATTGGTGGTATGTTGGCTCCCCCATGCAGGGCGAGCCCTGCTCCCGTTCGTTTCCAGTCCCTGCCCATGAACATTGAGCTCTCACCAATCGAGGCACGCGTTATCGGCTGCCTCATCGAGAAACAGATAACGACACCCGACCAGTATCCGCTGTCATTGAACGCACTGGTCAATGCGTGTAACCAAAAGAGTAACCGTGATCCGGTCATGTCGGCGGACGAGGCGGCGATCCAGACCACCGTGGATCATCTGATCAGGAAGCACTTCGTAATCGAGAAGTCAGGCTTCGGCAGTCGGGTACCGAAGTACCAGCACCGGTTCTGCAACACCGAGTTCGGGCCACTGAAGTTCACGCCTCAGGAGCTCGCGATTGTCTGCGAGCTGCTCGTCCGCGGACCTCAGACCCCCGGAGAGCTGCGCACCCGCGCGGCCCGCATGGCGCCCTTTTCCGAAGTGGGGGAGGTAGAGACGGCGCTCGAGAGCCTGACCAGCCGCGCGGATGGGCCGTTCGTCGTGCGGCTGCCGCGCGAACCCGGTCGCCGCGATTCGCGCTACGCGCACCTGTTCAGCGGAGCCGTCACGATTCCCGCGCTCACGGAGGAGTCGATCCCGGGGCCTTCGATGGGCTCGGCGCCCGCGTCCTCCCGCCTCGAGCGCTTGGAAGACGAGGTGCGGCAACTGAAGGAAGAGCTGAAGAACATCAAGGCGCGCCTGCCACCCCAGTAGACGAATCCCGCTTTCGGACCTTCGCGCGGCGCCAAGGTCGTGGCGATCAGGCGGAGGCTTGAACCTGGACATCGAGTTAACACACGGTCTCCTGACAGCTAATTATGCGTCAAAACAACAACTTGCCGTATTTTCTTGAGATTTCTTAGAACAGCTTGCGACTGCCAGTTGTTTTCCAATCCCGCGATCCCGCGAGCTCGGACATCTTGTTGGCGTGCGTACCGACCGAGGTTGGGTCGATCGGACCTTGGTCCGATTTCATTTCTACGCCGGCCGTCTGCAAGATGGACATCCGGCTGACATTTGCGCTTCGAGCGACTGCGCCCTAGGTCGAAACTCAAATAACTTCTTCCCAAGGCGCGCGAGCGGCTGGCGCGTGGGAGCGTGTCTTGAAGGGCAGTCTTGCGCTGAGCGCTGATGGAACTCTGGCGCGGTGAGGCGCCAATACACGCAGGAAAACATCCATGACCCGCAGATCTAACGCAACGTGCGTATTCGCACAAGGCACTGCGATTCTTCTTGGCTGTGCCGTCTTTCCGGCTCAGGCGCAGACGCCGCCGGATCAATGGCAGTTTGGCGCCATCCTTTACGGCTACTTTCCCACGCTCAGGGGATCGGCGACGTTTCCGTCGGGTACCCCGACGAACATCACCGTCGACCCCCATCAGATACTCAACAATCTCAACATTGCTGGCATGGGAGCCTTCGAGCTGCGGAGAGGCCCTTGGGGATTTTTTACGGACATCATGTACCTGAACGCGAGCGCATCGAAATCGGCGACTCGAGCCTTCTCCATCGGTAATGTCATGATTCCGGCCAGCGTTACCGCGAATCTGGGACTCGATGTCAAGAGCACCATTTGGACACTGACCGGCAGCTACCGTGCCATCGCGGATCCCGAGCTTACCGTCGACATACTCTTGGGAGCGCGCGACTTTGATCTGAAGCAGCATCTCAACTGGCAGTTCAGCGGCGACGTTGGCCCCTTTGTCGGCCCGGGTCGCCAGGGATCCGGGGATTCAAACCCCAACAACTGGGATGCCGTCGTTGGACTCAAAGGCCGCGCGATGCTGGGTGCCCGGCACGCATGGTTCGTGCCGTACTACATTGACCTTGGTGCAGGTAACTCTGAGTTCACCTGGCAAGGCGTCATAGGCTTCGGCTACACGTTCAGCAGCTGGGGCGAGGTGCTCGTTGTGTGGAAGTACCTGGACTACGACTTCAAGAAAAATAACGCG
>Ga0318533_10000990_pt1 | contig 13346 bp, 7 predicted proteins | sample GRESIP053b4f27_FD_203675 | JGI IMG/M metagenome (GOLD analysis project Ga0318533, IMG submission 203675) | Tropical soil microbial communities from Luquillo Experimental Forest, Puerto Rico - GRE.SIPMG.053b4f27 | ecosystem: Environmental > Terrestrial > Soil > Tropical forest > Bulk soil...
AGATTGGAAAGAATCGGGATGGTGGTCTTGCGTTCGACTACACCTTGCGTGGTGTTGAGCTCATTCAGGAGAGCTGACTTCGTTACGCTGAATTCCATCGCTTGGCTTTCCTCGCGCGCGGTACCGGTTGCAGACATTCGTTTTCCTTTCATCCCCAAGCCCGATACGACGCGCCACCGAGATCTGGAGATGGTATTCCGCTGCTGCGTACTTTACTCGGTTTTTGCGCCTGGCGAAAGGCTTTACGAGCGCGACCAGCATGTGGAAATCAGTGGAAACCGCAACCATACCAAGATGACCGCCGGCCATTTTCAAGCCAAACAGCCGGCACCACCCACAACCACAAAATCAACAAACCCCACAAGGAAACGGGCGCTCTAGAAAGACCTTTGCTCCTTGTTGTTGTGATGAGCACTGTGAAACTGTGGAAAGAGTCGTAAGCGGACGAAATAGAAAAGCTTAAAGCAGAGCGGCGCTGTGGAATTGCTGTGGCCCGGGTCGCAAAAGCCCCGGTTCAAGGCAGCCGGCGGGTCTCGCGAAAGCGATTTGTCCGCAGGGTTCAACAAAATTTCCGCAGCTTGCTAACGTATTTTTCACAGTCCGGAATGGAGAAGTAGCGCAGGCAAGCCGGACGTTTTGCGGGGCGAAAAAGAAAGCGGCCCGAAAAATTCTCGGGCCTTCGATGCGTTCAGTTTGCCGCGCGAGGGAAGGTTATTGCAGCGCGTCCATCAGGCGAGTGATGGTCCGGTTCAGATCCTTGTCCGAACGGCGCATCTCTTCGATCTTGTTGATGGAGTGCAGCACGGTGGTGTGATGTTTGCCGCCGAATTGCCGGCCGATTTCCGGCAAGGAAGCCGTGGTGAGCTGCTTGACGATGTACATGGCTACCTGACGGGGAAAGGCGATGGCGCGCGTGTTGCTGCGAACCTTGAGATCCTGCTCGCGCAGATTGAAATGTTCGCTCACCCGCTTCTGGATCAAATCGATGGTCACGCGCTTTTCCTGCGAGGCGATGATGTTGCGCAAGACCTGCTGGGCGGTCGACAGGGAAATCGCCGCTCCGGTGAGCGAGGCATAAGCCATCAAGCGGGTAAGGGCGCCTTCGAGTTCGCGCACGTTGGACTTGATGGCCCGGGCGATATATTCAGCCACCTCGTCGGGCAAAGCGAAACGGTCGTTTTCCGCCTTCTTTTGCAGAATCGCAATCTTGGTTTCAAGATCGGGCGGCTGAATATCCGCGATCAGCCCCCACTCAAAGCGGGAACGCAGCCGCTCTTCGATGGAATTGATGTCCTTAGGCAGGCAGTCGGACGAGATGACGATCTGCTTGTGCTGCTCGTAAAGGGCGTTGAAGGTATGGAAAAACTCTTCCTGGGTGCGTTCCTTGCCGGCGATGAACTGGATGTCGTCCACCAGGAGAACGTCCACGGTGTGGAAGCGCTCGCGGAAGCTGAACATCTTGTCGAAGCGCAGCGAGTTGATCACTTCGATGGTGAACTTTTCCGCGCTGACGTAGCTCAAGCGGGCGGCGGGGTTGCGTTGCTTGATCAGGTGCCCGATGGCGTGCATCAGGTGGGTCTTGCCCATGCCCACGCCGCCGTAGAGGAAGAGCGGGTTGTAGGCCTTCGAGGGCTGTTCGGCTACGGCGCGCGATGCGGCGTGCGCAAACTCGTTGGATTTGCCGACCACGAAGGTGTCGAAAGTGTAGCGGGAATTCAGCTGGTGGTCGCTGCTCTCAAAATCGAGCTTCGACTGCTTGACGGAAGCGCTGGCCGCGGCGGCCGGACTCGCAGGAACCGGTTCTTCTTCCGTGCAAACATACTGCACGCGGGTGTTGGGCACGCCCAATTCGTGAAATACGGCTTTCACAATCTCGCCATAGGTGCGCGTCAGGACCTGCCGGAAGACCGTTGTGGGGATCTGGATGTGCAGGATGTCGCCCTCGACCCGGCTCAAGCGCGTCGGCTGGAACCAGGTGGTGTAGGTATTGATGCTGATGCGGGATTTGACGCGTTCCAGAAACTTGTCCCATAAATTTGCCACTGCGCGTTCTTTGCCAAGTTGAATCGCCGTCGTCATCAGAGCAAAATACCAAGTCCTTGCTATTTCCACAGATGTGTAAATCCTGTGGAAAGACAATTTTCCCTTCTTGAGGTCCTTTTTTCCTACGGGAAAGCTAATCGCAGCGGAGCATTTGCTTGCCCCTGACTCCGCTCGCGTCTCTTTTATCCCTCGACCGCCCGACTGCCATCGTAAGTCAGCGGGGGATTCTCGCCGATTGACGCGAAGGGGGCAAGAAAAAAATGTGGAAGAGCGCGTGCCCGTGTTCACACAGCATACACAGTTTTTCCACAAGTACAAAATTCACGAGTGTAAAGACTTTCCTTCACGCAAGTGCAACGAATCATGGAAGAAAATTGGAAAGCGAATGGCGATTGGCGAAACATTCCCGAAACATTTGCCGTGGTGTCGCGGAGTTCGCACTGTGGAAAAGTCCGGCGGCAGAGAAAAAATTGCCTAGCGATTTTCTGTTACACGCTGGTTGCCGCGCCCTATTTTTTGTCGAGACGCTCGAATTCGAACACGCCCGCGGGATCGCCGCCGATGATCAAGCGGTCTTTTTCTACCACGATGGCGTTCGCTTCAAGCCGCGCGTTCTGAGGCGTGTAGAGGCGATACATGGAGCGGCGGTTGCCCTCCTTGTCGAAACGCAACAAAGTGCTGCCCATGGCGATCCACACCTCGCCGGTCGATTTGTCTACGCCCATGGCGGTCATCACCTGCTTGAAGCGCGGCGGATCGCCGCGCCGCTCCTGCTTTTCGATCTCGTGGCGCACCGCCGTGGCCACCTGCAACACGTCGAGCGACTGATAGCGCAGGTCTCCGGCGGCATAACCGAAGCGATCGAACTGGCGCACCGTCGGCTCCGGAAAATATGCAAATCCGTAATAGAGATGGCCCTGCGCATCGGTTGCCAGGTTGCCGATGTTGAGGTAGCGATTGAGATCTGCTCGCTCGGTAAGCTGTTCGGAGCTGCCGAACTCGCGAACCAGGCGGCTATTCCGGTCGAAAACGGTCACCAAGGCGGGCTGGCGCAGGGTGGCGACCGCCACTTCCCCTTCGGGCAGCGCCGCGACCGCCAACGGCCCATTCACGCTGACCGAGCGCAAATGCTTGCCGTCGCTCGAGTATACCTGGACGGAATTCGAGGCCCGGTCGGCGACATAGATGGTGCCGTCGGGATCGACGTCGCAGTCCTCCCCGTACTGAACCAGCACTTCGCCCGAAGCCTTGGCTTCGGCCAAGGCCGCCTCGGGCAACGCCGCAGCTTCCCGCATCGTCATCAAGCGCCGCGCTTCCCTGGAGTAAACGACGAGCCCCGGCGAAGGCGAAGCGAGAACGTAGATCTTTCCGTCCGCGCCCTCGCGAATCTGTTTTAATCCGGGTCCGACCGGAGCGAAAAGACGCCGTTTCGCAACCATGTCGGCGTCGACTTGGGCGGCGGCCGAGGCCCCCAATGCCAGGCTGAGACACGACACCAGGACGATTCTCAAGGCCGGGTCACCCCTCTTCTGAATGCTATTCGTCTGATAAGACTGCCAGTTAGATCATTAGGTTGCTTCAAGCGCAGCGCAACCCGCTCTCGCGCGCGCCTCAGTCGACGCGCAAGCGAAGCCGCTCAATGCGGCTGGCTTTCAAGCGCCCGGCGGAATTTCTGGGCCCTTCGTCATCGGTTTCGATCAAGACCGCATTCATCTGCACATCGCCCTGGGCGACCTCGAAGCGAGCCGGGAGACCGTCCAGGAATTTCTTCACAATTCCGGCGCGGTCCATGCCGATCACGCCGGCATGCGGCCCGGTCATCCCTACGTCGGTAATGTAAGCCGTGCCTTGCGGCAAGACCCGCTCGTCGGCGGTGGCGACGTGCGTATGGGTTCCGACCACGGCCGTCGCGCGGCCGTCCAGATACCAGCCGAGTGCGATTTTTTCGCTGGTGGTTTCCGCGTGCATGTCGACCAGAACCATCGCCACATCCGCGAAAAGACCGGCCAGCAGCTCGTCGGCCTTCCGGAAAGGGTCGTCGATGGCCGGCAGGAATACGCGGCCCTGCAGATTGATGACCGCATACTTCACGCCGTTCCTGGCCGTACCCACATACATCCCGCCGCCGGGATTTCCATCGGGAAAGTTTGCCGGGCGCAGCAGCCGCGGTTCGTACGGCATGAACTCCATGATCTCGCGGCGATCCCAGCTGTGATTGCCGCCGCTGATCACCTCGACGCCGCTCTTCAGGAGCTCTTCCACGATTTTAGGCGTGATTCCAAACCCGGACGCGGAGTTCTCGCCGTTGGCGATGACCAGATCGACGCGTTTTTGCGACACCAAGTCCGACAGGCGTTCGCGGACGATCTCCCGGCCCGGGGATCCGACGATGTCTCCGATGAACAGTACGCGCATGAAGGCGGTTCTAAGTTATAGGTTTTCAGCTTACAAAAAAAACGGCCCGAACCGGTTGCGCGGTATGCCCTGAAGCTTGGCGCTCACGGGTCACAACCAAGAAAAAGGAGCGGACTGCTTGGCCGTGGAGAGCTAGGCCGTGAACCTCTGAATTAGGTGGGCACCACGCGCCAACCCTTAGGCTTTCCTGCCCCGCTCGAGCGCCGCCCGGTTTGTGGCACAAACCCGGAACGGCGCGCCAGCGGGACAGGCCGTGCACACAGGCTGTCTGTCCGCAGCACCCCAGAGATTCGTTACGGTTCAAACGGCTTTCGCACTCTCACCTGCTTCGAAGTACCGCTCCGCTGCTATTTTAGCAGCTACAGCCCGCGGCTTCTCAAGCCTTCCAAGCGAGCTCGGTTGGACCAAGGAGCAGCGCCAGCGCGCCAGCTTAATCCACAAAGTCGATCATGGCGCCGTCGCGGCGGTCCATGAATCCCGCGAACTGCCCGAAATTCGGCGCCGTCACGTTGTTATACACGGCGTTGAAATTTCCATGATTGGTCACGTTCAACGAATAAAAGCCGAGCCGGATGTGATGCACCTTGGAGCCTGCGCTCAAGAACGGCAGACGGAACACGCGGTAGAACTTCACATCCAGCGAGAAGAAGTTGGCGAAGCGCGCTCCATTGGGCGTGCCGACGTAGTTCTGCAGAACGTCCACGTTGGAATAGGGATAACCGCTGTGCCAGTCCGCCAGCGGGCTGAACTTGAATTTTTTCGGCAGAGAAAAAATGGCCCAGCCCACCACGCGGTTGGGAATATCGGAGGGCAGGATGCCGTAAACGTTGGGCCGGATCACCGGCTGCGCGAACGGTATTAAGACCGCGGAAAGGTTGTTTAGGTCGCCGCGCGTCCGGCTCCAGATATACGAAGCGTTGACTTCGTTATTTTCGTGAACCGTGAAATGGACTGTGCTCTCCCATTCCCGGTAGCGCGAACTGCCGTTGTTGGACAGGCCAAGAAACGACGTCTGGCCGGGAGCGGCGGTGAAGGGATGGGCGACGAAAACGTAGGTCGAATGGCTGTCAAGGTAGCCGAGCCGCAGCAGCGCCTTCCTGCCCAGCTGGCGTTCGCCGCCGAGGTTCCATGTAAGGTTGCGCGGTGAAGTGCCGGGCCCTTGCGGGAGCGCCGCGCCGGTGAGCGGATCAACGCCGCCGACATAGGCGTAGGTGTAGCTCACGGGCAAACCGATGGGCAGGCCCGTGGTGTCAAACTGGCTCACCACGCGGGTCGGGTTGGCGTCAAAATCCGCTGCGAGAAGCGGCAGCAAGCTGTAGAACAAGCCTATGCCCGCGCGAAGGACCGTCTTGCTTCCCGGCGAAAATGCGACGCCGGCCCGAGGCGCGACCGCGGCGGACCAGCCATCGCTCTCGCTGGAAAGCCGCGTACCCAAGTCCACCGCCCAATGTGCATCGAGCACCCAGTGGTCTTGCACAAACTCGGAAACCGCCGTGTCCGATGCGCTCTGAGGCCGCGCGCTGTCAAAGGCAATCTCTTCCGCGAGCGAACCGTCGGCGCGCAGCAGCTCGATCGCATGCGAAGCCGTAGTGCCCGCATAGGAGCGATGGTCGAAATCGACTCCAACATGAATTTCATGGCGTCCCAACCAGCGCTTTTCCTCCAGCTGGTAGCTAGGGAGTATCTGAAATTCCTTGCCGCGCCGCGACCAGCGATTAAAGAAGTTTCCATCCCAGCCTTCGGGCGTGACCAACATGTCGTCCGGGCCCTGCCCGTGCGCGTTGCCGTCAAAGCGCGTGTATTGAGAAACCACGCCCAGGATGGCACCGGAGTTCAACTGGTATTTGTCGGAAAGCGTCACGGCCATACCGCTCTGGTTCAAGTCGTTCGAAGCGGGCTGGGGAACCAGCGCGTTGATGTCGGCGTGCTGCTCCCGCAGCGGGAACGCATTGACGGTCAGGGTCACGACCTGTTTCGGAGACAGAATGGCCTCGAGGGTGGTGAACGAGTTGAAGCCTTGCTTCTTGCTGATGTCGTTCGGCCAGGGCAGCCCGCGCACCGTCCGCTTCTTCATCTCGTACTGAAAGACCTCGGAGAAAAGCAGTTTGTTTCCGACCAGCGGCCCGCCAAAATCGACACCCGGCTGCGCTTCGGAGAGGCCGACCATGGAGCCGTTTTTCCCGAGTACCGACGGCACGATGCTGCGCAACCGATAGTTCCATTCGGCGGCGGGTGGTTTCGTTTCAACCGCCGTCAGACCGCCGGAAAAACTGCCGAGGCCGGCGTTGTACGGCGTCTTGTACACCGCGAACGACTCCACCGCATCGGGCGGCACCGGAACCGCGAAACTCCCGGTCACGGGATCCGAAGTGCGCGCCGAGTTCACGAGCATCAAGCTCTGGTTTTCGTCCGCGCCTTTGAAGGTGAGCTTGCCGTCCTGTGTTTTGATCACACCGGGGCTGACCGGCAAGACTTCTCTGACCTTTGCTTGCGTGGTGGGCAGAGCGGCCAGCTGCTCTTGCGTAACCGTTTCAGCCGCAGCGGTCACCGCTTCGGTGGCGATCGCCTGCGTCTCTTCTTTGACTTCCACCTTTTCCGCGACAGCCTCGATCTCGACCTGGATATTGAGCTCGAGCGACTGGCCGGCTTCGACCTGGACGGCTTTTGCAAAAAGCTTGAAGCCTGTCAGGCCGACGGAAACCGTGTAGGCGCCGGGCTTCAAATTTTCAAATTCATAACGGCCGGAATCGTCCGTGTCGGCCGCGACCGGGAGAGCGCCAGCCTCGCCCGGATTGAGCTTCACCGTGATGGCTGCCAGCGCGTTGTCTGGAGCGGTGGTCAGCGTCCCATGGATGGAGGCAAGTCCCTGATTGCCCCGGCCGCTTTGTCCCCAGGCCGAGCCCGCAGCCAACAACCCAAGGCACAGCACGGCCAGCGGGCGAAACCACCTATGGCGCACCGGCGCTTTCTTCTCCGAAATAGGCGTGATCTTCAAGGGCATGTCGGTCTTTTGTCTGCGAGCGATAACTTCTCATTATCGCCCGCGCAGGCGTTTGCCTCCATTCCTCTTCCTGAGAGGCTTGTCTAGCCAGTGAACAGGCGAACGATGGGGTCGCAAGGACTGCTTGGATGCGGCCCGGCTCGTTAAAGGTAGCAACCCTAAGAAACGATGGAAGTTGCGAGCACTATGGGGCCGCGCTAGACAGTCTTAGGCAGCCCGCGTCCAGACCCGCGCGGGCTGCCTCTGGGGGTCAGAAGTGAAAGCCAAGTTCCGCGCTGTAGGCGCGGGGTGTTACGTAGTGGGTTCCGCTGAAGGTTGAAAGGAAGTTGTAGAGCGCTTTCTCGTTGCTGATATTGATGGCTACGAGTCGCAGGCTCCAGCGATAGCGGTCGCCGTGAAACAGATTGTCATGGCCTACCGCCAGGTCGAACAGATGGCGCGGCGCGATGCGCGGCGGATTCTTGTCGTCGTCCTCTGTCCCAGGCGCCGGAATGCGGACCAGCGTCGAACCAAACAGAGACGCATCGCAAAATCCGGTGGGGCTGATGGGACGGGTGGGCGTGGCATGCACGCTGCCGCAGAACAGACCGGCCTGGAACTGCTGGTCGGGAGTGAGCCCGGAAACGTCCACGGGATTTACGCCGTCGCCGAACGGTACGGCACCGGCAACGAGCCCGCTGTCATATCTCCAGTTGAAGCCGACCCACGGGCCGCGCTTCCACGGCTGATACTGCAAGTGGGTGGTCTGGTTGAACTTTTCGTCGTGGTCGATGCGGAAGACACCGTCGCCACCTTGGCCTGCCGGCGTGGTGCCGATACCGCTCAGTTGCGGCTGGAAGAACCTGGCCGCCACTCTCGACATCACCACCAGTGCGGTGAACCCGTGAAAATCCGGCACGCTGGCGCGAATCGCGTAGCCCGGAATCTTGGAGCGCTGCCATTCGATCGGAAACGTGATCGGCGTGCTGCCGAGCACGCTGAAATCGTACGCGCCGTGCGTGTACTTCCAGATGTATTCGGCATCGACCACCAGGTGCTTGCCAAACGCTTGCTGCAGCCCGGCGTGAAATTCATTTCTCCATCCGGGAGCCAGCGGATCGGTGTTGCACGGATAGCCCTGCAGCGAAGACATCAGCGCGTTGACCACGACATCGTTGCATCCGGTGCTGGCCAGCACCAGATTTTCGTTAAACGGCGTCTCCAAAGTCCGCGCATAGGAAACCCGTAGCACGGTGTTGGTTGGCTTGATGTTGTAGGCGATGCCCAGGCGGGGCTCGGCCTGTGTTGCGTGCGTAATCCCGCTGTAGACGTCGCCGCGGATTCCCAGGTTGAACGACCAGTTCTTCCAGCTGATCGTATCCTGCGCAAAGAGGGCCAGTTCCTTCACGTCCGTGTGCCCTCGCAAGAAGGCGTAGCTCCCGCCGGCCGTCAAGTCGAGCGGCGCCAGCGTGCTGCAGGGCGCCGCGATGGGCTTGCCGGAGCTATCGACGCACGGATCTCCATTGCTGTCGGTGAGCGAACCGAGAAACGTGGGATCGACGATGGCAAAGTGGTCGTTTTCCGTGAGGAAAGTGTGGTCGTAGGCGATTCCGACCTTGACGCTGTGAATGCCTTTCACGTAGGAGAAATCGGCTCTGACGCCGGCGTTGGTAAGGCGCCGGTCTTGCGCGACGCTCTCGCTCTGCAGAGCGGGAGTGAAGTCGGCGAATGGATTGCCGCTCGGGTAATAGTTGTATTGATCCTGCCGAAGGAAAGCTCCTGCCGTAAGAACCGCGTTGGCGCCGACGACCCGGGTCCAGCTCGGAGCGATATCGAAGCTGCCGATTTTCGAGCGCTGATCCTGCGGCCCCACCGGCAAGCCGTCGGGGCCAAGGCCGTTGTTGTCGACGACCAGGCCGTTCCAGGCCGTGGCGTTCTGCGCGTCGAAAGAGTTCGGCGTCTCGAACCATGAGCGGGTGTAGGAGAGATTCAGGTGCAGCGTGTCCTGGTCCGAGGTCTGCAAATCCACGCGGTCAAAGAAGCTTTCTTGGTTGCCCTTCGCGTGCATGACGCTGAATTCGGGCGGGTCCAGAAAACGTCCGGATTGTAGACCGTGGACTGCGACAAAGTTCCCCCACTTGCTGCCGCCAAACGCCACATCAAAACCGGCGGTCGACGTGCCAAAGCTGCCATAGCTTGCGCTGATGCTTCCGGTGGGTCTCGATACTCCAAGGCCCGACCGCGTGGTCGCCTTGATCACCAGGCTGGTTTTGTCACCGTACTCGGCCGGCGGCGCGCCGGAAATGATTTCCATGGACTGAATCGCGTCGGAAGGAAGCTGATTCGAAAAGGCCTTGCTGAACTGATCGGTGATGGGCTGTCCGTCGAGCGAGATCGAGTTCGATGCGTGATCGCCTAGCCCGTGCATCAAGCCGTTGGAATCGGCCGCGACTCCCGGTGACACCATGGTAGTAATCGCCGTAAATGAAGACGAGGCGCTTTCGACCGGTAAACGGTCAATCAGGTTCTTGTCCACATCGGTGTGGAAGGTGGACGCGGTTTCCACCAGGTCGTTCCCTTCGCCTTCCACGGTTACGGTGGTATTCGATCCCGCCAGCGACATTGCCACATTCAGAGAAAGTGTTACCAGCGAGCGCACTTCGGTATCTTGCGAGAAATCCGCAAAACCTGCCGCTTTGACCGTGAGGTGGTAAGGGTTGAACGGAACATTGGCAAACCGGAACTTGCCTTCCGTGTCCGTCGTCGTTGTCCTGTCGTACCTGCTGACCGGATTCAAAATCTGCACGCTTGCTCCGGCAATGGCGCCGCCCGAGGGATCTTTAACAGTTCCTTCGATCATCCCCGAAGCCTGCGCGCCCACCGGGCCGGCGCCGGGGCCCAAACCGAGAGCTAGCATCAAAAACGGCAATGCCATCGCCAGAAAGTAAACCTTCAACATGAAATCCTCTCCAAGGCACGTGGCCGATGTGGTGTGGGTGAATCAAGGCCGCGTTCTTGAGGAAGCGGCGGCGCGCCGGCGGCTCTGCTGGCGACCGGGCGAACGGCGAAGACGGTGAATGGACTTCGAGGAAAAACTAAACCGCGGGAGGAGCGCGGCCGGCGTGGTGGAGGGAAAATTCATTGCGCGCGGCCGCTTGGACCGGGCGCGCTTCGTGCCAGCCCGTTATTTCGGGCGCCGCGATCAGCGGGCCGCCAGCCGTTCCGAGGGCCGGAGCGTGCAGCGACTGGCAAACGTGGCAAACCGATTCCTGTCCGCCGGAATGCCGGTGCAGCAAGCTGCCGCCAGCGGCCAAGTAGATTACGCCCAGGCAGAGGAGCACGGCGGCGTAGCGCCGCAGCGTCTCTGAGGATAGGAAGGAACCGCTCTTTTTCATACCTGTTGCCAGGTTACATGGACTTTGACCGGATTGGAACCTGCAACCGGGCTCCGGGTTGCTTGCCTGTAACGACTTCGCCTTTGCCCGCCACCTGCTTCTTGACCCGGCAACGATTCTCCCCTAAGCTGCGTCTTACCAAGCACATGGCTCTAAACCGTGCAAATGGCCGCCTAATCGGCCTGATGCTCCTGATGCTTCTTTTGGGAGCACAGATTCATTTTCTGTCCGACCTGGATGCGGGACGGGCAGGCGCGCATCTGTGTCCGGTCTGCTCCGTATTGAGCTTCGCGATTGTTTGGGTGCTTCCGATTCTCTGTTCCTTGCCCGTGATGGGTCGAGCGGAGCCATCGGCTTCCCTGGTTTTTGCCGCACAGGCGATTCCCCGTTCCACGTCTCCGCGGGCGCCCCCGACTACCTAGATTTCTCCTTCATTCGCTCGACTATTCCTTCCGTTTCGACGCGCCGGTCCACGAGCGGCGCATGAGGTATCGTGCCATGAGGACCTTTGTAGCGATTGTCGCGGGCCTTCTAACCCTGAGCGCCTGTTTGTCGGCGCAAGAGCCGGCAAAGCAGAGCTTGCCTTCGGCCCCGCTTCCGCCGGCTCGCGGTTCATCATCACCCTCTGCGTCTTCGAGCGTCACGTTAGACGAAGCCCTTCGGCTGGCCCTCGAGCACAACCACGCGCTGCTGGCCTTGCGCTCCACGATATTGCAAAGCCAGGCGCAGGAGATCACGGCCAACCTTCGCCCGAATCCGGTGCTGGCTTGGGACGCGCAGTTCCTTCCAATCTTCCAGCCCGATCAGTTCAGCGCCGACTACATCGACAACAACGCGCAGTTCGACGCCGGGGTAAGCTATCTGTTCGAACGAGGCAAGAAACGCCAGCATCGATTGCAAGCCGCCAGGGACGCGACGGCGGTGGTCCGCTCGCAGGTCTCGGATTCCGAACGTCAGCTGGTTTTTAACGTCGCGCAGCAGTTCATAAACGTGCTGCTCGCCGAATCGACGCTCTCGTTTGCCGAGCAGGATCTCGACAGCTTTCAAAAGACGGTCGACATCAGCGAAACCCGTTTCCATGCCGGAGACATGAGCGAAGGCGACCTCCTCAAAATCAGGCTGCAGTTGCTGCAGTTCCAGTCCGACGTCTCCGCGGCGAAGCTGGCCCGCGTGCAGGCGCTTGCCGGTCTCCGCCAATTTTTGGGCTTTGCATCGGTGGCCGACGACTACGACGTTTCGGGCGACCTCGACTACCAGCCCCTTCGTTCCACCCTGCCCGACCTGAAAACCATGGCGTCGCAGTCGCGGCCCGATCTGGCCGCGGCCGTGCAGGGCGTGACCGCTGCGCACAGCCAGCTGGCGCTGGCCGAAGCCAACGGCAAGCAGGACCTCACCGCCGCCGTGAGCTACAGCCACACCGCCGGAGCGAGTAGCGCGACCTTCGCCTTCAATATTCCGCTGGCCGTGTTCGATCGCAATCAAGGCGAAATCGCGCGCACCCGCTACGCCATCACGCAAGCCCAGGAACAATTGAGCGAAACCTCGCAACAGGTTTCCACCGACGTTACCGACGCCTACGAAAATCTGCGGACCAACGACCGGATCATCCAGCTCTATCGCGGCGGCTATGTCGACCAGGCCAAGCGGTCGCGCGACATCAGCGAATATGCCTATCGCCGCGGCGCCGCGAGCCTTCTCGACTACCTCGACGCCGAACGCACCTATCGGGCCAACCAGCTTGCTTATCGCCAGGCTTTAGCCGGCTACATGGTCGCGGTTGAACAGCTGCGCGAAGCCGTCGGCACAAGGAATCTGCCATGACATTTACACGCTATTGCCCATCGAGATCGCGGGTCCGGGCGTTCGCCGTGCCTCTGCTGGCCGTTGCCTGCACCGCCTGCTCCTCGGGTCCCGGTGAATCCGAATCGAAGATGACCTCCTACACCGCAAGCGAAAAGAAGGCGGACACGGCGCGCACCTTCCACATCACGCCGGAGCAGACTGCACACATCGAAATCGTTCCCGTGCGCAGGGAAAATCTGCCCCGCACGCTTCGTCTCTCGGGCGCCGTGGCCTACAACGCGTTCCTCACCACGCCGGTCTTCGCCGCAATCGGCGGTCCGGTGCACGAAATCCTGGTGGCACCGGGCCAGGTGGTACACCGCGGTGAGCCGCTGCTGACCGTCACCAGCCCCGATTACTCCGCCGCGCGTTCCGCGTACCTCAAGGCCCGCGACGCCTTTGCGCTCGCCGACAAGATGTATACCCGCGCCCAGGACCTTTTCGCGCACGGCGCGATTGCCGAAGCCGACCTGCAGCAAGCGGAGTCGACGCGCACTCAGGCGCATGCCGATCTCGAGTCCTCGTCCGACGCCTTGCGCGCTTTGGGCCTCAAAGATCCCGAAGCCGTAGCCAAGAATCCGGTTCAATCCACCGCGGAAATCCCGGTGAACGCTCCGGTCGCAGGCGAAATTGTGGAACGCCTGGTTGGCCCCGGCCAGCTGCTGCAAGCG
>Ga0318533_10000991_pt1 | contig 13343 bp, 10 predicted proteins | sample GRESIP053b4f27_FD_203675 | JGI IMG/M metagenome (GOLD analysis project Ga0318533, IMG submission 203675) | Tropical soil microbial communities from Luquillo Experimental Forest, Puerto Rico - GRE.SIPMG.053b4f27 | ecosystem: Environmental > Terrestrial > Soil > Tropical forest > Bulk soil...
GGGGCACCTCCTCTTCAAACGTGACCCACACTTATATCAAAACGGCTGGGCGATCACTGCTCCGTTCGTCATGCGTAGCGTCCGCCGCCGGGCGGCTACGTCCAAACGTGCAAACCGGACACCTTCGTACAATCACCTATTTTTCTCTTCTTATCGGAAGAGCGTCGGTCCCCCACTCTGTCTGGCGGTCAGATCTGTTTGCGGGGTCCTGACCGTCTGACTCGTGTCATAGCCCAGGGACTTCGCTTTGCTTAGCAGGTCCTGATAAATCTTCTCATCCAAACTGCGCGTGCGGCTCAGAATTCGCAAAGACTTGCCGCGCGGCTCGCCCACCATCGCATAGCGGTACTCCGCGTCCAGATCGAGGATCCAATAATCGCGCGAGAACGGCCAAAAAGAACCCATGTTCCATTTCGCGTTCGTGCTCGTATCTTTGACTCTCGCGATCCTGCGCCATGCTTCCAGCTTGCCGTCCAATCGTCGGCAGGAATTCACAATTTCAATATTTCCGTCGTCGCGCAATTTGTAATGCGCCGTGACATTCGAAACGCAGCCCTTTTCAAAACGATTCTTACAGCGCGCAATTTCGTACCAACTTCCCGCGTAGCGCTTCAGATCGACATGATTAACGGTTTGCACGTTCCGGTTCCCGCCGATAGATACGATGCGCCTGGTGCGTCGTATCGTCACCGGAGAGCCGCGGCGGAATTCCTTTAGTTGAGGGTTACTCGTTCCCGCACCGCCACTGTAAGGATGTCATGGCGTCGGTCCATGCACGCGCAAGGCTTTCAGGTTCGGTTGCTGCGGACCGAGGAATTCCTAGTACGAACTTTACCGATTACCCGGGTGGTTTCAATGGGTCGCCGCAACACTAGCTCGAAGTCTAAGTGCAGGAATTTCAAGGCCTAAATTCGTCCGCAAAACCTAATTCAAAGAAAAAGAAGCCCTGCTTAGGTCTAATTCACTACGGCCCTGGAGATAGGAACTTCTGAAAAAGATTGATGGGTCAAGCGCCTAGATGTGACGTCTTCTTTGATGCCGACGTTATCGCCCAGATAGTTTGACCCCGCTCGGTCCCAGTGAATCACGACATGGGCGTTGGCAATGACCGCGCCCTCGGAATCACGAACGGTCCCCGAAAGCATTGCGGCCTTGCAAGTGAATGACATCAACAAAAATAAGACGACGGATAGTACTTTCATGTCTGGCGATTATAGGGAGCGAGCAGAACATTCACAAGGAACGGCGTCGGTCCTGGGAAACGAGGTCCGCGGTAACTTGAAGTACTAGCCGCAAGATGGGGATCCGGACTTACCAAGCGCAAAATCTCAACCGCACCGGGGACAAAGATTTCGTGGTCGAGCTTATATGGTCTGCTGTTTAGAATACGCCCAGGCCGTGATTCGCCAGCCGGTCTGTGTGCGCTTCAGAGCAACTGCGAAAGTCGCTGATTCTTTAACACTCTTCCCGTGCTGTTTATAGATATAGGTCATGGGAGCCACATAATATGCGTGGTCCCCGGTCACCTCAACGTTCCATGGTGTGCCTAGCGTGGCGGACCCATCTGTAATCTCGTTCTTCTCGTTGTACGTGTTCAACGCCTTCCACCAATCTGCGCATGCGGTCGGTCCGTGCCACTCGTGCGGAGGAAATTCGTCGATAATCGAGACCGGCGAGTCACACACTGCCAACGCCTTTTCCAAAGTGTCGTTCCCCAGGTTGTCCAAAAATCGATTCACCGCCGCTACCACATCGCTCTTATCATCGGCGAAGGACGACCTTGGACTCATGAACAGCGCGAATCCAAAGATCACAATCGAACCACCGCTTAGGATGTTGGTCGGGTACTGAGCGAGCCCGCACCGATGCCAAGGCTGGTCGCTCGCCGCAACTCCCTCAGATGACTTCTAGCTCTTACCCGGAGCGGCACCGAGTCCCTGGCGGCCACTCATGTAGGTCCTGTTCTCTAAGTCAACCTAATTTACCGTCAGGGTCAGGTTGGCCGTGCGGCTGACACCCTGCGAATTGCCGGTGACGGTCAGCGTGTAATTTCCCGCAGGAGTTCCAGTCGGGGGCGGAGGCCCCGATGAAGATCCTCCTCCGCCGCAGCCGGTCCAAATAGCCGCAAGGAGCAGGCAAGCTAAAAGCAAGGCTGCCGGGGCCGTTTTCAAGCCCGATAGGAGGCCGAGCCTTCGCGCCGTGGCTACGCTCAACATCAAGGCTGCACCCATTACGATCCAGACTCCCAGCGGCACGTACGGGAGCAGCGGCAGGTGGTCGTTTGGAACAACCAATCCCCTCGCCGTCGTCGTAACAGTCATAGTCGCCGTCGCGACCGCGGAACCACTGGGCGTCAACGAAGTAGGCGAGACCGAGCACGCGGGAGCTTGTGAAACTGCGGTGGCCACGGAGCAGCTCAGATTCACAGCCTGATTGAACCCGCCCACCGGTGCCACGCTCAACGTGAAGGTTGTCGACTGCCCGGCGGTGATGGTGGCAGAAGCCGGATTCGACGAAACGGAGAAGTCCTGGCCCGTGCCCGTCAGCACTGCCGCCTGCGGACTGGGCCAAGCATTATCAGCAATGTTGACCGTGACAGTCTCGATCCCCGATAGCGAGGGCTTGAAGACCAGCGCGACCGAACAAGTGCTACCGGGGGCGACAGTAGCGGCGGTACAAGAATCCGACTGCATCGTGAAGTCGGAGGCGTTTGTCCCAGTCATGGAGACAGTCGAAACGGTCAGATTCGCCGAGCCGGAATTGGTCACCATAACCATCTGTGGGGCACTCTTCGTGCCCAAGATTTCGCTGCCGAAGTTGAGGGCGGTCGAAGAGAGCGTCGCAGCGGCTGCCGTCGTTCCTGTCCCACTCAGCGCTATGGTCTGCGGACTATCCGGCGCGTCGTCGGTGACGGTGACAGTAGCCGTCCTCGCCCCCGGTGCGGTCGGAGTAAAGATGATCCCTGCCCTGAGGGATCCGCCGCCGTTGAGGGTGAGGGGTGTGGCGATGACGGACGAGTAGCCGTAGGGCTGAATGGCAAAGTCGCCGCTATTCGTGCCGGTGATAGAGATACTGTTGATCGTCAAAGGCAGGTTCCCGACGTTCAGTAGGAAGAAGTCTTGCAGTCCTGTGCTCGGAGCACCGACGACTTTGGTTGAAAAGTTCAAGGCGGCAGGAACCAGGCTGACCACAGTCGCGTTCACAGGACTGATCTTCGATACGAAGGCGTCGCCGGCGTCGTAAACGACGCAGTCGCCACCTCCGCCCGCGCGCTGGAACGCCTGTGAGGTTGTCGTGAAGATGGCTGAGTCGGTGCAACCCGTTACGTAGGCGCTTCCAGAGGAATCAAGGGCTATGGCGAAGCCAGCAGTGTTGGGGGCACCGCCAAGGCAGGTGGAAAACACCGGGCCAGTCCCATCAGGTTTGAGCTCTGTCACGAAGGCATCGAAGAGGGTTATGATTCCAAAGCCACAACCCTCGACGGCAATCGACGCGTTGATGCCACCGGGGTACTGGACCCAGCCTGTTACATAGGCGTTTCCGGACGAGTCGGTAGCGATGGCGTTACCGATGTCGTAGCTCCCGAAGTGAGTGGAATACACCAGAGCCGTCCCGGCGGGGTCCAGCTTCGCGACAAACGTGTCGAAATTCCCACTAAGTGAGCCCTGCAGGGCATTAAATGTAGGGAAATCAAGGGAGGCAGTCGAGCCCGTGACGTATGCGTTGCCCGACGAGTCCACCGCGATTCCTCCACCACCGTCGTTGGCGCTGCCCCCGAGGTAGGTCGAATAGACGAGCGCATTCCCCGTGGGATTCAGTTTGCTAACGAAAGCGTCATTGCCCCCTCCCGACGTGGGCTGGAAAGGATTCAGTGTGGGGAAGTTCGTCGAGCCCGTGAACCCTGTGACATATGCGTTGCCAGATGAGTCCACGATGACGCTCGTTCCGAGGTCGTCTCCACTGCCGCCGAGGTAGGTCGAATAGACAAGCCCACTGCCCGCGGCATTCAGTTTGGTAACGAAGACGTCTTTGCCGCCTCCCGACGTGGCCTGGAAAGGATTCAGTGTGGGGAAGTTGGTCGAGTCCGTGGGCCCTGTGAAATAGGCGTTGCCCGACGGGTCTACCGCGATTCCTGCTGCAATTTCGTTGCCGCTGCCGCCGAGGTAGGTCGAATAGACGAGCGCATTCCCCGTGGGATTCAGTTTGGTAACGAAAGCGTCATCGCCTCCTCCCGACGTGGCCTGGAAAGGATTCAATGTGGGGAAGTTCGTCGAGCCCGTGACCCCTGTGACATATGCGTTGCCCGACGAGTCCACCGCGATTCCTGCACCACGGTCATTGCCGCTGCCGCCGAGGTAGGTCGAATAGACGAGCGCACTGCCCGTGGGATTCAGTTTGGTAATGAATACGTCAGTGCCGCTTCCAGACGTGGCCTGGAAAGGGTTCAGGGTGGGGAAGTCCGCGGAGTTAGTGGGCCCTGTCACATAGGCATTTCCAGCGGAATCGACGGCAATACCCCAGCCCGTGTCAAGGTTGCTGCCACCCAATAGGTCGCTGCTCCCGAGATAAGTCGAGTAGCTCAGTACGGGATCGATCACCAGCGGATGGTTCCGGTCATATCGAGCCAGTTCAAAGCTGACTTCGTCTTTTTCGAGCGAATAGTGAGCATCAACCGGGAGCCGCACGCCGTTGGCAACCGGTTGATAAACGAGCGGCTTGTGGAAGCGGAACTCGCCGCCGGTCCCGAAGACGAGGTCCCCGTTGGTGTCTATTTGTAGAGGCGATCCTTTTAGGTCCCCTCGGCTGGGCAGGAGGCCCGCCCCCACGATCATTTTGATCGCCCTTGGGTCGGCGCCGGGGCGGACCACAAAATCATATTCCAGCTGGCCTTGATTACCGTAATACACTAGGTCAACGCCCGGATAAACGTCTCGATATTTTACCTTTGCATAGTTCGGCACGTTCGTCCGCCACTTCTTCGGATCGTTGCCGATGAAGTAGTTGCTCTTACCGGGCAGAGGGTCAAGCCCGGCGGCCATCGCGCGAGGGTTCGCTCCCACAAGCTCCATTCGAAGCACGGAAGGATTCTCGGGACGCTCGTGTAGCACAGGCCGTGGGACTCGACCTTGGGGCTTTTCCAAGCCTCTCAAAGGAACCGGATCTCTGCCTGCACTTAAGAGAATTGGGGGCTCGAACTTCTCACGATCAGTAGATACGCTGTTCCTCATTTTGGCCGAACTCCACGGACCTCGAAGGTCCGCCCCGCCATAGAGCGCCGCATTTTTTCGCAAGGCAAGCAGGGCCTGATTGCCCGCCAGGAACAGCGTGAATCCACGCCCGCGAGAGAGGAATTTGATCCGCTCATCTGTTTGGCCCTGGTTCGCCTCAAAAGTGAGGGGTGTCCTCAACAAATTCGTGGCAAATCGAGCTTCGCTCCGCGCATCAGGGACAAGGCCTGGACGAGACTGGGCGGAAACGGGACTTCCCTGTGGCGCGGCATCCCTAAGCCCATGTTTCAAGGACGCCGAGGGCGAAGGCTGCCTCCTCAGGCGCGGAAAACCTTGCCAAGCCATCGCCGTCAGCACGACAGCCACGAGGAAAGAGAGATAGAGAATTGGTCGCCCTTTCACGGGTCACCCCCAAACCGTTTCGCGGACCCAGGCTCTAAAGGACAAGTTACCGATTTCGCCGGGACTTGAGCCGCGCGATCTCTACTCTCCTTCGCTAGGAATGGCGACGTAAGCCTGAACCTTCGCGTCAGGCGGCTCACAGTAACGATTACGATTACAAACCCTCAGCTTCAAGCGACAAGATGCGACAACGGCACACACCATTCCCTTTGTCGTGCTCTGCCGCACTCAAATCGATCTTCTTCTTGAGTCAGGTTTTGCGCTTGTCCGATTGACCCGGTCGTGCTCCATCGAAAGCTGTCAACACAAGCGACACGCTGTTTGGATGAGAATATATCAAACGGCCCGATTGTCAATGGCGCAACAGTACTAATGAGCACACCAAGTTGCCAAGCAAGCTCGATTAGCGGGGGCACGAGGGCATCCCTATGTGGTTGGTCGCCCTACCCTCCAACTTTGACTTGAGCGGGAGCCGTCAGATCAGTGTAAACGTGAGCGGCGTGAAATCATGAAATCCGCGCTAGGATTCCGTTCAACCCGGATTCGGATTGCCGAATATTTTGCAAAATCGGCGGAGGAAATCGTTCGTGCCGTTCGTCCGCAGGAGTTGGAAGGTGTCACTGCGAAGCGAAAGGATAGTCGGTACTAAGCCGGGAAGCGCAGCGGATCGTGGGCAAAATATCGGCTGAGTCGTGGACCGGAACTGGTGATCAAGCGACAAAGAGCGTTACAGGCAGATGTGACGCGGAATGTCGTCCTCCGCGTGGGCAGCGACATACGCTTGAGCAAATCGGTTGGCGATATTTCGCGACAAGCGGTCTGTGTCGTTCGATGCCGCTTGTCAAAGGCCAGGCTCCGTCTAGGCTAGTATCAGCAAGTCTGAAGCGTGATGGCCCAATACTCCGGGTAGAGGTGGACTTCCGCTATGAAACGTGCAAGGCTCAATTTCTGGGACTTCTCGGTTGCAAGCGTTTTGCTGATCCTTGGTTTTAGCCAAGTTGGACTTGCGATACTACTCGCGGTGATCGCGTTTCTCCTATATATGATCGTCCGGATGCAATTTGGCACGGTTAACAACGCCACAACCTCCTCAAGTTTGCGCATCCCTGCATCAATGAAGCCTATCGAACTTCTGCAGAAGCAACTCGCCGAAGCCGAAGCCGAGGAAGCGGAAGCTTTTAAGGAGTTCCGTCGTTGGGAAACCCCGTGGTACGAAAAACAGTGGCTGGAAGCTATGCAGAAGTCTCAACGCTTGGCTGAGGAATTGTCTTGGAGAAAAAACCTAGGAGAAGGTGCAACAATTAAAAGCGATTTCACCACTGGTAGCCTATCGATATAACAATGTTACGGAAGCCACCCTAGAGATGAAATCGATCTTAAAGGGGACAAGCGCCGGGACAGGTTCGCCATTCGGAATCGCGGGGTTGCACTGCCATGTCTTCAACGTCTTTAATGCAGACTCATCCAGACCGTAACCCAATGCTTTCAGAACCCGCAGATTTGTGATTCTTCCATCGAGGGCAACCACACCTTCAACGAGCAGAACTCCTTTAACTTTCGCCTTCTTTGCTTCCTTCGTATAGTAAGGACTCGGCATGTAGGTGCATTTCGGCATCGTCACGCCTTCGGCGCCAGCGCGAAAGGGTTTCTCATTGCGTGAGGGGTCCGAGGTTGAACCCGAGGGGGCAGATGAGGATTGCCCAAGAGCAGGCGTTGCGCACCACAGCGACGTGACGAAAGCAAAGGGATCTCCGTAGGCAGGCATTCCTCATGCCGGGAATCGCAAAAGCAACTGCTCTGATGCAACCGAGTACCCGCCCGGTACCCCAGATTGTGTGCGTGATTATCTGCACGTCTTCTCCTTCTGCGGCGCATATTGGTACGGGCTACTTGTGCTCGGGAAAACTTCGTCCAGCCTCAAAATCAATAAGATACGAGAAGGTTGTCTAGCATTATTACATGGATCGTAATTCCGAAGGTTGGAAGAAGTTGAAGCAATTCTCGCCGCATGAGGACTGACCTCAAGCGATTCTTGCTCGACAAATAGGTCGGATAGCGATTCTTCCGTCATGTCTGATGTCGCATCCTCTGGGCCCAGACAAAGAACGACAATCGCAGCTCATGCCGCAAATGTCGTGGCTTGTCGCTTGTCATTTGATTCGCTGCAATCGATAGTTTGGGTCACTGAGGGCGTCGAAATGAACCCATTCAGCCGAGAACGTTGGTGGCCAACGGCATGGAAAGAGCTCTTTTCGTGCAGGGTTCGAGCTGACAAAGCAGCGTCGGCTGTGTGCAAGCACCCGCCTGGCTTTCCCCAATCTGCGGGGATGACCTCGAAGCGGGGCACTCGACGCCTCACGATTCCTGTCGTAATCGCTTTAGCCACGGTTCTGACCGGATGTTCGATCAGAAAGTTTGCGGTCAACAAACTGGGGGATTCGCTAGCGAACGGCGGCGCTACCTATGTATCCGACAACGACCCGGAATTTATTGGCCAAGCGGTTCCGTTCAGTCTCAAATTCATTGAAGGGCTGCTCGCCGAAAGCCCCGACCACCGCGGGCTTCTGCTTGCCGCAGCCAGTGGATACACGCAGTATTCGTACGTTTACATTCAATTGCCCGCCCAAGAGATAGAAGGCTCAGACGTCGACAAATCCGAAGCGATGCGTGAGCGGGCTCGCAATCTCTATTTACGCGCACGGGACTTTGGGCTTCATGGGCTGGAGGTCAAGCGTCACGGTTTTGCCACCTTAATCCGCACAAACCCCTCCCGGGCCGTGCAAATGGCGAAAGCCAACGATGTACCCCTTCTCTACTGGACCGCGGTTTCTTGGGGCGCCGCCATTTCCATCTCCAAAGATCATCCCGACTTGATCGCCGAGCAACCGCAAGTGCAGGCATTGATTGATCGCGCATACCAGCTCGACCCGGACTACAACCACCGCGCTATCGACGAGTTCCTCATCACTTACGAATCCGCTCGGCAGGGAGTCAGGGGCGATTTCGCCGAGCGCTGCAAGCTGCATTTCAATCGTGTTGTCGAATTGACAGATGGCAAAATGGCTGCTCCCTACGTTGCCTTTGCGGAGAGCGTTTCCGTCCAGAAGCAGAATCGCGCCGAATTCGAATCCTTGCTTCATCAAGCCCTGGCCATCAATCCCAACGATCAAATGGAGTGGCGTCTTAACAATATCATCATGCAACGCAGGGCGGCCTGGTTCTTGTCGCACGAAGATGATTTGTTTTTGGAACCCACGACCGAAGGAACATCACAATGAACAATCGTGCCGTCGGCCGGCTAACTCTCTCTCGGGTGCTCGTTCCGCTTCTGTTCTCGCTCCTTGCGCAGTGCACCGTTCGCGCGCAGACCCGCATTCGCTTGGCGACTCTTCTTCCACAGGGCACATCCCAGTACCACGCTTTGGAACAAATGGGACAGCAATGGAAGGCAGGCACAGGTGGAGCCCTCAGCCTAACAATCTACGCGGGAGGCACAATGGGGAGTGAGAAAGAAATGGTGAGCCGCATGCGCGCTGGTCAACTCCAGGCCGCCACGCTCTCCGTTGGAGGCCTTTCCGAGATCGACCCCGCTGTCGGCGCCATTCAGAAAATCCCACTTCTGTACCATTCTCTCGAAGAAATGGAATATGTTCGCGGCAAGTTACAGGCGGACATGGAATCGCGCTTGCAGCAGAAAGGTTTTGTGGTCATTTTCTGGTCCGACGCCGGATGGGTGTACATCCTCTCTCGCCAGACCTACACGAGCCCCAACGAGTTCAAAAAGAGCAAAGTTTTCGTTAGCGCCGATGATCACAACGAAATCGAGTTGGTAAATGACCTCGGCTTCCAGGCGGTTCCTCTCGAATGGTCCGATGTGTTCCTGAGTCTTCAGACCGGCATGGTAGATACGGTTCCGATTACTCCTTTTTACGCAGAGGCCAGTCAACTCGATACCGTCGCGAAGCACCTTCTGCAACTTAACTACGTCCCTCTCGTGGGAGCAACTGTCGTGACGAAAAAGACTTGGGACACGCTTACGGCGGAGCAGCAGTACGTGGTCCGAAGAGCGGCCGCAGAGGCCGGCAAGCAGATTCAAGCCAGAAGCCGCGCGGAAAGCCAGGAAGCAATTGAAGCAATGAAAAAGCGAAGTGGGTTGCAGGTGTTTGTCGTTGGGCCTGCACTTCAAGAGGAGTGGCACCGCTTTGCCGAAACCGTTTATCCCAGAATGCGCGGCACCATGATTCCGGCCGACGTCTTCGACAGAGCTCTAAGTCTCGTCGCCGAATATCGTGCCCAACAGGCGAAGGGTCAGCCGTGAGTGCGGAACTCGTCTCGCTCGGTGAGCTTTCCGCAGCCGCGGCGCGGGAATCGGGGAAGTGGGGTCGAAATCTGGCCCGGGCGGAAAACTTCCTTGTCTCCCTTGCCCTCGCAACCATGATCGGTGCGCCTCTTGCGGAAGCCCTCCTCCGCCGGACCCTCCATCTCTCGATTCCCGCATCGTTAACGATTGTTCAACACATGGTCCTGATCGTTGGAATGCTGGGCGGGGCCATCGCCGCCAGGGAACGAAGACTTTTGGCCCTCTCGACCTTGGCAGAGTCCAAGTTCAGCGGACGGTGGAGATCGGCGTCTCAAGTTTTCACAGGCAGCCTAGGCGCAGTTGTCTGCGCGTTTCTCGCTTTGGCCTCCTTTCAGTTTGTGCGAGCGGAGCGCGAGGCGGGTGACATGTTGGGCTACGGTATACCTTTATGGGTTGTCCAGAGTGTTCTGCCCTTGGGTTTTGCCATTATTGGGTTTCGCATTCTGTGGCACACATCAGAGAAAATTGCGTTGCGTCTCTCCTGTTGGTTTCTCATGATATTGTTGTTTGCCCTTCTGTGGCGTTTCTCACTCGCCGGGAGCCATCTTTTAGTACCCGCTTTAAGCCTCATGTTTGTTGCTTCCGTTCTCGGGGTGCCGGCGTTCGTGACTCTGGGTGGCACCGCGCTCGTTCTCTTTTGGAGTGTTGATCAACCCATTGCGTCCATCCCAATCGCGCACTATGCTCTAGTCACCAACCCAACGCTTCCCACGCTTCCACTCTTTACCCTTGCGGGATATTTCCTGACCGAAGGTGGTTCCCCCAAACGGCTCGTTCGGGTCTTTTACGCACTTTTCGGACAGTTCAGGGGCGGCCCAGCCATTCTGACGGTCCTCGTCTGCGCTTTTTTCACGTCTTTCACGGGGGCATCCGGCGTGACCATACTTGCTCTAGGCGGCCTACTGATGCCCGTGCTTGCAGGCGCACGCTTTTCCGATAAAGACGCGCTCGGCCTGCTGACCGGTGCAGGCTCACTCGGCCTCCTCCTTCCTCCCTGCTTGCCTCTGATCGTCTACGCCGTCGTAGCGAAGGTCTCCATCGAGAGGATGTTTCTTGGCGGAATCGTGCCCGCATTCGTGATGATGAGCGCCACCGCTCTGTGGGGGATTTTTCGTGGGGGAAGGTTTGAGTCCACCAAAAAGACACTTGACGTTAAGGCAGCCCTTGCCGCTCTTTGGGACGCAAAATGGGAACTCTCCATGCCGATCTTCGCTTCGATTGCACTTTTTAGTGGCCTAGCCACACCGGTTGAGGCCGCCGCGGCGACCGCATTTTACGCCTTCTTGGTGGCCACGGTGTTCCATGGCGAACTGAAGTTCTTTCGCGATGTGCCACGCGTCATGGCCGAATGCGGCCTCCTGATTGGTGGAGTTCTGTTGATTCTGGGAGTCTCGCTGGGGTTCACCAATTATCTTGTGGACGCTGAAATCCCAGCCCATGCAGTTGAGTGGACGACCAGCGCAATTCACTCTCCGTTTCTCTTCTTGCTTCTCTTAAACCTATTCCTTCTCGTGGTCGGCTGCCTAATGGAAATCTATCCCGCGATCGTCGTTGAGGTTCCTCTCCTGGTCCCCCTCGGAGCCGCCTACGGAATCGACCCTGTGCGGCTCGGGATCATCTTCCTCGCAAATATGGAATTGGGTTATCTGACTCCGCCGGTGGGACTGAACTTGCTGATGTCCTCTCATCGCTTCCGCAAACCCGTACCTGAGGTCTTGCGAGCCACATTGCCAGTCATCGCTGTACTTTCTGTCGGCGTGCTGCTGATCACTTATATACCGGCGCTTACCGCGGCCCTACCGCATTGGTTAGGCCGCTGAGAAAGAGATCGATAAATGGGAGCTATTGGGCTGGGGGAATCTTCATCTGGCGTCCAACGCCGGTTCCGTCGTGCGTTATTCGGCAATGCATTCGTGAATTTATCTGTAATTCTAAGGCTTTAGGTTGTATCCACCTCAATCGGCTGACGGTTAGGTATCCTGGGAGTGTAACGCTACTTGCGAAGACCATCGAGCGCCGACTGAATGAGCAGCGCATCGTTTGATATTACTCGCAAATCTTCTATGCAGCGGTTCATACCAATGATCGCATGTTATCGAACTGTTCCCTGAACACGCGTCTAGCCAGCGAGGTGAGGATAAGCAGCTTCCACTCCCGTTTTATTTCCATGCGCCGGGATAAGCCGGCGCTCTCTTGAGAACGGGCTGACTGGGCTTGCTGCACAGTGTGTGAAGCATGATGCCATTTCGATTTGTCACACGTATCCCGGGCACAAACGGTGTACTCGGATGGTGCATTTTACGCTTTCTCCGGCAGTCGGCTCTTAAACCGTCCTGTCTGTGTGATTCTACTCGCGTTAAGGGTCCAAGCTTCAGCATCTGAACCTTATCGCCAGTAAATAAGGCAACGACATTTGACGACAATGAGACGGTACAGCAAGCGTCGCTCCTTGTCGCTTGACCTAGTTTGTCGGGCGTCGGATGCTGCTGTTGTCTCGCAGTCTGCAGTCGAGCAGGAAAGCCACCTCAGCTTTTGCGGCGACGGCTAAGCTGGGTGCGAATTAGCATTTGAGGGACAACGCTAAGCTAATCCGTAGCGCGATTCAAGAACAGGGGTGCACGTCAAATGGGACACCAGGAGAAACATCATGGTTTGGAGTCCTTGAGAGGGGCGGACTTCAGAAGTCGGTTCTGCAGTCCGCGTTCATTACTCTGATTACTTGGTTTCTAGGTCGCACCCTGTGGCGGCGCAGAATACAGGTAATCTTACATTCGGGCCTCCGATTGTGTACGTGACAGACGCTCGGTTCGACGAAATCGGCGCAGCCGATGACGGCACTCCCGAGGGGCGACGAATGTATGCTACGGATGTCCCCGGGCAAGGTTCGAAAGAGTGAAACTCTCGCGGAGCGAAGCGATGGAAACGAAAGCATCAAGACTCAAATTACGGCGACTAGCGTGGCTGGGTGCTGTGGCTCTCAGTGTGAACCTCTGCAGCAGCCGGGCGGCAAGCGCTCAAGAACCGGATAGCGACAACGATCGCCAGCGCAGCACCGTGGAGGATTTCCTGCGACTAAAAGTGCGACCGATTGCCATCGGGCATCACGGTGTCGGTCCAAATCGCGGCGAGAGTCCCTCCATTCCGATCGAGAACACTGTCGAGTCTGTGAAGCTGGCCTATAGCTTAGGAGCAAGGATCGTTGAGGTAGACGTGCAACTCACTAAGGACAGGAAGCTGGCCGTTTTCCACGATGACTTTCTCAGCGATTTTACTTGCATCCACTCCCTAACGCTCGATCAGCTTCAAGCGCGGCTGCCGTACGTGCCGGAATTGCACCAGATCCTTGACGTCGC
>Ga0318533_10000992_pt1 | contig 13338 bp, 11 predicted proteins | sample GRESIP053b4f27_FD_203675 | JGI IMG/M metagenome (GOLD analysis project Ga0318533, IMG submission 203675) | Tropical soil microbial communities from Luquillo Experimental Forest, Puerto Rico - GRE.SIPMG.053b4f27 | ecosystem: Environmental > Terrestrial > Soil > Tropical forest > Bulk soil...
CTGCCCCGGGAAGAGTTGGCCCTTGTGCGCAATCTGCCCGGCGTAGATCGGGTTTGAGAGCAGTCTGTAGAAGTGCCCGCGCGCGAACGGTTTGCCGCCGTGCTCGGTGCCATTCGCCGTCACGCGGAGTTTCGTCCGCAGCCCGAGGCGGTCGGCCTCCTCCTTGACCCGGCGCACGCCGCCAAGCTCACGATAAAGGGCGAAGATACGGCGGACTGTCTCGGCCTCGACAGGGTTGAGGACCAGCGTGCCCTCGCTCGCATCATAGCCGAGCGGCACGTTGCCCCCCATCCACATGCCCTTCGTCTTCGAGGCCGCGATCTTGTCGCGGATCCGTTCGCCGGTGACCTCCCGCTCAAACTGGGCGAAGGACAACAGCACGTTGAGGGTCAGCCGACCCATCGAGCTTGTCGTATTGAATTGCTGAGTCACCGACACGAATGACACACCCTGGGCGTCGAAGATCTCAACCAGCCGGGCAAAATCGGCGAGCGACCGGGTCAGCCGGTCGACCTTGTAGACGACGACGATCTCGATCCGCCCGGCTTGGATGTCGGCGAGCAGACGCTGCAGTGCCGGCCGCTCCATGTTGCCACCCGAGAACCCGCCATCGTCGTAATGGGTTCTGGCCTCTACCCAGCCCTCATGACGCTGGCTGCGGATGTACGCCTCGCAGGCTTCGCGCTGGGCTGCGAGCGAGTTGAACTCCTGTTCGAGCCCTTCCTCGGAGGATTTGCGGGTGTAAATGGCGCAGCGCTTACGGTTCGGCTCAGCCCGCGGCATCGCCCCGCTCCGTCGGCACGCTGGATCCGCCCGGTGCGGGCGAGGATAGCCGGGTGGCAACGCGGTTTGGCTTCAGCCCGAAGAACAGCGGCCCCGACCACGGTGTACCGGTGATCGTTCTGGCGATGGCGGAGAGCGAGCGGTAGCGCGTGCTCTGCCACGAGAAGCCGTCGTCGAGCACCAGAACCTCGTAGGTTCGGCCCTGCCACTCGCGGACCAACCGGGTTCCGGGCTTCAGCTCGGGGCGAGCGCGCATTCTCGTCGAGCCGGTTTCCCTGAACTCCTGTGCGATCTGCCGCAGCCGGCGCTGCGGTTCCGGGCGCAGGCCGCCCAAGGCGAGTTCCTGCAGGCGGTATGCGACAGCTCGCATCAGCAAGTCGCGGCTGAAGTGTGCGGGCGCTGCTGCTTTGTAGAGACCATGCCACTGCTGACGAAGCTCGCCGAGGTCAAGCATAGGGAGGCGCGCAAGCGCCTCCCTGCTGACCGTGCTTTGTCGTGCTGTCATCGTTGTCAGCGACCTTGTGTTTCGACCGGCGCGAGCCGATAGACCGTTTGGCCGCTCTCGTTCTTTCTGCGCGTCACGTCGCGGCCGGCGTGGCGCAACCCGGTGATGGCGGCGCGCACGGTGTGGGGCAGCCATCCAAGACGCTGCCCGATCTCGGCGACGGAAGCCCCTTGGGCGCGCTCGATCATGCCGATCAGCATTGCCCGCTTCGTGCTCGCTCGCGGCAGGTCGGGGCTTGAGACACTCACCGGCGCGGTATCAGCACCCTTCGATCGGCGCTTAGACTTCAGAGCAGTTTTCTCCGGCCGCTCGTCATTGGTAATCGAAAGGGCGCGGTTCTCGACGGTGGCCTTTGGCAGCTCTGCCGCTGCCGCCGAGTTAGTCTCCGCCGCGGCCCGACCCGACCGCGTCCGCGGTTTGCGCCCGCGCGGTTGGTGCTCGCCTTTACCGGTCGGCTGATTGGCCTCGCTGGCGCCGATCTTGTCGGCGTCCTTTGTTGGTTTGCGGCTCTGCTGTTTGGCCATAATCGTGACCCTCTGGATCGGCATCGCGCCAGTCGCGATGCTTGCACCACCACAAGCCCGGCCACTTGGGGCCAGGCGGGGGCGACCCAGCAGGGGCCGTCAACATGGACAGCAATGCTTCCCGTGCGCGGAAAGTCGAGCGAAATATCAGCGGGGTGAGATTTTTTATTGGATTGCGACGCTAATGCGCCACACGAGCCTGGTAAAACGCGGTTTGCTCGGGGCCCGCTTTGCCTCCCCGATCAGACCGATACTCAGACATCTCTTCTCGGCAGCTCAGTGCCAAGGGCGGCGGTCACGGCGGCGGTGAAAGAGTCAGCCTTGCCCCAGAAAGCCGACCAACCGTTTCTTCAATCAATCGTCTCTTCAGTGCCAACAAGAGACGTTCTCCGAACCCCTCCTACCCGCCGCGGTCGACCCGTCTGGGTCGATGCTCGGATCGACCCCAATGACGGCTCATGCCCCAGAGCGGTCATTTCCCATCCGATCGGAGGTGCCTCAGTCGGGTGGGAGCCGCTGTTTGGGTCAGCGTCGCAGATCTGCTGGGAACGGGCTACCCTTCCGTTTCGCGGTACCATGGCATCATCCGCCGGCGGAGCAGCCGAAAACCGAGGTCGGTCAGGAACCCCACAAACCCGATAACGATGATGCCGGCGAAGACCCGCTCGGTGCGAAAGGTCTGTTGCGCATCCAGCACCATGTAGCCAAGCCCGCTGGAGGCGCCAACCATTTCCGCGGCAATAACGACGATCAGGGAGATCCCCCACGCCAGTCGGACGCCCGTGAAGATATGTGGAAGACTGCCGGGCAGCACGATGCCTTTGAATAGCTCAAGCTCGCTGGCGCCGAGCGAGCGGGATGCGCGGAACAGATTGGCGTCGATCCCGCGGACCCCGGCGAAGGTATTGAGGATCACCGGAAACGAGGCGGCGAGCGCGATGATGAATATTTTCGACCCGTCGCCGATGCCGAGCCATAAGATCGCCAGCGGATACAGCGCCAAGGGTGAGATCGGGCGGATAAGCTCGACCAGCGGGTCGACCAGTTCGTTGACCAGCCGGATCCGCGCCATCGCTGCGCCGAGCGCAACGCCTACGGTAACCGCGATCGCGAAGCCGCAGACTACGCGGAACAGGCTCGCATAAAGCGACTTGGCCAGATAACCGTTGGCGATCAGTACTGCCAGGTCAGCAAACGCACGGCTCGGCGGCGGAAACAGCAACTTGTTCAACCAGCCGAACCGACTCGCTGCCTCCCACGCGAGCAGCAGGCAGATCGGCGAAACCAGGCGCAATAGCCAGCGCGGTCGCCTCATTCGAGCAACGCGGAAAGACGCCGCGTCAAGCGGGCGAACTCGGGATCATCGCGCCCGCGCGGCCGGCTCAACCCGACCTCCTCCACTTCGAGCACGAAGCTCGGCCGCTGCGCCATGACAAAGATGCGGTCTGCCATGATGACCGCCTCATCGATGTCGTGCGTGACAAATACGATCGTCTTTTGGGTCTGCTCCCAGATGCGCAGCACCTCGCGCTGCATCGTGCGCCGGGTCAACGCGTCGAGCGCTGCCAGCGGCTCGTCCATCAGCAGGACCTGCGGGTTGACGGCAAGTGCACGGGCGATTTCGAGGCGCTGGCGCATACCGCCCGAGAGGTCACTCGGGTAATGCCGGGCGAAGCCGTCGAGCTGCACCAGGCGCAGCAATTCGGCAACGGTGTCGCGAACCGGCCCATTGCCGCGATTCGCCTTGAGCTTCAACCCGTAAGCCACATTCTCGGCGGCGGTCAACCACGGAAACAGCGCGGGCTGCTGAAACACCATCATGCGCTCGCGGCCGGGTCCGGCGATCGGCTGATCCTGAAACAGCACACGACCGGAACTCGGCGCCAAGTAGCCGGCAAGCATCGACAACAGCGTGCTCTTGCCGCAGCCGCTTGGCCCGATGATCGCGACAAACTCGCCAGCGGTAATGTCGAGATCGAGGCGCCGCAAGACCTCGACGGGGCTGCGGCCCGAGGCGCCCGGAAAGGTCAATGCCACATTCTCGAAGCGGACCAGCCCCGGTTCCCCGCCCACTCCGATCTCCACTTAGAGTTAGAGTTTCAGGAGGCGCCGCTCCCAATCGGCATAATAGCTCGCAACCGGCTTCGGCAGCAGAGGATATTCCCCGGTCAGCATCTTGTCGATTTCCAGGTTCGGCTCCATTCCGAGCGCGTCGACCGCCGGCAGGGTAAAACGCTTGACCGGCTCGACAACGGCATCGTTGAACAATTTTTCGGGATCTGGATAGGGATCGATGGTCTTGGCCGCGATCAGCATCTGATAGACATGCCACACGTTCGGCATGACCGGCAGGCCGTTGCGCGCAAGCAGCGGGAGCCGGGAATGCGCGGCGATGTCCTCGGGAAGACCGAGGTTCTTGCCCATCGCGCTGCGCGCGGCGGCCGAATTGTCGTCGATCCAGCGGCTGAAGCGAATGGCCGCCGTGAGCAGCTTCTTGACCGTATCCGGACGCTGCTCGGCGAAATCGCGCCGCACCACGAGGGCGCCCAGCCCCGAATACGGCACCAGCTCGGTCGCGTCGATCAGCGTGCGCGCGCCGTATTTGAGCTCCGCGACGGTGTCGACCGGCGGCGTCGAAAAGATCGCGTCGACCAGCCCTTGGCCCAGCGCGTCGGGCTGACCCGGCGGCGGCAGCTGAACGAGGCTGATATCCTCCTTGCTGATCTTGGACTTGTACGGCAGCGCGCCGAGCAGCAGGTCGGGCACCGAGCCGGATCCCTGAAACCCGAGCTTCTTCCCCTTCAGATCGTCGAGCGTTTTGATCGGCGAATTCGGCAACACCATGATCCGCTCGTACGGGTGATCCGGGGTGCTGAAGGCTCCGAGGAACAGCGACAACAGCGGCAGCCCGCGGGTGACGGCGATGAGGCTCGGCCCCAGCCCGATCTCGCCGACGGCGAGATCGCCCGCGGTCATCGCCTGGAACAACTGACCCGGATTATCGACCCGCACCGGCTCGATCGGGACCCCTTCGTCGCGGAAGAAATCAACCGGGCCGATGTAGTTGCTGACGATCGCGTTGACCGGCACCCGGCCGAATTTAAGCGCCGGCGCGCTCTGCGCCCGCAGGCCCCGCGCCCGAGAAGAGACAGCGAACAGACCCGTCGCGCCGCCAGCGATCGATTTCAGCACGGCCCGGCGTGTGGCTCGTTGGTGCTGCATGTCTTCTCCCGCTTTTAGGCTCGAGGCGCTAAGCTTGGATATCTTATTTCAGTCGAGATACAACCGGCCAGTCTTCCGCCGATCCAGGGCCTTTTTGGATCGAACCCGGCGGTTCTGCGGTCGTAGCACGGATGGCCGCTATCGGCGCTAAAGCGCCATCCACATGAAGCCCTAGCCGGAGGAATTCGCCGCCCGCTACTACCGCGCATCGGGCGCACCCCAACGTTAGTTCGGGTCCGCAGGAGCCCCGGGGATTATCGATCGAGGTTCTTCACCCGGATACCCTTTGCGATCACCCGCAACACCCCCGGAGCGCCACCGACGCTTCGGCCCCGTGTCTCACCAGCCATGGAACAGCTCGTCCGGCCCAATCTGATTTCGGTCCCCCTCCGAGATCTCGACCGCCGTGTGAAGATCTTTGGATTTCTGCCGCTCCAGAGCTGTCTTACCTGTGGTGTCAGTCCGGTTTTCCGCCGGCGCAGCGGGTCGGTAGCACCCGTCGATAACGCGGCGAAGTCAAAACACGGGAAGAACTGATGTTTGCTTCTTCAGCGATCAACCCTGAGATATGCTCAACCCCAATCGTCTCGCGGGGCCAAGGCTCTAAATGCGCTGCCCAAGCTGCACGGCCGAAAACGCGGCAACGAGGCGCTTTTGCGCCCAGTGCGGCGCGGCTCTGCCGGTTCCCTGCCCAGCTTGTGGCTTTGAGAACGAGACCGCTGCAAGGTTCTGCGGGGGCTGCGGTGGGCCGGTCGGAGAAATAGCAGCTCAAAAGCCGGCAACGCCGCCGCCACTCCCTCGCGTGGATAGCGCCGAGCGGCGGCAGCTGACGGTGATGTTCTGCGATCTCGTCGGCTCGACCGCCTTGTCGGTGCGGTTCGACCCCGAGGAATTGCGCGAGGAGCTGCGTGCCTATCAGAACGCCGTTTCGGGCGTCGTCGCGCGCTACGACGGCTTTATCGCCAAATACATGGGCGACGGGGTGCTGGCCTATTTCGGCTATCCGCAGGCGCATGAGGACGACCCCGAGCGGGCGGTGCGGGCCGGGCTCGAAATAGCAGCGGCGGTGACGAGCCTGGAGACCCGTGGAACGGAGCGGCTTGCCGTCCGCATCGGCATTGCCACCGGGCTTGTCGTCGTCGGCGATCTGGTCGGCGAGGGCTCGGCGCAGGAGCAGGCGGTAGTCGGCGAGACCCCCAACCTCGCGGCGCGCCTGCAGGCTCTTGCGGGGTCCGGGCAGATCGTCCTCGCCGGCGCCACCCGCCGCCTGATCGGCGACCTGTTCCGGCTGCACGACCTCGGCCGCCAGACGGTGAAGGGCTTCACCGAGCCGGTCGAAGCCTTCGTGGTCGAGGGCGTCGCCGTAGCAGAGAGCCGGTTCGAGGCGGCGCGGCGCGGGGTCGCCGACCTTGTCGGCCGGGCGGCGGAGAGCGCCCTGTTGCGCGACCGCCTGCGCGAGGCCTGGGGCGGCGCCGGCCAGATCGTCTTGCTCTCGGGCGAGGCCGGCATCGGCAAGTCGCGGCTCGCCGCTCAGCTCGCCGCCGAGGTCGCGAACGAGCCGCACACGCGGTTGCGCTATCAATGCTCGCCCTATCACCGCGACAGCGTCCTGCACCCCTTTGTCGTGGCGCTGGGGCGCGCCGCCCGCCTCGCCCCCGAGGATCCGCCCGAGGCGCAGCTCGACAAGCTCGAAGCCATATTGACGCCGGTGCGCATCGCGGAAACGGCACCGCTCTTGGCTTCGTTGCTGTCGATCCCGACCGGCGAGCGCTATCCGCCGCTCGCACTGAGTGCGGCGCAGCAACGCCGCCTGACCCTGGCGGCCTTGCTCGACCAGCTCGAAGCACTGGCGCGGCAAAAGCCGGTCTTGATGCTGTTCGAAGACGTCCACTGGGCCGATGCGACCTCGCTCGAAGTGATCGATCTGACGGTCGAGCGCGTCCGCGCCTTGCCGGTATTGGTGCTGATCACCTTCCGGCCGGAATACGAGGCGCCCTGGGCCGGCCTCTCGCACGTCACCAGCATCGCGCTCGACCGCCTGGCGCCCGCCGAGGTCGAGACCCTGGCCGAGCATGTCGCCGGCCGGCCGCTGCCCCCCGAGGTGATGGCGCAGATCGTCGCCAAGACCGACGGGGTGCCGCTCTTTGTCGAGGAATTGACCAAGGCGGTGCTCGAGGGGGGCCTGCTCGTCATGGGACCGCGGGGCTGGCTTCTCGACGGGCCATTGCCACCCTTCGCCATTCCGGCGACATTGCACGATTCATTGGCGGCGCGCCTCGACCGGCTGGCGCCGGTCAAGGAGATCGCGCAGATCGGCGCCGCGATCGGTCGCGAATTTTCCTACCCGCTGCTGCGCGCGGTCGCCGGCCGCGACGAGCCGGCACTGCGCGCGGCATTGGCGCAGCTCGAAGAGGCGGAATTGCTGTTCCGCTCGGGCATGCCGCCCGATGCGCGCTACACCTTCAAGCACGCGCTGGTCCAGGACACGGCCTAAGAAACCCTGCTCAGGAGCCGGCGGCAGATCCTGCACCGCCAGATCGCCGACGCCTTGCGCGGCGAGTTCACGGCGGTCGCCGCGGCCGAGCCGGAACTCGTCGCCCATCACTTAACCCAGGCCGGGCTCGACGAGCCGGCGATCGATTGGTGGGGCAGGGCCGGCGACCAAGCCTTGCGCCGCTCCGCCTTCAAGGAGGCCGCCGCCCATCTCGGCAAGGCGATCGAATTGGCCGACAAGCTCGCCGCGACGGCGCCGAGCGCCGCGACGGGCAGCAACCGGCTGCATTTGCAGACCAGCCTCGGCAATGCGCTGATCTGGGCCAAGGGATATACGGCGCCGGAAACGAGTGCCGCCTTTGCGCGCGCCCGCGAGTTGGCGAACCGGGTCGGAGACGCCTCGGCGCGGTTCTCCGCCTATTACGGCCTTTGGGTGGGGCATTTGACCCGCTGCGAACCCGCTCCGGCAGGTGAAATGGCCCAGCTCTTCTTGCGCGAAGCCACGGCCCGGCCGAATTGCCCCGAGGTCTTGGTCGGACATCGCATTTCTGGCGTCACCCGCTGGTATCTCGGCGACTTTGCCGACGCCCGGCAGCATTTTCAGACCACTCTGGAGCTCTACGACCCGGCATGCCATGGCGATTTCGCCAACCGGTTCGGGCAGGATCCGCGCGCCGCGGCGGAGATTTTCGACGCCCTCACATTGTGGGTGCTCGGTCGAATCGACGAGGCTTTGCCGCTTGCCGCCCGCGCCCTCGCCGACGCCGAGTCGACAGCGCATGCTCCGACGATGGGTTATGCGCTCGCATTCGCAGGGTTGCTTGCGCTTTTTCGGTACAGCTCCGAAGCAGTCGCGACCTACAGCCAAGCGTTGGCCGATATTGCGTCTCGCTACGATCTCCCCGCGATGTGGGTGGGCAGGGCAGCATTTCTGCAAGGCTGGGCAAAGTGGTCCAACGGTGCCGATGAGTCGGGACTCGCCGAGATGCGACGCGGCCTCGCCATCGTTCGGGAGCAAGGTTATATTTGGCTCTTGCCTAGTCTCGAAGCGGCCCTGGCCGAAGTCGAAGCCAAAGCGAGTGCTGGCGAGACTGATGCCGGGCTCCGGCGTCTGGACGACGCGCTCGCCGAGCTGGAGCGCACCGAGCAGCGCTGGTACGAAGCAGAGACACACCGCATCCGCGCCGAGATCCTGCTCAAGCGCGACCCAGCCAATACCTCGGCGGCCGAGCAGTCTTTGCAGGCCGCGATCGTGATCGCGCATTCGCAAAAAGCGCGCAGCTTCGAACTGCGCGCCGCGCTGTCCTTGGCGAAGCTTTACCGCGCGGCCAGTCGCGACGCGGATGCGCACGCCGTGCTAGCGCCGGCGGTCGAGAGCTTCCCACCGACCCAGCAATTCCCCGAACTTCCCGAGGCGCAAACCTTCCTCGCGGCACTAAGCCGTTAGATCGTATTGGCGTCGATCAGATACGGCTTACGGCTGCAACCGCCGCCCTGAACGCGTCGGCGAAATCGCCGCCGCCGTTGTCACTGCGGCAGCAGCACTAGCGGCTTTATCGCAGCGCCCGAGGTGGCGCCAGCGGCGGCGCGGTTGAAGTCGGCAAGATCGTAACGCGCGATGAGCCGGTCGAGCGGCATCCTGCCCGCCATGAAAAGATCGACGAGCAAGGATCAAGTCTCGGGCCGACTGTCCCCCTGGATCACGGTGCGCACAAAGTCGAGCGCCCGAGCCGAACGGAAAAGCGCCGTTCGCCTCGTGCCTCGAGCGTCTTAGTGCGTCGGAAGTCGGCTTTGGGTCATTTCCGGCGGTACCCGCCCGGCAGCGGCGCGGCAGCTCTACCTCAATAAGCGGACCCCGTCCGCAAACGTGGGCGGGCTTCTCTCGGCAACGGATCATCGACGTAGTCATGCCTCGGTAAGGGGACCAGAGACAGACTCGCTGCTGGGCGGAACGAGATTCGAACCGTCGGTCCCACCCTGGTTTGAACGTGGATCGGGGCAGGACCGACAGGCCTGACTAAGCGGGTTCATCGGCGGCAGGACGTCCGCGTGAACGACCACCGGCCTGTCACGAGCAAAAACTAGCTCACGGATTGAAATCATGGTGCCAAGCTATCGGCAATGACGGGCGTCTGTCGATGCTGTGGGCTTGCCGATTTATCCCCGACGCGATGGGGGTCTCTTTAGCCTGCCGGGCTTAAGGCTTTAAGGCCCGGCACGCCCCAGGTCACGACACGGACGGATGCGCGCAGCAAACCTCGCTGATTCTGTCGTGGCGGACCGGGCTCTCTCCCCTTCCGTCGAGTGCACCGCCGGACGCGCCCTGGGGGGTCGATCTCGGTAGCGTCTCGGGATGCTCGGCTTCATTATGACCCGATGGCGCCCGCAATGAAGGCGAGCGCGCCGATCGAGGCCCTGGCCGGTGTTGTCGAGCGCGTCACCTTCCACAACGGAGAGAACGGGTTTTGCGTGCTGCGTGTCAAAGCCCAATCGCTGGACTGCATACAGCCTCACCGTGTGGGCGATCTGCATGCTGGGTTTTGCCTTCGACATCTACGAGGGCACGATCATGCAGCTGGTGACCCCGATCTTGATCAAGGGATCGTCGACGTCTATCAGAGCAATGGCGTGATCCAGGTTGTCGACAGGGTGTTACTGCCCAACTGACGCACCAGACCGGGTTCGTGCGGGGCTACAATCGGCTGCTCAAGCGGCGGCAGGCCGCCCGCCAAACCTGATGGTACAATCTACGCTTGGTACCCGGTTCGGAGGGCGGCTCGCGACCCTGGCTGTGTGTGAAAAACCCAAAGCGGTCGCTCGTTGCGACGGTCGGTGCTCGTGATGATCCTGCCTTGGTTTTGTTACGCGCCTTGGCAGGCTAAAGCTCTTCGCCAACGATAATCGAACGGTCCTGCAATTCGACGACTTTTAGGAACTCGGCAAAAACTCGCCGGAAGTCGGCACTCTGTTGCACGTTTCCGTAGGCCGCCCAGTCAGGAAATGTTACTGCGGTGTTGATCAGACCCGTTCCCGGACCGGAGTGGCAAACACCCGCCCGCACCGAAATGGCTCCCACTCCCTTCAAGATGGGGCTGGCCTCGCGCAGGAGCGGTAGCGCTTGCTCGTAGCTCCCTTTCCAACGCGACACGATGACGATTGCCATGGCAACGTTCTCCTCTGTTCGAGTGCTGACCTTGTATTAAAGACCCCCTTCGCTGGTCTCAAACCCCAAACCAGCGGCTCAGCGTATCCTCTTTTCGAGCGCCGCGTCTATACGCCCGTAACTCGCGCCAACGCGCGAACGTGCCGGTCAGATCGTAGGTCGCCGCAGAATAATTTTCTCGCGCTGCGGCAGTGACACCACATTTCCGTCAGGCCGGTCGACCTCGCGCGGTCTTGGCCGACCCCGCTCCGGCGCCTTGCGGGCGACGTAGGCTTCGATGTCCGCTTCGAGCCGCGTCAGTCGCCCGCGCTTGGCATCGCCCAATCGGTAAGGCGCGGGCACGATGCCCTTGTTGATCAGCCGCCGGGTGTGCTGGCGGCTGGGCAGGATGCCCCGGTCATGTAACTCTCGCCATGTTAAGAAGCGCATCGATGCTCACCGTGTGTCGCGAAGGTTCTTATTGACATATACGCGCGGCGAGACGAATCACGCGGCCAGCACCATCTCTTTCTGGCCCAGGCTGCTTGCTGGCGGGTTGCTCAGAACCCCTGAGCAACCACGGGCGGAATGTTCCGGCTCAAGGTCGTCCGCCGTCGCGCAGGCACTCGCGCTTGAGCCGTTCGACCGTGCGCGGATCGCAGGAGCCGAACGCGCATTTCTTCGAAGCGGATCGCCGCATTCCGCACCTTGTCGCGATCCCGACTGCGGTCAGGCTCCTTAGCGTCGAGCCCATGGTTGAGCCTGTCGATGTCGCGCCATGGCTGGTCCGGCCTTCTCACGACACGAGGGCATCAATTTCTTGGATCATCGTTGGGGGCGAATCAGGCGGCGGCGCTCGCCCGATGCATCCGGATTGGCTCCGAGGCCTTCGCGACCAGGTGCATGCCGCCGGCGCCAAGCTCTTCGTCAATCAGATCGGCAGCAATCACGCGCTCTGGCCAAGTGTCACCGACAAAGGCGAGGACCCGGCATAATGGCCGGCCGATTTGCGGGTGCAGGAATTTCCGCCATGAAGTCTTCCCGCTCCTCGTGGGGTGTCTTCTTTGATCAGTCCAATATCGCTGGCACGACGGGCCTTTGCGATCGCCGGCTACCTACCGTCAGGCGGGTGCCACCTGACGGTTTTCGTCTAAGTCGGACTCAGGCTCGAAAGATATCTTGGGCACGTTGTGCCAATAGGCTGTGACCATGTTATATGGGAAACGCTGGGCTCCGGCGACAACAGCACTTTGACCACCCATGCAACGGACCGCGCCCTCGGCGTGCTTGAAGTTGTCGTGCTAACGTGATGCTCTCGGCTCCCAGCAGACCGCAATGCGGCCTAGACTGTAGACTTTGGAAGCCAATCACGGGAGGAAACGATGGCGTTCGATTATTCCCAATACGGCGGCGTACTGGTAGAGCGACAAGAAAAGATACTCACCATAACGCTGAACTCGCCCGAGACCCTGAACGCGTTCACCGGGCCGATGCACACTTCGTTGTCCCGCATCTGGGACGATGTGAACGACGATCCCGACGTGCACGTGGTCGTTCTAACTGGAGCGGGTCGAGCGTTTTCGGCTGGTGGAAACGTAATCGCTATGCAGAAGAAGATCGACGATCCGGACGCATGGGAAACCGGCATGCCCGAGGCGAAGCGGATCGTGTTCCGCATGCTGGAATGCAACAAGCCGATCATCGCCCGGGTCAATGGTCATGCCGTCGGACTGGGCGCGACGATTGCGCTGCTTTGCGACATCATTATCGCCGCGGACCATGCCAAGATCGGTGATCCGCACGTCAACGCAGGCCTCGTGGCCGGTGATGGCGGCGCGCTGATCTGGCCGCAGCTCGTCGGTTTTGCGCGCGCCAAGGAATACTTGTTCACCGGCGACCTAATGACCTCAGTGGAAGCCGAGCGCATCGGACTGATCAACCATGTCGTGCCGGCCGATCAGCTCGATGACAAAGTCTATGGACTAGCCCGACGACTGGCCGGCGGTGCGATGCGGTCGATCCGCTGGACCAAGCAGGTGATCAACGTACCGCTGCGTCAGCTCGCCCATTCAATGATGGATCTGAGTCTCAGTCTCGAGACGCAGTCAAATCTCACCAAGGACCACCAGGAAGCGGTATCGGCCTTCGCCGAGAAGCGCCGGCCGAAGTTCACCGGCCGCTGAGCACCACTCAGAGAAGGGAGGATAACGATGAGACTCGCTGGCAAGGTCGCCATCATCTCTGGCGCTGCATCCGGCATGGGAGCCGCCACGGCGCGCATGTTCGCACGCGAAGGCGCCAAGGTAGTGATTGCTGACGTACTGGAACACGAAGGTCGGCAGGTAGCGGATGGTATTGGTGTCTCGGCGCGGTTCGAACCGCTCGATGTCACCCAAGAAGGGAGTTGGGCCGCCGTCGTGGCTGCTACTACCGGCCATTTCGGCAAGCTCGACGTGTTGGTCAACAATGCCGGCATCTCGGGCAGCGCCGAACAGGACTTCTACAGTACCGAAGCCTGGCATCGGATCATGGCGGTTAACGCCACCGGGGTGTTCTTTGGCATCAAGCACGCGATCTCGGCCATGATCGCCAATGGCGGCGGGTCGATCGTTAACTTGTCTTCGATTGCGGGTATTATCGGCAGCGAGCATGTGCACATCGCTTACAAC